>Ga0114976_10000368_pt1 | contig 27940 bp, 27 predicted proteins | sample S_130805_EF_Meta_FD_87319 | JGI IMG/M metagenome (GOLD analysis project Ga0114976, IMG submission 87319) | Freshwater microbial communities from Lake Simoncouche, Canada to study carbon cycling - S_130805_EF_MetaG | ecosystem: Environmental > Aquatic > Freshwater > Lake | place: Lake... | reverse complement strand
GGGCAAGAAGTGTTGTACCTAAAGCGGGTTCATGGATGGTGCGTGTACAACGTTTCTTGGCATATATATTAATTGGATTTGCATTGTGGATGATGTATCCCGCGGTGAGTAACTTATTGGTTGAACCGCGACAAGTTAGCACTAAAGAAATAGGTGGATTGGATTATCAAGTAGTAACCACTTTAGATGGGCTCAAACAATCGATTAGTTCTTTGACGAAAGAGCAAGATGGAGTTTTTATTACTTATTATGCAGATTGGTGTGTCAGTTGCAAAGAATTGGACAAGATAGTTTTAAGTAATCAAGAGATAAAGAATCAATTACAAAACTTTAAAAGAGTTGAAGTGGACGTCACCACCTCAGGAATCAATCAAAAAGAACTCTTAAATGAGTACCAATTGTTTGGGCCACCAGCGTTTATTTTTATCAACAATCAGGGTCAAGAAATAGAGAAGCTGAGAGTGGTGGGAATTATTTCACCGGAAAAACTGCAAGAAAAAATTAGACTACTTCGAATGAAGTAATCTAGCAGCATCTAAAGCGAAATAAGTTAGGATTCCATCCGCGCCGGCTCTTCGAAAAGCCATTAAAGATTCCATCATGACTTGATCGTGGTCTAGCCAGTTGTTTTGCGCAGCTGCTTTGATCATGGCGTATTCACCACTCACTTGATAGGCGAATGTGGGGTAGCCAAATGTGTCTTTCACGCGACGCACAATATCCAAATAAGGCATACCAGGCTTGATCATCACCATATCAGCACCTTCAGAAATATCAAGAGCTACCTCACGAATTGCCTCATCAGAATTACAAAAGTCCATTTGATAAGTTTTTTTATTACCTTTGCCTAAATTACCCGAAGAGCCGACAGCATCTCGAAAAGGGCCATAAAAAGCAGAGGCATATTTTGCGGAATATGCCATGATTTGAGTATGTATAAAACCTTCGGACTCTAAGCCGTCGCGGATTTCGACAATACGACCATCCATCATATCGGAGGGCGCCACAATATCAGATCCAGCTCTTGCCTGACAAATCGCTTGTTGAACTAAGACTTCCGTCGTTTCTTCATTGAGCACATAGCCTGATTCATCAATCAGACCATCTTGACCATGACTAGTATATGGGTCTAGAGCAACGTCAGTCATAATCCCTAATTCAGGGAAATGGTCTTTGAGAGTTTTTACGGCATTAGGTACGAGACCATTTGGGTTAAATGCTTCAGCACCATCCAGTGTTTTTAAAGAGGCATCTACTACTGGAAATAGCGCCATCACAGGGATACCTAAATCCACACATTGCTTTGCAGTTTCCAACAAAATATCCACCGATTGTCTTTCGACTCCAGGCATCGAAGGTACAGCTTCACGCCGCCCTTTTCCTTCGAGCACAAAAACAGGATATATAAAATTTCTAGGCGACAAGTCTGTTTCTTGAATCAAGGATCTTGACCACTCATTGAGGCGAGCCCTACGGGGCCGATGTAAAGGATATTGCAAAGACGTAGAGCAAGAGGTATTTGACATAAATAAGCCTTTAATTAATTAACCATTTACAGACAAGATCATCCGCCTCTTCAAGACCAATCCGTTTTGTACTTGAAAATAATTGTGCCGTAAGTTCGCCAAAATGAGGGTGAAGATCATTTAATGATTTTAATTCATCTTTAACTGCTTTCATCACTAGGGACTTTTCTGATAAGTTTAATTTGTCACATTTTGTGATTAATAAGTGGACCGGTTTGCCAGTTGGACAAAACCACTCCAACATGTTTCGATCGAGATCTGTAATACCCCTTCTAGAGTCAACAATCAGGACCATACCCCGTAGCTGATTTCTTTCTTGTAAGTACTTACTTAGCAAAGTTTCCCAATGAGTCTGAACTTTACGGTCCACTTTTGCATATCCATAACCAGGTAAATCCACTAAATGGCCTAAAATAAGATCTTTATCTGGTATACAAAAAAAGTTAATATGTTGGGTTCGACCAGGTGTTTTACTTGCAAAAGCAAGCCGTTTTTGGGAGCAAAGAACATTGATTGCTGTCGATTTTCCTGCGTTTGACCTTCCCGCAAATGCAATTTCCGGGAGGATTTCTTTAGGTAAATCGGCAAGGTGATTGACCGTGACAAAAAACTTGGCTTGTTGAAGCTTTGACATAAATGACCGAATATTGAAGCTATTGTAAAATTACATATATAAAATGAAGAAATCACTAAACACTATTATGCGCTTATCACCTATGTTAAAAAATATTATTCAAAAGATTACTGTATTTAGCCTTCTTGCTTTACTAGGGGCAACTGCACAACTCCAAGCGAGTGAGCCAGCACAAAAGCCTGCTAAACCAGATATTTCTGCAGGTGAGGCTTTGTATGCGAATGGGGACAGCGCAAGAGGTATTACAGCTTGTGTTGGATGTCATGGCGCTAATGGCAACAGTGGTTCAGGAACATGGCCAAAATTGTCGGCGCAAAATGCAACGTACTTAGCGACCCAACTTGCACACTTTAAATCAGGCGAGCGCGCAAATCCAGTCATGATGGGCATGTCTATGCCACTCACTGAAGCTGACATGAAAAACGTTTCAGCATATTTAGAGAAACAAACCCATAAACCAGGCACTGCTAGAAACAAAGATACGATTGAACTTGGTAAGAGCATTTATCGCGGTGGAATCGCGGCAAAAAATGTTCCAGCATGTGCTTCCTGTCATGGCCCTTCTGGTTCAGGCATCCCTGTTCAATATCCACGAGTTGGTGGACAGTGGGCCGAATATACCCAATCACAATTAGTAACCTTTAGAAGCGGTGAGCGTAAAAATGCACAGATGAATACCATCGCTGCGAAGTTAAACGATAAAGAAATGCAAGCAGTAGCAGACTATATCGCTGGACTGCAATAACCAAATGTAAATCATCAAAATGAGGGCTTAGCCCTCATTTTTTTTGGGTATTAGATGTTCGCCTGAAAACAAGCTTTGAACCGTTTCGCGCTCGCGTATGAGGTAGGAAGCATGATCATTGACCATAACCTCCGCAGCTCTTGGCCTGGTATTGTAGTTAGACGACATGGAAGAGCCATAGGCACCAGCAGAAAGAATCATTAAAACATCATTTGGCTCAACGGCAAGTGATCGATTTTTTCCAAGCCAATCACCTGTTTCACAAACAGGACCAACAACATCATAGATCTCTTTGGGGATGGGTTTTTGCATTACCGGTTCAATGTGATGAAAAGCCTCATACATGGCTGGACGCATTAAGTCATTCATTGCGGCGTCGACAATACAGAAATTTTTAGCCTCTGTTGGTTTTAAATATTCCACCTTGGTTAAAAGAAGACCTGCATTTCCAACTAAAGAGCGACCCGGTTCAAAAATAATTTCTAAATATCCAAAACCTTTAGATTCAATATGGTTTAACAAGGTATTAGCAAACTCAGTAATATTAGGAGCCTCATCACCGCCATAATCAATTCCAAGGCCACCACCGATATCTAAGTGATGAATTTTGATACCGCGCCTGCTTAGATCCTCAATCAACATAAAAACGCGGTCAAGAGCATCAATATAGGGAGCAATATCTAAAATTTGTGATCCTATATGGCAATCAATTCCGATAATGTTGCAATGTGACATACTTTTGGCTGTCAAGTAAGTTTCAATGACAGACTCATATGCAATCCCAAATTTATTATCTTTTAAACCGGTAGAAATATAGGGGTGAGTTTTCGCATCGACATCGGGATTCACCCTTAATGAGATGGGTGCAATGAGATTGAGCTGTCTGGCGATATCATTGATGCGTGTGAGTTCCGGGATCGATTCCACATTAAAGCATTTGACACCGACTTGTAGAGCCCGCGATATTTCTGCAACGGATTTACCCACCCCAGAAAACACACACACAGATGGTGAGCCACCAGCAGCGATTACACGTTCTAATTCACCACCACTCACAAGATCAAAACCAGCACCTAGACCTGCAAATAAATCTAGAATCGCCAAATTACTATTCGATTTCATTGCAAAATGAACCCTAGCCCTGCGACTACCATCTGCACGAAGGCAAGCCTTCTCATAGGCAGTAAAGGCCTCTATCAGGGCTTGCTTGCTATAGACATAGCAAGGCGTACCGTACTCCTGGGCAATACTGACCAGAGAAACATTTTCAGCGAACCATTCTTGGTTTTTTAATTGAAATCCAAGAAGCTTAGGTAATTGATCCATAAAAATTAGGGCTTATTCGAAGGAGTGGATTGAGGCAATGACGGCGTAGGAAACTGGATACCCACGGGTTCAACTTTCGTAGGTTTCTCTGGCTTTGGCGGGGGCGGCGGTAAATATAATGGTCCTCTAACCCCACAAGCAGTAAGGGTTATTAAAAGAATACCCCCTAAGCCAAGAAGAAAACTAAAATGGAATTTTGCAAATTGTTTCATGATTACCATATTATGAAGCCAAATGCCTTCACTATTGAAAAAAGACTGAGATATGTTGCCATCTAAAGTAGAAAAAATTACCGATTCAGAGTTTAAAAATTTGGCGGGACTTGCTCTCGATAAAATTGAGAATGAACTTGAGCGATTATTTGAAAGTACAGATTTTGATGTGGATTTAGAAAGACAAGCGAGTGTCTTAAGTATTTCGTTTCCAAATAAGACAGTGATTGTAATTAACCTACAAACTCCCTTACATGAATTATGGGTCGCGGCAAAAGAGGGTGGATTTCACTTTAAATGGGCCGGCACAAAAGATCAGCCCTTATGGCTCGACACAAAAACTAGTGAAGAGTTTTACTCTGCGGTATCGAGGTATATCTCAACTCAAGGCGCTATCAATTTTGTAGTAAAAAATTAAGAGCAAAAGCGCATAAATTCACTGCGGGCAAAACGGTCAGTCATCCCCGCTATATAGTGAGCAATCCTTCGATGGGGATTATTGATGTCCTGCGTTCTAAAGTGCGCTGGAATTTCATGAGGATTTTCTAGAAAAAATTTAAACATAAAATTGATTTGTCCCGCGGCTTCTTGTGTAACATCTACCACTCTTGGGTGCCGATATAAATTTTTAAATAAAAAGCTTTTCAATTCGACCACTTGTTTTTTCATCCCATCTGAAAAAGCAATTAGTGGAGGTAAATGCCGCACATCGTCAATCGACTTGGGTTGATACTGTCCAATTAGTAATTTGGAGTGGTTCACCAAATCATCTATCAGAACATGAATCATATGTCGAATGACCTCATGCCGCAGCCTTCTTCCTTCAAGATTGGGATATAACTCAAGAACAAATTGACGTCTAGAGTTCCACAGTTCAGTGTCATTGAGAGCCTCCATCTCTAATAAGCCAGAGCGAATACCATCATCAATGTCATGATTGCTATATGCAACTTCATCTGCAATATTAGCTAATTGAGCCTCAAGACTGGGCTGTAAATTATTCTCGAAACGATCAGCAAGATTACCTAACCAAGCTTGATGAATACGAATATTTTTACGTGAAACATGTTTTAAGATACCTTCACGAGTCTCATAAGATAAATTAAGACCATTAAAAGTAGGGTATCTTTCTTCGAGTTCATCAACCACCCATAAGCTTTGAAGGTTATGCTCAAAACCATCATGTTGATCCATGCAGGCATTTAAAGCATCTTGACCCGCATGTCCAAAAGGCGTATGCCCAAGATCATGGGCTAAAGATATGGCTTCTACCAAATCCTCATTTAATTGCAGACGTCTTGCAATCGCACGCCCGATTTGTGCCACTTCAAGGCTATGGGTCAGACGTGTACGAAAGTCATCCCCCTCGTGATTTAAAAAAACTTGGGTTTTGTATTCTAAGCGGCGAAATGCTGCGCAATGAAGAATACGGTCCCGGTCTCTTTGAAATGGGTTTCTACCCGATTTAGAGGGCTCTAGGGGCTCAGGATGAACTCTTCCCAGGGAAGCTTGAGCTTGCGCGCTATAAAGCGCTAGCTCTATGCTCATGTAGCCCCAAAACGTTGTAAGACAGTATGTATCGTTTCGTTAGGAACCTTTTGTACATTTGCTTGTCCAAGTTTTTCGAGCACAACGTATTTGATAGACCCTTGTTCTGCTTTCTTATCATGGGACATCAAATCTAAGTATTTGTTGACGGACCAAATTGGAGGTGTAATTGGCAAATGAAGCTCTGCAATGATCTGCGTTAGTCGCTTAACTTCTTGCGCTGTTATATAGCCTAACTCCATAGATAATTCAGAAGCAATTACCATTCCGCATCCAACTGCCTCGCCGTGTAACCAATCACCATAACCCATGCCTGCTTCGATTGCATGACCAAAGGTATGCCCAAAGTTTAAATGCGCACGAATTCCATTTTCTTTTTCATCAGCGGCCACAACGGCGGATTTAATTTCACAAGACCTTAAAACCGCATGTTCCATCGCAGAAAGATCACAAGTATTTAGTTCCGAAATATGTGACTCAATCCAGGATAAAAATTCGGCATCGGCTATTGCACCATGTTTAACCACTTCCGCAAGGCCAGCAGCAAGTTCTTTTGGAGGTAGAGTCGTTAAGGTACGTAAGTCCGCAATAACTGCCACTGGTTGATGAAAGGCACCAATCATATTTTTCCCTAGCGGATGATTAATACCTGTCTTGCCACCAACCGATGAATCCACCTGAGAAAGTAGGGTTGTAGGTATTTGTATGAAAGCAATACCGCGCATAAAAGAAGCCGCAGCAAAACCAGCCATATCTCCAATAACGCCGCCACCAAGAGCAATAATGGTACTTTTACGGTCAGCCCCCGCTTCCATCAAGCCATTAAAAATGAGTTGTAAAGTTTCCCAGTTTTTATGTGCTTCACCATCAGGGATGATGACCCTTACCACTTGTTGATCGATTTTCTTTAAAGAGTTTTCCACTTCATCCGCATATAAAGGAGCAATCGTGGGATTAGTAACAATAATGCTTAAATGACCACGAACATGTTGAGCAAATAATGCGTGATTTTGGAGAAGATTTTCACCAATGTAAATTGGATAAGAGCGATTACCTAAATCAACTTGTAATGTGTTCATGACTGAAGCTCCAGTTGCATCACTAATTTGTTGGTTAATTGGGTGACATTGGGTTTGCCGGTTTCAATCGTTTGATGTGCTATAGACGAATATAGAGGGTCACGAATTTCAAATAGCTCTTTAAACCGCTTTTGTGGGTCAGCTGTATTTAACAATGGGCGACCTTTGTCATTTCTTGTCCTAATCCAAAGTTCATGGGGGTTTGCACGTAAATAGATAACATAGCCATGGTCATGTAGTAATGAGCGATTTTCAGGCAATAAGACACTTCCGCCACCTGTAGCTAAAACAATATCTTCCAATTGAGTTAAGTCTTTAATGACCGTCGATTCTCGTTTCCGAAAACCTTCTTCACCTTCCATTTCAAAAATGGTTGGAATTTTTACACCACAGCGCTTTTCAATTTCATGGTCACTATCAAAAAAAGTTTTTCCGAGTCGTTTTGCCAACATTCTACCGACGGTAGATTTACCAGCCCCCATGAGGCCAATTAAATAAATATTTTTAGGAACAGAATTCATACCCTAATTTTACGCAGGGTCTAGACAGAATCAAAATTTTTGTGATTTTTTTAATTTTGGCCATTGTGATCAATCAAAGTAGGCGTTAAAAATATCAATAATTCATTTTTATCATTTATTTTTTCTTTATGTTGAAATAACCTTCCAAACATTGGTAAGTCACCGAGAAATGGAACCTGAACAGTTTCTTCCCTTTCGACAGTTATAAACACACCACCAATCATGACCGTACCTCCTTCTTCCACCATCAGAGTGGACTTTAAAGCTCTCGTATTGACTGAGTGCCCATTGCCAAATTGCTTACCCAGTGAATCTTTAGATATTTCAACATCAAGCTTGATATATTCAGGGCGTATTTCAGGAATGACCGCGAGCCTTAAATTCACCTTTCGAAAATGTACCTTGGAGCCCTCTTTTGAATTGGTGGTGTAAGGTATTTCGGTACCTTGCTCAATGACCGCACTTACTTGATGGGTAGTGACGATACGTGGATTAGAAATAATTTTTCCTTTCCCGTTCGTTTCTAATGCACTTAATTCAGCTTGAAGAATTTGTTTTGCCGCTTTAGAGATGACCGTAATACTTCCGGTAACGGGATGCAGACCATTTCTGACGCCTACTTTAAGATCTGCATTTAAGTTCGATTGGATGCCATCAGAATAAGAGTTTTTAGGCTTATTCAATAAGCTCAATTTAACACCTAATTCCTGACTAAAACGATGGTCTACTTCAACGATAAAAGCTTCAATGGCTACTTGTTGGGGGTGTTCTTCTACTTGGTTAAGACTATCCCAAAGCGTTTGTGAGTTGTTTTTAATTACGTGTGGGGGTGCAACCCAGATCATATTACCGTTTTGTACAAAATATAACCCATGACTACGCAGAATCATTTCAAATGTTTGTTTCCAAGTGACATCTTTAGCAATTAAGTCTGTAGTTCCTTCAAGGTGTTGATGACCTATAAAATGAATATTGCCTGCCTGCCCTAATATTTCAAAAACATCCCTTAACTCAACATTCTTAAAAGATAAATTTAATTTATTTTCCGGCAATTGAGACTTTGAAAAGGTCATATTTGAGAAGACAAAAAGCAAACACATTATCCATTTTTTCATTAATGTTCCGTTTTATGAATGGTGTAAGTTTTGTCATTCTCACCAACAAGAATGAGATAAAATTCAGTAATCTCTTTAACACGCCAGTGATCATTAAATGCCTCATGCTGGGTTAAAAATCGATCCCCTAATTGCGATTTTGTATAAGCAATTCTTTGCCGATTGACTTCATAAAACCCGATGTATTTAATACTCTGAAGATGGGATGCGGTTTGCGCATCACCCCAAAAATTTTTACTCGCAAACTCCTCTTCCTCCTCTAACACTTGTGAAATTTTATTGTTCATTTCCTCTACGTCCTTGAACATTTGCTCAACTCGCGCTTCACTTTCCTCAACACCTACGAAAAGTGAGCCGAATTGTGAATGTATGAAGGAAATATCATTTTTCAAATAGTAGTAAACAATACCTATAGCAGAAGCGTTAAGAATCAATATAACTAACAAAATGTAAGTAATATTTCTTAGGATAAAGCCCTTATTACCTTTTATATTCGTGTTTAATGGTTCTTGAGAATTAAGATGAAGAACTTCCCCCGTTTCGGGATCGATTTTTGCAGAAGATGAGATAGAAAAAATGTTCATTCGCTATTGTTCACAAGAATTTCAACCGATGAAAGCCCAATGGGGGGTCATATTGGATGATTTTGTTGTCAGAAAGTATCGATACTTGTCTTGCCTTCCTTATAATCGATGCATGAATCAAAATTCAGCTTTTATAGCGCTAGTGAAATCTAATATTCAACCTCAAGGTAATACTCCTTTCGGAGTTTTATCATGTTAAAGAAACTCATTTTCGGCATTGTGATTTTGGCAATTGCGGGCATTCTGAGTGCAGGGATGATGCTCGCCTACGTTGTTATATTGGCAACCCCTAATTTGCCTTCACTAGAAGTCATTACAGACTATCGCCCTAAAGTGCCATTAAGAATCTATACAGTTGACAACGAAATGATTGGCGAATACGGAGAGGAGCGACGGAATGTCACACGTATTAATGAATTTCCTGCAAGTCTCAAAAATGCTGTGATATCCATTGAGGATGATCGATTTTACGATCATCCTGGCGTAGATCTTCAAGGCATTGCTAGGGCAGCATTAGTGAACTTAAGTGGTAAATACTCCCAAGGTGCCTCGACTATAACAATGCAAGTTGCACGTAATTTTTTCCTAACGAATGAAAAAACATTAAATCGAAAAGTTTATGAAATTCTCCTCGCTCTAAAAATAGAAAAAAATCTTTCCAAAGATCAAATTTTGGAGCTCTATATGAATCAAATTTATTTAGGTCAACGATCTTATGGTTTTGCAAGTGCTGCAAGAATTTATTTTGGAAAAGAAGTTCAAGATTTAACGATTGCAGAATCAGCGATGTTGGCTGGTTTACCAAAGGCTCCTTCAGCCTATAACCCCGTAGTTAATTTTCGAAGAGCAAAGATACGCCAAGACTATATTTTGCAGAGAATGCGCGATCTAAAGTACATTACAAACGAGGAATATGGCAATGCCATTTTAGAAGAGCTGCAGGTGAAGGGACTCGGTAAAGAGTTCAATGTACATGCAGATTATGCTGCCGAATATGCTAGAAGTTTATTAGTTAGTATGTATGGTGAAAACGTTTATATACAGGGATTGAAGGTATATACAACGATTGATAAAACGAAACAAGAGTCAGCATATGTCGCCTTAAGAAAAGGGATTTTGGACTATGACGTAAAACATGGTTATCGAGGACCAGAGGGCTTTGTTGAATTACCTAAATCTAGTCTTGAAAGTAAGGCAAGCAAGCGTGTACTCGATGAGGCATTAATTGATCATCCAGCAAGTGATGATATGCAATCAGGGGTAGTTCTAAAAGCGAGTCTTCAAGAAGTACAGGTGTTTGTATCATCTGGTGAAACCATTAGTATTAAACCCGAAGGTTTACGTATTGGTCGAGAAGGTCTTGTCAATACAGCTCAACCTAAGGTTCAAATTAAACCCGGTTCCATTATTCGCGTTTCACAAACCAGTAATGGTGTTTGGCAAATTTCGCAAATGCCTGAGGTTCAGGGAGCATTGATTTCATTAGACCCTAAAACGGGAGCTATTAATGCGATGGTGGGGGGATTTGATTTTAAAGTTTCACAGTTTAATCATGCCATACAAGCGGAACGTCAACCAGGGTCCTCATTTAAGCCATTTATTTATGCAGCTGGCGTTGAAAAAGGCATCATGCCAAGAACCTTAGTGAATGATGCCTACTTATCGATTGGTGGTTCTGAGACTGGGGGTAAAGCTTGGGAGCCAAAAAATTATGATGGTAGAACGGATGGTGTAATGACGGTGAGAAGTGCACTGGCTCGGTCAAAGAACTTGGTTTCAGTTCGTATTATGCGATCTGTAGGAACTCAATATACCCAAAAATATATACAACGCTTTGGTTTTCAACCAGAAAAAAATCCTCCATATTTAACACTCGCCCTTGGCGCTGGTTCAGCGACTCCATTACAAATGTCTGTTGGATATAGTATTTTCGCAAATGGTGGATTTGACGTAAATCCATATTTAATCAGTAGGATTGTTGACTCAAAGGGTCGAGTACTTTTCCAAGCACCACCAAGTTCTGTTGGTGATGAGTCAAAGAGAGTTCTTGATGAAAAAACTGCATTTGTGATGGATAGTTTGATGCAGGAAGTAACTAGATCTGGAACTGCAGCTTCTGCAAGAGCAAAGCTAGGCAGAAATGATATTGCAGGTAAAACGGGAACAACCAATGATGCTCATGATGCGTGGTTTGCCGGTTATCACCCTAGTTTATGTGCCGTAGTTTGGATGGGCTTTGATCGTCCAAAAAGTTTGGGAAGTAACGAAACGGGCGGTGGCTTATCTTTACCAATATGGATTAACTATATGGCTAAAGCTCTAAACGGTGTACCGGATTCACCACGCTCTCCACCTGACGGTGTTGTGAGTGTAGATGGCGATTGGACTGTTCCGGATTTTACCAATAGAGCATCCTACACCTCCCTCATGGACTAGATGTGGTTAGAAAAGCTCGCCAGATTATTCCTGGGCAGGTCTATTACGTTGTGTTGCGTGGCATCCCTTCTTTGTCCATCTTTGAACGAGATGATCTAAAACTCGAGTTTTTGGCGTGGTTAAGAGATGCTGCGAAAAATTACAAGTTGACCGTCCATGCCTATGTGATTTTGCCTAATCAAACGCAAATCCTAGTTACTCCTTTATTTGATGCTTCATTAGCCAGAACTATGCAATCACTTTGCAGGAGATTTACCCAGTTATATAACCAAAAATATCAACATAAAGGGAGTATTTGGGCGGGTAGGTATTATTCTTATGCGATTGAAAATGACCAGGAAATTTTGTTATTTCAGAAGAAAATTGAACAAAGCCCACTCAAAGAGCATCTCATTGTGCATCTAAATGATTATGTTTGGTCGAGTTATAAAATTCATATTGGACTGGAACCAAACTATGGATTGCAAGATGCATTACCTTTTTGGGCTTTGGGAAACACCCCATTTGAGCGACAACGCCACTGGGAAAACATCGTTTTAGAAAAAGAGCCCTACTCACCAAGGCTATTTAAACATTGAGTGATAACTCTGTCCCTACTTAAAAAATTTGATGATTGCCACAATACGCACAATGGGGACAGAGTTGTTATTGTAATGTTTGATGTCATTTAACAATTCCCCTATAGTGTGAGGGTAATTAGGGTTTTTCCTATATGGAATAGGAAAACCTCTCTCTTTTTTTAGGACAATACAATGTTAAATCCATCTCTTTTGCGACCAGAACAGCAAGGGTTATATGACCCAAGAAATGAACACGATGCGTGTGGTGTTGGCTTTGTTGCACACATTAAGGGACTTCGTGCCCATAGTATCGTTGAACAGGGACTTAAAATTTTAGAAAACCTAGATCATCGGGGAGCGGTTGGGGCTGATGCTTTAATGGGTGATGGTGCTGGGATTTTGATTCAGATACCAGATGCCTTTTATCGGTTTGAAATGGCCAAGCAAGATATTAAATTACCACCAGAGGGCGAGTATGGCGTTGGTATGGTGTTTTTGCCAAAAGAAAGCGCATCACGCCTTGCCTGTGAACAAGAGTTGGAAAGAACCGTTCGAATTGAAGGGCAAGTGATATTAGGTTGGCGAGACGTGCCTGTAGACACAGAAATGCCCATGTCTCCAAATGTCAGAACATCTGAACCGGTGATACGTCAAATTTTTATTGGCCGTGGTAGAGACATCATGACTACCGATGCCTTAGAGCGTAAGCTGTATGTAATCCGTAAGTCAGCAAGTCATGCGATACAAAATTTACAGTTACAACATGGCAAAGAATATTTTGTCACATCGATGTCAGCAAGAACAATCGTCTACAAGGGATTGCTCTTAGCAAATCAAGTTGGAGCCTACTATACAGATTTACAAAATGAAACAGTTGTTTCAGCCTTAGCATTAGTTCATCAACGTTTTTCAACAAACACCTTCCCAGCATGGGAGTTAGCTCATCCATACCGCATGATTGCGCATAACGGTGAAATCAATACCGTTAAAGGAAACGTTAACTGGATTAACGCCAGAACAGGTGGTATTAAGTCTCCAGTATTGGGAAGTGACCTAGAAAAGCTCTGGCCTCTAATTTACCCAGGACAATCGGATACAGCGAGCTTTGATAATTGTTTAGAACTCTTAGTCATGGCAGGATATCCATTAGCGCATGCGATGATGATGATGATTCCAGAAGCATGGGAACAACACACGCTCATGGACGATAATCGCCGCGCCTTTTACGAATACCATGCAGCGATGATGGAGCCATGGGATGGCCCAGCAGCTATTGCTTTCACAGATGGTCGTCAAATCGGTGCAACCCTAGACAGAAATGGACTCCGTCCAGCAAGATACTATGTGACTGATGATGATTTAGTCGTTATGGCTTCAGAAGCTGGCGTATTGAATTTTCCAGAAAGCAAAATTGTAAAAAAATGGCGATTGCAGCCAGGAAAAATGTTCCTCATCGATATGGAGCAAGGGCGCATTATTGAAGACAGTGAGCTTAAAGAGTCATTAGCAAAAGCAAAGCCTTATAAAAGCTGGATTGAAGCTGTTCGCATCAAGCTCGATATCATCGATGTTAAAAAAGTAGATCAATTAGATGACCAGCAACACATCCGTCCTGCAGCAAAATTGTTAGATCGTCAACAAGCATTTGGGTATTCACAAGAAGATCTTAAATTCTTAATGGCGCCAATGGCACAAACGGGTGAAGAGGCTGTCGGGTCAATGGGGAATGACAGCCCACTCGCAGTGCTGTCGAATAAAAATAAAGTGCTCTATCACTACTTTAAGCAATTATTTGCGCAAGTAACTAATCCACCAATCGACTCCATTCGTGAAAACATGGTGATGTCACTTGTATCATTTATTGGCCCTAAGCCGAATCTTCTCGATACAAATAACATCAATCCACCAATGCGTTTAGAGGTCAGTCAGCCGATATTAGATTTTGATGATATTACAAAAATCAGACATATTGAGCACTACACAGGCGGCAAGTTTAGAGCGCATGAGTTGGATATTTGCTACCCAGTTGCCTGGGGCAAAGATGGGATTGAAGCACGTCTTGCATCATTGTGTGCAGAGGCTGTTGATGCCGTCAAATTAGGTTTTAATATTTTGATCGTGAGCGATCGACAGATTTCACAAGAGTATGTGGCGATACCAGCATTATTAGCTACATCAACCATCCACCAGCACCTTGTTCAAAAAGGCTTAAGGACTAGTACAGGTCTTGTGGTCGAGACTGGATCTGCAAGAGAAACGCATCATTTTGCTTTATTAGCTGGTTATGGAGCAGAAGCGGTACATCCATATTTGGCGATGGAAACATTAGTCAAATTATCCGAAGGATTTACTGGCGATTTGTCACCTGAAAAAGCCATCAAAAACTTTGTGAAAGCCGTTGGTAAAGGCTTACAAAAAGTGATGTCAAAAATGGGTATCTCAACCTATATGTCTTATACAGGTTCGCAAATTTTTGAAGCAATTGGACTCTCAGAAGAGTTAGTAAATAAATACTTCTTAGGAACAGCTTCGAATATTGGCGGTATTGGTATTTTTGATGTCGCGGAAGAAGCATTAAAAATGCATCGACTAGCATTTAGTGAAGATCCAGTATTACAAAATATGCTTGATGCAGGTGGCGAATATGCCTACCGTATACGTGGCGAAGACCATATGTGGACACCGGATTCCATCGCAAAGCTTCAACATTCAACACGTGTTGGACCGGAAAAAGGCGGTTATCAAACTTTTAAAGAATATGCCAATTTAATTAACGATCAAAGTCGGCGACACATGACCTTACGTGGCTTATTTGAATTTAAGCTAGAACCAAGTAAAGCCATTGATGTTGCAGAGGTAGAGCCTGCCAAAGAGATTGTGAAGCGATTTGCCACTGGAGCCATGTCGTTAGGTTCTATTTCTACAGAAGCTCATGCTACTTTAGCCGTCGCCATGAATCGTATTGGCGGAAAATCTAACACTGGTGAAGGTGGAGAAGATCAGAATCGTTATCGAAATGAATTAAAAGGTATTCCAATTGCCGCAGGAGAAACTCTTGCAAGTCAGCTTGGCAAAGATGTGATTGAAGCAGATATTCAGTTGCAAGCGGGGGATTCATTACGCTCAAAAATTAAGCAAGTTGCATCAGGTCGATTTGGCGTAACTGCAGAATACTTATCTTCCGCAGATCAAATACAAATCAAGATGGCTCAAGGAGCAAAGCCTGGTGAAGGCGGTCAATTGCCAGGTAGTAAAGTATCTGACTATATTGGTAAGTTGCGTTATTCAGTACCAGGCGTTGGATTAATTTCACCACCGCCACATCATGATATTTACTCCATTGAAGATTTAGCGCAATTGATTCATGATTTAAAAAATGTCAATCCAAAAGCCGATGTGTCTGTTAAGTTGGTATCTGAAGTTGGTGTTGGAACAGTAGCAGCGGGTGTTGCAAAAGCGAAAGCAGATCACGTGGTGATTTCTGGTCATGATGGTGGAACAGGTGCTTCACCTTTATCCTCCATTAAACATGCAGGATCGCCATGGGAGTTAGGCTTAGCTGAAACGCAACAGACTTTAGTGCTTAATGGACTGCGCGGACGTATCCGTGTTCAAGCCGATGGTCAAATGAAAACAGGGCGTGATGTTGTGATTGGCGCATTACTCGGCGCCGATGAATTTGGTTTCGCAACAGCACCACTTGTTGTTGAGGGTTGTATCATGATGCGCAAATGCCACCTCAATACATGCCCAGTCGGTGTGGCAACACAAGATCCTGTGCTTCGTGCGAAGTTTTCAGGAAAGCCAGAATATGTCGTTAATTTCTTCTTCTATGTTGCAGAAGAAGTTAGAGAAATCATGGCTCAACTAGGAGTTAAAACTTTTGATGAATTAGTCGGACGAGTAGATTTGTTGGATACCAAAAAAGGTATCGAACATTGGAAAGCCAAAGGACTAGATTTTAAGAAAATTTTTGCACAGCCCATTCATGCGATGAGTAATGAGCGTCGACAAGTATCAACCCAAGATCACAATTTGGGTAATGCTTTAGATAATGAATTAATTGCGAAAGCGCATCTTGCCATTGAAACTGGTGAAAAAGTATCGTTTATTCATCCAGTTCGTAACGTTAACAGAACTGTTGGTGCGATGTTGTCAGGAGAAGTTGCCAAACGCTATGGTCATGGCGGTTTACCAGATGACACCATTCATGTGCAGTTTAATGGTACAGCTGGACAGAGTTATGCTGCATTTTTGGCACATGGCGTGACATTTGATCTCGTTGGCGATGCAAACGATTACGTCGGTAAAGGTTTATCAGGTGGTCGCGTGATTGTTAGAACACCAAATGAATTTAAAGAAAACTCAGCAGACAATATCATTGTAGGTAATACCGTGTTGTATGGGGCCATTGGTGGTGAAGCTTATTTCAACGGAGTCGCTGGTGAGCGTTTTGCCGTTAGAAACTCGGGCGCCATCGCAGTAGTTGAAGGCACGGGTGATCATGGTGCTGAATACATGACCGGCGGCACTATCGTTGTACTTGGAGAAACTGGACGTAATTTCGCTGCTGGTATGAGTGGTGGAATAGCGTATGTTTATGACCAAGATGGCTTGTTTGCAAAACGTTGTAATACAACGATGGCGCTCTTAGACAAGGTATTGCCCTCAGGTGAGCAAGAAAAATTGGTTCCAAAAGAACAATGGCATGCTCCGCATAATGTAAAAGATGGCGGTGAGCGTTTAACTGATGAAGTCATTTTAAAAGATTTAATTGAACGCCACTTTAAGTACACAGGTTCAGAACAAGCTAAGGCAATATTGCGTGACTGGGAAACTGCACGCCAAAAATTTGTCAAAGTATTCCCAACAGAATATAAGCGGGCACTAGGTGAGTTGTGGGTAAAAGCACAAGGCAATCAACAACAAGTAACTTCGGTTTAATACTGGTCAGAGAATAGAAAGAATAGAGGAGTCGTATGGGAAAAATTACTGGTTTTATGGAGTTTGGTAGATTATCTGAACATTATGAAGTACCTGTTCAGCGAGTTAAACACTATAAAGAATTTGTAGCAGCGCTTACAGATGAAGAAGCTAAAACACAAAGTGCACGTTGCATGGATTGTGGTATTCCATTTTGTAATAATGGTTGTCCAGTCAATAACATCATTCCTGACTTTAATAATTTGGTATACGACAATGATTGGCAGCAGGCGAGTGAAGTGTTGCATTCAACCAATAATTTTCCCGAATTTACAGGACGCATTTGTCCAGCACCGTGTGAAGCAGCTTGTACATTAGGGATTAATGACTCAGCCGTAGGTATTAAATCGATTGAGCACGCCATTATTGATCGTGCTTGGGAAAAGTCTTGGGTTAAGCCACAAGTGCCAACACATAAAACTGGTAAAAAAATTGCTATTGTTGGATCAGGCCCGGCAGGTATGGCCGCTGCTCAACAACTCGCTCGCGTTGGTCATGACGTCACCGTTTTTGAAAAAAATGATCGTGTTGGCGGATTGCTCAGATATGGCATTCCTGACTTTAAGATGGAAAAATGGTTGATTGATCGTCGCGTCGAACAAATGCAAGCCGAAGGTGTGACTTTTAAGACAGGTGTTTTTGTAGGTAAAGAACAGCTTGACCCATCGATTAAAGATTACTCACAGCAACGGATTGATCCAGACCAAATTTTGCAAGATTTTGATGCGGTCATTATTAGTGGTGGAGCCGAGCAACCAAGAGATTTACCGATTCCAGGGCGTGAGTTAGAAGGAGTTCATTTTGCATTAGAGTTTTTGATTCCGCAAAATAAAGAAGTTGCTGGAGATGACAAAAATCAAATGCACGCAGGGGGTAAAGATGTGATTGTGATTGGTGGTGGTGACACGGGTTCAGATTGTGTGGGAACATCCAACCGTCATGGCGCTAAATCAGTCAGTCAATTTGAATTGTTACCACAGCCGCCAGAAGAAGAAAATAAACCCTTGGTCTGGCCTTATTGGCCAACGAAGTTGAGAACTTCCTCATCCCATGAAGAAGGTTGTTCACGTGACTGGTCAGTTGCAACGAAACGTTTTGAAGGTAAAAACGGTAAGTTAGAGAAACTCATTGGTGTTCGCTTAGAGTGGAAAGACGGAAAAATGACAGAAGTTCCTAATTCTGAGTTCGAGATGAAAGCAGATTTAGTCTTTTTAGCGATGGGATTTGTTTCTCCTGCCCAGCAGATTCTGAGTGGCTTTGGTATTGAAAAAGATCAACGTGGCAACGCTAAAGCATCTACCGAAGGTGAGCAAGCATATAAAACCAATCACCCGAAAGTATTTGCTGCTGGCGATATGCGTCGTGGACAATCACTTGTTGTTTGGGCGATCCGTGAAGGACGTCAATGCGCTAAAGCTGTCGATGAGTATTTAATGGGCGCTAGCATATTACCGAGATAAAACGATGGTTCGGTAACGAACCGTCTTTTTATTAGATGTTCCCAAAAACTTAACTAATATTTATTCCATCTCAGTCAAGCCTTGTAGGCCGCTGATGTGTATATTTCCACCCAAAGCGTGTAAAACCCGAAGCATACGTTCGAGTTGAATCGTTGGTTTTCCAGCTTCCAAATCAACAATAAATCGGACACCGACTCTAGCCACTAAAGCCAATTCAGGCTGAGTTAACGCAAGTTTTTTGCGAGCTAACCGTACCACGTTGCCGATTTCATAGGAGGACATCATTTTTGCCATTGCCATTAAATTTCCCTTTCGGGAAATTATAGTATTTAAAAGGCTAAAATCCACAAAATATACCCGATCGGTAAATTTATTGCTTTGTTAATTTAGAAGTAATATATAAGCTAATTTATAAAAATACTTCGGAGACTGACATGCCTAGAAAGTTTGTTGATATTTCTATTTTCTTAGAAAATGATGTACTGAGCGATCCCCCATCCTTTAAGCCGAGGATTGAGTACTTTACTCATCAAGATACGGTAGAGCGCATTGCAACTTTTTTTCCGGGCTTACAAAAAAATGATTTACCCGATGGAGAGGGATGGGCTGTGGAAGTGGCAACGATATCAACGCATAACGGCACACATTTAGACGCACCTTATCATTTCCATAGCACCATGGATAAAGCTTTAGGTGAGCAGAAAAAATCTACAACGATTGATGAAGTGCCACTTGAGTGGTGTTTTCAACCAGGTGTGAAATTAGATTTTAGACATTTCGCAGATGGTTATGTGGTGACAGCAAAAGATGTGGAAGAAGAGCTCAAACGAATCCATCATGAATTAAAGCCACTAGAAATCGTCGTCGTGAATACGCGAGCTGGTTCTAGATATGGGCAAGATGATTATGTAAGTTCTGGTTGTGGGATGGGTTATGAGGCAACTATGTATTTACTTGAACGCGGCATACGATTAACCGGTATTGATGGCTGGAGTTGGGATGCACCGTTTGTGCATACACAAAAAAAATTCGAAAGCTCAAATGACTCTAGTTTGATTTGGGAGGGACATAAGGCAGGAAGGGATATTGGATATTGCCATCTAGAAAAATTACACAACCTTGAAGCTTTACCTGCAGATGGTTTTTATATCAGTTGCTTTCCGCACAAAATACGAGGAGCATCGGCAGGCTGGACACGAGCAGTCGCTATTTTTGACGAAGCTTTACAGGCAAGTCAGCCATAGATAATCAAGTAATTTTGGGTTTTCATGCAGATTGCATGATAATTGACATATGCAATCTTTGAACAGCCCGAAACTCGCCGCACTTGAAAATGTGACTTTTTCGTATGCACCTCAAGAAAGAAATATTCTTGAGGGTTTAAACATGTCTTTTGCCAGGGGTAAATTAACTGCTGTTATGGGCGGCTCTGGGTGTGGTAAGACGACAGTATTGCGATTATTAGGAGGTCAGGTTAAAGCAAACTCTGGCAAAGTTCTTTTTGAAAACGAAGATATCAGCTTACTGAATAACGAAGGTTTAATAAAAATTAGACGCAAAATGGGCATGTTGTTTCAATTTGGTGCGCTATTTACTGACATGAGTGTTTTTGAAAACGTAGCCTTTCCCTTGCGTGAACATACTCCATTAGATGAACCGACGATCACTGATTTAGTTATGTTGAAACTGAATGCGGTTGGATTGCGTAATGCAAGAGATTTAATGCCATCGCAAATTTCAGGAGGAATGGCAAGAAGGGTCGCATTTGCAAGGGCTGTAGCACTTGATCCACCGCTTATCATGTACGATGAGCCATTTGCTGGATTAGATCCCATAGCACTTGGGGTAACAGCCAGACTAATTAAAGAAATGAATAATGCACTAGGCGCAACCAGTATTTTGGTGACCCATGACGTACCAGAGACCTTTGGCATTGCTGATTATGTTTACTTTATAGCAAATGGCAAAATTGCTGCTGAGGGTACACCTGCCGAATTAATGAAGTCTGAGGATTTATTTGTAAGACAATTTATTGACGCTCAGCCAGATGGCCCGGTGCCATTTCATTACCCAGGCAAAACATTGCAAGACGACTTTGGTATAACGGGAGCCGCATCATGATGCATGAGTTGGTGAACCGTATTACTCGTTTAGGCAGCTTTGTGCGATCGAACATTGCAGGAATAGGTCATGCAACAAAGATGTTCATCACGGTTATTGGTAGATCTACAGGTCTTCTTAAACGTTTTCGTTTAGTCAGTGATCAGGTATTTTTTCTTGGAAATTATTCCTTTGTCATTATTGCGGTTTCAGGTTTATTTGTTGGTTTTGTTTTGGGATTACAGGGTTATTACACGCTCAATCGTTATGGCTCTGAGCAAGCATTAGGGCTTCTTGTTGCGCTCTCATTAACTAGAGAACTCGGACCAGTAGTGACCGCACTTTTATTTGCTGGTCGAGCAGGAACGTCACTCACAGCAGAAATTGGCTTAATGAAAGCAGGCGAACAGTTATCTGCTATGGAAATGATGGCAGTCGATCCTGTTGCAAGAGTAATTGCGCCGCGTTTTTGGGCTGGAGTAATAGCTATGCCAATTTTGGCAGCTATTTTTAGTGCAGTAGGTATTGTTGGTGGTTATTTAGTTGGTGTACCTCTCATAGGGGTTGATTCCGGAGCATTTTGGTCACAAATGCAGGGTGGGGTTGATGTTCTTAAAGATGTCGGTAACGGGGTTATTAAAAGTGTGGTCTTTGGTATTGCAGTTACTTTTATTGCTCTCTATCAGGGCTATGAATCAAAGCCAACCCCCGAAGGAGTTTCCCTTGCAACAACGAGAACGGTGGTGATTTCATCTTTAGCCGTTTTAGCTTTAGATTTTTTATTAACTGCGGTCATGTTTTCTACTTAAGATGGTTGGAATATGAAAAAAAATTCATTAGATTTTTGGGTTGGTTTATTTGTCGTTACAGGATTTGTAGCGCTTTTATTTTTAGCGCTCAAGGCGGGAAACATGAGCTCTTTTAGCTTTGCTAAAAATTACAGCGTCACGGCAAAATTTGACAATATTGGTGGCTTAAAGCCGCGCGCGCCAGTAAAAAGTGCTGGAGTTGTAGTGGGCAGAGTAGCTTCTATTCAATTTGATGATAAAACCTATCAAGCTACGGTCACTTTGAATTTAGAAGAAAACTTCCATTTCCCGAAAGATTCCTCTGCAAAAATATTGACTTCAGGTTTGCTGGGAGAGCAATATATTGGTATCGAGGCTGGTGGCGATGACCAAATGTTGGCTCAGGGAAGTAAAATCACACAAACTCAATCGGCGATTGTGCTCGAAAATTTAATCAGTCAATTTTTGTATAACAAAGCCGCAGATGCCGGAAAAGAAAAAGATTAATAATGAAAATATTACCAAGTCGCTGGACCAAGTATTTCCAGATTCTTCTGTTAGGAGTAATGACTACATTTTTTGTCGGGTGTGCATCCATTCCTGAAGGACAGCCTAGGTCAAAAAAAGATCCTTGGGAGCTTGTGAACCGCAATGTTTTCTCATTCAATGAGAGCTTAGACAAGTATTTAGTCAAGCCGCTAACGCAAACCTATGAATTTATAGTTCCGGAATTTATACGTAATCGACTCTCCAATGTGTTTGCTAACATTGGTGATGTTTACACTGCAGTGAATCAATTACTTCAAGGCAAGCCCAAGCTGGCTTTAGATGATTTAACAAGGGTGATAGTCAATACCACAATGGGTATTGGTGGTATTTTTGACGTGGCAACTGATGCCGGCCTTGAAAAACACAAAGAAGATTTCGGTCAAACATTTGGTGTTTGGGGCATTAAAGATGGACCCTATATGGTCTTGCCATTACTGGGCCCTAGCAATGTTAGAGATACGGTTGGTTGGTTTGCAGACTTACAAACAGATATCTTAATTAACTATATTAACGATATCCCCCTAAGAAATACCATTACAGGTTTGAGGGTAATTGATCAACGCTCTAAATATTTAAATTCTTCTAATTTACTTGAGGAAGCTGCATTTGATAAATATACGTTTGTGCGTGATGCCTATATACAAAGAAGAAGAAATCGCATTTATGACGATAATCCTCCCCTGATTGATGAAGACGACGATATTCCAGAGGAGTTCTTGGATAAAGAAGAAAGTCGTATTCGTTAATCGATGACATGAAAAAAGATTTAAAATGAAAGGTCTATAAAAAAGGTTAACGATGAAACATACTTCTGCCAAATTAATGACTATGCCGAAGCTTTTGCTGCAACTGCGCTATTGGATACTCGCAATGATGTTGATGGCAACTTTGCTGGTCACCAAATCCCCTTTAGCCCAGTCGATTGATTCAACGCCAGATGGCCTAGTAAAAACTTTGGTCTCTGATGTGATGAACAGCATTAAATTAGATAAAGATATTCAATCTGGTAATGTGAATAAAGTGATGGCACTCGTTGATGCAAAAATTGTACCTTACACGAATTTTCAAAAAACCACACAACTTGCTATGGGTAAAAATTGGAGTCGTGCAACTCCTGAGCAGCAAAAGCAAATCACTGTAGAGTTCAAGACTTTACTGATGCGCACTTATGCGGGCGCACTGACCCAAGTAAAAGATCAAACCGTCATTTATAAACCTTTTCGGATGGATCCAACCGACACTGAAGTCGTGGTTAAAACCCAGGTCATGAATAAGGGTGATTCCATTCAGATTGATTATCGTCTAGAAAAAGTCGGTGAAACTTGGAGGCTCTATGACTTAAATGTTTTAGGAGCTTGGTTAATTGAGGCGTATCGCGGCCAATTCAATAATCAAATTAGTGCAAATGGTATTGACGGCTTACTTAAGTTTTTACAAGACCGCAATGCTGCATTAGCGAAAGCCAAGTAATGATTCTTTTACCCAATGTGGTGAATCATCAAAATGCGATTGAAGTCCGCCAAAAGGGTTTGACGCAAATCACAGATCAAGAAAACTTGGTAGATGCTTCAGCTTTAAATGAGTTTGATTCTTCGATCATGGCAGTATTTTTAGCATGGTTGCGTATTAATCCAAATTTACAATTTGTGAATGTCCCCGATAAGCTTGAAGTCCTATCAAAAGTCTATGGCTTGGATGAACTGCTTCAACTAAAAGGGCCAGCGGGTATCTAATGTCGGCATTATCAATTCGTGCAGTAAAAAAAAGTTATGGTGACTTAGTCGCTTTAGATGGTGTGTCACTCGAGGTAGAACAAGGTGAGTTCTTTGGTTTGTTAGGGCCTAATGGCGCTGGTAAAACCACTCTGATTTCCAGTATGGCTGGCTTATGTACACCCAATTCAGGAACCATTGAAGTCATGGGACATGATGTGCAAAAAGATTTTCGTATGGCTCGCCGTCAATTAGGTGTTGTTCCTCAGGAATTAGTATTTGATCCATTTTTTACTGTTCGTGAAACCTTGACCTTTCAGTCAGGTTATTTTGGGCTGAATAAAAATGATGATTGGATTGACGAGATTATGGCTAATCTCGATTTGACGAATAAAGCAAATGCTAATATGCGCTCCTTATCAGGAGGTATGAAGCGTCGAGTTTTAGTAGCCCAAGCTTTAGTTCATCGCCCACCGGTCATCATTTTGGACGAACCTACTGCGGGTGTTGATGTTGAATTAAGACAATCTTTATGGCAATTTATCAGTCGACTCAATCAAGCAGGGCATACCATCGTTCTGACAACGCATTATCTTGAAGAAGCAGAATCCCTTTGTGGGCGAATTGCCATGCTTAAGCAAGGTCGGGTCGTGGCACTCGATACAACACAAAATTTACTTGCTAAGCATCGGCCACCTGGAATGCCACCTAAGCTCTTGGGTGATGATGGGGCCGCTGATTTAGAGGCAGTGTTCGTAAAAATTATGGCGGAGTCAAAATAAATGGAACAAGTAAAACCTTTGATTCCGGTGAATGCATTACCTGAAGCAAGCATCCAAAGTGGCTTTTTTGCTTTATTCCGTAAAGAGGTAAGAAGGTTTTATAGTGTTGCGTTTCAGACCGTAGCCGCTCCCATCCTAACCGCTGTATTGTATTTATTAATTTTTGGACATGTCTTGGCAAGTAGTCCCAAAATCTACGGTTATGAATACGCCTCTTTTCTTATCCCAGGTTTGGTGATGATGAGTATTTTGCAAAACGCGTTTGCAAATACATCCTCATCCTTAATTCAATCAAAAATTACAGGTAATTTAGTTTTTATTTTGTTAGCTCCTTTATCTCATATTGAGTTTTTTGCAGCTTATGTAAGTGCGGCCATGATTCGGGGATTATCCGTTGGTTTTGGCGTATTTATGGTCACAATCTGGTTTGCGAAAATTCCCTTTGCAGCACCCATTTGGATATTTATTTTTGCTTTATTAGGTTCTGCCTTATTGGGCTCGATGGGGTTAATTGCAGGTATTTGGGCTGATAAGTTTGATCAGTTAGCAGCTTCACAAAACTTTATCATCATGCCTGCCACCATGCTCTCAGGTGTTTTTTATTCGATTCATTCATTACCTGGGTTTTGGTTAACTGTATCCCATTTCAATCCATTCTTTTATATGATTGATGGTTTCAGATATGGTTTTTTTGGGGATTCAGATGTTTCACCGTATCATAGCTTGCTAGTATTGCTCATCTGTATGTCGTTAGTTTCATGGCTAGCTCTGAGCATGCTCAAAAAAGGTTATAAATTAAGGCATTAATTGAAGAGAGAAGCGGTCATGTATCCAACACCAGAACAAATTAAATCCTATATCCTTGAAGGACTCAATTGCACACATATCTCCCTAGAAGGAGATGGGCAGCATTTTTTTGCAACGATCGTTAGTCCCGAGTTCGAAGGGCTTCGACCAATTGCACGTCATCAAAAAGTTTATGCTGCATTGGGTGAGCGTATGAAAGAAGAGATACATGCTCTTTCATTTAAAACACTCACTCCAGAAGAGTTTGAGAAAAAAGCTTAGTTGGTTTCATCAGAATCAAACATGGTGTTAGGCAACACCGGTTTATTTTTAAGAGAATTGGTATGGATAAGTTATTAATTAGAGGTGGACATGCTCTGTATGGGGATGTAAAAATTGCAGGAGCAAAAAATGCTGCATTACCAATCTTATGCGCCGCATTACTAACCGCTGAAAAATTAACCTTACGTAATCTTCCAGATTTGCAAGATGTAAGAACCATGCTCAAACTGCTAACCCAGATGGGCGTAGAAATTCAGTTCCCGAACCCAGATGATCGTTCAGTTGTTGAGTTGCAAGCAAGGCATATTGAAAAAGCAGAAGCAACGTATGAGATGGTTAAAACCATGCGAGCATCCATTTTGGTATTAGGGCCACTTTTAGCTAGGTTTGGTAATGCACGAGTATCTTTACCTGGAGGATGCGCTATTGGAGCACGGCCTGTTGATCAGCACATCAAAGGTATGCAAAAGATGGGCGCTAACATGCAGATACAACATGGCTATATACAGGCAGATGCACCTAAGCCAAGCAACCAATTACATGGCGCACATATTTTGACCGATATGATTACCGTGACAGGTACAGAAAATTTAATGATGGCAGCTGTTTTAGCCAATGGTGTTACGTATTTAGAAAACGCAGCCCGTGAGCCAGAGGTCACAGATTTAGCCATATTACTCAATCAAATGGGCGCTAAAATTACAGGGATAGGCACAGATCATCTCAAAATCGAAGGCGTTCAAGAACTTCACGGTACGGATTATCAGATCATTGCGGACCGAATTGAGACGGGCACATTTTTGTGTGCAGTGGCAGCGACTGGCGGAGAAATCACCATCCATGATTGTCGGCCAGACACACTCGATGCAGTTTTGACCAAGTTAACCGAAGCTGGATTACACATGGAAGTGGGTAGCGATACGATTAAAGCAATGATGAAGAATCGTCCCAAGCCAGTTAGCTTTAGAACATCAGAGTACCCAGCGTTTCCGACAGATATGCAAGCACAGTTTATGGCCTTGAATACGATTGCATTGGGGACTTCCAGAGTAACGGAAACAATTTTTGAGAATCGTTTTATGCATGTTCAAGAAATGAATCGCTTGGGTGCACAGATTGGTATTGAAGGTAATACAGCGATGATTGAGGGTGTTGAATATCTCTCAGGGGCAAATGTGATGGCAACCGATTTAAGAGCGTCCGCCAGTTTGGTCATCGCAGGTTTAGTTGCTAGCGGAGAAACATTAATTGAGCGAATCTATCATCTAGATCGTGGTTATGATCGTATGGAGCGTAAGTTAAGTGCTCTAGGAGCCGATATTACAAGGATCAAATAAGCTTTTGCCCAGAATGCTTAGCCTGTAGGATAATAAAGATATGTTGACACTCGCCCTATCAAAAGGAAGAATTTTTGAAGAAACCATGCCCATGCTTGAGCGGGCAGGTATCTCTATTGCGGAAAATCCAGAGTCAACTCGTAAATTAATTATTAAAACCTCACACCCCAACCTACAAATCATCATTGTGCGGGCGTCAGATGTGCCAACGTATGTGCAATTTGGTGCAGCCGATATTGGTGTAGCGGGCAAAGATGTCTTATTAGAAAATGGGGTTGAGGGTTTGTATGTGCCGATTGATTTGGGAATCGCTAAATGCAGAATGTCAGTAGCAACCAAAGAAGGTTTTGATTACAACTCAGCAGTCAAGCAAGGTGCGCGATTAAAAATCGCATCAAAGTATGTGCAATGTGCGCGCGAGCATTTTGCGAACAAGGGCGTTCATGTCGACATGATAAAGCTCTATGGCTCGATGGAACTAGCCCCGCTCGTTGGTTTGGCGGATGCCATTGTAGATTTAGTCTCAACAGGAAGCACCTTAAAAGCGAATCAACTGGTTGAAGTAGAAACTATCATGCAAATCAGTGCTCAGTTGATTGTCAATCAGGCAGCACATAAAAGACATCGTTTGGAGATGCAAGAGTTTTTGGATGCATTTTCTCACGCCGCAGAAAATTAATCATGATGCAAAGACTCAGTACCCAAAGTGCAGATTTTGATGCACAGTTAAAAAATCTTCTTCATATTTCTGAAGATGACTCGAGTTCGATTGAGCAAACCGTGATCAATATTCTGCGAGAAGTCCAGAATACCGGTGATGAGGCTGTTCTCAACTTGACCAAACAATTTGATCGACTTAGTGCGTCTTCAATGAG
>Ga0114976_10000367_pt1 | contig 28018 bp, 20 predicted proteins | sample S_130805_EF_Meta_FD_87319 | JGI IMG/M metagenome (GOLD analysis project Ga0114976, IMG submission 87319) | Freshwater microbial communities from Lake Simoncouche, Canada to study carbon cycling - S_130805_EF_MetaG | ecosystem: Environmental > Aquatic > Freshwater > Lake | place: Lake... | reverse complement strand
GCATTTGTCGATTTCTACACAATGCCGCGCACCTACAGCGATGATCAGTATCTTGCCGGCGCCCTTGGGATGTACCTAACCTATATAAATCTGTTCATCTTCATTCTGCGTCTCGTGATTGCACTCAATGGCGGAGGAGACCGTCGCGACTGAGGCTTAATTAGCCCGGATCCAAGCCTACCGGCTGCGCTCATAGTCATCCGATCAAACCCGGGTCCAGCCCAGGAGCTGGATCCGTGCTTGAATAGTTTTCAAGTTTAACCTCGCCTTTGCCCGTTTCCCTGCGAATTTTTCGTCAGTCAAACGATCAGTCCCTCGAGCCAAAGTCTACGATCGAATCCGAAACCCTCAAAACCAACTCCAACGCCTTGCATAGCCGCCAAGATTTACCTTTGGCAAGCATTGACCAAGGGCAAGAACCCAAATCACGTAGCCGCCCTCGGCGGCGCAAATTGATGTGCCCGATGCATCCGGAGCATAAGATTCTCAGCGTCTCACCAAAACATTACCTTTACCTAACGGAAGCTGGGCAGCTCGTGCTCCGAGGCATGAGTCGAAAGAAAGCAGACGAAGTGATGGCGGCCTATAAGCAAGTCCTTCCTTTGAGTAATGAGTGGCTGGAGTGCTTTTGGTGCGAGGCTTGCAATAGTGCCACTTGGTGGCACATTCAACGCCATGACAAGCTTGAATTCACCATCTTGGCTGTCAGCAGGGAAATCTGGGAGAATGCCTCAGGCGTGATCAGAGTTGAAGGCAATCCCACCGTCAGTCAATTCAGCCGTCGCAGCGCTAGAGCCACCGGGGTTACTGGCATGCGTCAGTACCGCTTCATCTGATCCAGATGTTGACATCTTGATCGAGGTTTAGAATCCCACAATGAATGCTGAGCACCAATCCATGGCAAAAGTCGCTCTGATCACAGGCATCACAGGCCAAGACGGCTCCTACCTGGCGGAGCTGCTGCTGGAAAAAGGCTACGTGGTCCACGGCATCAAGCGACGAGCAAGCAGCTTCAACACCAACCGCATTGATCATCTGTATCAGGATCCGCACGAAAGTCATCCACGCCTTGTTCTCCACTACGGCGACCTAACAGACAGCACGAACCTGATTCGAATTATTCAACAAATTCAACCAGATGAGATTTACAATCTTGGCGCCCAAAGCCATGTTGCAGTCAGCTTTGAAAGTCCTGAATATACCGCCAACAGCGACGCACTCGGCACCCTACGCATCCTAGAGGCTGTAAGGATTCTTGGACTTACCCAAAAGACTCGCATCTACCAAGCGTCCACCTCCGAACTGTATGGCCTAGTCCAAGAAATCCCCCAAAAGGAGTCAACACCATTCTACCCACGCAGCCCCTACGGAGTCGCAAAATTATATGCTTATTGGATCACGATCAACTATCGAGAATCCTATGGAATGTATGCCTGTAACGGAATTCTCTTTAATCACGAAAGTCCCCGTCGCGGGGAAACATTCGTCACACGTAAAATAACCCGTGGCCTAGCAAGAATTGATGCCGGCCTCGACCAATGTCTTTATATGGGCAATTTGGATTCCCTTCGCGACTGGGGACATGCCCGTGACTATGTTGAAATGCAATGGCGCATGCTTCAACAAGACACCCCTGAAGACTTCGTCATTGCGACGGGCCGCCAAGAAAGCGTCCGCCGCTTCATCGAGTTGGCAGCCACCGAACTGGGCTGGGGAACAATCAACTGGCAAGGCCAAGGAATCGAAGAAATCGGTATACGTTCAGACAACGGAAATACGGTAGTCCGAATTGATAGGCGCTATTTTCGCCCAGCAGAGGTGGAAACCCTCCTAGGCGACCCAACCAAAGCAAAGACCAAATTAGGCTGGAGTACCACCACCACCCTGGAAGAACTCGTGGCAGAGATGGTGGCTGCCGACAAGGAGGAAGCCGCCAAAGAAGCGATCCTGCGGAGAGAGGGGTTCCCGGTGGTGGGTTCGATGGAAAATCCACCCAGCAACCCCAAGGCCATGGAGCAAGGTTGATGGCTGGCCTTATTGCGCAGAGTGATCGTATTTTTGTAGCCGGACATCGCGGGATGGCAGGTTCGGCCATTCAGCGCCGCCTTATACAAGGTGGGTACACCAACCTAATCACAGCAAGCCATAAGGATCTGGACCTCACGGACGCCGACGCGGTTAAATCCTGGTTTTCATCCCACAAGCCAGACGTGGTGGTTCTTGCCGCCGCGAAGGTGGGTGGCATTCTGGCCAATGCAAGCTACCCGGCGGATTTTTTACTGGAAAACCTAAAAATTCAACAGAACGTCATCGAAAATGCCTGGCTTCAAGGTTGTCGTCGGCTCCTATTTCTTGGCAGTAGTTGCATTTATCCCAAGTTTGCCCCCCAACCAATTCGGGAGGAGTCCTTACTCACAGGCGCCCTAGAGCCCACGAATGAATGGTATGCAATTGCCAAGATCACTGGCATCCAACTTTGCCGAGCATTGCTCGCCCAGCATGGCTTTGATGCCATCAGCCTGATGCCGACCAATCTTTACGGCCCTGGAGACAATTATCATCCCACCAATAGCCACGTTCTGCCCGCCCTCATTCGCCGTTTCCAGGAAGCCCGCGATGCTGGTGCAGCCTCGGTGACCTGTTGGGGGACTGGCAGCCCCAGACGTGAATTTCTCCATGTCGACGACTTAGCCGATGCCGCCGTCTTCTGCCTGGAACAATGGCAACCGACGAGCGATCAACTCCACTATCTCAATGTTGGGACCGGCAACGATGTGACCATCAAGGACCTTGCCGAGCAGGTGGCCTCTGCCGTGGGCTTTGATGGCACTATTGCTTGGGACACAAGCAAGCCGGATGGCACCCCCCGCAAACTTCTAGATGTCGGCCGGCTAAAGGCTTTGGGATGGCAGTCGAGCATTCCTCTTGAACAGGGCCTGGTCAGCACTGTGGCAGAATTTCAACATCAATACCGCGATGGTCAGGGGGTACGGCTTTGAGGATTCTGGTCACAGGAGGAGCCGGTTACATCGGCAGTCATTGTGTTCGCGCCCTCGATCAAGCGGGGCACCAAGTGGTCGTTCTGGACAACTTGGTGTACGGCCATGCAGAGATTATTGAGCAAGTGCTGGGAGTCCCCTTGGTGGTGGGCCAGGTTGGCGATCGAGAAGTCCTGGAAGCCATTCTGCGGGGTCGCCATCCCAATCTTATTGGGACAGCCCACGAAAGCAAACCCATAGAAGCCGTACTCCATTTTGCCGCCTATGCTTATGTCGGCGAATCGGTGAGTGACCCCGCCAAGTATTACCGCAATAATCTAGGCGATACACTCTGCCTTCTTGAAGCGTTAGTGGCCAGCAAGCGGCCAATTCCGATTGTGTTCTCGTCCACCTGTGCCACCTACGGCGTTCCCCAGGAAGTGCCGATGACCGAATTCCATCCCCAAGCTCCGATTAATCCCTACGGTCGGAGTAAGTGGATGGTGGAACATCTACTCAAAGACTTTAGCGCGGCCTACGGTCTTCCCAGTGTTATTTTTCGCTATTTCAACGCTGCCGGTGCCGATCCGGCTGGCGATCTAGGTGAAGATCATGACCCAGAAACCCACCTGATCCCACGCGTTCTCGACGTGATGAGCGGCCGAGAACCCTACCTGCAAATCTTTGGCGATGACTATCCAACGTCAGACGGAACCTGCATCAGGGATTATATCCATGTTTGCGATCTTGCCGACGCCCACGTACTTGGACTAGAGCGTCTTCTACGCCTGAGGGAGCGGGAAGAACCGATTGGCGCACCCCTAATCTACAATCTTGGCAACGGCACTGGATACTCAGTTCAGCAAGTCATTGAAACAGCCAAATCCGTCACGGGCCGTGGTCTTCTAGCCCACGTCGCTAAACGACGAGAGGGGGACCCGGCCCAACTCGTCGCCAGTGCCGACAAAGCCCGCCAAGAACTTGGCTGGAGACCACGCTATCCCGAACTGAGCACGATTATCGACCATGCCTGGCAATGGCACCAACGTCGGTTTCAGCGCTGACAAGCACAACATTCCGGCCCCAAGAATTAGGGATAAGAGCTTATGCGCTTAGCCATAAACCCCTCAAAGAAAAATCCAATAACGCACAAATGCAACTCATTGTCGATCCATTTAGAGTCTTTACTTTGTGATTGCAATAGGCACACTGCATCAATCCAAGGCAAGCACTCAACGCCATAATCCAAGAGATCTAGGCCATACGCCTAAAGCAATTTTCGTACGAATTCAAACATAGAATTCCTGCAAGTTTAAAATCAGCAACGCTTTTGGTGCCGACTTTAAGACATTCCAATCTTACTTTTGAGCCCAACCACCAAGATATCGAGCACCCAAAGGCACGGGACTGTAGAGGTAACGACCAATCTGCTCAGACTGGAACAGAGTGGAATTGCCGGATTTTCATGGGAAAAATATCCATAACAACCAAGACTCTCCGAACTGCTTTCCCGTACTGAACCACGCAAATAATTCATTTTATCGGCGATAAATTAAAACGGACCTTCCTACTCCAGCAACAACGGAAATAGGCCATCCACATGGGCCGTCGCCACAGCATGATTCCAACTTTTATGCAGGAAGCCTTGGGGGGACAATTCATCCCGTCAGCGAGGCGAGCAATGCCGGTCGATCCATCCCGAACTAGTAATCCGCAACCTAGACCTTCTTACGGCGCTCCAACCTGGCGGCAATGCCGACGTAGAACTCCTCGCCTTCTGCCGCGTCCAGAATCACCAGGATCTCCCTGATCTCTTGACTCTGACCAGCGCGTCCCCGAAAAATGCGAAGCTCAATGCCAGGCTTCGCCTGGGTCCATCACAAGGCCTGAGAACGATTGAATTCGCCTTCGGTAGAGGGTGAGGCAGCATCATCACAATAGAGCATCTATTCCGAACTTTATTTTTGGCTGATTGGCTTTATCTCAACACCCATGTCGCGATCAGGCGCCGTGTCCTGGAGACGTCATCCGCCACCATGAGCATGGGTTGATCAACCGCAGCGGCCAGCCTTTCCAGCCCGATATCCACGCTGCCGCGCAATGGCCAGCGGGCCGCCTCTGTGAAGGGGCATTCAACCTCCACCGCTGAGCTCACAGCCAGAACTCCGCCGGCATGGACGGCCCATCCCCCCCCCCTTGCAGTCTCAGCGGTGGATCAACCATCGAAGCACAGGAATGCCCGAGGGAGCTCAAGAGTAAAGGTTACTCGCAGGTCGTGCTAACGTCAGTCCAATTTGCCTAGAATCGGCCAAATCCGGCTAAAACATCAATCATCTCAACAGGCTTTAAATCAATCCTCAACCTGCCCAGGATAAAAAGCAAAGCCAATCACATCATCACAATCCATCGTATCCGAGCCATCGATGGACACAATCATTCCAGACTCCTGCCTTCACAACCACGACCAAAATCTAGATCGATCCAATGCAAAAAAATAATCTCAATTACTATGTATATCGCGGCCTCTACAAAGGCTCGTCGTTCCTTAAAAGTGCGATTCCTTCAGCCCTGATCCCGCGAGACCCCCAATTGGGCCAGAGGTTAACACTAGCCGTAACAACCTACATTGAACGCTACGACGATTATTTCAAGCCATTATACCTGAAGCTCTCGAAACTATTTGGGGGCACCCAGATCGTAGTCGCTGTCAATGGCTACGGTGACTCTAACGCCCAAGCCAAATATCTCCAGCGCATCGAAAATGAACTTTGCCGCAATGCGTCGGAAAATCACCGCTTCATACTTCACGACGAGCCCGTAGGGCTTTCACGAATGTGGAACGAAATTTTAATGCATAGCCAAGCAACATCAACACTAATTCTTAACGATGACCTGACGATTTCCCCCTGGTTTCGGCGTTGGATTGATCGCCAAAGCTGGGCCAATTGCTCTTTAAGCCTACTCAACAACTCCTGGTCTCATTTTGCCATTTCACGTCAACTGGTCGAAAAAATCGGCGCTTTTGACCCTGGATTTGCAGGAATCGGCTTTGAAGACATGGATTTTGACGCCCGCATGCACTTTGGGAAACAAACCACCACTTCGCTCGAGTGCCCCTATATTCATCACCTTAATCACATCCCCAAGACTACATCTTTTGATCAATTTTCCGGGCGGACCTGGGGGAAATATACATCTCAAAACGAGGCACACTTTTTCAGCAAATGGCAATATTCATCGGAGCCAGATGATGCCTACATTCGTCAGTTGAAATCCCGCGTCAAGCCCCTCCATAGCCTAAAATTCCCCCAACTCGCGGATCAATCACTCACGGGACTTATCAGCAAGAATGTCCATTATCCGGAAAGGGTGAACGCCAGAAGTTCCCTAGGGACCCGATGACTTCAATTCAACCACTCCATTGAGTCCATAGCTGTTAGCCCTGGTCCTCCAACTTCCGCCTACCTCCCGCTCAACCCCGTGTCCAGCCAACGCCGCGTTGCCCACTTCCTGCTCAACCCCAACCTGCTGGGCTCCCCCCCCAATCAGGCGTATCAGGACCTGCTCACCGAGCTGGACATTGGCATTGACTATTACTCCACATGGTCGGATCAGCAGCTAGCCCTCGAGGATGGAGTTCGACGCCAAAGGGTGAACTATGGACCGCGCTGGTTACTGCGCCATAGCCTTTCCCAACGCTGGCGCTCCTACTCCGCGTTCTCAGGGACCACGGAAGATCCGATCGGCATTGCCGGACCCTTGGCCCGGCTCTGGCGCAGGCCCCTCATCGTGTTCGCCGATGAAATCCGTAACGGCTCCTACGCTGGTCTACGTTCGGCACGCTGGAAAGCCCACTGTCGCCGCGGCATGGGACAAGCCCAGTTGACGGTCGTCAACGAAGCAGAGCGATTGTCGATTCAGCGGGACTATGCCAATCTCGCTCAAGATAAGACCATCATCGTGTATCCAGGTGCATTCCATGCGCCACCGCCGCCGGCGGAGCGTCAGCAGGTCCGCGCCGCCCGAGGCATCCCAGCTGATGCCCTGGTGCTTTGCTACTCCGGCACCTTTAACCACGGCAATGGCGGAGCCTGGTTAGCCCAGGCCCTCGGATCCATTCCCAACCTGCATGTGTGGGGCCAGATTATGCATGGCGATCCCCTGATTCACGATCTGCTGCGTTATCTTCAGGGCAGTGAGCGTTTGCATTTGGAATCAGGCCTCCTGGGATGGCGGCAAGCCTGGAGCGTCTCGGCGGCAGCGGACATCGGCATGGTGGTGTATCTCCAGGACGCTCCCCAGTTTCGCCACATGGGAATCGCCTCCAACCGGCTCTGCATGTTCCTCTCGATGGGAGTGCCCGTGATCGCCAATCGCCAACCCAGTTTTGAATTCATCGAGCGCTACGACTGCGGCGTGCTCGTGGAGAACGCTGCGGAGATGCCTGCGGCCATCGCCCACATGGCCGAGCGACTGAAACCGATGCGGGAGAACGCCCTCCGCTGCGCCCGGGACCACATCAACGCCTCAGGGCGGTATCAGGAATTGAGCCAACGGATCGGCGCCCTGGTGGCCCCCCACTGAACCGATGGCACCTCGCCGGCCCAAGTTGCTGTTTCTGGCCCCCTCGGCCTATACCCTCGGCGGGGTGCAGGAATGGCTCGCCCAGCTGATCCCCGACCTGCAAGACCGGGACTGGCCCGTCACCCTGGCGCTGCCCGCCGGCCAATTGCATGACTTTGAACGCTACCGCGACCGCTATCCCTCCCTGCCCGCCTTGCCGCTGGGCAATCCCAGCGGCAGCCGCGCCGGACGTCGTCGCGGTGTGGCGGCCTTGCTGCGCGAGCAGCAACCGGATCTCGTGCTGGGAGTGAATCTCGGCGACCTCTACCCTGCCGCTTGGCAGGAACGGCACGCCGGACACTTCCGCGGTCGTGTGGCCATGACCCTGCACGGCTTCGTGCCCACCCTGCTGGCAGACCTGCAGGCCCATCGTCCCGTGATTGATGCGGTCATCGCCACGAACCAGTTGACCTGCAGCCTGTGCCATACCCAGGCCAACATCCCGTCCGAACGGATTCTCTACGCCCCCTACGGGGTGAATCCCGATCCCTACCCCACCCTCACCGACCCGACGCCCGATTCCCCCTTGAAGCTGGCCTGGGTAGGACGGCTGGATCAGGATCAGAAGCGGGTTCATGATCTGCCAGGGATCATGGACGAACTCGATCGGATCGGCATCGTCGCCCAACTCTCGATCGCAGGGGGTGGGACTGAGGAGGCGTCGTTGCGGGCCGCCCTGGCCCCGCGCCTTCAGAGTGGCCAGGTGAGGTTGCTAGGCCATTTGACTCCAGAGGAGTTAGGGGAGCTCGTTTACCAAAACCATGATGTTCTTTTGATCACATCCAGTTGGGAAACTGGGCCCATCGTGGCTTGGGAAGCGATGGCGGCGGGCCTGGCTGTGGTCAGCAGCCGCTATGTGGGATCGGGGCTGGAGGGGGCCCTGCGGGCCGATGTCACCGCCCTGCTCTTCCCCGTGGGCGACGCCACGACGGCCGCCGCCCAGTTGGCGCGCCTTCAGGATCCGCAGCTCCGTGGACAGCTGCGCCGGGCGGGGCGCCAGCTGGTGCAACAGCGCTATGGCCGGGACCAATCCTGCCAGGCCTGGGAACAGGCTTTCGAGCGGTGTCTCAACCTGCCGCCCTTGGCCTGTCCGCCCGCCGTACCGCCACTGCCCCCGCAGGGGCGCCTGGATCGCTGGGTGGGCTCCAACCGGGCCGAAGATCTGCGCCGGCTACTCGGGATACGGTTTCAACACACCAGTCCTGGGGGGGAATGGCCCCACGCCCTACATTCTGGAGCGTGTGATGAGGAGACCCTTCTCACCCTGGCAGCCGCCCTTGAAGCCGCCCTTGAAGCCGAGGAAGGGAGCTGACCATGGCTGAGTCAAGGGTTGCGAGAACCATGCAACGCGCCAAAGATCATCTTGGGGTATGGATGAAGGACCGCTGGCGGTACGAGCGGGCCCTGCGCGGCGCTTCGCCTGCCTATCTGGCCTTAGCCAACCGCCACGAGCAGCTTGAACCGGCACCCGATGGCCTCGGCCAGGCCTGCCTCTGGCACTACACCTCCCGATTGCATGCGCCGGGAATCCAGCCCCATCTGGCCCAGCGGCTGCTGAGGCGATGCCTGGCTGATGCGCCCATCGGCCAGGGCAGCAGCCCCTCCCCACCGTCCCGGCCCACCACCGATCCCGACCTCTCCGTGCTGATCGGCCACCGGGGCCTGGAGCGGTTACCCCTGCTCCTCGCCACCCTCAAAAGCCTGGCGGCCCAGGAGCACAGCCGGATCGAATGCCTCGTGATCGAACAGGACAGCGCGGTGCAGATCGCCCCGCACCTACCCAGCTGGGTACGCCATATCCACGCACCACTACCGGATTCTGAAGCCCCGTACAACCGCTCCCACACGTTCAATGTGGGAGCAAGAGAAGCCCATGGAGCCACTTTGCTCCTGCACGACAATGACATGCTCGTGCCCCAGTCCTATTGCCGGCGAATTTTGGAGCGAGTGGAGCGGGGGTACGACGTGATTAACCCGAAACGATTCATCTTCTATCTCAATCCAGATCACACCAAAAATCTCCTCAATTCCACCAGCCCTCTCGCGGATGCAGCCTATCTGCAGCAGCCAGCAGAGGCGATCGTCCAGAATCTGGAGGCAGGTGGCAGCCTGGCGATCACCGCCTCTGCCTATGACGCCATCGGTGGCATGGACGAACGGTTCGTGGGCTGGGGCGGGGAAGATAACGAATTCTGGGATCGTTGCCTGACCCGACCCACCTGGATCTGGGGCTATGAGCCGATTATCCATCTCTGGCATCGCAGCCAGCCCCTTAAAGGCCAGCCCGATAACCCCAACCTGGCCCGCATGCGCCAGGTCCTGCAGCGGCCCGCCCAAGAGCGCATCGCGACCCTGAGGGGCCGCGCCACCTAAGGCCTGAGCCAACCCTGCCCTCCCCCGCTACCGCCCCGATTTCCGTGACCATCGCCGCGCCCCACCCCCATGCGCCAGCTCCGGTCGCCGTGATTCCTGGGCTGGTAAGCACCATCATTCCGGTGTTCAATCGGGCCGCGCTGCTGGTGGAGGCCGTGGACAGCGTGCTGGCCCAGTCCTACCGGCCGATTGAAGTGGTGATTGTGGACGATGGCTCCAACGACATCACCCCGGAGTGTGCCCAGACATTGAGGGAGCGCCACCCCGAGCTGATTCGGGTGATCCATCAAGCCAATGCCGGGCCCGGGGCTGCACGGCAGCGGGGCCTGGACCAGGCCCAGGGGGAGTTCATCCAGTTTCTCGACAGCGACGATCTCCTGCTCCCCAACAAATTCGAGGCCCAGGTGGCGGCTCTCCACGCCCATGCCGAGGCCCAGATCTGCTATGGGCCCAGCATCCAGGAAGACCACTCCTGCCAACCACCGCGGCTGGAGCGACCGATGCGGGCGACTGGCCGCCCCCATCCCTACCTGTTCCCGATGTTGCTGCTGGAACGCTGGTGGACCACCAGCTGCCCGCTCTATCGCCGGGCGCTGCTGAATCGCATCGGCCCCTGGCAACCCTGGATCAATGAAGAAGACTGGGAATACGATGCCCGCGCCGGGGCCACCGGCGCGCCCCTGGCCTGGGTGAAGGAGGAGGTGTCCATCCGTCGCATCCACCTCAACGACGATCACCTCAGCAGCGACGGCCATTGTGATCCCCGCAAACTGTCCCATCGGGCCAGCGCCCAGATATCGCTCTATCGCTGCGCCCACGACGCGGGAGTGAATCCGAGGGCGCCTGAAATGCAGCAGTTCGCCCGCTCGGCCTTCCTGCTCTGCCGCCAGTGCGGTTCTGCCGGACTGGCCGAGGAATCCAGGCAGCTGTTCGAGCTGGCCCGGAAGGCCTCCCGGGCCAGAAAACGCCATCATCCTGAGTTCCGCGTCTATGCCCTCCTGGCATCACTTCTCGGTTGGTGCCGGGCAGCCCGCCTGACGGTCGCTCTGCGCGCCATGGTGATGCGGCCATGACATCGGCTCATGGTTCCGATCCCGCCACCACCGTCGGAGCTCCTCCCGAAATCTCGGTGGTGATGGGAGTGCACAACGCTGCCGATTCCATCGCCCAAACCCTCGACAGCTTGCTTGAACAGGCGGGGGTGGATCTAGAAATCGTCGTGGTCGACGATGGCTCCAGCGATGCCACGGGGGCCGTCCTCGCCCAGATTGCCGAAAGGGATCCCCGCCTGCGGCTGATCTCCCGCGCCAACCGTGGCCTGACCCAATCGCTGATCGAAGCCTGCAACGCGGCCCGTGGCACCTTTCTCTGTCGTCAGGATGCGGGGGACTGGTCCTTGCCCGGCCGCCTGCGACGCCAGCGGGACTGGCTGACCAGCCATCCGGACGCCAGTCTGTGTTCCACCCATGTGCGCCTGCTGGTGCCGGAAGGAGCCACCCTGGCGATCCGGGCCCCGACAGCGGAGCAACTGCGGGATGGTCTGACGGGCCCGGCCCACCATGGCTCGGTGATGATGCGTCGCCTGGCCTATGAGCAGGCCGGAGGCTATCGCCCCGAGTTCTACTACGCCCAAGACATTGATCTCTGGAGCCGGCTCAGTGAAATCGGCGATCACGGGGTGGTGCCGGAGGTGCTCTACGAGGCCAGCCTGACGCCCGGAGCCATCAGTGGCACCCGCAAACGGGAGCAAGTGCGCTTTCACTCTCTGATCACCGCCGCCACCCAGGCCCGACGCCGCGGCCAACCGGAACAGCGCTGGCTCCGCCAGGCCCAGGTCCTGTCCCAGCACTGCCGTCAGGCCCCGCGACGACGACCGAGGCAGGTCGCGGCGGGGGCCTACTTCATCGGGGCCTCCCTCCGCACCAGCGATCCCTCCCTGGCCCGCCGCTATCTGGAGCAGGCCGTGGCCCTGGATCCCTGGCATCTGCGTGCCCACTTCCGTCTTTGGCGCCAACCATGACCCAGCTGAGCGTTGCCATTCCCAGCTACGGCCGTGAGGAGGTTTTGGTGGACAGCATCCATGCCCTGCTGGCCCTGGAGCCGCCCCCCTGGGAGCTGCTGCTGATCGATCAGACGCCCCGCCACACCGTCGCCGTGGAGGAGCAACTGGGCCGCTGGCAACAGGAGGGGCGCCTGCGCTGGTTGCGCCAACAGCCCCCCTCGATCACCCAGGCCATGAACCGAGCGCTCCTGGAAGCCCGAGGTGACCGGGTGCTGTTTGTTGACGATGACATTGTGCCCAGTGCGGAGTTACTCACGGCCCACATCCAGGCCGGCCACCTCCATCCCGAGACCCTGATCGCTGGCCGGGTGCTCCAGCGCTGGCACCAGGGCCAGGCCGATGCCGAAAGCCAACAGCCCTTCAGCTGGAACACCCTCCAGCCGCGGCCATGCCGGGACTTCATCGGGTGCAATTTCTCGGTGCCACGCCTGGCAGCCATCCGTCTGGGGGGATTTGATAACAATTTTGTGCAAGTTGCCTATAATTACGAGGCGGAATTTGCCCACCGCTGGCGCCAAGCAGGCCACCCGATTGAGTATGTCCCAACGGCCCTGGTCCATCACCTGCAGACCGAACAGGGGGGCACCCGCAGTTATGGGAAGCGCGTCATCAGCCTGAAGCCCGCCCATGCGGTTGGGCGGTACTACTTTTTCTTACGCACCCGGGCCCTGCCCCTGGCGTTGGTCAGGGGCATGGTTGCCATGGCGCGAACGGTCCGCACCCGCCATCACCTCCGCAAGCCGTGGTGGATCCCCGTGACCCTGATCGCCGAAACCCGTGGCCTGCTCTGGGCCCTAAAACTCCACCTGCGGGGAGCGCAACTGCTTCGATCGCCCCGTCCGCGCCTGCTGGTGGCCGCCAGCCACCCGGTTCAATATCTCAGCCCCCTGCTCCGGCAGTTGGCAGCAGATCCGGCCCTGGACCTCGAGGTGCTTTACCTCACCCTGCCGGATGCCAGCACCCAGGGGGTGGGCTTCGGTCGGTCCTTCACCTGGGACGTTCCCCTGCTTGATGGCTACCGCTGGCGCCAGGCGCGTAGCGGCGCCGGGGCCGGTATCGCCAGCAGCTATGCCGGCGTACGCCTGCGACGGCCCTGGGCCGAACTGGGCTTCGGCGGTGGTCAACGCTCCCCGGATGTGCTTCTCCTCACCGGCTGGCATGTGCTGGGCTTGCTGCAACTGTTGTGTGCAGCACGGCTGCGGGGCATTCCCGTCATCCTGCGGATGGACTCCAACGACCAGCGCCGCCGCTCCCTGCCCCAGCGCCTCTTCCACCGAATGCTGTTCCGCCAAGTGGCGATCGGCCTGCCGGTGGGGGAGGCCAACAAACGTCTGTACCTCCAGCATGGCCTGCCGGAGCAGCGGTTAATTCGATCCCCCCATTTCATCGATAACGCCCGTTTCGCCCACCAAGCCGAACAGCTTCGACAGGACCGAGCTGGGCTACACCAACGCTGGGGAGTTCCCGACAACGCGTTTTGCCTATTGTTTGCCGGTAAGCTGCAGCACAAGAAGCGCCCGTTGGTGCTCCTTCAGGCCCTGGCATTAGCCTTGGGACCTGAACAGAAGCCCGTCGAAAGCAACGATCCCACCCTCCATCTACTGATCGTTGGCAGTGGCGAGCTGGAGAGCGAATGCCAGGCTTTCGCTACCCTCCATTCCCTCCCAGTGAGCTTCGCAGGATTCCTCAACCAATCGGAGATCCCAGCGGCCTATGCCGTGAGTGATGCCCTGGTCCTTCCCTCTGATGACGGCGAAACCTGGGGCCTGGTGGTGAATGAAGCGATGAGCTGTGGCCTGCCCGCCATCGTGACTGATCAGGTGGGCTGCGCCGCCGATCTGGTGGAGCCCAATCGCACCGGCTTGGTGGTGCCCTGCGACGATCCACGCGCCCTGGCCACCGCCCTGGTACGGCTGGCTCGAGATCCAGACCATGCCGCACGGATGGGGGTAGCGGCCCAACAACAGGTCCATCGCGATTACTCGGTGGTCGAAGCCGCGGCCGCCGTGCGCCTAGCCACTCTCCGCCTGACCCCCCCACGTCCCGATCCCAGGGAAGAAGACGCCTCCAAAGTGTCAAGCGACCATCTGTCAATCCGAGACAACAACGCCTGAACGCGCAACAGAGATACCACCAAAAAGAAACACAACCATGATCAATTTCGGGTGCTTTTACGGCGAGCAATATGGCAAATAGCCAATAAGCGCTCAATGCGCTCCCCGTGCAATTCCGTAGACCCCTGCACTCCCATGATCAATCGTCACTGATAGCATGGATCACCTTGCCTTCCAGCGGCACTCGATTGCGCGTTCTCCACGTCATTCCTTCCATCAGCCTGCGTCGAGGGGGGCCCAGCACGGCGGCCCTGTCCATGGTGCGCGCCCTGCGGCAGGAAGGGGTGGACGCCTCCCTGCTCACCACCAACGACGATGGAGAAGGCACGAACCCCGAGTTGCCCACGGGTCACTGGCAGCAGTGGCAGGACATTCCAGTCTTAGCGTTCCCCCGCTGGAGCCCTGCCCAGAGGTCCCTGCGCGAATTCGCGATCAGCCCGGCACTCAACCTCTGGCTTCAGCGCCATCGCCATGACTACGACCTGCTGCATATCCATGCCCTATTTTCCTATCCTTCCACCACGGCGATGGTGCAGGCACGACGGGCAGGAATTCCCTATCTACTTCGCACCATTGGTCAGCTGAGTCCTTGGAGCCTCAGCCAAAGTGCCGGACGCAAACGCTTGATGCTGAGATTGATCGAACGCCGCAATCTTCAGGCGGCCGCAGCGCTCCACTTCACCACTGACGCCGAGCGGGACGAGTCGGCCCCCCTGGGACTGACAACCCCCTCCTTGGTCCTGCCCCTTGGGGTCTCCGCACCTGAACCGCCCGAGGCGGGGACGGCTGACGGTCCCGCGTCCCCTGGCTCCGCAGGTGAGCCGGTGCGTTTTCTGTTTCTCTCACGACTGCACCCCAAGAAACAACTGGAGCATCTGATCGACGCCTGCGCCCTGCTGCAGCACCAGCATCCCGCCAAGGACTGGGTGCTGCAGATCGCCGGCGATGGCGAGGCCAGCTACCGCACCAGCCTTCAACAACGCTGCCAACGCCAGGGGATCGACCATCGTTGCCAGTGGCTGGGCTTCGTGAGCGGCGAGGCGAAATGGAGCCTGCTGCGCAAGGCCGATTGGTTCGTACTACCCTCGGCTGCGGAAAACTTCGGCATCGCCGCCGTGGAGGCCTTGGCCGCAGCCACTCCCGTCATCCTCTCGCCCCAGGTGGCCATCAGCTCGGCCGTTCGTACCGCCGGCGCCGGACTGCTCAGCGACAGCGCACCCCAAAGTCTGGCCACAACCCTCGGCGTGGCTGTTCAGGGGGCCCCCCTCGCCATGCGCCTGGCCGCCCGAGAATTGGCAACCGCGACCTACAGCTGGCCGGCGATCGCCCAACAGCTGCACAACCACTACATCGAATTGATCGAGCACAAACTGCAACGATGATCACCTATTTACTGGGACTGCTGTTTCTGGTGCTGCTGCTCCTGCTGCTCGACGGGAACTGGAGATATGGTCTCCTCGTCATGGTGCTGATCGGATTTGCGCAGGACCCGATTCGCAAACTCACCCCTGGCCAGCCTGCCCTGTTGGTGGGAATGGTCTTGGTGGCCTTCGCTGGGTGCGCGTTTGTGATGTTCGAAAGCCGCGGGAAGGCCGATCTCAAGGCCATGTTCTGGGCGGCCCCCGAGATTAGCGAATGGATTCCACTTTATTTTCTATTAATAATATTACAAGCAGCTAACGGCTTTCTCAAATTCACCTCCCCAACTCTTGCCGTCATTGGATCAGCCTTCTACCTTGCCCCAGCCGTTGGGCTCTGGGTGGGCTTCCGCATTGGTCTCGATCAGACCTTGCTCAGGCGCATTCTAGCCCTGTATGTATTCGTATCAGTAATCTTTGCGGGAACAGTCTTCCTGTCTTATCGTGGCATTGAATCCCCACTACTGAGCGAAGTGGGCGAAACCAAGTTCATTACCTTCCGCTATGGATTTCAGGCCGTTGGATCTTGCGGTCTATGGCGAACCAGCGAAATTGCAGCCTGGCATCTAGCCGCCGCCAGTTGTCTCTGCATCTGTCTAGCCACCTCGATTCGCAAGACCAATCAACAGGTGCTTCTCCTCGTGATGGCCGTGGGTTTTGCGCTCATGACCATCACAACGGCCCGCCGCAAAGCCCTTGTGCTGGTCCTAGCTTTTACGGCAATTTATTCAATTTTGTTCAGTCGACGGGCTGACGCACAAGCAAAGGAACAGTTAATTGCCAACCTCTTTGGGGTTGCCGGCCTGTCCTATGTCGCCTACTACTTACTACTTTCCGGAGCCCTGGGTGACAACTTCAATGAATACCTCAAACGGGCCTCCACCGCCAGTGGCGAGCTCATCTCTCGATTTCGTGACATGGGTTACAACGCTGGCGTTCGCGCCTTTGAACTTTCTGATGGCATCGGCCTTGGCATTGGCGCCGCCTCTCAGACCGGCGGCCTGCAGCTTAACTTTGATGTGCAGAATCAATACGGATCCGCTCTGCGCTACGTTGCCGAAAGTGGCCTCGGAAAAATCGTAGTAGAACTTGGACTACCGGGAATTATAATTATTGCCATGCTTTCTTTTTATATTCTTCAAGCCGTTCGTAAAAATTTTTCGCTCTTAAAATATCTACCTCCCAGTACTTCCATCTTGCTGATGGGTCTTCTTGCCTTCAGCCTGGCCAATATCCCCTTCTACCTTGCCGCTTCCCAGGTGTATTCCGATCCCTACATCCTGATTGTCCTCAGCCTCTGCTTCGGTTCTTCTCTGGCGATTCCCTCCCTACTGGCCCGCAACCAACAAGCACTGCAAAGTCCACCCCGACTACAACGGCCGTTGCCGGCCATGCGCTGATCCGTGACCCCGTTCCCGCCGTCAAGCCCCCTGGATCTCACGGCCTTGGTGCTCACCTTCAATGAGATCGCCAACATCGATCGCACCATCAAGGCGCTGACATGGATTCCGCGGATTCTGGTGATCGATAGCGGTAGCACCGACGGCACACTCGAGATCCTGGCCGGCTTTGCCAATGTCACCGTGATCCATCGGCGGTTTGACAGCTTCGCCCGCCAATGCAATTTCGGGCTCGATCAGATCAGCAGGGGCTGGGTTTTGAGCCTGGATGCGGACTATGTGGTTCCCACTGCCCTCCAGAACGAAATCCAGGAACGCCTGAGTTCACCCATCGATACTGCCGTATGCGGCTTTGCTATCCGCTTTCGTTACTGCATCGCTGGCCGTCCCCTCCGGGGGACCCTCTATCCCGCCCGCACCGCCCTTTACCGGGCTGGCCTGGGTCGCTATCAGGACGACGGCCATGGCCATCGCCTCAAGATTGACGGCACCGTGCGGCCCCTGAACCACCCCCTGCTCCATGACGACCGCAAAAGCCTCGATCGATGGCTGGCGGCCCAGGACGGGTATCTCCGCACCGAAGCCAACAAACTTCTGGCCACACCCTCGGGCCAATTGGCCCTAGCGGATCGGCTGAGGAAGCACACGCCCTTGGCACCCATCGCCGCCCTTGTGGTCTGCCTGTTCCTGAAGGGAGGGATCTTCGATGGTCGCCTCGGACTGTTTTATGCGATTCAGCGGCTCTATGCGGAGGTGCTGTTATTACTGCGCCTGCAGGAGCAACGGATTGCCGGCGACCAGGGGCGCAACGCCCCCTGACCTCCGGCAGCAATCCTCGGATCCGGATTCCTCCCACCCTGGCCCTGGTGGCCTTGATCCTGGCCGGTCTCAATGCGCTAGCTCCGCCGATCCTTCCAAGGGGCCCAGGGCCGGTGCATGTGGCCCCCAATGGCTTCGATGGAGGGGACGGAAGGTCCCGCCAGCGGGCCGTGCGCAGCCTGCAGCGTGGCGTAGACCTGGCCAGGCCTGGTGACACGGTGCTGATCTGGCCGGGGACTTATCACGAAACCGTTCGAATCCGCCGCGGCGGCCGGGCCGGCCACCCCCTCGTGCTGCAAGCGGCCGTGCCAGGACAGGCAATCCTCTCCGGATCCGATGGCACCGGCGAAGTGGCTCGCTGGCGCTGGCGGCGCTGGCAGCCCCATCTCTATGTCACCCCAATCCGCTGGCCGGTTCAGGCCCTGCGGGTGGATGGCTGGGCCGCCTATCGGGCAGGATCCCTGCCCCATCTGCGCGATCTCTGCGCCAGAACCAGTGCCGGGCCCGCCTTCTACGCGGCGAACAGCCAATTGGTGCTCTGCCTACCGCAGGGCCAAACCCCCACCGGCAGCCAGCTGGAGGTCCATCGCCCCCTACCGCGCCGGCTCAAGGCCGGTGGCCACCAGGCGGCGCTGCTCTGGTTGGAGGCCCCCCATCTGCAGATTCGTGATCTGCAGTTCGATTTCGCGGTGACCGCCGCCATCCAGCTGTGGTCCACCGGTGACGTACTGATCCGCGGCAACCGCTTCCGGGATGCCGATGTGGCCATCAATGACCGGGCCAGCCTGAACCCGGTGGATGGCCTGCGCATCGAGCGCAATCTCAGCCAGTGCCCCGGGCTGGATCGCTGGCGGCGGGGGTGGCTCAGCCGCAGCGAGATCTACCGCTACTCCAACTGCACGCTGGTCTGGGTCGGCGGCCGCAACCTGAGCATCCGCGGCAACGTGATCAGCGATGCCGGCGACGGGCTGAAGGTGTCACCCAGCGGCGGACGCAACCGGGTGAGCGGCAACCTGATCGATCGGGTCTTCGACGATGGCATCGAATTTGACGGTCCTGCCGCCAACCTCCTCGTGGACCACAACCTGCTCAGCCACACCCTGGTGGCGTTGGGGACCAGTCCAGTCACCCGGGGGCCGCTGCTCGTCGACACGAACCTGATTCTCAATGATCCAGGCCAGGCCGGAGCCCTGCTGAAACTGATGGCAGGCGCCGCCCCCAGCTTGGGGCCCCAGCCGCAGGCCACCATCCGCAACGTGCTGCTGCGCCACAACCTTGCCGTGGTCGACGCCCTGGCCTGGCGAGATCCCGCGGTGCGGCTGGAGCAAATCCGGCTGGAGGCCAACCTTCTCCTGAGCCGCCAGGACTTCGGCGAGCGGCTCCCGGCAGGTCTGAAGTTGAGCGCCAATCGGCTGGTGCCCCTGCCGAAGGGGGCGCGGCCCCTGCCGGAGCAGGGGGCGACGGCCCTGGCGCCGTGGTGGTCGGGACGAAGCAATCCGGGGACAGGCAATCCGGGGCCGGGACCCGGAGGCCTGCCCCTGGCGATTGGCCCCTTGGGGCCCGCCTGGCTGAAGCTGGGGGACGATCCCTTCACGGCGTCCCTGGGCCCCCTGCTGCGGGCGGGATGGCTGACCCCAGAGCCGTCCGGCGGTCCCGAGCGATGACCGCGAACTCCCCTGGGCAGGGGGCCTCACCAGCCCGGCTGCGCGTGGCCGTCCTGGGGGCCGGTGCCACCCTCGCGGCCGCCCTGGGCCTGGCCTTCCTGCTGGGCTGCCTGCTCGGTCCGATCAGCATCGACCAGCCCCTGGATCCGGGCTACCTGATGGGCTGGGGTTGGCGCTGGGGCCTGCTGCTGGCCGCCAGCCTGGCCACGGGCTCAGCGGTGGGCCAACGCCGACCGGCCCCGCTCCGACAGCTGCTGCGGCTCCTGGCCAGCACCCTGGCCCTTGTCCTGCTCGTGACGGTGCTGAGCGCCCTCCTGGCCGTGATCCTGCAACGCCTGGGAGTCTTCGGGGGCAGCTGGACCCTGGCCAGCCGAGCCGGCTACGCAGCCCGGCTGGGGGCGGAGAGGGCCCTGGAGGTGCTCATCCTGCCCAGTGCACTCGGGGCGGCGGGCCTGCTCTGGTGGCAGAGGGGCCGATCCCGCCCCCCAGGCTCCGCCTCCCCGCAGCACCCCCTGCGCCCCGACCAGCTGGACCGGCTGAGCACATTTGTTGGCGGCCTGATGGTGGTCACCAGCCTGGGAGGGGGCCTGCCCTTTCTGCTGCGACGCATCGGCTGGCTGGATGGGGCGGCCTATCAACAGGATCTGGCCCGCTTCTGCCAAGCACCGATTCAAACGCTGTGGCTGCCGCAGTCCTGCCATGGCCTTCGTCTGGTCAGCCTCCACCCCTTCCAGGCGGTGGTGATCAACAGCAAGCGGCTGTTCACCCTCTCGGCGGCGGAGTGGCTCACCAAGCTGGCCTGCCAAGGTCTGCTGGGGGCCGTCCTGGTGCTGTCCCTCCTGCTGCTGGCCAGCGGCCGGATAGCCCTGCCCCCATGGCGACGGTGGCGGAGCCTGGCACCGCTGCTGCTGCCCCTGGTGCTCTCCCTGGGACTGGGCCTCGCCATCAGCCTGCGCCAAGGTCAGATCGGCCCGGTGCTGGTGAGCCTGGTGGGGCTCGGCTGGCTGCCCCTGACCTTCGTGGGCGGCTGGCTGACCACCCCGCCACGGTTGGCTCGAATGGCCCGTGCCCTGGAATGGCTGGTGTTGCTGCAGTTGCCCCTCCTGATGCTGGAGGCGATGCGAGGCCTGCCGCTGCGATCGGGGAGCGTCACCGGCGCCCTGACCCCCGCCTGGCCACCGCTGCCCACCCGGCTGACGGGCAGCTTCAGCCAGCCGAACACCCTCGGGGTGGTGGCCGTGGTGGCCCTGGCCTTCTGTCTGGCCTTCAGCCAAGCTCGCCCAAGGTTGCCCTGGTTGACCTTGGCGGTCACGGTGGAAGTGCTGCTGGCCCGCTCCGCCACTGGCATGCTCGGCCTGCTGGTGGTCTTGGCCTTTCAGGGGATGCCGGGGGGACGGCGTCGGGGACGGCATCGGGCACGGCATCGGGCACGGCGGTGGCCTGGTCTGGCCGACGGCCTGGGCAAGGCCCTCTTGGGGGCGGCGCTGGTGGTTCTCGTCATCGGGCTGGTAGTGAACCTGCCCCGGGTGCTGAACCGGCCGGACCTGCTCGCCTCCCCCCTCGGTCGGCTGCGCAACCTGGAACGAATCCTGAGCCTGAATCCACCCACTGGCCTGGTGGTGGGGTACGGATTGGCCAGTGGCGGCAATTTGGTGTGGCAGTTGAAGCAAGCCAGCCCATCCTGGCCGGTGGCCCTGAGGCACTGGCTGGGCACCGACGACGGAACGGGGGGGTTCATCCCCACCGAAAGCCTGTTGGGGTTACTCCTCATCCAGGGGGGACTGCCGGCCCTGCTGAGCGTCCTGGGCCTGCTCGGCTGGGGTCTGCGCCACGATCGCCGCGGCCGCCCCTTGCTGGCGATCCTGACCCTGGCCAGCTTCACCTGCTCCCTGGGGGAAATGGTGCCGGTGAACCTGATGCTGGCCCTTGCCCTGCATCACGCGCTGTTCCGCGGCAGCACCGCATCAGGGCAGGGGCCGCGCGCCGCCCCTGCCGCTGGCGACGCCGCAAAGGTGCCGCTGATTCACCACAGCAGCTGACCAAGGGGTGCCCTAAATCCTGGGACGAATGCTCTACTAGGGCGGGCCATCCGTCCGTTCCACCATCCCTTCCGAAGCAACTTCTTCGATGCCCTCGATCCTGATTACCGGCGGCGCCGGCTTCATCGGTGTCAATGCCGCCCTCCACTTCGCCGAACAGGGTTGGGATGTGGCCATTCTTGACAATCTTTCCCGCCGGGGCACCGAACAGAACCTGAGCTGGGTTCAGGAGCAGCGCCCAGACATCGCCTTCCACCGCCTGGATATCCGCGACAGCGAAGCAATGGCCACCGTGATGGCCACGGTCAAGCCCCAGATGGTGCTCCATCTCGCTGGCCAGGTGGCCGTGACCACCTCCTACACCCAACCACGAGAAGATTTCGAGATCAATGCTCTCGGCAGCTTCAATGTGCTCGAGGCGATTCGGCTGCACGCGCCCGAGGCCTTCATGCTGAATGCCTCCACCAACAAGGTGTACGGCGGTCTGGAAACAGTGCCGGTGCAAAAAACCGACCGCGGCTATGTCTTCACCACTCTTCCCCAGGGCGTCAGTGAAGCTCAGCCCCTCGATTTCCACTCTCCCTACGGGTGCTCCAAGGGCGTGGCAGATCAATACACCATCGATTACGCCCGCATCTACGACCTCCAAACCTGCAGTTTCCGCCAATCCTGCATCTACGGCACCCGTCAGTTCGGCATCGAAGACCAGGGCTGGGTGGCCTGGTTCAGCATCGCTGCCCTTCTGGGCCGGCAGATCACCCTCTACGGCGACGGCTGGCAGACCCGTGATGTCCTCAACGTGAAGGATCTGGCCCGGGCCTACGAAGCCGCCTGGCAGCATCGCGATCAGATCCGGGGCCAGGCCTTCAACATCGGTGGCGGTCCCCAGAACACCCTTTGCCTGCGGGATCTCTTGAGCTTCCTGGAGGAGGAGCTGGCCCTCACCATCAGCCCCCGCTTCGCGGAAGCCCGCCCCGGCGATCAGCCCGTGTTCGTCTGCGACATCAGCAAGGCACGGCAGCAGCTGGGATGGGAACCCCAGATCGGAGTGGACGCAGGGGTCAGGGATCTGATCCGCTGGGTGAAGGACAACCGCGAGCTGTTCAGCTGGCTCCAGCCATGACCCCCACCCGGGCCCTGATCAGCACCATCGAGCCGGTGGATGGCGGGGTGCCCACCATGGCCCGCTTGATCACCAGGTTGCTGGAGGAGGAGGGAATCGAACCGGTCTTTGCCTGGTATGCGCCTTGGAGCTCGTACCCAAAGCTGTCCGTGCCCCTGCCCGGCCTGGCCCGGGGACGGCGTCCCAGTCGGATGCGGGCCGAGGCCTATGGCGGCCATGAGGGCCATGGCTTCGGGGCCTGGCTCCCCGAGCTTGAATTCACCCATTACTTGCCCCGACGGGGCTGGCGGGAGCTGATCGCCAGTTGCGATCTGCACCTGGCGGTGACCGGCAATTCCTTCTGCGCCACCCCCTTCGCCCGGCTGGGGTTGCCCTTCCTGGCCTGGGTCGCCACCCCGTGGGAAGCCGACCGGGTCAACCGGGTGCGTCAGTTCTCAGCGCCACGGCGCCTGCTCGATCGGCAGTTCAACAGCAGGGTGCTGCGGCGCCTGGAACGGCAGGTGCTGCGGGCACCCCGCGGTCGGATCCTGGCGTTGAGTAGCTACACGGCCCGTTCCCTGGAAGCGATTGCCGGTCGCGCCATGGACGGAGTGCTGCGGATGCCGATCGACCCGACCCTGTTCCATCGCCTGCCCGGGCTGGAGCGGCCCTGGCACGTGGGGTTCTCCGGCCGTTGGACCGATCCCCGCAAGAACATCGAGCTGCTGCTGGCAGCGGTGGCCCACCTAGTGCAGCAAGGCCGGCCGGTGCAGCTGGAGCTGATCGGCGAAGCCGAGACGGCCGAGCTGCGGGAGCGGATCCAGGGCCTTGGCATGGGCGACCGGGTGCACTGCCACGCCCATCTGCAGCCCACGGAGCTGGCCAGCGTCCTGCAACGCCTCGATCTCTTCGTCGTGCCCTCCCATCAGGAAGGGCTGTGCATCGCCGCCCTGGAGGCGATGGCCTGCGGCGTGCCGGTGGTCAGCACCCGCTGCGGCGGCCCGGAGGACTATGTGCTCACCGATCGCACCGGTCAACTCGTGAACGCCGAGCCGGAGGCGATGGCCGCTGCGATTGATGCCATCTGCGGCAACCGCCCCCGGCGCCAGCGCTTGGGGGCCGGCGCCAGCGGCTGGGTCAAATCCCATGCCAGCCTGGAGGGGGCCCGTTCCACCTTCCGCCACCATCTGGCAGCCCTCCGCACTCCGTCAGCGGGAGACAACTGAGATGTGTGGCATCGCCGGCCTGCTGGGCCGTGACCCTGGACAGTTCGCCGAACGGGTAGGGCCCCGGCTGGCCCACCGGGGCCCCGATGATGCCGGGGTCTGGCGCACCGAGGACACCTGTCTGGTCCATCGCCGCCTGGCGATTCTCGATCTCTCGCCCACAGGCCACCAGCCGATGGCCTCAGGTTGTAGTCGTTGGCAGCTGGTGTTCAACGGAGAGATTTACAACCACGGCGCCCTGCGCCAACGGCTGGAGGCCCGCGGGCACCGGTTCCGTGGCAGCGGAGACACCGAAGTGCTGCTTCAGTGGCTGATCGCCTTCGGGCCCGCCGGCCTCCCCGATCTGCGGGGCATGTACGCCTTCTGCCTGGTGGACCGCCAGGAAGGCACCGCCCTACTGGCCAGGGATCCCCACGGCATCAAGCCGCTGTATTTCTGGCAGGGGCCAGGGGGCGAACTGGCCTTCGCCTCGGAGTTGCGCGCCCTGCTGGCCAGTGATCTGATCGACCGGCAATTGGATGGCACGGCCCTCGCCACCTACCTGGCCCGGGGTTCCGTGGCCGAGCCCGCCACCTTGGTGGCAGGGGTCAGCCGCCTGCCGGCCGGCCACAGCGCCCACTGGCAAGCGGGCCAACTGCGGCTGATCCCGGTGGCGCCCCTCCCGGAAAGCAGCGTGCCGGGCACGGCAGCCTGGCCGGCGGCCGAAGCGGTGAACCACGCCCGCCAGGCCCTGGAAGCCTCGGTGGCCGCCCACATGGTGAGCGATGTGCCGGTGGGTCTGTTCCTGAGCAGTGGCCTGGATTCAGCGGCCCTGCTGGCCCTGGCCCCCCGGGGCCTGCACACGTTCACGATCGGTTTCACCGACGCCGCTGCCGCCGGTTTCGACGAATCGGAGCCGGCGGCGCGGATCGCCGCCCAGTTCGGCGCCCGCCATACCCCCCTGAGCCTGAGCGCCGACAAGGCCCGCGACTGGTTGCCCGCCTTTCTGGCGAACCAGGATCAGCCCTCGATCGATGGCTACAACACCTGGTGTGTCTCCAAGCTGGCGACGGAGGCGGGCCTGAAGGTCGCCCTGTCCGGCCTAGGGGGCGATGAACTGTTCGGGGGCTATCCAAGCTTTGCCACCGTGCCGCGCCTGACCCGCTGGCGACGGCGCCTCGGTCCGCTGGCGGCCCTGGCCAGTGCCGGCCTGCGCCATGGCCCGGGTGGACGGCACCAGAAACGACAACGACTGGCGGCCCTGCTGGCCGCCCCGCCGACGCTGCAGGCCAGCTACCTCTGTTTCCGGGGGCTGTTCACTCCCCCTGAAGTGACGGCCCTGCTGCGCCGTTGGGGCCTGACCGGCCCCCCGGCTGAGACCAACGGCGGCGATCCCCCCCAGGATTGGGCGGATCTGGATCGGATCGCCTGGCTGGAGGGCAGCCATTATCTGCGTAACCAGCTCTTGCCAGACAGCGATGCGATGGCCATGGCGATGGGCCTGGAACTGCGCCTGCCCCTGGTGGACGCCCAGCTGCAAACCCAGCTGCAGGCGATCCCGGCCCAGCAACGCCTGGCCAGCGGCAAGGCCCTGCTCCGGGAGGCGGTGCCGGAACTGCCCGCCTGGTTCCTGAACCGTCCCAAACAGGGCTTCCGCTTCCCGTTCCAGCTATGGCTCGACGACCCCGCCAGCCCCCTGGCCCTGACCCTGCCGGCCACACCGCCCGGGCTCGACCTGGCCCCCTGGTACCGCCGCTTCAGCCTGATGGTGCTGGATCGTTGGCTGCGGGAGCATCTCGGGCTGGAATTGCCGAGGGGCCCGAGCCATGGCGATTGAGTTGCCCTGAAGTCTTCCTTGATTGGCAACCTGACCGGCCCCGCTCTTGGTCAAGTCCCAGCCCCATCCCCCCCCACCATCGCCGTCCACCCACCGCGCCACCATGCCCGTCATTCTCGGCATCAACGCTTTCCACGCCGATGCGGCGGCCGCCCTGGTGCAGGACGGCAAGATCATGGCCGCTGCGGAGGAGGAACGCTTCCGGCGCGTCAAACACTGGGCAGGTTTTCCCTCCCAGGCGATCGCCTGGTGCCTCGCCGATTCAGGCCTCACCCTGGCCGATGTCGACCACATCGCCATCAACTCCCAACCGGGAGCGCACCGTTGGCGGAAGGTGGCCTACGCCCTGGCCAAACGGCCGGACCCCCGCTTTCTGCTGAACCGTTGGCGCAACAAACGGGAACGCTCCGGCCTGGCCCAGCAATTAGAGCAGGCCTTTCCCGGGCAGCCCTGCCGCGCTGAACTGCATTTTATTGAGCACCACCGCGCCCACCTGGCCTCGGCCTTCTTTGCCTCCCCCTTCGAGGCGGCGGCGGTGATCTCCGTGGACGGCTTCGGTGATTTTGCCAGCGGCGCCTGGGGTCAGGGATCGGGCACCGATCTACGCCTGGATGGCCAGATTTACTTCCCCCATTCCCTAGGTGCCTTTTATACCGCTATCACCCAATATCTGGGATTTCCTAATTATGGTGATGAATACAAGGTGATGGGCCTGGCCCCCTACGGCGAACCACGCCAGCTCGAGGCCATGCGCCAGCTGGTCCTGCTGCAGGAGGACGGCACTTATCAACTCAATCTCACCTACTTCCAGCACGCCACCCGCAACCTGCCCCATCAATGGAGCCATGGCTCGCCGGTGGTGGGGCAACACTGGGCCCCGGCCCTGGAAACCCTGCTGGGTCCGGCCCGTCGGGCCGACCAACCGCTGGAGCAGCACCACATGGACCTCGCCCGCTCGGCCCAGGCGATGTACGAGGAGGCGTTTTTCCACCTGCTGCGCGCCCTGCACCGCCAGCACCCGATCGACCAGCTCTGCATCGCCGGTGGCTGCGGCGCCAACTCCGTCGCCAACGGCAAGGTGACCCTGGCCACCCCCTTCCGCTCGGTGTTTGTCCAGGCGGCGGCGGGCGACGCCGGCGGGGCCCTTGGTGCCGCACTGGCGGTCTGGCATGAACGGGGACTGCCGCGCTGTCAACCGATGGCCAACGCCTACCTCGGCACCGAACCGGGACCTGGCGAGATCGACGCCCTGCTGCAGGACCCCGCCACGGCCGCCGCCCTCAGGGAGGCGGGCTGCAGCCAGCGGCGACTGGACGCCACCGCCCTCTGCGAGGAAGTGGCCGACGCCATCAGCGACGGGCTGGTGATCGGCTGGTTTGACGGCCGCATGGAATGGGGTCCGCGGGCCCTCGGCCACCGCTCGATCCTGGGTGATCCGCGCCGGGCGGACATGAAGGACATCCTGAACCTGAAGATCAAACGACGGGAGTCCTTCCGGCCCTTTGCCCCGTCGGTGCTGCGGGAGGCGGTGGCGGACTGGTTCACCCTGGACGGGGAGGTGCCGTTCATGATGCAGGTGTATGGCATCCGGGAAGAGAAACGCTCCTCGATTCCTGCCGTCACCCATGTGGATGGCACGGGCCGCCTCCAGACCGTGACCGCCGCAGCCAATGGTCGCTACTACCACCTGATCCGCGCCTTCGCTGAACGCACCGGCGTGCCGATGGTGCTCAACACCTCGTTCAACGAAAACGAACCGATCGTGTGCACCCCGGCCCAAGCCATGGACTGCTTCCTGCGGACCAAGATGGACGTGCTGGTGCTGGGCGACGTGGTGATCCGCCGTGACGGCTGAGCCAGCGATCCTCCTGATTGTGCCCACCCTGGACTCCTGGCGGCAGCTGCCCCGCCTGGTGCAGTCCCTGCAGGGCCAGAGCTGGCCCCATTGGCAGGTGCTGTTCATCGACGGCCCCAGCGGCCCGGAGCACCGCCACTGGCTCCAGCAGCTCTGCGACCAGGATGGCCGTTTCAACTGGCAACCCCAGGATCCAGGAGAGCCCGGCATCTTCGGAGCCATGAATCAGGGCTTCGCCGCCGCCCCGCCATCGAGCTGGGTGCTGTTCTGGGGAAGCGACGACTGGGCCGCTGGCCCCGACGTGTTCGCCAACGCGGCCGATGCCCTGATTGCCGATGGCCTGGCTGCCGATGCCCTGACGGCAGCTCCGGCCCCCGACCTGTTGATCTGCCGCGGTCGCTACGCCGATGCCGCCAGTGGCCAGCTGGGCCGCCGCACGGCCTTTCACTGGTCCCACTCCTACCGCCGCTCCCTGGCGCTGGGATTCACCCCGCCCCACCAGGCCACCCTGATCGGGCCGGGCGCCCGG
>Ga0114976_10000362_pt1 | contig 28226 bp, 31 predicted proteins | sample S_130805_EF_Meta_FD_87319 | JGI IMG/M metagenome (GOLD analysis project Ga0114976, IMG submission 87319) | Freshwater microbial communities from Lake Simoncouche, Canada to study carbon cycling - S_130805_EF_MetaG | ecosystem: Environmental > Aquatic > Freshwater > Lake | place: Lake... | reverse complement strand
TTTTGATCCTGGCTCTTCTGAGCCATGTATCGGAACAGGAAGCCTGTAGCCGCGCCACCAACAAGCGAAATCAGTTCAGGACTAATCATGTGGTCACTTCCTTTCTGTAAAGCCCACCGACAAAAGTATTTAGGCTACAGGAGGTTTACGGCGACCAATATTTGATTTTCTTTTGCGCTGCGAAGGAGTCTTCACGGGCGGAAGATCAGGCGAAAGTCCTGCAATATTCCCGTTGCCTGTGTTGTTGGTGGGAGTAGCGATGGGCGGCGGAAAATCTTCGGAAACGAACTTTGAGAATTTTTTGATTTTGGGCATGGGGTTCCTTTACACTAAGGTGTACGCTGGTGGTACTGCTGACTTGGTGAGCAGCCACACACCACGCTGACCGTGTGGAGATTCTGTTGTGACAACATCGTTTATGATTAGGGTGTCTGGAATGTCTTTTCTTGTGTTTTGCTGAAGCACTAGTCTTTCGCCTGGCGATCCTGGACGAACGGTAATTCTCCACAGGTACAGTCCTTCGTTTGCTCCAGACAAGAGTTTGGATCCTGAAACATACACGGTGTCTCCAAGTGGCTGTATGGTTTGCACCAACCCCTTTCCGCACTTGCTGTTTCCGCTAATGTTTCTGATGTTGTCCAACATTCGCTGCATTGTTGCCATATCACCGTCTTTTTGCGCTCGGGTTGTGGGTGATTCCAATCTGTAAGGCGTAGCCTCGGAACTACTATCGCACCACTGCACGAACGGACCTGCTCCCGCTAGGTACAGATGGTAGCATATTTCCCACCAGTATCTTCGGTCACCTTTATACCCAAATACTGTCCAGTGCGGAGAAGTAATCCACGGAGAGAATCGGGTGTGTAGATCGGGAGTAGCGCGTTGTATGACACGCAATTGTCGCAAATCTTTCAAGAATGACAAGAAACCTGGATTGTTGTACGCTTGATACACATGGAAACTGTTGCCTTCCACTCCACTGCTACCAACGGTATCGTGAAGACGCACATACACCTTGCCGCCGACACCAAGATTTCCGCCGGTGATGTAAGACGAGATGGCAATTTCTTTTCCATTTATCGTCAGTATATCTCCTGCACGATATGTGAACCCCTTCCAAGCAGTTATTCCTGTATCGGTGGCAGAATACGCTGCCGCAGCAGACAGTCCAGAAACAGGAGACAGGGTAACACCAACAGCGTTATACGCAGCCACTCCCTTGAGTGCGGTTTTATGGAAGAATCGTTTGGTTCCTGCTGGTGGGTTGTAGTCGTAACTTGGCTCTAGATCAAAAGCCGTGGCACCACCAAAATAGTAACGCTCAACATCATTTTGCGGATTTGCAACATAGCAACCACGGTTTCCTATGTTGTACTCCGCACCGATACCATCATAATTTCCTATAGAACCGTAGAAGTTGGGTTGAACCAACAGTCGGCTTCCGGTCGGCATTCTCAAAGCCGGTGTGAAATTTCCGCTAGGAGAGTACATCGCGTCTTCAACAGTAGAGTACCATTGCTGATAGTTTCCAACCTTTATGCCGCGATCTAGTGCTGGCTTATACCCCAAAACTCGGTAGTGGCTGTCTAGCAGTTCCCATAGTGCAGCATCAAACGCTGTCTGAATATAATACGATGCTAGATTTTCTCTGCCTCTGCCACCGCCACCCACATACGCAGTACTAAGATATTCGCTTGAACCACTTGGAAGTCTACCGAATGAGGCTCCCGAACTGTACGCTCTTCCGGTGAGATATGTCCACTCCATCGCCTCTGCAAGCGAACCAGGAGTGGCACCAGACGGAGCCTTTCCCTTTCCGTATACGGTAACCAAACGATTGTATATGTCTAAGAACCTACTGTTGAGTGTGTGAGAAGAATCAGTGGTTATACCGTTGGGATCAAACTTGTATGTGGTTACTCGCGGATCAGTTACGATTGCACGCAAGTAGTCAGGATCAGCGGAGTTCACATATCCGGTGTAGCCAGCACTGAATCCAAGATCGTCATACAGGAAACAAGCCGATACCCCCTGTGGTGTTCCACTCCATCCGGTGTATCCCGTGGAACGAGACACTACTTTTCTAGGAAGTCCTCTGCTTGCCCCAAGATAGTACATACCCATGTAGTCAATGTCTTCGTGATCATCAAACACATACGAGATTTCAATAGGGGTCGGTGTAGAGCCTGGTCTGTCTGTGACAACACCGGTTCCTATTCTGTCCAAGAAATCACTGAACATGGTCTGTATGAACTCAGACTGTTTGTCCGGGAAAATTCCCATCAGTTTTCTGCCCCCCACAAGGGTGGCACCAGGAATAACCACTCGCTTGACCACATCAAAAGTGGAGCCTCCCAAATTGAATGCTGTCGGTGCAGTTGCGCTAGAGTCCATGCCGCGTACACGCACAAACTTGCTTTCACCTGCATTTGCTGTTACGCCGTAGGTGGTGTTTGTGCTAGAATCACCAACATAGAAGGTGCAGCCCACGCCACCTGTGCGACCGAATATCATGTCACAGAACTGTAGCGTCCATCCCTGTGAAAATGTAAGTGTTATACCAACATCACCAACCGACACCGTGGCTCCCAATGCCATGCCCGTGTATCCACCCAGTGCAGTTCGCGCAGCAGGGAAATCAAACGGTGTGGCGTTTACGCCATTGTCCCAATATTTCCGAAGAGTGACATTATCTGCTGGAAGAAACATTCTTTCCGAAAGTGACGGTCCGTGAACTGCGGTAGTGAGTGCAGCAGTGCTTCCGTAACCGTTCCATCCACTTCCGTATGAAACACCGTCTGGACCCTGTGCCCAATACTGCTGGTTTGAATGGAACGGGTGATGGGTTGATATGTTTTCATCATGTGGACTAATCATCACCGGCGGGAGGTGTCGCGGATACCACGCTCGTCTTGATTTTGGAATGCTTTTCAACCGATCTATTGCTCGGTTGATGAGATACGGTGTGGATCCTGTGTGTCCGAGGTCTTTCCATCTATTGTTTCCTGGAGAACCAAAACTGTCGTATGTCAGTAGCAGAGGAGCAACACCGAAGTTTCCGGCTTGAATGGCTGTTTGGCTTTCCAAAAGACGATACGCATCATACTCAGCGGATGTCCTTGCTGATCCACCAACCACTTCGTATCCGTAATCAGGATCCATCCAACTGGAAAGCCAGACATTGTAGTCTTCAGGACCAGCAGGAGCCGACAGCCGCGAGATGTTGGGATTGGTCAAGAACCACGACTGCCCCTGAATAAATTCACCAAACACCATGAAGTGAATGCGCTGAGTGAATCCTTTTTGATAGCGTGTACTCTGCTGTGTCCACGAATTGTCCGCAGGGTTCTGCCGCAGTTCTTCCACACGGAAACCGTTTGCGGTTTTGTACTTGTTGCCTGTGCCCGCACGAACCGACAGCAGAGAGAACTCTTCACCCAAAGCAGTGTAGTCTGTGCTTTCGTACTCTCCAGACAGTATCACGCAATAAGAGTCGTTTGCCATTGGCTGCACAAACGACAAGTCATACAGCGAGTTGCCTCCTGCGGACACGCCTTTGATATTGAAGCCGTTCTCAATGTACGCGCTCACTGGACTGCTGTTGCTCTTGTTTACTGGAATCACAATGGTTCCGTAGGCAACAGCCCGCCGCTTGTCAAAATTCTTGTACGGTGTGGATGCGTAGGTGTTGCCGTCTGCACCGTATCCACCCGCACCAGGCACCAACCGCTTGCGTGCGTCTTGATTACCGTAGACTGGAGCAGTTGCTTCCGTTTTGATGTATGGAGTGACAACAGAACCTTCTTCTTGTTGCGCTCCAAACACCAAGAAATTATTGTTGTCAAAAGCGTTCTTAAATAGGGGAGTGGGTGCGTTTGTAGCATTAAACACCATAGACAGTCGTTTCCACCCATTTCCAAGACTAGTGATCTTTCCGTCTGAAGCCACTTGTCCTCCACCGCCAGCCACAGAAACAACGGCACCGGTCAATAGATTGAAATTGTATCCAAAGTTGTTTCCACCGCCACCACAAAGCACTTGCAGTGTTGCTCCATCTATTGATTTTGCGTGCAGCGAGAAAGTATATGTTACTCCTGCCGAACCACTTCCCTTGGAAACATAGTTGGAAACGCTGCTACTGCCAGCAAAAGAAAAAACACCGGCATTGCTGCCAAATGGATTAATATTATTTGTAGTCGCCGGGGCTTGCTGTAGCGAACCCGATAATTCTGGCGCTACCCAATTATTGAAGTTTTCGCTCCACGATTGGTAGTTGGCTACAGCAACACTACGCAGATCACTTTCTGTGGCAAACGAAAACGCTGCCAGATTCACACGATATGCTCCTGGTGGGGGATCATTCAGTTCAGCAGTGCCGCCACCGGGGTGGAATCCTCTTGAATATGTGAATGTACGAATTTGTACACCACCCGATAGTCCTGTCGCAGTGGCACCACCAGAAGAACGCACGGTGAGTGGTCCGTAACCAGCATCAATTGAGAATTCAGGTGTAGCCAGCACCACATACGCGCCGTTACTAAAGCGTTCGGGATTTGAGAAAGAAATTCCGAATATTCCTGTGCCTGCCCGTGTCACACCACTGATGCCGTAGCCGTCCAGTAGGGTAACCTTTCCCGGAGAACCAACGGTGAAACTTCCCCACGCATCACAGCCTGGCACATTTGCGGGAACGGAAGTATACGATGATGTGGAAGATAATGCGATCATAGCACGATGACTCTCATGTTGGATCCATTGAAAAGTGTTACATTAGTCATTTGATTTGTTGATGACCCCGGACTGGTTACTGGAAGTCCTGCTCTAACCCAAAATCCTGTGGTGGTTTTAGGATATATTGAGGAATTCAGTGCATGGGCATACGGAATGTACGGATCGGGCGTACAAAACTGCACAAACACTTTGTATTTGGTGTCTCGCATGGGGGTAATAAATGAGAACCGAAGGGCACCATACGGTCCAACCGCAACACCACTAGTATTCAGGTTTGCATTATAAACATTTCCGTTTTCAATCGCGTAGATGCTTGGTAGTGCGTTGGTATGAGTAACAGCATCCAAACGCAGATTGTACCCGTCAATAAACGAAACATCATCCACAGTAGCCTGTGTGGGCGAGGAGGTAGACTGTGTTATCGTGACTCCAGTCCAACACCACGCCTTCACGGTGCTGTTGTGTGCCAAGAACGGTATTTGTGGTGAGTTGGGCATTACAGTTTCCTCAATATTTGAGCCAGTGTGGTGTCCATTGGAATTTCGCTCATCACCAGTCCGTCAAAAATCATCCCGTCATCTATGTATTCCAAATACAGCAGGACCGTCTTGAGCGCGGGATGAATCTCCGGTTCCAACTTGTAAAACAGCATACGAGCAGAGGAAATTTGCCCGAAAACATTCCCCATTATCAGCAAATGATTAAGCAGCAGGATGGGGCGTATCCTGCTGCTACGGTGGTACTTCTTGAGCAACCGCTTTATGTACTTGATTTTTGAAAGGTCTTCGGTGAATTCAGCCATGCCCAAGCAATCAGGATTGGTGTAGTTCCCCATTGCGTACAGCATGAAATTGTCGCGGTTCAAGATTTTGAAATCCATGATAAAGTTGCGTTGGGATCACCAACGCATACCGTGCTGATCCAATGTGCGCTTGATGGCTTTTTGCTTGTTGATCACGCTTCTGGCTCCCGAGTGTGGATCAGCCTTCTTGACCGGCTTCTTGGCGGCTTCTTCCATTGAAGACTTGAGAGCCTTTTTGTGGAACCGCTTGCCCTTGCCGGTTTGATCCGCTTGCGAGATTGTTGGATCAGGCTCCATGAGAGGAATGCCAGGCATCATCTCGGTGTACTCCTTGACCGCCTTCTTCTTGTTGCGGAGCAGAGCAAAGTCGTGTGCGTCAAGTCGCTTGTTCTTGTTGACATCCAGTCGCTTCTGACCGCCAACGAGTTCTTCTCCAAATGTAGCCATTCTTGGCAGTAGTTTGGGGAGTTTGGATTTATCTTTGTTCCCGCCCATAGCCGTCTTGATGCCCTTGACGGCATTGGCTTGCTGCTTGCCCGTGAGTTGCTTGCCACGGGTGTGTCCGCTCAACATGGACGACAGTTGCGAACCACGCTTGGCAACATATGCGTCCTTCGTCTTCTTGCTCAACTCGTCAATCTGTTCGGCGGCTTCCTTCACAATCTTGTGGTGGGGAACGGTGATGCTGCCGTACTCGCCAACATCAACCACATAGCCACCGCCGTGCTGCTGTGCTTTTCCGCTTCCGCCGTTGTCGTGGCGAACAATCTTACCCTTCACCATCTTGCCCTTGTGGGGAACTTTGACGGAATCTCCTGCCTTGTGCATTTCTTCAATCTGCTCGGCTTTTTCCTTATTGGTTGTTTTTAAACGCTCTTTTTCTTCATTTTTCAGCCGCTCTAGTTGTGCATTCAATTCTTTTATCTTCCCCCATGCCCAAACATCTCTAGCGGCATCTGCTGTTGCAATTTCTTTTTTTACTGATTCAAGGTCTTTCTTTGCTTGCTTAATTTCCTCCCTCACTTTACGCCAACTCTCGTAATCGGCTTTCACATCTTTCGCTTTGTTACCCGCAGCAGCAGTAACAGTACCAACAATCCGACCCAACTTTCGCATCATGTTAACTTCATCAAGTTCAACTTCTTCTTTCACTGGCTTGCGCTTGCCCTTCACGATCTTGCCGCCGCGACCGTACAGTTTTTCGGACTCGTATTCCTTGGTATCACGCGCAATCAGACGGCGCACAGCAGTATCGTGCTTGTCTTCCAGTTTGCGTCCACGCTCCGCAGCCTTGCCGGTTTTGTTCATCTTGGCTTCGTAGCCGCGTTGAGCCTTGACATCGGCACGCTGAATCGCGTGTTCCATGTCCCGCTGACGAGCAGGAGTCTGTGCCATTTCGTCAATGCTGTCGCCATCATGCTCCACGCCTTCTTCTGCAACAACAGGCTCGGTCTTGGGACCGAGTTTAGCCGTGACGCGATACAGACCGTCTTCAGCAATTTCAATGCTAACTGTGAGGGCGAATTCTTTTAGCCCTGCGGTGGGGTTTGCCTTGCCGTTCATCACGACATTGCCGGTCACGCTGTCAACACCGTCCACGCGACCAAACAAGGTCACGGGAACAGTAACCGTTCCACGAGGATCGGTTGCATTGGCGGACGGAGCCTGTGGAGGAGTAAGGCTGATGTTGCTCCACAGGTACGGAGTCCACGGAAAGTCTAGCATGAGCAGGTTCAGGCGTGTCTTGATGCGAATGAACGCTTCATTGGGCGACTGAAAGGTGCTGCGGCTGATGGCGTTCAGCATGGCGTTGATTTGTGCCATGCGCTCGGGACCAAAGTTCACTGGTCCGTCTTCGGTGTTGATGCCACGATTGGGATAGCCCGTGAGGGTTTCCTTGTACTCGCTCTCGGTGAGAGTGTTACGGAAATCTTTGAAACGCTTGTTTTCGTGTTGCATATGTTTTGCCTTTGAAATTTCAATCGCAGCGAGTTGCTTTGCTGCCGCTTCCTTGGAAGGATGGGTTCCCAATACCTTTGTTCCGCTCTTGTTGGTGACTACGAATTTATCGCCGCGCTTTTTGATCATGGATGGATCTCAATAATCGTCTGCATTTATTGAATGTTTCGATCCTTGCGAATAGTAATCGTCTTTGCTTTTACGATTTGCGTCTTGCTTTTTCTTGTTTTCTGCGGAGCGGCGGGCTTCTTCTTCTCTCTTCTTTACCGAAGCAGCCGCAGCAGCAGCAGCAGCGATTCCTACTATGCCCTCATCTACTGTAACGGCTTTCTTTCTCATGCCATGTTCAGACTTGCGCCACTTGTTCAGTTCACGCTTGTTTACCTGATACGGACTGCCTTCTTTGTCCGACTTGCGTCCGTACTTGTGTACGAGTTCAAGGTAGTTAATGCGCGAACCACGGGCGTATCCTCTGTCGCGTTCAGCCGCTGTCTTGCCCTTGTTCAGAGCCTTTGAAGCCTTTTCCTTTTCGCGGTCAATCACAGCCTGACGAGCAGGAGTGATCTCCTCGTCCAACTCGTCCACGAAGTTGAAGAATGACTTGCCTTCGCTCACGCTCTTCCAACCCCCGCCCTGTTCGTTGTACCACTTCACAGCCCAACCATTGGCGTAGGCTGAAGGGTACACATCAAATTTGGAACGCGCCTTGCTCTTGGCTTGCGACCACAGTTCGGGATTTGTTGGCTTGTTCTTTTCAAGCAGAGTCTGTGCGTCTTCAACCAAGAAAAACTCTTGCAGAGTTTCTGCATTGGGAACTTCAAACGACTCTTCAATGTCTTCCAATGGATTGCCCATTGTTTTCTTGAAAGCGTTGAACAGCACGGGTGAGCCAGTGATCTTCTTGACCATTGAGTCCATCATGTCAATCATCATGTCGCGGTACACTTTGGACGCACCCATAGTCTTTGCGGTAGCCGTAGTGGGAGCCTCCAAGGCTCGGCGGGCAGCAACAATATCCTTCTTCTTGACAAGTCCGGTGCGGAGCAGCGTCTTGGTGCGCTCTTTCTCCACATCCTCAATCACAGTGGCAGGCTCTTTTGCAAGGGTAGCACGCATGGTGGTGTACAGGCTTTTGTTGTTCACAACCCGATCCACAACATCCACCATGATTTCCTGCATGAGAGTGCGGTACGCAGGATTCTTGAGTGCCTTGTCGGGATCAGCAAACAGGGTCATGGCACGGCGCACATTGTTCTTGGACACCAAGCCCATCCGTAGAAGGGTGTTTAGTTTAGACGAGATAGCGGAATTTTTGCCCATTGGGTCCATGTGTGTCTCCTGTTGTCCCTTTATTTAGATTTTTTCAGGTGGCTCGTCATGTGCGGAGCGTTGCCTTTTCCGCTTCTTTGCGTTTCAGGCTCGGCTCGTCTTTTTTGAATTACCGCCCGTTTCCGCTCCTTTGGGGTCATTTCACCCACCGTTTTAGGCGTTTCGCTGCTTACTTTACGAGCAGGACGGCACTTGGGGTACTTGCCCGTGGAAGTGTCGTGGCGACCACAGGGCGGATAGTGCCCCGACTTGTCCTTTTTGCCGCCAATGTTCACCCATTTCTCTTTGAACCACCGCGCCAAGTCTTCGTCAATCTTGCACGGTGGGATAGGGTATATTTTATTGTGCTTGGAGAAGCCGCCTGTCTGCCCCGGCGTATCGGGTCGCCGCTTGTACTTGTCGCTCTCCATGAGGCGCAAAGCCGCTGACGAGTAGATGTCGGTGTAGTTGATGTCTTCTTTGCGAACGGTTCTCATGCCCTTCTTCAGATCGGAGAACAGCGACTTGATGTCGCTTGCGTTGGCACGGCGGGGCATACCCGTCTTGAATGTGGCAAAGTCATCCGCAGCCACCGCTGCACGGAGTTTGGACGCGCTCATGCCTTGCACACCACCCGCATCGGGATCGCGCTGCCCTGCGCTGATCACATTGATGGATTTCAGTTTCAGCGGTTCCTTGCTTTTGGGACTCATAAACTTTTTGAAGGCATCGTACTCGCCTGCACGGTCTTGTCCACCCACAATCAGCACATGGTCGTATCCCTTTTTAGCCAGCCAATACAACATATCCACGGGATTCTTGATGTTTGCATTATCAATAAAGTTGGCTTCAGGAAAGAACTTTTTCAGATAGTGAAACTTCTGCTTGGGGGTTAGAGGATTCTTTTTAGGGTCGTTGGTACGACTGCTGAACATGGCGTGTTCTGCGCCGTGTTTCTTCGCAGCCTCTACCAAAGTGTCAACGAGCAGTTGGTGTCCTGAAGTTGGTGGCTGAAAGCGACCGAAGGCTACCACGATGGTTTTGCCTGGTCGCGCAGACTTAGATTTCTCTTGCTGTTTAGCCACGGGGATCACCTCCGATATTGCACTTCCTGAACCAACTGCTCGTTAGTCTTTGCCCCAATTTTTCGGCACTGTGAAGTTGCTGCGCGAAAAATCAAGGCGATCTACCAGTTTCACTGCCGCATTGCTCATGCGGTCAATGGCTACAAATCCTTCGGGTGCTGTGACTCGGTAGCCCTTGCCGTCACGGATGAATGTTCCGATCTTGCCTGACATGGACGCGAGTTTCTTCACCACAACCAGTTTGAGTTGTGCCAACTGATTATGTAGTGCGAATACCCGAGCAATCTGATTGCGATTGCGCTTGATCCACTCCATGCTTGGCGTGGGCTTGGTCATCTTGGTCTTGCGCTTGGCTTGGGCTTTGGCTCCAAGAAACGCAAGCATATCGTTTACATCAGCGTGTGAACTAAGACTGCCCTGCGACACAAGCGAGTTCACATACATTTTGATTGCGTCTTTCACGCCCTGATTCTTTGCGATGGCGTTCATGGTAGTCTTGAGTGCAGCAGCCGCTTCTTCAACCTTTGCAATAGCCGACTCAAGGTCTTTGCGGTCATCGGGTGAGAACAAGCCGCTGCCGTCCGCGATTCGCAGAGTGGCGTTGTCAAACCACACATCCTTCGTGTTCCGCAGTCCACTCAAATCAGGATTGAACTTGGCGGTTGCGGTGGCAATGCTAGTGCCTTCGTATGCTGTGTGGAACACGATGCCCATCTTTGCACCCAAGATGCGCTTGCCCAAGTGACTGCCAGGCTCCACCGCGTAGGTAATGGTGTTGGGCGTAAAGGTCAGCATGGGCTTGCCGTCAATCTTTGTGCGGACAAGAGAGCCGCTGTCAAACATGAGATCGCCCTGCAAGATGCCCTTGATGCCTAGTTTGGGCAAGTACTGTAGTGCGAGTTTCAGTTTTTCGTTTAGACCCACCGATGGATGGTTCGCGTCAATGTCTGCGTTGGTGAAGTTCAGTTTGGGAGTCACATTGAACACGCTCTTCGTGCCCACAAAGAACTTGCCGCTAGACGGGTCAATGCCACAAACGATGGCGGGTGCGCCGTCCCACTTCACGGTGATTTCGTGACTGCTCGGCGCGGTGGCAGACAGCGAATCGGCTACACCACGAATAGCCGACACAGCGGCTTTAAAGCCTGCGTAGCCGTTGTTGAGGATTTCGTCCTCTAGATGCTCCAAGTGGACATTCTTGCCACTGGAGGCTTTTACGGCTTCTGTTAGGTGTTGCGTGAATCGTATCAAAAGTGTCCTCCGCTTCCGTATTTAGGAAACGCGGACAGGCTGCTCGGCACGATAGGTCTGTATGGCTTCCACTAGATCAGGCACATAGTCCCGTGGATCGGCGGTGAACACCTGACAGCCACCGTCCTCCACACCAATCAGAATGGCAATATTTCGCAATTCCTGCCCAGTACGATCCTGCCACATGAGCGCATACGCGGTGGCTTGCATGAAGTAGTCTTGAATCGCGTCCTCGGATTTTGGATAATTGGAAGATTTGAAATCAATGACCGATGGAACGCCGTCAAACTCACCGATACAATCCGTCCGCCCCGCAAGACCCACCTTCTTCGACCACAGTGGCACTTCAATGGCGTAGATCGTCCCGATACGATCAATCTCTTGCTGCATCGACACAAATAAGTCCCTCTCTGTAGTTCCCTCCGATTCCGTGATCGCAGTTGGCGTAAGAGCGTTGAGGAGATAGGTTTCAATGAGCGAATGTAGTTTGGTTCCACGGGATAGTACTCGCTTGGATTCTTCAGGGTTCTCACGCCGCCACTTGGCAAAAAAAGCACGCTTCTTCCATCCTGTCACGGTGGTAACAGACGGAAAAATACCGTCAGGAGTGCTGTATCTCCTGCCGCTGCCGCTTTCTACGCTTTCTATGTTTTCGTTTAGCGTCACAAATTCATGCTGAAAAGTCTTCATGTTTACTCTTTGGGTGTTTCGTCCACAATTTCCGTGCCTTCAGGCAAGCCGTTCGGCTGTGCTGGCTTTGGAGTGTTCACGGGAGTCTGATTGCGGTTCTGCCACTTGTTGGCATCACGCCATTCAGGATTGTTCTGTTGGTTTTGCTTGACCCACGCAAGGTATTGTCTCATGTCTGTCATGGTAGTCTCCTGTTAGTATGTAGGGGGGTAATCGGGATTTGAGGAATTGCTGTCCAATATTTCGGCGTATTCAGAAATGAACTCTGTACACGCACCTGTATATTCCGATGCCGCAGCAGAGAATTCCGAAAATATGTTTTGCGTGAACGGGTGTGCGCTGCCAAGGCGCACCACTGCTGGCAACAGAATCGCGGTGGTGGCTTCTTGAATATACGAGTACTTTGTGTCAAATCCACGCTCACGGGACTGACGCAAAGCAAGTGATGCGAGTGCTTCACGGAACGGCTGCTGTTGTCGTTGAGTCAAGCAGTCCAGTGCAGCGGTAGCAGAGCGAAGCAGTGCGTCCACACACGCAGCAGATGTACTCTTGATGCTGTAGTCGCACTCTTCCTTGATGGACAAGAACTCAAACGGCGTGGTCTTCTTGCGGAGATCGTTCATTACAGCACGGTACTCGTAGAACTTCATGTCTTCGCCAGTGACTTTCACGATGTCGGTGTTGTGCATGGCATATGACAGACTGCATATGCGATTGAACATATCCCGCGAATTGAATGCTTCGGCGTACACCGATTGGTGCGGATTGCTCCAACACTTGAACAGGGAATGCACTTTGGGTGTGTAGCGGGTTTCAGTGTGCTTGGCAGACACACACAGCACCGTGGGAGAGAATCGCTCCGTGAGGCTTTCCACAACTGCATTCACTAGTTTTGGAGTGGACGCATCCGATGCACTGCACCACAGGGAAAGGGTGGACTCGGAGTTGGAGTACGAATACGAAACCGAAGCCAGTCCTTGAGAGGACTTCACTGTAACCGACCCACCATTGTCGGTCTGCTCATGCTGTATCATGGTTTATCTCTTCTTTCGGGGACGCAATCCGAATGTCAAACGCTTACGCATGGAAAGTTTACGCTTTCTCTTGGCTTGTGATCTCTTGCTGCGAGCCTTTCGTGCTGCTCGTTTGGCAGTGAGTTTCATTTTACGCAACTGACCCGTAGCCCGCTTCACACAAGTACGCGGTCCTTTTTTCTTGAAGCCAGGAGCGCACTTGAACAGTATCTTCTTGCGTCCCTTGCGAACCACGATCTTGCGTTTGGCAGCGACCTCGTTCAGCATCTCGCCTTCAATGTCAACTGATTCTTCAATCTCTTCGGAGTCATCGTCTTCAATGCTGATCTCGGCTTCTTCCACCGCGTCAAGAATGTAGATGACACCATCCTTTTCTTCCCACTCCACCTCGTTTTCGTCAAGGTAGTCTACCACATCTTCGTAGGAAAGCGAGGGCATATCTAAAACAATCTGCTCTTCCGTGAGTTCAGCGTCAAACTCCTCAAAGACAATTCTTTGAAGGGAGCAGAATGCGTGGTCGCGGATATCCTTGAATGATTTCATGTTTACTTCTTTGGAGCAGGCTTGGTCATTCCGGGACGGATGGTTTTCAGTTCATCCTTGGTGAGTTTGCGAATCTCGGTGATGGTTTCGCGTCCCACATCAAGAAAGTCTGCGCTTTCCCAAATCAGATCCGCGCCACGATCAAGCAGCATACGGTGGCTCTTCTTGCCGATCACTTGCAGCCCTGTGCCTGCAACGCGCAACTCTACTTCGTTGGTTCCCACCATGTACACCACATTGCCCATGTAGCGAACCTTCTTTACCTTCACGGATGTTTCTTTTCCGTTCTTGGAGCCGTAGATTTCAAAAGTGGTGCCTTCAGGCTTCTTGTTCATGGTAGCGAGTAGATCCTGCGCGGTCTTCTCGTTCTTCTGAACTTCGTTACTAGCACGGGCATCGCGGTTTACCTGCTGTGCAAGCGATGCAACAGGATTGCCCTTCTTGTCCACTTTGCGGTCGTTGTTGCCGCGCTGAAGCACCGCACCGTATCCGAATGTGTCTGGCTCGTCACTGGCAATTCGGGGCTTCTTGAACTTGGCTTTGGCGGCTTCGTTCAGCGACTCAACAAGATTCTGTATACGCTTTGTGCCGAATTTGCTCATGTTCCATTCCTTCTGTGTCTTTGGTTTCTTCTCTGGAATTGTTTCACCGCCGCGAGTCTGACTCAGTAGACCCACGCTCTTTTGGAAATTGTTGGAGAACGCGATGATGTCTTCGGGTGGCACAGGCTTGCCGCCCTTGGTAATCGTGCGGGTCTTCATGGTGGTGTTTGCACCGCCGCCGTTGGCAATGTCAACCGCGCACTGCGCTGCCCAACGGTGGTGACCGTCAATCACATAGCCATCAGAAACATAGATGGGTTCAAGCAGACGCGCGGCTTGTTTGGCGTATGTTTCGTCTTCCTGTGCTGCAAGCAGTGTTCCGTACATTCCTGCAATCTTCTCGCCCTTCAACTGTCCCTGAATGGGCTTCAGTGAAGTAACAGGCGCATCCTGCTCCGTGATTTCGTAGCCGTCATCCTCAAGAGCCTTGCGGAATTCCTTTTCCATGTTGACTTCAGCCTTCAGGTCTTCGGGAGTAACCTGATCTGGAGAAGTGTATCCCTTGCCTGCCATGAGAGCCTTGAATGCAGGAGAGTCGGTTTGGTTGGGATCAACCTGTGACGAGAACTGCGGCATACGGTCACGAGGAATGCCCTTGGACACGCCGCTCTTGGTCTTGGGATCAAAGCAGAAGCCCACATCAGCGAATGCCTGCGAACACAACTCAAAGTCGTATGCTGCTTCTCCACGCATAGCCGACAGAGCAGCGTGGTTCAGTTCATCAATGAACATACGTTCTTTCTTCGGATCACCAAACACCGAGTCTTCGTTGCTTTTCGGTCCTGCAAACTTTTTGGCTTTGATGGCTGCTGCCACAATGTTAGCCTTGCGAACATCGCGCTTGGTCTTGGCTGCTTCTGTTGCCTTGGGATCAGGTTTGAATTCCGAATCAAATTCCGTTGCAGGATTCTCACGCGCCACTTCGGGGTGCTGTTCGGTGTCAGCGGCTACCTGCGCTTGTTCTGCACCTTTTTGGCTACCTTGCGGTTGTGCTGTACGCTGCGTATTAGCGGGAACCGCTTGCGCTTGGGGAGTTCCTGCTCCTCCTGTTGTGGGTTGGGCTGTGGGTTTTGCTCCTGCGACTGCTGTGGTTTTTGCATTCGGCTGTGCTGCTCCCTTCGTGTCTGGTTTCGTTTCGTAACCGTCCGCGTCCAATTCAACCTTGCGCGAGGTGTCGCCTGGCTTTTCTACTCGTCCTGCGGGAGCAGGCTTGCCAGCAAGCCACGCCTTCGCGTTGTCTTCCGAGTCAAAGTATTCGGTTTGCCCTTTGACATTCTTTGCGCCCCAATTGCCACTAGCAGTCTGCCACGGTTCTCCTACCTTGTGAGGAGTCTTGGCAGCGGGTTTTGCTGCGACTGCTTGCACTTCAAGAATGATTGTGCGTAGGCTCTTGTAGGGTTCAATGTCCATTTTAGACTCCGTAACTGCGCGTGATAGTGGTGATTTTGTCTATCTGTGCAGCAATCTTTTCTGCACGACCTTCCCATTTGATGTAGGGCTTTTCGGGATTCTTCATAAGACTAGTTAGTAGCGGTAGGATCATACGCTCAAGGGCTTGCAGTTTTTCCTTGCACTCTTCCCGTGTGGCATTAGCCCGTTCTTCCACTTCGTCCAATACGCTTGACAGGCTTTCGCCTTGCGACTGCACCGCTGCATTTAGTTCGTGCAGTTCCATGTTGAGTACACGATCAATCTTTTCTTCCACGCGAGTGATCTGTGTTGCAGACACAGGTTTGATAGCCGCCACTGCGTTTTTCAGTTCTGCGATCTGTGCAGCAATGGCTGTGATCGCATCCGGTGAAACAGACGGAAGGGGAGGAGTTGGTGGTGTCACCACCAGACCCAACTCCTCCCCTGTTACCGCCGTGAAGCCAAAATCAAATTCTTCAGCCATTTGGTATTACGAAACTACCCAAGTTCCGCTTCCGCCCGATGGAGTGTTGTAGTAAACAGCGGCAGTGAATCCGCCGTTGACGACTCCTCTGCCTTGGAAGTTCTCAAATGTTGCGCCAGCAATTCCAACAGTTCCGCGAGTCATTCCCACGGTCTGTATATTTAAGGTAGTTCCAACAGGATACACAATACCGATTGCAGGACTTACTGTGACTTCACATTTTCCACCAGCAACCGATCCCGTGTTTCCACTAATGGCTTTGTATGAAGCAGAACCAATTACAATAAGATCGTTGGTGTTTGCGCTGAATCCACCGTTGATTTGGAAAGTGGTTCCTGCAACTGTGGTTGCCGCTGAAAGGGTAAGACCTTGGAACATGGTTGCCTGATAGTCTGCACCACTACGGACAAACTTCTTAAGGAAGATGCCAACGGTCTGTCCTTCAATGGCTCCAAGAACAATGTTGTTTATCATTGTCTCGCCGCGAGGATTCTGTAATGCAGCCTCGGTTCCCGAAAGCAAAGACGGGAGAATGCTACCGAAAGGCGGGAAGCCCGCACCAGTGGTGATACCAGTGATGCCGAAGCCCAGTTTACGAGCAGCCTTTTCAATCAGGAGCGCACCAGTGCGTCCGGCTGCACCTGTAAGACCGTGTGCGGTGAAAAGGTGGGCAAGGGCGTTGCCGAGTTTGTTCGCTTTTGCGAGTTCTACTGATCCTGCTGTGAATGCCATAAGAGTTCTCCTTTGAGTGATTTTGGCTTGTCAGCATTATTTAGTAATGCTGGCGTGTTCCCGCGAGACTTCTATTTTTCATTTCCGCCACTTGTTGTTGTCCTTGGAGCGGTTGGTGTGGCGAGACACCAAGCGCAGATTGGACGGGCGGCTGTCTAGTGCGTTGCCGTTCTTGTGGTCAATCTCTTTGCCGTCTGTGCTGGTGCCTTCCCGACCCATGCGCCGCAGCACACGCTTCCGAGCGGTTTTCTTCTTCATGGCTTTGCGCTGCTTGGGCGTGGGATTGTCGCCGCCGTACATATTGGCGTACTCAGCCTTGTAGTCACGGGCTTCTGCCAATCGTGCGCTGGTCACGGTGCGCCTGTTCTCAAGCGGTCCTTGACCGCTCACGAAACGATCCACGATCTTGTAACCGTATTGCTTGCCGAATCGCCGCATCATGGCACTGTAGACCGCATCGCGCTTGCCTTCGCTTGACTTGGACACCATGTCAAACTGCTGCGGCAGTTCTTCAAATGTTTCGGTGTGCCACTTCAAGAACATCCTCACCGCTTCAATCACCGTTGCAAGTATGCGATACGGCTTGCCTGCATGGGTGAGTTCGTGTGAACCGTCAAGAGTGAAATTGATTTCCCACCATCTGCCGATGTTCGTGATGTCAATCATCAAGTCCTGCCCATCATCAACCAGTGCATGGTAAGTGACTTCCATTGTAGTCGCGCCGTAACCGAGGCGTTTCAGTTCACGCACAGGAAACGGACGGTCAAATACTTCGGTAAGGTAGGAACGGAATGTGTTCACGCTTTACCTCCCTGATACAATTCACCAAACTTGTGCTGTTTGTCCAACCAAACAATGGTGGGTGCTGCCATGCCCCCACGCGCAATGTCCAACTCATGCACCGTGCCGCCCACTGCGGCGGCTGCTTTACGCGCAAGTGCTTTGTAGATGCGACCACGCGCAGGATTGGCACTGGTCTTGGTTCCAATGATGATTCCGCGAACGGGATCGTTGTTCTTGACGAATTCACGGGAAGCGTCCACCACCGCGCCAAGCACGGAAGCCGCGCCGCCTGTACTCAACCAATTCAGGTCTTCATCTGTGCCGCCGCTATCAAATTTCCAATAGAACTTGCTGATGTCCTTGGGTTTTGAGCCAACTGGATACGGACGGGGCGGCATACGCTCAAGCGATGTTGCGTGGCGAGAAAACGACAACTCGTAGATGCCGTCAGGCTCCAAGCCGTAGAACAGCAAAAATTCAGGGTATTCGTTTCGGATCTGCACAAGTGGAGTAAACTCCACCGAGTACACATACACTCTTGCTTTTTTTGTGTAGAACTTATGCAGACTGTCAAAGTGATTCTCCGGCGTGACTCCCAATTCCGTTTCCACCCACTGCGTGAGTTTGCTTCCACGATCAGGAACAGGGGTCAAGCGACCGTCTTTTTCCTGCACATGAAAAATGAATTGGTTGTATCCCATGCTGTGCAGGGAAAACTTTGTGTCAAACAGTTCGGTGAGGTAGGAGCGGAAGTCTATCATACGGCTTTACGCTTCACCTTTCCGTGCAGTTGACGGGAGAAATTTTCGGAGCGGTAGTCCACAGCCTTGTCCGAGTATGTGGTGTAACCGCCCTTTACCCACGAATCAGCGTAGGTCATTTGATTTCCGCCTGTCATCTGCGACAACTTCAATGCCGTGACTTCAACCGTATCACCCAAGCGAATGGGCGGCAACCCTTCCTTGCGATCCGATGTGCCAATGTAGCCCATGAGCATCCACCCTTCATCGGTCTGAATGCGAACGCGCCATCGCCACACGCTCATCTTGGCATCATACGCTTTCTGACCGGGAGTATCCACATACGGACTCTTCCCCTCCCGTTCTCCAATGCGGAAGCGCGTGTTCCTGTACTTCTTGGTCTTTACGGGAATATCAAACACCGGATTCAACTGCACAATCTTGCCGCTGATGTTGAACGGCTTCTGAAAGTACTCGGGCTTGGGCTTGGGTGTGTTGCCGTGTTCCACGCCTTCGTTGAAATAAGAACTGAAGTTCTTCATATCGCGCCTTCCACATCCATGTCTACCACTGTGTAACCGGGGAACATACGCGCAAGGTTGTTTGCCACGCGATTCTTGCCGCGTTGAAGCGCACGATCACGCAGCAGATTTTGTCCTGTTGCCGCAGAGATAAGCGAAACGGTCTTGCGGAAACGGTCAACGCGACCCTGATAGTCAGGCATACCGTTTTTGTTGGTTGATTGTTGAGCCGCAACATTGTATTCAGGAATATCGTTGTGTATCACATCCGCGGTTTGGTGTGGCGGAATTTCCCACACCATGATCTTGCCGTGATCCCACCACCACAGCAGCGGCAAGTACTGGCGCAGAGTCTTGACATCGTTCGTGGGCGGCAGTCCCCACTTCTCAAGCCAACGAGCGTTGGGATTGTCATGCCCTGTGGAATCGTAAGCCGCGTAGGTCTTGCCGTCATATGTGGTTTCAGCACGCAAACGCTCAAGCGTCTTTGCAGCGGTTTTCTTGTAGCCGCGTGGCTTGCGTGCGCCCTTGACCGCTTTTGTTGATGCAATCACGGCTTCGTGGAGATGGTCGCGGAATGACTTCACGACACGGTTCTCCACTCGTTTGGATTGTACCGCTTGAAATCCGATAGTCCGCGATTCAGTCCAACGCGCTCCACCACGACTGTGTTGAAGTTGCCACCGCTCTCGCTGATCTCGCGCAGTGCTGCACGAATAGAGTCGCCGTTGATGCCTTCCAGTGACGGTGAATTTCGTGCGCTTCCTGAGTACACCTTCAGCCAACCCTTCATGTACGCAAGCCGCTGCACTTCATAAGCCAGATCAATGTCCGTCTTCAGAATGCTGTCGCGCACACTTTCGGCTGTGTGTGCCTGTGGAGTGCCTTCGCTGTCATACCAATTCACGCGGCGCGACACCAAATTCTCTGCTTCCTTCAGCAGTCCCCCATTCAGTTCTGCGGTGGAGATGCCGAATGCCCGTGGAGTCTTTACAATCTGCGTGACATGGTAGTCGCGGGTGAACAGGAACCACTGCTTGGTGGGATGCCACCAGCCTGGCTTCATGTTGTAGCCTCCATCGCTCCACGGAAACGGCTCACGCGCCGACTGTGTGCGGTGCTGTGCTTGCGACTTTGCAAGAGCCTTTGCGGCTACCCGTGCCATGACTCCACCGTAAAGCCGTGCTTGCCGCCGCTCGTACGCAATGTCCGCACGACTACGCGCTCCACTGGTAGCGGGTGGCGTGTACGCATTGGGGTTGTCCTCAATGGCTAGGCGTTCGGTGATGTACTGGCGGAATGGTTTGGGCATAGGAATATTTAGCGTAATCAAGCAGTGTCAAAACGCACAACTATTTCATTCAAGCGCACTTCCCGTCCGCCCACAACCTTTTTGCCCCGTCCCTTGAGTGCTAGGCGCACCGATGTCTTGTGTGCTACCTCGCGGATGAGTTTGGCGTCAACTTTTTTGATTTCGGTTTCCGTGAGGATATGGTCTGCCGACAGTTTGGAGGTTGCGCCAAAGGTGTACTTGCCTGTGATGGCTTCTTCAACAATGGCTAACTTGATGCGCTCGTTTTCCGAAGCCACATCAGGTTCAGTGCGCGATCCCAAGATGGACTGCAATTCCAGATTAAACTTCTTGGCTTCAATGAGTTTCTGCGTAGCCTTGTTCTGTGCAATCTTGCCCAAGTCGCCGTATTCGTGTTCAAACTCAGCCAGACTTTTCAGAATTCGCTTGCACTTGGCAACATCACGCCCCGTGCTTTTCGTGTACGCTTTCAGAATTCCTGAAATAAACTCCACGGTGGTGTTTACACCCGCCGAAGACAACTGAATGCTGCCGCCGTACTTCAGGGAACACTTGAGTTTACTCCGACCCGCAGAGATATACAGATCGGTCTTGGGTTCCTTGCCACCACCTGATGTTTTTTCCACGCCGCTTACGGCTCCGTAGGCTTTCTCCACTGCTGCAACTGCACTGGCTGCGTCCTTCTTGACATCTGCGGGGGAAGCCGAGTACTCGCTTGCTGCGTGCTTGGTTTCCGCTGTCTGTGCCATGCGTGACTTCACTGCGATAAGGTGGTAGATGCACCACTCAAACTGTAATCCCTTGTTTGCCATAAAGTAGTCCTCCGTAACGGTATTTAGCGCAAGAAAAAACCCCCTTGCGGGGGGCTGATTCATTTGCCAAGGTGGACGGTTTATTTGGTGCCCTTCAGCACTTTACCAATTGTCTTGTGGAGCCGCTTGTGTGCGGCTTTCCCCGCAGCACCGGGCGCGTCCTGTAGGTCTGCGGTGTTCGCTGCTTTGAGGGACTTTATGGCATCGCTTGTGCATTCGCCACAGGCTTCGCTTACCTTCAGGGGTTCCATGACCCGTGGGGTGGTTGGGGTGTACACCACAGGAGCCGGAACCCCCCGAAACTTCTTTGCAGTAGCGGGGGGAGTCTTGCGCTTTACTGATGTAGCCCCGCCGGCGTGCGTGTCGCCTTCCGTGGCTTCGTCCAGTACACTACCTGCGCCCTTAGCCCGTAGCAGACCACGAATGTCGGCTAGTTCACGCGCAGCGTCCCGATCACCCTTTACCACCAACCCTTCGTACTTCTTTTTTAATTCACGCAGACGGGTGGTGGTCATCTTTTCCAATTGAGTGCGAGTGTGGGATTCCGTGACCTTCTGCACCTTGTCGTACCGCTTGCCAGACTTGCTTGGCGGAATGGGAGCAGGAGTCTTTTCCACTTTGGCGTAGCCCTTGTCCTTGGGCTGCTCACCACGGCTTGTGATTTCAGAAATTACTGCTGCTAGATCACTGCGGTTTTCAGGATTACGAAAGGGAAATGGGTCTAGAAATAGTTTCATGTGCGGTTCTCCTCTTGTCCAATTATGTAGGCTTGTACGGGGTCTGATGCTTGTGACCACCGCCACATACGATTGAGCCATTCACGGCGTTTGGCACACCCACCACACTCCTGTATCCCTAGAGAGTGTGTGAGAGCGTGTACAGCGTCACCTAGACCACCAACCGCGTTCTGGCGGTCTGGTGGCGTGTTTGCCGTATTATTTGAATTTACACCCCCACTTTCACCCATTTTCTCCCACCTTTCAGAAGCCCCGTAGAAACAGGGGAGCGTGTGGTGTGGCGTTCATTGGGGTCCGTACTTCCTACCACGCAGACTTGCAGCGCGGTCCATGTTCTGCCGTGCGTTCTTTGTTAGGTACGGCGACATCTTCCGAGCCAGTGCCGCAAAGTCAGAGCCTGGTCCCACAGTGGCGTCCACCCCACCCACAGGCGCAGAGCGGAAATCGCGTACCACTTTCTTTTTCTTGCACTGCGGACACGGCTCCCCACACGGTGTGTCACGCTCCCCTATGCTCTTCATGCACTCAAAGGGGTGGTCACACGCAGCGCACTTGTATTCGTAAATTGGCATAGTGTAGTCTCCTACACCTATGTATCAGCACTCCCGTGCGAGTTTCTTCATGTACTTACGGTGTTCCCGCAGCAGTACACGGCGTGGAATAGGCAATTTAAATTGCTTGCACAGTTCTAGTGCTTCTCGTTCAGTGTGTTTCTCTAGTGTCAGGTAGTCGCGTTCACGGTAAATAGGGTCGTCACGCATCCACTGCTGAAAGTGGGCGTACTCATGGGCAAGGGTGTACAGCCAGTCAGAGGTGCGGCGACCACCTGTAGCCACACGCAACTGCCCACTGTGTCCCTTGCGGTGCCACGGTTCAATGAAATATCCTTGGCAGCGTTCACCGCCTGCGTTCACCTGATACCCACTGGACAGGGTGAACCGCACATTACACTTCTTGCACTGTACGCGGACGGTTTGTAGAAAGTGCTGTACTCGGGGGTTGTTCATGTAAGCCATTGAAACTCCTCGGGTTAGGTGCTACTATTAGGTAGTGTAGTCTACCACAGCAAAAACTTCAGAATAGGGCGGGGTAATCATTTCATTAGCATTCAAATATTGGGGCGGCGTGCGGACCGCAGGCACGGCGTGCTACCAGTGCGTGGCGCGAGGTTATCGGACCTCGCTGTCCCCGTAAGTCCTTATATCCCAAGGGGTTACGAAAATATAGCGTTTTTCGCCTCTGCGGGTTGCAGAATGCCCTATTTTCCAGTACAATATTGATATGACTACGCCTCTTGTTTCCACTGCCCCGACCGCACCCAATGCCGCCAAGTCCATGCTGGCGCGTCTGCTGGCTACTGAGAATATTTCGGTGGTTCACCAGAACATCCCGACCGCGTTTTTTGATCTCAAGACGCGCAGTCTGCACCTGCCCATGTGGAGCAACGCCAGCGGTTCGCTGTACGATATGTTGGTTGGTCACGAAGTGGCTCACGCACTGTTCACGCCTGTGGACGGTTGGCGCACGGCTATTGACGCGATCAGCACGGCTACGGGCTGTGACAACAACACCGCGAAGCAGTACCTGAACATCGTGGAAGACGCGCGTATTGAGCGGCTGATTCAGACGAAGTTCCGTGGTCTGAAGGCGGACTTCATCTCTGCGTACAAGACGCTGATGGAGCGCGAGTTCTTTGGTGACATTTCCAACACCAATGCCATGATTCTCGCTGACCGCTTCAACCTGCACTTCAAGTGCGGTGTTCACGCTGGCACCCTGATTCGTTTCACGGTGGACGAAGCCGCTTTCGTGACCCGTGGCGAAACCGTGTCCACTTGGGCGGAAGTTGCCGCTCTCGCGCAGGACATGATCGTGTGGGCACAGGAACAGGCAAAGCAGCAGCAGCAGGATCCGCAGTCGCAGGAAATGCCCGAAGACGGCGAAGACGGTGCTGACGGCGAAGCCGAAGTGGACGCTAGCGGTACGGACGAAGCGCAGGAGGGGAGCGAAGACGGCTCCAACGCAGGTACTGGCGAAGGCGAAGAGCGCGAAACGCAGTCCGAACAGGGCGGCGCGAGTGCTGGCGGTGACGAGCCGACCGAAGAGCCGCAGGGCGAGTCCGCCAGTGGCGGACAGGGCAAGCCGAAGAAGTCCAACGACATGAACAGCGGTATTGCTCCGCAGACCAACGCGAGTCTTGAAAAGGCTCTTGAGGAGTTTGCGAAGAGCGATATGGGTGAAGTAGAGGAGATTGTGCGCGTCACCACGAAGGAGTTGTCGCAGTCCTGCAAGGTGCTTGACTACACGCAGTTCCTCGCGGATATGCGTGGTTCGGGCATGAGCCGCTACATGGCACAGCCCATCCGCATCACCGACTACACCACCGCATCGGTCACGATGGCGACCGCGTTCAACCGCCGCAAGGCTGCTGACAACTGGCGCCGCACCTCGGTGTCCAAGAGCGGTTCGCTTGATACCCTCCGCATGAACCAGTACAAGTGGACGGACGACATCTTCCGCCGCACCACCCGCGTGGCTGACGGCAAGAACCACGGCATCGTGATTCTGCTTGACTGGTCTGCGTCCATGAGCCAGATCATGCAGTCCACGATGGGGCAGTTGTTTATCCTTGCGGACTTCTGCCGCAAGTGTGGCATTCCGTTTGAAGTGTACGCTTTCTCGGACATGGGCTACTTCAACATCAAGGACGGCTACTCCGCGCAGGGCAAGGCTGAACGCGAGGCTGCGTACACTCAGGACTCGGAACGCCGTCAGAACGCGCTGCTCACCACGAAGGGGCTTACCATGATGAACCTGCTGTCCTCGCGCATGAACAGCGCGGACTACGAGGCTGCAAAGACCTGCCTGTGGAACTGGCGCCAGATGGGTTCGTGCGACTACCGCTACGGACTCAACGGTACGCCCACCACTGCGGCTCTTGTTGCTGCTGCTGATCTTGTTGAGGCTTTCATCAAGCGTAGCCGCATTCAGATTGCCCACACCGTGGTGCTGACGGACGGTGAGCCGACCGATGCCATTGAGTTTAATTGGCACAAGTTCAACCCGTCCGCTGGCTACCGCCGCGAGTCTAGGACTGCTGTTGTGATCACGGACGAGCGCACTGGCGCGGCTTACGATCTGAACCGCGTCACGAAGTACGGCACGGACACGCACGGCTACCGCGTCCACAAGGGCTTCTTCCAGTTCGGCACGAACGGCGTTCCCGACACCGTGCGTCACCCGCAGTGCATGATTGCTGTGGACATCCTGCGCCGCCGCACTGGCTCCAAGGTGCATTGGATTGGTCTGGTGGGCTACAGCCGCCGCGCGGTTGAACCCGCGCACTACGGCATGGTCTGCAAGACCAACGAGTGGAAGCGTGACGGTTTCGTGCGTGGCGATGTTTGGGGTTGGGATTCCGCAATCATCGTGGACGCTGATCGTTTCAGCCGCGATGCGAACGGTACGATCAGCAGCAACGCGCAGATCGCCATCGACAAGGCAGAGTCCAAGATGGACAACGCCAAGACGAACGGGTCGCTTGCAAAGGCGTTCATGGAAACGCAGATCGCGCACGGTGCGCTCCGCTCTGTTGCGAATCACATCGGGGAATACCTCGCTGTGTAAAATCGGCAGTTTTTCAAAGATAGTGTAAACACCCATCACACAAGGGGTTACAGCAAGTATTATCGGACGCGCTGTCCCCGCAAGCCTTGAAATACAGGCAGAAATGCAGTAGAATAAACCACATGAAGACCGCTTCTTTCAACATGACCTCTTCCCAGTTCGCCTTTATCGCTGCTGTTCGTCCGCACCTCGCGGCGTTCGGCATCACTGCCAAGACTTCCTGCAATGGGCAGTCGGTGCAGTTCTCGCCCCTGTTCCGCGCCGCGCACAAGGCGGGCTACGCTGCTGTTCCCGCGTGGTGCATGGACAAGACCCGCAAGTGTGGGCGCGGCGTGTACGCGCTGCCTGAACTCTTCGCGGACGACAAGTCCTTCACGATCACCGAAGTGAAGCGTGGTCGCCCTGCGGGTGCAAAGACCGCGAAGCGCACGGAGCCGAAGGCGGCTCCTGCTCCTGTCGTGACTGCGAACGCTCCTGCTGTTCAGGAGTGCAGCGCGGTTGCGCTCACTGCGGGTACGGACGCGGCTGAACTTGCGCGTACCATCACGCAGGGCGAGAGCGAAACCTTCACTCCCGCCACGGACGACAACTACATTCCGTGGGGCTACCACAACGAGATCAAGTCCATCATCAAGTCCAAGCGGTTCTGCCCCGTGTTCATCACGGGTCTGAGCGGCAACGGCAAGACCACGATGGTGGAGCAGGTGTGCGCCCAGTTGAAGCGCGAGTGTGTGCGCGTGAACTTCACTGCGGCTACGGACGAAGACGAACTCCTCGGTGGCTTCCGCCTCATCAACGGCGAAACCCGTTTCGTGCCTGGTCCCGTGCTTGTGGCGATGGAGCGCGGCTCCGTGCTGCTGCTTGACGAGATCGACCTCGGTGGTCACCTCATCATGTGCTTGCAGTCCGTGCTTGAAGGCAAGGGCAAGTTCATCCCGAAGATCGGCAAGTATGTGCGCCCTGCGCCTGGCTTCACCGTGGTGGCTACGGCTAACACGAAGGGCAAGGGCAGCGATGACGGTCGGTTCGCGGGTACGAACATCCTGAACGAAGCGTTCCTTGACCGTTTCGCGTTCACCTACGAACAGGACTACGCGGACACCAAGATTGAGAAGCGGATTCTCAAGAAGGTCGCGGACTCCGTTGGCGTGGACGATGATGCGTTCCTTGACAATCTCGTGACTTGGGCGGACATCATCCGCAAGTCGTTCAAGCAGCAGGTGGTGAGCGAGATCATCACCACGCGCCGTCTGCGCGACATCGTGTTCGCGTTCTCGGTGTTCGGTGACAAGATGACCGCGATTGAGCGGTGCGTGTCGCGGTTCGACCCGACCACGAAGGACGCATTCACGCAGATGTACACGAAGGTGGACGCTGACGCACAGCCGAAGCCCACCGTGGACGCTGCTGCTGCGCCGAAGTCCGACAACCCCAACGCTTGCCCGTTCTAATAGGAGGCGCATATGCTAGGCGGCATTCGCATTGTTCACACACCCCAACAGGGGAAAACGCTTCACGAACACAATCAGATTTGCGTGAAGTTTCCCAACGGGTATCAGGTCAGCGCGGTGTACGGTGCGCTTGCGTACTCCACCGATCACAACGGGAGCCGCATCACTGCTCCGCTACAACACGAACAGTTTGCATCCTCTGTAGAGGTCGCAATCTTCCAACCAAACGGCGAAATAGTGCCGTTCAAGGACGGTCAAGAAGTCAAGGGATTTGTTACCGTCACCGATTTGTTTCAGATTCTCAACTGGGTTTCCACCCAAAAGTAAAAGGACACGCTTTCAATGACTACTACGAACAACACGCTTCCCCTCCTCGCCTCGTACACGCCTGGTCAGATTGAATTCATCAAGTTTCTTCAGGCGCATCGCTCCGCTCTCACTGTGTACGACACCTGCACCGTGTCCCGCAAGGACTTGGTGGAACTCCTGAAGACCTCGCCGTACATTGCCGTCCCTGCGTGGATTGCTGCCAAGCGTGATCGCCGTGCAGGACGCGGCAATTACCTCATTCCTGAACTCGCGGCTGATGTGGCTACGCTCACCGTGAACGGCAACAAGCGTGGTCGCAAGCCCGGCTCGCCCAACAAGAAGGGTCGCGCCGCCGTCACTGCCCCTACGCAGACCCCCGCACAGCCCCAGTTCGTCACCACCAACGCCTAAAAGGAAAAAATCATGCTCGGCAACACCACGATCAAGATCCAACGCGCGCGAATCGCTCAACTCGCGCACGAAGTAGATGCCCTGCGCCGCGAGAACGCCCGTCTGCGCCGCATTTTTGAGATCACGGGCACTGATCTGCCGTCATCCACCCCCGACTACGGGCTTGGCGGACACGAATTCGTTGATCCTATCAGTGGGATCGACACTTGGGGCGGACGACAGGGCGCAGACTAACACAAAAACTCGTCCCTGTAACTCAGTTGGATAGAGTAGCGACCTTCTAAGTCGCAAGTCAGTGGTTCAAGTCCACTCAGGGACGCTCCCACACCATGCACTACACCACAGTTTCCCAAAATCGTGTGCTGCTCTGGCAAAAAGGCAGCAATTCACCGTCCGCAACCGTTGCCCGCAATGCCCAAAACGCTTGGGTGAGCGGAAATCAAATCATTGTGCAGTTCACAAACGGCTCAACAGGTATTTTTGAAATCACTCGCGCTGGCACTTCCGCCTACCCCGTCCGCACCACCCGCTAAAAGGCAAAAATTCATGCCCCGACTCGCCCTTCTCCAATCCGACCTCCGTGACGACACCATTAACTGGGACGAATTTGCTAATTCCATCCGCTCGGACGCTGATCCGCGTGAAATCCGCCGCCCCGCAGAGGACGACGAATGGGAAGACGAAGACGATTCTGACGACCGCCGCCGCTAAACCCTAAACTCTCGGCACTGTAGCCCAATGGCAGAGGCAACCGACTCAAAATCGGTACAGTGTGGGTTCGACTCCCACCAGTGCTATTTAAAAACCATGAAAACTCACGAATTCCGCAACACCGTAGCCAAGCACCGCTGCCACCGCTTCGTCACCCTCATGCAGCCGTACAGCATGGGAC
>Ga0114976_10000361_pt1 | contig 28247 bp, 44 predicted proteins | sample S_130805_EF_Meta_FD_87319 | JGI IMG/M metagenome (GOLD analysis project Ga0114976, IMG submission 87319) | Freshwater microbial communities from Lake Simoncouche, Canada to study carbon cycling - S_130805_EF_MetaG | ecosystem: Environmental > Aquatic > Freshwater > Lake | place: Lake... | reverse complement strand
AATGTCATATATAACCCCAAAATATTTAATGCCAAGCAGAAATGGCGACGTTAAAACTAGAGCGTTGGGTGTTTGGGGTAAATTCTATCAAAGGGGTGATGTTCAAAAGAAAGTTTTAAAATTTAACGATGAATTATTTAACTTTGCAATCATCACTGGTGATGAAGATGAAGAATATGATTCAATAGAAGAAAAAAAAGAATTATTTGACAGTTTGAGCAAAGAGGAACAACGCGATGTAATTGTGTTCAATACTATGTATCAATATTTTAATCCAGTAGCAACAAAATTAGTTAATAAGGGTAATGAATTAATTAAAAGTGGTGAAGTTGATTTAAAAAATTTAAATAACGAAGCTAGCAGTTATTTCCTTAATTTAGATGATTATTAAAGAATACATAAAAAGAAAATTAAGAACAATGCTAACTGAATCTAGGATTCCGTTCAAACTTCCATTGCCTGAAGATATACTTCAAATTAAAGATGTATTTAAGAAGAATGGATACAAACTGTATGTGGTTGGCGGTGCGGTACGTGATGCAATCCTAGGTAAACAACCAAAAGATTTTGATTTATCCACAGATGCGGTACCAGATAAAGTAGAAGAAATATTAGCCGAAGCAGGCTTCAGAACCCTACCAACGGGTAAAGCTTTTGGTGTCATCAATGTTTTTACAGATAATGGTGAATATGAGATTGCAACATTTAGAGAAGACCTATCTGGTGGTAGAAGACCTGATGCAGTAAAGTTTACAGATATTGAAAGTGACGTTAAAAGACGCGACCTTACAATCAATGCTCTTTTTTATGATATCGATAAGAATGAGATTGTTGACCTTGTTGGCGGTGTTGATGATTTAAAGAAGGGCATCGTAAAGACCGTAGGAAGCCCACAGGATAGATTTGGTGAGGATAGGCTTAGGATATTGAGAGCTATCAGATTTGCGGCTAGATTTGGCTCTAATTTAGACCCAGAAGCTGATGCTGCATTAAGAAAGGATGCTAGCCTAGATGGTATATCTGCAGAAAGAATCAGAGATGAATTTATCAAGGGTATCACCTCAGCAAAGTCGATTACACAATTCATAGGTATGATAGAAAAATACCGTTTGTTTGATTGGATATTTAGAGGATTAAATATAAATAAAAATTTCATATCGGACAAAGACCCGATATTAGTCATCGCATCTTTGCTTAAAGACAATGACCCAAAATTAATCGGTAAAAAATTAAATGATTTAAAATATACGGTTGATGAAATTAAAAATATTACCTTCTTAATCAACCTATCAAAATTAACACCAGATACTGCGGTCATTCTTAAAAGAATGCAAAAATTAACAAGCCTAACAGATGACCAATTAAAAAAATTCGGAGCACAACAAGTAGTTAATTCGAAACTGTTAGATGCGTTTATTAAATTTAGATTAACAGTAAATGGTGAAGACCTAATGAAGCAACTCAATCTCAAACCAGGCAAAGAACTCGGCGATGCAATTAATAAAGCTGAGTACGATAACTTCAAAGGGTTATTTTAACAATATATAATTTTTTAAAATTTATATGGTGCTATCACAAGTAGCACCATATTTATTTATTAAAAATTATGGCAAGATATCTAGCGATTTTTACAGACAACCATGGTGAAGAATTTGATGTACATGGTTTCAAAATTATGACAGAAAAAGAAGTTAATAAATTTGAGGAAATAGCATCAAGCATAACATGGGATTTTGAATATCACGCAAATACAGAATCATTAAACTATTCAAACGGGGACGACTTCCTTTCTAGAATTGAATTTAAAGAAATAACAAAAGACGAATACGAAGTAATAAACAAAGTATTCGGTGGAGAATTTGGTACATTCATTTCAGAAGAATATCTACAGACAATACTTGATGGTGATGAAGATGAAGACGACGATGATGACGAAGACGAATATGACGATATAGAAGAGTATTAAAATAATACTTTTTACATGTGTGAATATATTTATATATGTACAATAACAATCCAACTGTTTCACATCAAAAAATAAAACCCTATGAAAAATTTTTTAAGCGCAATCAGAAGTTTGTTCTCAAATGAACACGGTAATGTTTCAATGAAACGCCTTTGTGGTCTATTATGCACAATAACATTATGTGTTACACTATACGCAAATAGCTTTACAGAATCACATTTTGCACCCTCAACACCACTAGTTGATTCCGTGGCTTTACTTGCTTTCGGATGTCTAGGATTATCTTCTGTTGATAAGATTTTCAGCAAGAAAAAGACTGGTGACGATACACCCCCAACAGAATAAAAAACGTTAATGATTTAAACCAACCTATTCTCCTATTTTTATAGGAATAGGTGGTTTTAATTATAATAATTTAACTAAAACTAAAGACAATTGAAAAATTTATCTAAAGAGGAATTATTAAGTAGGCTTGAGGGTATAAATAGAAGCAATGCTATTATCTATTTTGACTTAGGTGGTACTATTTTGGGTGTAAACGATATTTTCTTGTTGGTGATGGGATACAAGATAGGTGAACATGATGAAATCATCGGTAAGCACCATAGTATTTTTATATGTGAAGATTATGCAAAGTCATTAGAGTACGAAAAATTTTGGGATATATTAAGAAGTGGTAAATATTATTCAGGTGAATTTGAAAGAAGAAAAAAAGATGGTAGTCTTATTAACTTACAAGCGACATACAATCCTATTTTTGATGATAGCGGTAAGATTACCAAGATAATGAAAGTTGCCACTGACATCACCGCAATTGCAAATAGTAAAAAACAATTAGAAGCGATTAACCGAAGTACTGCTAGTATTACTTTTAACATTGATGGTTTTATTTTAGATGCAAATACTTTGTTCTTACAAGCGATGGGGTATAAACCCAATGAAAAAAATCAAATAATTGGAAAGCATCATAGTATGTTTGTTAGTTATGAATACTCAAAGTCAGATGAATACGAGAAGTTTTGGGACACATTAAGAAACGGTAAGTTTTTTGAGGGTGTAGTTGAAAGAAAAAAAGTTGATGGTAGTGTTATTTATTTACAGGCAACATACAATCCAATACTAGATAGCAAAGGAAATGTTACAAGTATAATAAAAATTGCTACCGACATAACCGAAAGTATCAATAGTAAAAATAAAATAGATGCACTTTCAAATAATTTGCAAATAGAGTTAGACAATTCAAAGAGGCTTAAAGATTCGATAGAAATAGAAAAGAACGCCGCTTTGAATGATTTAGATGTTGTGATGAAAAAAAGTCAAAGTGAGTTAATAAAAATAATTGTTAAATGTGCTTTGGCGGTGATTATAGGGGTAGGTCTTGTAACAACTGCATTATATTGGATGGCTATTATAATGGGAAAGGAAACACAAATCATTGGTTCAACTTGGAGCAATATGTTTAGTGTGTTATTAACAAACGCCTTTTCTATAGTCGGTACAATCATGGGTATTAAATATGCTACTCAAGATAATGGTAAAGAAAAAAAATAAAGTTTTAATTTTTATATAAACAAAAATTTTTAATAACAAAAAACAAAAAACAAAAAAATGGATTTAAACAAATTAAAAGGTCACATTCCAGACGCAGTAATTGGTCAACTACCAGACACAATTGCAAAATTCGAATTAAACACGCCACTTCGTTTGGCACACTTTCTTGCACAAGCTGGACATGAGTCTGGTGGTTTTAAAGCGGTAAAAGAAAATTTAAATTACGGCGCCAAAGGCTTACGTGGTATCTTTGGTAAGTATTTCCCAACTGATGAAAAAGCATTATTGTATGAGCGCAAACCAGAAAAAATTGCTAACTTGGTTTATGGTGGCCGTATGGGTAATGGACCAGAAGCATCTGGTGAAGGCTACAAATTTTGTGGTCGTGGCTATATTCAATTAACGGGTAAAGCTAATTATGCTGAATTTGATAAAGTTGTTGCCGAAAACCTAATGGAACAACCAGATTTGGTTGCAACAAAATATCCTTTATTATCAGCAGCTTGGTTTTTTCACAAAAATGGTCTGCATAAAATTGCTGATGGTGGTGCAACAGATGCTGTTGTTACATCAGTAACAAAAAGAGTAAATGGTGGAACCATCGGATTGCCAGATAGAATAAAACACTTTAAAGAGTATTACACATTATTAGCATAAATTATTTAAAATGGCAAGAGCACTAAAAAAGAAATTCAAATTAAAAAGCAGAAAGTCTACATTAAAAACACTTAATAGAATACGTGAAAATAATGAAGTAATAAAAAAAATAAAAAAAAGTTTGTAAAAAACTTGTTTATTTAAAAAGGTTTAGTATATTTGTTTATATTTATTTAACAACATGAGACAAAATAGCACACATATGATTTCGATTAATTGGAGACGCAATCTTCAAAACGAGTCAGCTATGCTTATAAGTAACGTGTAATAAAAAACAAAAAAAAACTTAAAATATAAAGCTTCTGACCAAAAATCAGAAGTTTTTTTCATTTATGGCAGAAGAACAACTATATAAAAGATTAGGTACGGTAACACCAAAAGATTTGGAAAGGGATTTCAATATAATATACGAAAGTTATAAAAATATTGCAATCAAAGCTGGTTGTACTGGCGACCTAAAATTTGTTAAAGAAAGAGGAAAGGTAATAATATACGTACCAATCCAAGATATAGATACGGGTGTAGCTCAATTGGTAGAGTAGTGGTCTCCAAAACCAAAGGTCGTAGGTTCGATTCCTACCACCCGTGCTACGGTTCCATAGTTTAACTGGATAGAACACTAGACTACGGATTTAGGAATGAGGGTTCGAATCCTTCTGGAACCACATATGGTTTCATAGTATAATGGAATAGTACGACAACCTTCTAAGTTGTTAAGTGTAGGTTCGAATCCTGCTGAAGCCACTAAAAAGCTGAGGTTTTTTTATTTTTTATTGGATATTTATATAAAAACGTAAAATGAGAAAATTAGATAAATTAAAAAACATAAATAAGGTCAATCTTTTATTGGACTTAACGGGTGTTAATTTAAATGAAAGCGCTATTGATAATAAATATTCAAGCAAGACAACGATATTAAATATTCTCTACAAGATTCTAAAAAGTGAAAATGTTGAAGGTCGATACACTGATGAACATTGGGATGGTATTAGGAAATTGACTGACGTATTTAATAAATACGGAATTGATTATGATTTAGAAAGCGCAAAATACGAACATAGTAGCGATTTCAAAACTGAACTACCAAATTCAAAAGTTTACACATATATTATCAAAGCAATGGATAAGAATGGCAAACAACACATATTACCCTTAAGAGTAAATTGTGCTTTTGTTGGTAGAACAGGGACAATGAGTGATGGAGAATATGAATTGACGTATTATTTTACAGCTTAAAAAAATATTTAAAATAAAATACAACTATGAAAAAAAAATATGGTATTGAATTTACCGAAGAAAGAAATGGTCGTTTAGAAAAATATACGATTTATGCCGACTCACCTAGCGAAGCTATGGATTTTATTAATCTTACAAAAAATAAAAATAAAAAATCTGTAAAAATAATTGATAACGATAATAGGTTAATCCACAAAGAAGAGCATCTTGATAACGATGACTATATGTACGCATAAAAAAAATATATAAAAATGAAACTAATTAGATGCAAAAAATGTGACGATGTTGTTAGGTTAGTTCATACTAAATGGAGAAAGTGTGAGTGTGGTGAATCAGGCGGCCAATATAATGATGACCTTATGTCAGCTACAGTTGGTGGAAATTGTGAAGTAATTGGTATAAGAAACGATTATTTTGCAGAAAAACCTTTTTCTAAAAAGCGAAACGACAAAGAATTAAATGGCATAATTCAAGGTGAATACGATGGTGATGTACAAATACATAGAATAAAATCAGGTGATGGACCTAAACTTAAAATGAAAATTGAAAAACTGAATGATGAAAATAATTTAATCACATTTACGGATGATAGAGATTATAAAATAACGATTAAGGGCAATAAATCACCAGAAACTATTGAGATACCAATAAATAAAGCGGGACCAAGTTTTAAACCAAAAAAAATAAAAGAAAATATTGATATTAAAGGTATTTTTAAAAAACATATAACCTCTCATATAAATAATAAAATCATCAAATAATTAACTATGGATAATGTTACACTACAAAGGGTACAATTTTTACACCCAAAATTAAGAAATGAGGTTGAACAAATGTACAGAACACAAATAGTACCAGCTTTAACAGGTAGGGCTATTTGTAGATTCGCTTATACACTAAGAACAATTGCAGAACAAGATGCGCTATATGCGCAGGGTAGAACTAAATTATACGATGCTAATGGAAATAGATTAGGTGTTGTTACCAAAGCCAAAGGCGGTCAATCAATTCATAATTATGGCTTAGCACTTGATATAGTCTTAATTAAAGACGGCAAAACTGCTAGCTGGGAAGACAACATCGATTTTGACAAAGATGGCAAAGCCGATTGGATGGAGGTTGTTAATATACTTAAAGCCAATGGTTGGGAATGGGGTGGTGATTGGAAATCATTTAAAGACAAACCACATTTTCAAAAAACAATGGGTTATACTTGGCAACAATTATTGGCAAAATATAAAGCTAAAGATTTTATTGCTGGAACAAATTACGTAAGAATTTGATTTTTTAAAAAGTTTACAATATATTTGCTTCATGAAAGATTTAATTAAAAGATTATTGAGAGAGAACACTATGGTAAATTCATTGGGTGTTAAAATTACAAGACCTAGTCAGGAACTTATTATTATGCGTGGTATACCTGGTTCTGGGAAGTCAACCAAAGCAAAATCTTTAATGGGCAAAGGTGCTATACACTCAACCGACGATGTCATTAGCGCTAGCGGTGATTATAAAAAATTTTTTGCTGATATGGTAGCGGCAAATGATTTCTCAAGAATAGGGAATATGCACAAACAAAATCTCCAGAACGCTATTCAGTCAATGGAAAGTGGTGTAACGCCAGTAATTATAGACAATACAAATATCCGAGCATTTGAACCCAAGGCTTATATCCAAAAAGCATTAGAACTAGGGTACGACGATAATAATATTAGAATTGTTGATATCGGTACTGGTGGTGCAAGTGCTGAAGAATTAGCTGTCAGAAATACACATGGTGTCCCACTTGAAAAAATTAAAAGCATGATTGATGCACATAGGGGTGCTGGTGATTTAACAATCGATAAGATAATGCAAGCCGAAAATACAACAAGTCCAAAAAAAGTTTTATACTCAGCGGTTGTACTAGATAAACAATCACACGACACTCTTCTAAACGTTTTTAGTGATATGATTCCGCCAGACTGGAAACCATTTGCACATCATATGACAATTGCTTTTGGTAAGGGTGTTAATAATCCAGATGAGTTAGGGACAACGGTTACATTAAAAGTTGTTGCGGTTGGTCAAACCGATATGGCAATTGCTGTCAAAGTCGAAGGATATCCAAGACAAGATGGACAAGATGACAAAATCCCACATATTACACTTGCCGTCAACCCAGATGGTGGTAAACCCGTAATGAGTAATAAAATTAAAGATTGGGAACCAGTCCGTAGTTTAATGATAAGCGGCACTGTACAAAATATTACCACATAAAATTTGTATGTTAAGTATAGTTTTAGTATATTTGCTAAAACATATTTAAATGGCAAATGAAAAAAGACGGTCAGAAATTTCTTTAAAAATATTAGAGATAGGTCGCTCACTAATGGAAGAAGGTGGCAAGCTAGACGATTACACTATAACACAAAGTGGAACCATGATGATATTACTAAGTAGTGTAATCTTATCAGAAGAAGATACTTTTCTTTTTAGTGAAGTTTGCTCTATGTTTTCAGCAAAAAAAGTTTTAGATAATATCGAGGGTATTGATGAATCAGACCTAATAAGAAAATTTTTAGGTGACAAACAAAAAAAATCCCGTAAAAATAAAGGTGACGATTTAAAATAGTTTTTATATGAAAACATTTATTGAATGGTTAGTAGAACACGAAAACTCTGATGACCTACCATTTGAAATGACTAAAGAAGATATTATCATTTGGGTTAAAAGAATTCATCAAATTATTTTATCCGATGGTGAAAAAGCGTGGGATGGTCGACACTATGGTGACTGCACTAAACAGAATGTTGGTTGCCAAATTTGTTTATATCAAACGTGGTTAGATAAGTACGAAGATTATTGTAGAAATTTTATAAAAATATAGATGTTAAAAGTTATTGAATATATAAAGTCTGATGGGTTAGCCAAAGCTATTGAAAATTATAAACTTAAAGCAAAAGTTTATGATAAAAAAATACTATTGAAGTATGACATACTAGAATCTGATATGTCTTCCGAGATAGTTAAAGATTGTCGTGGGCTTATTCTTGAAAGAGACACATGGAATGTTATGTCAATGTCTTTTAGAAAATTCTTCAACCATGGTGAAACTAATGCAGATAAAGTAGATTGGGATAGCGCTGTCATTTTAGAAAAACTTGATGGTACTATGATTCAAGTTTACTACGATTGGCATAAAGACAAATGGTTTGCTGGTACAACTGGAATGGCAGAAGGTGAAGGTGAAGTTAATAACAAAATGGGAACAACATTTAATGACCTTTTTTGGCAAACACTTGAGAAGTATTCATTTGATATTAATAAATTACATCAAGGGTTTACATATGTCTTTGAATTAACAACACCTTACAATATTGTTGTTAAACCACATGGTGAATCATCTGTAACATTATTGACAATCAGAGATAATGAAATCCTTAAAGAATTCAGATACGATGAATTGGTTGCGGTTAGTCAATACTTTGGAGTGCCAGTTGTTAAATCGCATGATTTAAATAATCCAAATGCTGATGAGTTAATCAATACTTTTAAAGACATGCCATGGTCTGAAGAGGGTTATGTTGTCCTAGATAAAAATTTTAATCGTGTAAAGATTAAAAACCCAGCATATGTTGCGGTGCACCATTTAAAATCAAAAACTGCTGAACATAACATATTGACTATCGTTAAATCAAATGAGATTGAAGAGTTCGCGGCTACTTTTCCTGAAAGAAGAGAAGAGCTTTATAAGTTAAAAAATAACTACGATGCTTTGGTAACTAAGTTGATAACAGCTTGGATGGAACTCTTTGACGACAGACCAAAAGATGATTCACCATCTGAAAAGAAACGGTTTGCATTTTTGGTTTTTGACGTTGCTAAAAAATATGACTTAGAACAATTCACTGGATTATTTTTTTCACTACAAAAAGGTAACGTAACACACATACCTGAGTATATGCAAAACTATGACGATAAAAAATTATATAAAATACTATGAAAAAACATATATCATTTCCAAGTATCGAACAATTTAGAAACATTGTTGCCAATATAAATAGAGAGCACAATTTTGTTGGTTTAGACGAAAATGGTGAAGCTATCTATGACGCATCAAGACCTAAACCAGTATTAACATTTAAAGGTACTGTAAAATTACATGGTACCAATTTTGGTGTTTGCTTTAATGAACAAGATGATATCTGGGTACAATCCAGAGAAAACATCATCACAACTGAAAAAGATAATGCTGGTGCTGCTTTTTTTGTTGAGACCAATAAATACGCGTTCTATCAATTGTTTAAAGAGGTTAGCAGGAAACACAACATTGATATGGTTGAAAATACAATATCAATTTATGGTGAGTGGGTTGGCAAGGGAATTCAAAAGGGTATTGCAATTTCTAATCTTGAAAAATCTCTATTTATCTTTGGGGTAAAGATTACACCACACCCAAAGAACGAAGAAGACAAACCAGTTTCGTATTGGGTGGATTCATCATATTTTAAAAGCCCTGAAAATAGAATCTACAATATTTATGATTATAAAACGTATTTAATCGATATTGATTTTGGTAACCCACAGCTATCACAAAATACTATCATTGATATGACAACTGAAGTTGAAAATGAGTGTCCTGTTGGCAAGGCATTTGGTTATGAGGGTATTGGTGAAGGCCTTGTATTTTCACACATGACAAAAAATGGAAATTATTATCGGTTCAAATCTAAGGGTGAAAAACATACCGAATCAAAGGTTAAAACACTTAAGCCTGTTGATAACGAAAAAATAAATAAGATAATTGATGTTGTTAATAGAGTAACACCTGCTTGGCGCTTAGAACAAGCGATGGAAAAAACATTTGACTTGATGAATGGTGGTTCTATTGATATCAATAAAATGGGTGATTTTATTCGTAATGTTGTCATTGATATTCATAAAGAAGAGCTTGATGTAATAGCAGAAGCTGGACTTGAACCAAAAGAAATAAATAGCAAAGTAAGTGAAATTTGTAGAGGATATTTTTTTACTGAAATGAATAAAGAGGTTGGATTAAATTAAAAAAAATTAAATTATGGTTGATGGAGCTTATGTCTTAAAAAAGACAATGGATTTACCATTTGGTATTAAATTTAGCGGTGGAAAAGAAATCGTTATCTCAAATGGTGTTGTATGTGTTGATGGTTTTCCATTACCACCAGACATGCAAACAACAATAATGGCTTGGTTAAATAATAATCAAGACTTGCTAGTTAAAACAAGAGGTTGGTAAATGGATTTTGAAATCTATGAAGAACAAATAAGCAGATATTTATCTAAGAATTATGTTGTTACTGACAAGATGTTTTTTACAACATATGATAACAAACACGAATGGGGTTATGAAATATTAAAAACCATATCTCAAATTTTTGATGTTAATATAGATGTATGCTCTACAATTTTTGAAACTTGGGGTTTAAGAAATGGTTTTAAACCTAAAACTTTTGATGAGGATTGGCGAGAAGCCATGAACCCTAAAAAATTAAAGGTTAAATGGACACCAGAAATAGCCCAAGATTTACATGGATACGGCATCGATGCCGAGTCTGAGCTAATATCATTGATGTCTCAGGAGATTGCTAGGGAGATTGACGCTCAAATTCTTCGTGATATAGGTTCTGAAATAAAAACTAGTGAAGATTTTTTAAGTGTTATTAGATGTGTTGGGTATGATACAACATCAACAGTGTATGACCCCTTTACATTTATGCCACAAAAATATTTTGAATCAATGAATTATAAAGATGTTAGAGAAGAACGAAATAATAACCCTATCTGGCAAAATTGGATTCGAACCAGAAAACAAAACCAAGAAGCATAACCTACAAGCATCTTGGAAAAGGATTGCTATGGTTTTTTTTGATGGTGATGTTTGTGAGTATTATTCTTGGTATATTAAAAAAAGATACGGTCTAGTTTTAAATAAACCAATAAGAGAAGCACACATTTCGTTTATAAACGATAAGAGTAGCGATATGTCATTAAATGGTGAAATATCATTACAAGAGGTTGACGACAACTGGAAGAGAATTAAAGAAAAATGGGACGGACAAGAGGTTCAAATATCTCTATGTTTAAATGCTAGGACTGATGGAAGTCACTGGTGGTTAAACGTTGAAGATGAATCAAAAAAAAGTCTTCAGTTAATTAGAAATGAATTAAATCTAGGACCACCCTTTTATGGTTTTCACATGAGCATTGGATATGCTAACGAAAGAAACATAGAACACGGTAGATATATACACAGATTATTAATAAACAATTTAACTACTTAAAGAATGGGTTTTCCTTTAATAAAAGGTTGATGGTTTCGTCAACCTTTTTACATGTCTCAATAAAACTTAAAACATCATCATTTGATAGGGTAAACCATTCATTTTCAGCTAACGTTTTTTTATTATCAAATCTACTATGCAACCATTTTTCCACCTTTTTATAGTTTTTGCTTTCATAAAACTTAAGGATATCTATTCTGTTTGGGTTGCCTGTTTGAAGTTGCTTTAGCCTTTTTTCAGGTTCATTCTTGGATATTCCTATTTTATGGTGTTCATCACCATATTCATTTACTTCTAGTATTAAATACACATAACCCATACTTAATTTTATTAACTTTTATTATGTTGTAAAGTCATAATAAAAATTTTTTATTCGTAAGCACTTGGTAGGGTTTTTGAATATTTATAGAGTATGAAAACCCTACTAATCCTACCCATTTTTTTGGCATCATTTCTATTTGTAAATGGCCAATGTAAAGATGTTTATGATAAACCTTGTGATTGTCCTACACTTGAAGATAGCCTATTACTTTATATAAATGCAATAAGTGTTATAGAATTTTATGATTACAATAAAGCATACCAAAAAACTGGTAGCAAAGACGTAAGATTAGATTTTGAAAAAAGAGAAGTTTTTAAATTAATGGAACAATCTAGGAGATTATTTCATGTTGTTAGAAAATATATGGCTGAATTTGAAGAGGACCCAAAGTTTGCCAACACCGCACCTAAAAGCAAATATATTGATATACCGTATAACCAATATTTTAAACAAATAAATAAATACAGATTCAATCAGAGAGAACTTGAAAATCAAATTGTTAATAGATTTGCCCCATTTCCAATGTATGATACTAGGATATCGCCTATTTTAATTAACGAATATAGATGTGTCGACAACGAGAGTGAATTCTATGGTGATTTGGTAAATATACCAATGTATTTACCAATCGTTGTTAAGCCAAACGAAATGCTATCAGATAGCGAGAGAGTTGTTAGGGACAAAATATTAAAATCTTACAACATTCATGATTTATATCTTAAAATGAAAGAAAGAAAATTGGATATTTTATTAAATAAAATACAAAAAGATATTAGCGATACAACATCAAAAACTAAAAGATTGGAAAGTTATGAAGTGATTGATAAAAATTCTTTGGTTGTTGTACATAACAATGTTGTATATATAACAGAACAACCTATTTTTTATCGTGATGCGTATAGTGGCGCTGGGTTAATTGGATTTATGGTTGGTAGAAAATTTCAAAAAATTGAACCAAAAGATTATAAAACATTTGCCCTACCAAAATATTGTATAGATTTATTAAAAGATGATAAAAGATTAGAATCTTATTTAAAAACAGTTATTGGTGGTTACTACGATGGTTTTTATTATAAAAAATTATGAATAAACTTATAGAGGGTGTTGACTATTATATCGAAAATGGTCTTTTTATTATGACAGAGTTATTTCATCAAAAACGAGGTTTTTGTTGTGGTAATGGCTGTCGTCACTGTGCTTTTAACCCCGCACATGTTAAAAATAATACTAATTTAAAAGGTGACGAAGGTAAAAAAAACGAAAAAAGGTTGGACATTTAGAAATAATTGTGTATATTTGCAGTTCTATAATAATAACAACATAAATTTAAAAAAAAAATTATGAAAAAAATGTTCTCAATTTTAGCGGTACTTACAATTTTAGCGGTATCTGCTAATGCTCAATCAAGCTTCAAAAAATCAGATAAGATTTTAGAAGGAACTGCTTCTTACGTAAAAACTGAAGGTGCTGAAGCATCATATAGTTTAGCACCAACTATTGGTTATTTCTTGACTGATAAATTTGCTATTGGTGTTGCTGGAGAAACAGCAAAAGATGGTGCTGGTGTTAAAACAAATTCTATCGGCGCTTTTGGTCGTTGCTACTTTTTAAACATCGGAAAAAACCTTAAAACTTACTCACAATTAACTATGAGTAATGTTACAATTAATGACGCTGGTTCAGCATTTGGACTAAATCTTGGTTTAGGTTTAAACTATTTCGTTAGCTCTAAATTAGCCTTAACACTTCATGTTGCTGATTTGGTTGATTATACTGATATGAACTCTACATCTAAATTTTCAATTGGATGGCAAGGTGTAACAAACCCATTTAGTGCGTCTAAATTTGGTGTACTTTATAGATTTTAATTTTTTGTAGGGGTAATACCCTACTCGGGGAATTAGTAGCTGGACTAGTTCTAAGGTTCGAACCCTTAATTCCCCACAAGATTATCGTTCTTAGACATTTTAGGAGAATTAAATTATGGAAATTTTATCATTCGCTTTAGGAATGGTTACAGTGGTGGTTATCACTATGGTGGTAGTTGCTGTTGTTGCTTTTGTTAAGGCAAAGAAAAACGAAAAAAACCTTGAGGATTTTATGAATTCTATATCTCATGAAATTTCTCATATACAAGACAGATTAAATAAAAGATTAGACGATTTAGAAAGAGAAATCTACCTTCAAATGGAGTTAAACCATAAAGAACTTGATTCCGATATTTCTAAAAGAACAGAACAACTACATCGAAGGATAGACGAATTTCAATCTCAAATAGATTCTAGATTTGACAAACAACAAGACAAAACATATAAAATCTTTGATGAACTTAAAGGGATTATTAACGTCAAAGAAAATAACAATAACAAAATATTATTAAAAGATTAAAAATGCTCCTAGAACGATAATCTTATGACAGGGTAGCTCAGTTGGTAGAGCAACATTTTGAAAAAATGCGTGCCGATGGTTCGATTCCACTCCCCTGTCACTATTATAAAAATGCTTATATTTATAAGAATAACAATTAAAAAAAAAGAAAAGATGAAAAAAATGATTTTCGCACTTGGCTTGGTTGTAGCGCTTGCTTCATGCGGCGGACAAACTGACAGTCAAGAAAGCACTTCAACTGACAGCACTTCAGCTTGTGTTAAAGATTCTACACTAGGCACAGTTGTTGATTCTACCAAGGTAGACTCTACAAAGGTTGATTCGGTTAAGAGTGTTAAGTAGGTTGAAAGTATATGGGGGTACCCAAGTACCCCCAAATATACGAATAAGAACAACACATTATAAAATATTTTTTGTGTTGTTGTGTTTAAACAAACATGCATGGAAAGTGATGAACGAAGAAACAAGAAAGAGATTAGGTACTCTTTGCCTTGTGATAGCGACATTTCTAAACCCTTTTGGATACGATATTCTCGTTTACCGATTGACGCTATTAACGAAGGACTATTGGACTACAATGCATATACTATATGTATTGGCGGGCCTATTCTTTATCTTATTTTTTGTCTTTTATAGAAAAAACCCTTTTAGAGTACTATTAGTAAAAATAAACAATATAACAGAAAAATTAAAAAGTAAAAGAAATGGGAAAAACATTTGATGATTTGTTTAATGAATTTTTTAACCGCAGAAGAAGTAACGCCACATCAATTAATGATGAAATACAAAAAATAATTGAGTCGCTAATGAGTTTTAAACCAACTAATGTGAAAACACACGACGAATCGGTTGAAGCTGAACTTGGTGAACCAGACGAAATAATAGAACATACTGAAATGGGTATGAACTTTAAAAAATTAATATGGAATACACCAGAAGGTCGTTTTGTTAAGATAGTGGTTACAGATGTTGAACCTTTTCCACCAACACCACCACCACCAGATGAAGACCCATTAACCGTTAAACGTAAAAAACATAGCAAGTCTTTAGAGCAGAGATTAAAGGAAGCTGTTGAAGTTGAAGATTATGAGTTGGCGATTGAGCTCAGAGATGAGATAAAAAAGGACAGAAGAAAAAGAAAAAAGAAAACTGATTAATATCCAGTTTACGCCACTATTTGCAAATATGTTTTAATTATATACACATATTTATAGTAAATTGAAATATGGTTAAAGAATTATTAAAGGAAGCGCTAACTATCTATTCTTATTTAAAAGAAAATGAAGATTTTGACCCTCTAGGTCACGGAATACAACCAGATAAAGAAAGTACAACCGACGAAAACGTATGTTTATTAAAGTTTTCAGGTGGCAATAGCAAGTTAGATTGGCCATATCTTTCATTACCAGCTGCTTATACATGTCCACATGCCGTTTCTTGTAAAAGTTTTGCAGCGAAAGCTGGTAAAAAATTCGCTGACGGTAAATCATTAAAAAAAGCTAGTGATAAGACTACATTCACTTGTTTTGCTGCTAGAGCACAAGCACAATATCCAGATTTAAATAAAAAAGTTTTTAGTAATTTAAAATTATTAAATGTCGCTGAAAAAGATGGTGGTGTCGATGGAATGGCAAAACTAATTGCCGATTCAATTGAGTATGCTGGACTTTCAAATGTAAACATATTTAGAATACACGAAGGTGGTGATTTTTATAGTCAAAGCTATATGTCTGCTTGGATTAAAGTTGCAAAAATGTTCCCACAAATAAATTTCTATACACATACAACTTCAATACCTGAATGGGCTGCTTTAAAATCATCTATGCCAAAGAATTTTAATCTTATTGCATCATGGGATGACCAAAATGAAACAAATAAAAAATTAATACTTAAAAATAAGCTAAGATTTTCAAAAGTTGTTTATTCGGTTGCAGAAGCAAAAAAATTAAACCTACCTATTGATTATGATGATACATTAGCTTGTTGTTCAAATCAAAGTTTTGCCTTATTAATACATGGCGGACAACCAGCGGGCTCCGAAGCATCAAAAGCCGTATCGGCAAATAAAAAAGCTGGTGATTACGAAAAAATAAAAACACTACATAAAATCAATAAACCTGAAAGGGAAAAATTAATGAAGTAATTTATTTGCATCTTAACACCTTTATCAGTATATTTGTAGAAATGTTTTAACTATGACTAATTCAATCTTCATCGACGTAGATACCGAAAGGGATAAACCAATCATATTCGGTAAACCACCAGATATAACCCCCCCATCAACCAAGGAAGAAGCCAAAGAAATGATTCTTAATGATATCATTTGCGTTGCGCAATCTTTAAAGACATTAATAATCATGGCGCATGAAAATGAGTATGCAACTAAAAAGGATTTAGTTATTGCATGTATTAATACTATTAATGAATCTTTAACAGAGACAATGGAGGATATTACGAATGACCCAAAAGAGTAAAGGTATAACAAAAAAAACATTACCACCAAAACAAGAAAAGCCATTAACTAAAATCATTTCAACCAAACAGGGTTTGATTGAAGTTGAAATTAAAAAAGATGAGAAGAAGAAAGACACCAGAAAATACATAAAGGTTGCCGAAAACGAATCTCAAGAAAAATGCAAAGAAATTGGTGAAAGGGTTTATAAAAAAGAAATCAAATTTGCATATTATGCAAGCGAGGGTTCTATGGGTTATCGCTATTATTTAATCTTGTAATTTAATCGTTTAAAAAAATATATTAAAAACCTCATAATGACAACAAAAGAGATTCATAAAAGCTTAGATGCGATGCTATCCAATCCCAAGACAAAAAATTTTTTAAATCACCTAGTAAGAGCTTACTTTCCGATAACAAACGTGGATAAAGTTTGGGATAAACCTAAAGGCCCGTTCAAATGCGTATTAACAAAAGAAACTTTGTTTTCATCGCAAGACATTCTAGAAGGTATAAAAACTGAAGAATTCAAAAACGATTTTATTAGCAATATTAAAAATGTATTCACGGAAAACTTCGATACTTCACACCCTTTGGTTAAATTGATTGGCGATAGAAAAATGGGTGTTACTGGTACAGATACGACAACATATATGTCGTACACGGCAATGCAAGAATTTTATAATTGGGTATTAACTAAATCACTTAAAGGTGATAAACATATCAACTGGTTATTAAGTTCAGTTAGGCGCTCAACGATAATTGATATGGCACAAAATATTGATGACGCAGATGTGCAATCAAGGGTTAAAAAATCAAAAAAACAAGAAACCTCAACTTCAAGTTTTACATTGGGTGAATTGGATGCGTTTAAAAAATTAAAAGAAAAATTTAACGATTAAAACATATATTATGAGCAGAATAAATCTATCAAAAAAACAAATTAAACGACTGGAAGAAATTGGAAATGATATCCAAGATAAACTTACCAAACAAGTTAGTAAGACCTCGTATTCTACGCCAGAAGAGCAAGAAGAATTTTATTCAATTGGTGAGCTAATTGAGGATGTTGACGACGAAGATGACCAATACACGTCAAATGCTGATTCATTTAATGTTACCTTTATTGAATTTGCAATATTCAATAAGTATTTTTATTCATGCTACAGAAAACCAAACGAAACATTTAATGTTTTGAGTTATGGTTATACTGATAATATGGGCCGTGTAAGCTTTGGTGGTGCTTTTGAAGCAACAGAAGGTTGGTGGTTTCAAGTAAAGATGCTAGGGGATGATAATGATTATATATTCCACACAAAAATATTTCAAGATAACCGACAAGACATTGTAACACAATTACATGTTACTGTTAAAAAAGGTATCCAATTAAAAGATATTAACGATGTCTATAAAAAAGTTAAATCTCTCGCATTTAACAATTCAGAATATGTTGGTAAATGTATCAAGGTTAAATTAAGGGATAGCCGCTTTAGAGGTATTGAGATTATAGATTTTGAAAAAAATAATTTTGAACTTATACTTAATGATGTTCAGAAGAAATATATTGACCATTTCATTAGTAGAGTTAAACGGGGTAGTAGCGCAAGGTATCTTTTGAACGGAGAACCAGGAACAGGAAAAACCGAAAGCATTCGCGATATCATTAGAAACCTAATACCTGACGTTACTTTTGTAATCCCAGATTTTGGAACCTGCGAAGACTTAACCGTTATATTAGAAGCTTGTGAAATTTTTGATAAAGGTGTTATCATCATGGATGATATTGACCTATATCTTGGGTCTAGAGATAATGGTAGCTATACTAGATTACTTGGAGAATTCCTTTCATTTTTTGATGGTGTTAAGAAAAGAAAAATTAGCTTACTAGCATCAACAAACGACAAGGGGTTGGTGGATAAAGCAGCGGAAAGACCTGGCCGATTTAACATGACATTGGATTACACATTCTTAACTGAAGAACAAGTCATAAAAGTTTGCCAAATACATTTACCTGAAAGATATCATGTTCAAGAAGTTTACAACGCTCTTAACGGAAATGTTAATGGCAAGAAGGCAAACATTACAGGTGCGTTTATTGCTAATTTGGCTGATAATATAAAAGAGATGTCTGAAGACGATGAAAATTGGTCTGTTGATGATACGGTGTCATTAATAACTGAATCATATAAGGGATTCTATATGAGCCAAGTTGAAAAAAATAAGAATAATATAGGTTTTAAAATCAATTAATATGAATATAGTTTATACTTCAAATCGATATGGTTCTGGTGATGGGCCAAAGTATAATAAAGAATATGATTATCTGTTGTTTAGACAAGATTGGGGTGGTAACGAATCTGTGTATTTTAATAAAGATGAGGTTGATGATGTGTTAGATAAGATTGGTGAGGGTGACATATTAATACATACAAATTATTCATTGTTATATTGTAGAGATGAAGAATCACTGAATCTTGTTGATGGTAAGTTTGGATGCTACACATTTGTTAAAGAATAATTTGATTTTTTTAAATTTATTAGTATCTTTGCAATATGCCTAGATTAAAAAGATTAGACCCTACCGACTTATTAAAAGTTCCAACTGAGAACGATGATTATTTAGTTGTAACCAAACAAGAGGTTGCTAACATAATAAGAATTTTTATCCAAAACGAAATCGGTAACTTACCTGATGAAATATCAAAGTCACATAAAGATGATTTAATAAAATCCATCAACCAAAAGATAGCGGTGATTGAAAAAGAATTATCTGCGTTTATTGATTATAAGTTTGATAAGCTAGCTGAAAAAGCATGTGAAATGTTAATAGCAAGAAAGTTTACCGAAGAAGTTGAAAGCAGAGTTCAACAAAGGGCTGAAAAACTAATAAACGAAAAACTAAAAAAAGGAAAATTTTAAAATGAGTGTAATTAAATTTGAATTAAAACAAGAACATATTGACCTTCTTAAAGGCTCAAAGTGGGGACTACTAGAGAACAAATTCATTGTATCTACAGAAGATATAACTGAAGACCCAGCACCATTTGGTGCCGATACTGTATATGAGGGTATTGATTTGATTCTAAATGGCAAGCCAGCGAACTTTGACCCAATGAATACCAATGAACCCCCAGAGTATACACCTGAGCAAATTAAAGATTGGGATAAATTATTATCTGAATTGCCAACAGCGTTGGATATTATTTTATACAACGGACACTTTGATTTGGGTACGTATAGAAGCAAGTACCATCTTAGAGATTGGAAGAAAATAACTAGCAAGTAAAAATAGCGTAATGAAATTTAATGAATTAACGAAAGCACAAATTGAAAAGGCAAAACGAATCTACACAAATAAAGAATTAACTTGGGATGACAGGATGAAATTGTTAGTTGAATTTTTTGGTAAGTCGGAAAGAACTGTACGTAAATGGTGCTCTGAAAAGTTAGGGTTCAAAGAAAAGCCTGATACTGAATCAAAACAATACGAACAAGCAAAGAAAAGAAAAACAGATAAAAGTAAAAATCGTTTCTTGATAACATGGGCTCAAAATAATACAGCAATACATTCAAAGTTTTTTGAAAACATGAAAGCCTATGCTAAACATATCAATGCGGATATTCATGTTATTGCTGGTAGATACAAAAACCCAACAAGCCTAAACGAAGAAAGAGAAGAGGATTATTGGGTTGATGAAATATCTCCGTATCTAGATGCCAACAGACATAACATACATAAGTATGTTTCTGTAATGTCTGATGTTAAGGTACAACCAACAGCAACAAATCCTATGAGCGGATTACAGGGTATGAGTGGTATCAACTCATGTATCTTTGGTTCACCTAAAGTTCAAATGGAAATGATACCTGTATTAGAGGGTAACAAACCAAAGATGATGTTAACAACTGGTGCCGTTACGGTTATGAATTATACAGATTCAAAGTCTGGCAAAAAAGGTGAATTCCACCACACACTAGGTTTTGTTGTTGTTGAGATTGGTGAAAAAGAAACCTTCTTTATCAGACAAGTAACGGCAGATGATAAAAGCGGTTCGTTTACTGATTTATATTTCAACGTTCAGAATGGTGAAGTTAAAAAAATAAATGAGATTGAAGCTATTGTTTACGGTGATATACACTATGGACATCATGACCAAAGCGTACTAGATAAAACACTTAAAATGCTTACGCAGTTAAAACCAAAGCATGTTATTCTTCATGATGTTTTTGATGGTAATTCAATTAGTCATCACGAGATGAAAGACCCATTTGTTCAGTACGCCAAAGAGATACACGGAACAAATTCTGTAGAAAAAGAGATTAACACTATGTTAGATGGATTAAAGTCTTTTGAGAAGTTTGACAATGTTGTAATTGTTAGAAGCAATCATGATGATTTTTTAGATAGATGGTTGAAAAACGAAGATTGGAAAAAGCAACCAACATCAAAGAACTCTTTGGTTTATATGGAATACAGTGCTATACTACTCAAGCAATATGCCAAAGACACACATAATGTTAAGGGTATCATACCAGAATTAATAACTCAAAAATATCCTAAATTTATAACACTTGGTAGAAATGCATCATACAGAGTTAAAGATTGGGAATTAGGTCAACATGGTGATGTTGGTTCAAATGGTAGTCGTGGTTCATTACTACAATTTAGAAAGTTAAACACCAAAATAGTTGTTGGACATTACCATTCACCTGGTCGTAAGGATGGCGCTTTGGCTGTGGGTACTTCAACCAAGATGAGAGTTGGATATAACATTGGTCCTAGCTCATGGTTACAATCTCATGTGATTATCCATAAAGATGGCAAAGCACAACACATCAATTTCATAAATGGTGAGTACACCACCTTAAAATAATGTGGTATATTTATATCTTAGAATGCTCTGACGGTACGCTATATACTGGAATCACCACAGACGTAAATAGGCGCTTATTAGAGCATAATTCTGGTAAGGGTGCTAAATACACAAGGGTTAGACAGCCAGTCGTTCTAAGAGCTTTATTTGAGGCTAAAAATCGAAGCGAAGCTTCAAAAGAAGAATACCGAATAAAACAATTAAATAGAACAGAAAAACTTAAACTAATATGACGAGTAAAAAAATTGACCTAGGTGAATACGTTATTAAGATATATCACAACGATAAGGATGGTAGATTAGATGTTGAAGTATTTGATGAGGGTGGTGAAATGATTGAATCCATCTATATAACAGAAGACGATGACGATGAAGAAGAAGATGATGGTCAGAGTATTAATTTTAATTTAAATTAATGAAAACAAGAAAAACTAGATTACGAGAAAAAATAACGTTTGAATTAAATAAAGCGGAACCCAATATAGATTATATTTTGAGTTGTGTTGATGAATATGAACAATTTAATTTATTAACAATAAAAAAACTTAAACGTAAAAAAGAGGTTGATACCAGAAAAATAAATGGTGCCATCAAACAAACAATAAATGCTCACGGGCCAATAACCAAAGACCTAATAAGCAGCGCAACAAAAAGAATTTATGGTGCGTTATTAACAGATGAGAAAGAAAACATCATCACAAAAATAATAAAGTCACTCAAATGGACAAAAAACAAATAATTAGAAAAATACTTAAAGAAGATATTGGTAGTGACAATATTACTAGAATCGCAGTATTTGATTTTGACGGAACGCTCTCCGATACACCAATGCCAGATACAGGTAGGGTTGAGTACGAAAAAAGGACTGGTTCACCTTGGCCGCATAAGGGTTGGTGGGGTAGACCAGAAACATTAGATATGGATGTTTTTGATATCAAACCAATACCAAGTGTTATATCTGCATATAAAAAAGAAAGAGCCAACCCTAATACACTGGTTGTTATGTTAACTGGTAGGATACCAAAACTTTCATCTGAAGTTGAGAAAATATTATCTAGTTATGGGTTAAGATTTGATGTATACGAATATAATAATGGTGGTTCAACATTGAATTCCAAAATCGATACAATGGAAAGACTGCTTAAACAATACCCAAATGTTAAATCGGTATCGATGTGGGATGACAGACTTGAGCAAATACCAGCGTTTAAAGCTTGGGGTTCTTCTTTAGATGGTGTAGATTTTAATATAACGGTTGTAGAAGGAAATCATCACGGGCCACAATAATTTGTGGCTTTTTGCTTGTAAATTAATAAATTATACAGTATATTTGTTTTATGATTAAAGTAGGAGACATTTTAGATGGGATGATAAATATGAACGCTAGTGGTTCAGCATATTTTATTAATACTGAATTACCCAAAGATATATACATTCACAAAAACAATACAAATAAATCTTTGCACCTAGACACTGTTAAAATAAAAGTTGTCAAGGGTGTTGGTAGAGAAATCGAAGGTGTTGTAACCGAGGTGGTTAAAAGATTCAAAACAAAATTTGTTGGGGTTATGCAAATATCACCCAAGCACGCTTTTTTTGTTCCTGATAGCAACAAAATGCCGTTTGATATGTTTATACCCATAAACAAATTGAATGGTGCAACTGATGGACAGAAAGTTGTTGCCAAGCTAACTAGTTGGAAATCCGATAGCAAATCACCAAATGGTGAGATTGTAAAAGTTTTGGGTGCTGCTGGTGATAACGATGTTGAGATACATGCAATATTACATGAATATGATTTACCATATGATTTTGAGGAAAATGTAATTGCTGAATCTGAAGCAATCTCAGATGAAATAAAACAAAGTGAGATTGATTCTAGAAGGGACATGCGAGATGTTACAACATTTACAATCGACCCTTTTGATGCAAAAGATTTTGATGATGCGTTATCAGTTCAATGGGTTAACGGGCAACTTGAAGTTGGTATTCACATTGCCGATGTTAGCCATTACTTAAGACCAGATACCGACCTAGATAAAGAAGCTTATCGCAGAGGTACGAGTGTATATCTTGTTGATAGAGTGGTTCCCATGCTACCAGAAAGATTATCAAATGGTTTGTGTAGTCTAAGACCCAATGAAGATAAGTTATGTTTCTCGGCCATATTCATATTAGATGGCAATGCCTCAATTGTTGATGAATGGTTTGGTAGGACGGTTATTAATTCAGATAAAAGATACACATACGAAGAAGCGCAACAAATAATTGAAAGCCCTTTAAAACATGACGACAATACTAGTATTTTTAATGCGATTAAAACGCTCGATAAGTATGCAAAAAAACTAAGAAATCAGAGATTAAAAGAAGGTTCAATTACATTTGATAAACAAGAGGTAAAGTTTAAACTTGATGATAATAATAAACCTACTGACATCATTTTTAAAGTCATGAAGGATTCAAATAAACTAATTGAAGAGCTCATGCTGTTGGCAAATAAAAAGGTTGCTGAGTTGTTAAATGAAAATGAGTATCCTGTAGTAAATCGAGTGCATGATGAGCCATCACCAGAAAAGCTAGGCGAGTTGAAAAACTTTGTTAAGTTATTTGGGTATGATATCAAAACCACAACACCTAAAGAAATCACGCAGAGCTTAAACAAATTGCTTATTGATGTCAAAGGCAAGCCAGAAGACAATATGATTAATAATCTTGTTGTTAGAACAATGCAAAAAGCAGCGTACAGCACAAAGAATATTGGTCACTACGGTTTAGCATTTGAAAACTATGCTCACTTTACAAGTCCGATTAGAAGATATCCTGATGTTATATTACATAGATTGTTGAGCAGATATCTAGAGGATAAACCAGCACCTAAATTGGATAAGATAGAAACCAGATGTGTTTATTTATCTGAAAAAGAAAAGCGTGCACAAAAAGCAGAAAGGGATAGCATCAAGTATATGCAGACAATATACATTAGCGAAAGGGTTGGTAAAATATATCAAGGCATTGTAACATCCGTTACGGATTATGGTGTCTTTATTGAAATAACCGAGAACAAATGCGAGGGGTTGATAAAGCTATCCGAGATTGGTGGTGACACATACATTCCAGACTTAAAGCATCATTGTTTAAAAGGTCATAATACTGGACATCGAATTACGTTAGGTGATGAAGTAAATGTTGTTGTGTCTAGCGTTGATGTTGAGAAGAGAAACATCAATCTTACCATATTGAGATTATGACAGATAAAGAATTCATATATGATTATTTAAATAAAAATTATGAACCTGTAATTGATGGATATGGTTTAATATTTAGAGATAAAATATTAAATGAAACATTTAAGGGTGATAATTTTAAAATAAATTTTCATAAGATTATAGGGAATTGGGAAACAGATGATGGGGTCACTAGTTTTGAATTAGTTCAAGAGTGGTGTGAAGATAAGAAAAATACTTTAGTAAAAGATTTAAATGATTACCTGAATGATTGTACCTTTGAACTTGGTATTAGAGATTGGTCAGTAACGAAACCAGACGGAACCGAAATAAAAGCCAAGTTTTTAATTAACAAATTTGAAGAAAAATATTCAAAAGAATTTATAACACATTTTTATGGTGAATGGTATAGCGAAAAAGTTTGCGATGCATCAGAAAAAATAATGAATCAATGGTAATATGAAAATAGTATGTATAAGTGATACGCACGGTAAACATGATTTAGTAGGTTACGATTTACCAGAAGCCGATATGATAATTCATGCTGGCGACGTAAGCAATATGGGTAGGATTGATGAAATACATCAATTCACCAACTGGTTTGGTAACCTACCTTACAAGTATAAGATTTTTATTGCTGGCAACCACGACTTTGGGTTTGAAAAAATCAGGAAGTCTAACGAAGTGGGTATAACAATACCACAGGGTGTAACCTATCTCCAAGACGAAATGGTCGAGATTGAGGGTATTAAAATTTATGGTAGCCCATGGCAACCAAGGTTTTATGATTGGGCATTTAACGTAAATAGAGGTGCCGATATAGCCAAGAAATGGGACCTAATACCTGAAGATGTTGATATCTTGGTAACTCACGGCCCACCACACGGATTTTTGGATGATACAATCCAAGGACAAAGGGTTGGTTGTGAAGAGTTGTATATCAAAGTTATGCAAATCAAACCTAAGTACCATATTTTTGGTCATATCCATTACGGTTATGGCACTAGAATAACGGAAGATACAACCTTTATAAACGCTGCGAGTTTAGGTGAAAGATACGAATACAGGAACAAACCAATAGTGTTTAATTTATAAAAAAAAGTCGATATTTTTGTTGACAAATACGCTTTTTTTTAGTATATTTGCAAGGCAATTGAATATTATGACTATTTTACTACAAAACAAAAAAGCGACGTATGAATATCACATCTTGGAAACATACACCGCTGGAATTCAATTATTAGGTACAGAAGTTAAATCAATACGCGATATGAAAGCCTCTATTTCAGAGGCTTATTGTCATTTTATCAATAACGAGATATTTATTATTGGTATGCACGTTTCAGAATATAGACAAATAAAGTACACCAACCACGAACCACTTAGAAACCGAAAACTCCTCCTTAAACGTAAGGAAATTGACAAGTTAGCCAAATCAATCAAAGAAAAGGGATTAACAATAGTACCCTTATCTGTAAGCCTAACAACAACTGGGTTTGTAAAAATTGAAATTGGTCTTGTTAAAGGTAAAAAAATCCACGACAAAAGAAATAGTATAAAATTGAAAGATTTAGTTAAAGAAATTAAGTCTGAAATTCTTTAATCTTTTCCCGTAAATTTACATATTTATTGTTAAACAATTAATTATGCAAAAAAAATGGACAGAAAACGAAATTAATTTATTAAAAAAATACTATAATAAAAACAATAAATTTGAGTTATTGAAACTATTTGATAGGTCATGGTCTTCAATTCAAAATAAAGCGTTTAAATTAGGTATACACAAATTTTTTAATAACGTTGAAAAATTAATAGATGGTTCACTAGAATCATATTATTGGCTTGGGTTTATTATGGCGGATGGACATTTTAGTAAGAATAAAACATTAGAGGTTAATTTAGCCAATAAAGATATTGAACATTTAATAAAATTAAACAATTTTTTTGAAAGGTCAATAAATATAAATCAACCTAGATTATCGATATCAATTAACAAAATATGGGATAGACTAGTTCAAATGTTTAACATATGTTCTAATAAAACATACAATCCATGTTCTTTATCAGGGGTGACAGGTGATGAATTATTTGCATTAACTATTGGTTTTATTGACGGTGATGGTAGTATTGATAAAAAAGGTGGAATAAGAGTTAAGTGTCATATGAGTTGGTTAAATAATCTCAAAGTAATGTTTAGTGCTATTGCAGACAATTGTTTTTATAATTGTTACATTAATAATGAAAATTTAGCGTTGGCAACATTAGGTAGTATTGAATGTACTAAAAAAATAAAAAATAAAGCTGAAAAATTAAATTTACCGATTTTAAGAAGAAAATGGGATAGGGTTTTAAATGATAGGCTATCTAAAAAAGAAACGACTTTAAAAAATAAAAACAATTGTTATACCTTGTTTACAGATAATAAATCAATTAAACAAGTGATTGAACAAACTGGATTAAGTCAATCACAAGTTTATAAACAATATTCAGAATATAAGCAACAATCAATTAAAGAAAAAGACATCAAAAGACAATTAGAAAAAAATATCTAATTTTTTTGGTTGTTTGATTTCTTTATCTTATCTTTGTAGATAATTACATAAATTTAAATATTTTAAAATGAAAGGTATCCGTATTACTAGTAAAATCACCAACAGAGAAAATGATTCATTCAAGCAGTATCTTAACGAAATTTCCGAAATAAAAATGTTTACCCCTGAAGAAGAAGCTGAATGCGCTAAAAGAGCGTCAAACGGGGATAAATCAGCGGTTGACGAAATGGTTAAACGCAACCTAAGATTCGTTGTCAGCGTTGCAAAACAATATGAAACCCCTAACTTATCCCTAGAGGATTTAGTAAACGAGGGTAATATCGGCCTTATTTTAGCTGTTCAACACTATAACGTTAGCACTGGCTTTAAATTCATATCATATGCTGTATGGTGGGTTAAAAAGCTAATAATGGAGTATGTTGATAAAAACAGCAGACTAGTTAGATTACCTTCAAATAAGATTAATAACCTAAAAAAATATAACAAAAAAGTTTCTGAATTAGAACAAAAAAATTGTGGTGTTGTAAACCCTTTTGACATTATTGATAACCTAGAATCCGTAATGAGTGAACATGATATAAAGGATGTTGAAAAAATATTAACGATGCATTTTGATTCACTAGATGAATATATAGGTGATGGTGATAGCAAATCATCATTATATGAGTTAATTTCTGACAAATCCGTTGAACCAACAGACCATTTGTTATTAAAAAATGACTT
>Ga0114976_10000360_pt1 | contig 28250 bp, 25 predicted proteins | sample S_130805_EF_Meta_FD_87319 | JGI IMG/M metagenome (GOLD analysis project Ga0114976, IMG submission 87319) | Freshwater microbial communities from Lake Simoncouche, Canada to study carbon cycling - S_130805_EF_MetaG | ecosystem: Environmental > Aquatic > Freshwater > Lake | place: Lake... | reverse complement strand
GCGATCGGAGCACCAGTACAGGCGAAGTCACCTGTAAAGGTGCAATTGAGATCAGCTATGTTGTAAAGATAGACGTTATGGGTCTCGGCGAAGCCGTCTTTATTGTAATCGAAGACGCCGAGAGCGTCGATGATGGTTTTGTAAGTGGTTTCGAAGTAGAAACCAAAGTTGTAGCCCCCGGCGTTGGTGACATAGTCGGTGGGGGATGCGGTGAACTTGGCGACAGGTTTGATGTTTTTGAGTTCAAGGGCGGCTTGGGCGCTGCTTGGGGCCATCAGGGTGGCCCCCATGGCCAGCAGGCTGGCTGCGCCAAGCTTGAGGCCCAGGCGAAAGCGCTTGGATCGTTGCAGAGCCATTGATTTGGTCTCGATTGGAAGTTCTGACGGGAGTATACATGACAAGTCAGGGAGTCAAAGGCCTATGGTGAACTTAGGAGCAAATATGCAGAAGGTGGGAACGTCGGCAAGGGCCCTCCAGGCCTGAGTTTTCAGCTTGTTGTCCCCTGGTGAACGCCCCGAGCTTCCTCGCGGCGTTCGTTCCTTCCTGTCAGCGCTTCCCCATCAAACGCCTGCGCCCCTGATCACACCGTCAGCGCCAAGGGCGGGCTTGGCTCCATCGCAGCCTGGTGCTGGAAGCGGAGGCGCCCCTCGGCCAGCTCCACCGAGATCGTGCTGCCGGTCGGAAGGGTGCCCGACAGGATCGCCTTGGCGATCGGCGTTTCCAGTTCCCGTTGGATCGCCCGCTTCAGGGGCCGGGCCCCGTACACGGGGTCGTAGCCCACGCCCGCCAACCAGTCGAGGGCGGCGGCATCCAGGTGGAGCCCAAGTTTTTTTTCCTCCAGGCGCCGGGCCAGCCGCTGCACCTGCAGCTCAACGATCTGGCGCAGTTCCTCCGCCTTGAGGCTGTGGAAAATGATGGACTCATCCAGCCGGTTGAGAAATTCAGGCCGGAAGTGGGCCCGCAACGCTTCATTCACCCGCGCCTCCATTTCGCCATGGCGGCTCGGATCTCCGGCCAGATCGAGAATGGAGCCACTGCCAATGTTGCTGGTGAGGATCAGAACGGTGTTGGTGAAGTCCACCGTGCGGCCCTGGCCATCGGTGACGCGGCCGTCATCGAGGATCTGCAGCATCACGTTGAACACATCGGGGTGGGCCTTCTCCACCTCGTCGAACAGGATCACCGCATAGGGCCGGCGCCGCACCGCTTCGGTGAGCTGGCCGCCCTCTTCGTAGCCCACATAGCCGGGAGGAGCTCCAATCAGGCGGCTGACGGCGTGTTTCTCCATGTATTCGCTCATGTCGAGGCGCACCATGGCCTCCTCGGCATCGAAGAGCTGGGCGGCGAGGGCCTTGCTCAGTTCCGTTTTGCCCACCCCGGTGGGGCCAAGGAAGAGGAAGGAGGCGATGGGGCGGTGGGGATCGGAGAGGCCAGCACGGGAGCGCTGGATGGCATCGGCCACGGCGGTGACGGCCTGCTCCTGGCCGATCACCCTGCTGTGGAGATCGTCCTCGAGGCGGAGCAGTTTCACCATTTCGCTCTGCACGAGCTTGCTCACCGGAATGCCGGTCCACTTGGCGATCACTTCGGCGATGTCATCCTCCGTGACCTCCTCCCTTAGCAGGGTTTTGCCGCTGTGGTCGCTGCTGAGCTGGGTTTCCTTGGCCGCCAGCTTGCGGTTGAGTTCCCCCAGGGTGCCGTATTCCAGCTCGGCTGCCTTATTGAGGTCGTAGTTGCGCTTGGCCTGCTCAACCTGCAGCTGAACCTGTTCGATCTCCTCCTTGATAGCGCTTAGTTCATCGATCGAGCTCTTTTCCTGTTGCCACTGGGCGTTGAGGCCGCTTTGCTGTTGTGCAAGCTCAGCGAGCTCTTTTTCCAGGCGCCCGCAACGATCACGGCTGGCAGCATCGGATTCGCGGCCCAGGGAGAGTTTCTCCATCTCCAGTTGCAGGATGCGTCGATCGAGCTCATCGATCTCCTCCGGTTTGGAGGTGATCTCCATTTTCAGGCGGGCGGCGGCCTCATCCATCAGGTCGATCGCCTTGTCCGGCAGGAAGCGATCGGCGATATAGCGGCTGCTGAGCACCGCCGCCGCCACAATCGCGTTGTCGGCGATGCGCACGCCATGGTGCACTTCATAGCGTTCCTTGAGGCCCCGCAGGATCGAAATCGTGTCCTCCACCGTGGGTTGATCCACGAACACCTGCTGGAAGCGCCGTTCCAGGGCCGGATCCTTTTCGATGTGTTGGCGGTGCTCATCCAGGGTGGTGGCGCCGATGCAGCGCAGTTCACCCCGGGCCAGCATTGGTTTGAGCAGGTTGCTGGCATCCATGGCTCCGCCCGTGGCCCCGGCCCCCACCACGGTGTGAATCTCATCGATGAACAGCACGATCTGGCCCTGGGAGGCGGTCACCTCCTTGAGCACGGCCTTGAGCCGCTCCTCGAATTCACCGCGGTACTTCGCCCCGGCAATCAGGGACCCCATGTCCAGGGCAATGAGCTGGCGATTCTGCAGGGCCGAGGGCACATCCCCGTTGACGATGCGTTGGGCTAGGCCCTCCACGATGGCCGTTTTGCCCACGCCGGGCTCGCCGATCAGGACTGGATTGTTCTTGGTGCGGCGACTGAGAATCTGAATCGTGCGGCGAATTTCCTCGTCTCGGCCGATCACCGGATCCAGCTTGCCTTCGCGGGCCGCCGCCGTGAGGTCACGGCCGTATTTCTCCAGGGACTCGTAGGTGGCTTCGGCACTCTGATCGCTCACTTTCTGGCTGCCTCGCACCGCCTGCACCACATCCTTCAGTTTGGTGGCATCGGTGCCCGCCTCGCGCAGCAACGCTTTGCCGCAACGGTCGTCTAGCGCCAAGGCGAGCAGCAGATGCTCCACGGCGATGAAGCTGTCGCCGTAGGAGCTGCTCAGCGCTTCCGCCTGATCCAGCACCAGATTGAGCCCCTGGCCGAGGTAGATCGTCTCCGGGGGGGGGGTGAGGCTGGCTTGCGCCGCGATCCGGGCCTCCACCGCCTGGCTGAGGGGGCCGAGGGCGACGCCAGCTTTCTCCAGAATTCGGCTGGCCAGGCCCTGTTGCGACAACAGGGCCGCCAGCAGGTGCTCGCTTTCCATCTGCTGCTGGCGTGCCTTTTGGGCCTGCTGCTGGCTGGCCACAATCGCGGCCCAGGCTTGTTCGGTGAAGCGTTCGGCGGTCGGGTGCATGAAGCAGGCCTCCTGATGGGTGGGGCTCGGCGGAACTGGACGTCACCGTATGAAGCCCCCCGAAGCTGGCGGAGGGGGCGCACCGTCCCTGGGGGTGTGGTCCTCCCCCCCCAGGATGGGTCAACCGCACCGATTCGGCGAGAGTCCCCTTCAGAGCTGGTCCTCAAACCTGGGCGTCAGAAGGGTGGTAGGGGGATGCCGGTGGCCTTGGTGCACAGCTGGCGCGGACAGCCATCCGGCCCGTAGATCGCGTCCTCCTGGGACAGGCAACCGAGCTGATTTTTCAGGCGCACCTCCTTGGGCTGGATCCGCACCGGCTGCAGCGCAGCGGCGTTCTTGGGCACGATCAACGGACAGGGGGGAGGGGTGAGGCCGACGCTGTCCAGGGCATCCGGTTGGTTGGGGGAGGGCTGGGCCAAGGCCGCTGGTGGTTGGGGGGCCAAGGCCAGCCAGCAGACCATCCCTACGGCTGCAGAGCCCCAGATCGCCGTTGGTCGTCGAGGCTTGGCGCTATTGGTCATCATGGCGGCATCCCTAGGGCCCCCAGTCTGGCCCGTCCATGGAGAGCATCGATGACGGAATGGCGAGGGGACGGGACTGCCGATCCCGTGCTCGTGGAGCGGTTGGTGGAGGCCTCCCGCCGCTTTGATCCCACCAGTACTGACCCTGAACGCAATTGCTGGCTGGCGGTCCACCACCATGTGCATGGCGTCCTGCCCAGTGAATACGACATCCGCGAGGTGCCGGAGGATCTCTATCTGGCCGTGCTGGCGGCTCGACGCCAGGCTGAGGCCTGAGCGGGAGCTCTCCCCGGATCGCCGGGCTCGATCCGGGGAGAGCTCCCCATAAAAAAAGCCCCGGCGGAGCCGGGGCAGCAAGGGGAGCTCTTGGGGAGATCCCGCTGGCGGGATCAGGCCCAGTTGTTGGTGGCTTGGGCTTCCACGTAGGCGGCCACATCCTGGATGTCGCCTTCGCTGAGCTTGCCACCGAAGGCGGGCATGGCGTTCTTGCCGTTGGTGACCTGGGCCTGGATGGCGCTCTCATGACCTTCGCCATAGTTGGCCAGGTAGGCAGTGAGGGCCTCCTGCTTCAAAGTGCGCTCGGCGTTCACCACATTGCCGCCGCCCATGTGGCAGGCGGCGCAGTTGGCTGAGAAGATCTGGGCGCCATGGCCGGCATCCGCAGCAAAGCTCGGGGCAGCCCCCAGAACCAGCGACAGGCAGAGGGCGAAGAGGGAGAGGAGTCGACGCATGGGTCGAAGCAGAAAAGCACGGGCTACGCCCCAAACGTAAGGCTTCGAGGCGTGGATTGGCCGCAGCAGCGGCCAACTTCGCAACAATTTGCCGGACGGGCGATTCAGCGCGGCAGGCGGCCGCGGTGGGGCACGGCCGCCAGTTCCAGCACTCGGGCCAGGGTGGGGGCCAGGCTGACCAGTCCGAAGCGTTCCGGCGGGCTCACCGGTTGGTGGACGAAATGCCGCTGGCGAATCGAAAAGCGATCCCAGGCATTCACCTCAATGCGGAGCAGCTTGATCAGCGCCTCGATCAGCCACCCCCGCAGATCGAGGCCGATCGGTGGCATCCAGCCCCGCCGCCAGCGCACCAGGCTGGCCACGGCGTCGTTCACCGTGATCGCCCTCTGGCCCAAGACCAGCCTGCGCACGGAGCCTTGGCCAGGCTCCGGGTTGGGTGAGTGGGGCTCGGTGGCCAAGTGGGCACAGACCGTGGCGATGTCCGCCGCATGGATGAAGTGGAAGCTGGCCTCGGCCCGCAGCCACTTCGCCAGCCATAGCCAGCCCATCGCCTCCCCCACTCCGGCGGTGAGGTAACTGATGGGGTGGGGATCGCCGGGGGGGAGGGCTCCCCCGAACACCAGGGTGGGAAACAGGGCCACGATCCGATCGGCCAGGGGATGCTGTTCCAGCTGCTGGAGGCATTCGGCCTTGGTCTGGATGTATTCGGTGCCGTAGGCCATCGCCTCCGGCAGCAGCTTCAGCTGACGATCCAGGATGCTGGCCGTGGAGAAATACAGGATCTGTTCGATCCGCTCCGGATCCGTCAGGGCCAGCAAGCGCTTCACCGCCACCACATTGACCTGATAGGCCCGCTCGGGATCCCCCCAGGCCGTGGCCGTGTGGATGATTCGATCGGCGCTGGCGATCGCCGCGGCATGGGGCTCAAGTTGGCGCAGGTCTCCCACCAGGAGCGTGATGCGGGGATCCTCCGCCGGGACCGCCGTCAGCTTGGAGGGGTCCCGCAGCAGCAGCAGCAACTGGGCGTCGCTGTGGCGGTAGAGGGCTTCGGCGATGTACTGACCGACGCAGCCGCTGGCGCCGGTGATCAGGATTCGCCGGCTCAAACGGCCGCTCCCAGAAGTTCGTTCACCGCCTTGCCGGTTTCAAAGAAGACCCGGGCGTTGTCCTCGGGGGTGCCGGGCAGGATGCCGTGGCCGAGGTTGAGGATGTGTTTGCGGCCGCGGGCTTTACGCACCGTGTCCACGATTCGCTCCCGGATCGCCTCCGGAGTGCCGAACAGCAGGCCGGGGTCGACGTTGCCCTGCACCCCCACGGACTCGGGCAGGCGCGCCAGCCCTTCCGCCATGTCCACGGTCCAGTCCAGGGAGATGATGTCCACGCCGGTGCGGCCCATGCGTTCCAGGACCCCAGCGCTCCCGGAGATATAGAGAATCAGGGGCGTGTCGGGATGGGTGGCCTTCACCTGATCCACCACCCTCTTTTGATAGGGGGCGGCAAAGGTGTCGTAGTCGATCGGGCTGAGCTGGCCAGCCCAGGAATCAAACAGTTGCACCACTTGGGCGCCGCTATCGATCTGATAGCGGACGTAGGTGGCGATGGAATCGGCCAGATGGGCCAGCAGTTGATGCAATAGGGCCGGCTCCTGGAACGCCATCCGCTTGATCACGGCGTAGTTCTTTGAACTCTTGCCTTCCACCGCATAGGCCGCAAGAGTCCAGGGCGCCCCCACGAAGCCCAGCACGGTGGCGGCATGGCCCACGTCCTGACGCAGGCGCCCCAGCACCTCCCCGACAAAGGGAAGGGCCTCGGCCGGGTTGAGGGGGCGGAGGGCATCCACCTGGGCCTGGCTGCGGATGGCGGGCTCGATGATCGGCCCCTTGCTCTCGATGATGTCGAAGTCGATCCCGAGGCCAGGCAGGGGCGTGAGGATGTCCGAAAACAGAATTACGCCATCGGGTTGAAAGGCGTGGAACGGCTGCATCGAGATCTCGTAGGAGAGATCGGGGTTTTCCGAGCGTTCACGGAAGCCGGGGTGGCGATCGCGGAGGTCGCGATACACCTTCATGTACCGCCCGGCCTGGCGCATCATCCACACCGGCGGCCGCTCCACCTGCTCCCCTCGGGCGGCGCGCAGCAACAGGGGCAGGGATTCGGCCATGGGGCAGTGGAGAACGGCGACCTGGCAACCTAGCCGAGGGGGGCCTTCAAGCCGCCGCCAGTTCGGCGATCTCGCCGAGTTGGCTACGGGCTTCATCCCGACGCAGCACCAGCACGCTGAGGGGAGGCAGGCAAAGCTCCAGACAGTTCTCGTAGCCGTGGGTGGCCCAGCTATGGGTGAACTTGCCCCCCAGGTTGCCCAGGTTGCTGCCGCCGTAGCGGCTGCTATCGGTGTTGAACGCTTCTTCGTAGAAGCCCTCCAGCGGCACGCCAACGCGGTAGTGGGCATGGCTTTGGGGCGTGAAGTTGGCCACCACCACCAACCAGCTTCCCGTGCTGCTTTCACGACGCATGAAACTGATCACGGAATGGCGATTGTCGTTGCAATCAATCCATTGGAACCCGAACTGGTCGAAATCATCGCGCCAGAGAGCCGGTTCTGATTTGTAAAAACCATTGAGATCGTCCACCATTCGCTGTAGCCCTTGGTGGGCTTCAAACTGGAGCAGATCCCATTCCAGATCACCCCAGACATTCCATTCGGATCTCTGCCCGAACTCCATGCCCATAAAAATGGTTTTCTTGCCAGGATGGGTCCACATAAAGGCAAGCAGGGCGCGGACGTTGGCGAATTTTTGCCAGTCGTCGCCAGGCATCTTGTGGAGGAGATTGCTCTTGCCGTGCACGACTTCATCGTGGCTGAGGGCCAGCATGAAGTTTTCGGTGTAGGTGTACCAGATCGAAAAGGTTACATTGTTCTGATGGAATTGCCGGAACCATGGATCCAGCTCGAAATAATCGAGCATGTCGTGCATCCAGCCCATGTTCCACTTCAGGTTGAAGCCCAAGCCGCCAATGTTGGTGGGTTGGGTGACCATGGGCCAAGTGGTGGATTCCTCGGCGATGGACAGGGCACCAGGGAAGTGCTGGAACAGCACATGGTTGGCCTGTTGCAGAAATCTGACCGCTTCGGTGTTCTCGCGCCCCCCCTGGTCATTGGGGATCCACTCGCCATCTGGGCGGAGGTAATCGCGGTAGAGCATCGAGGCCACCGCATCCACCCGGATGCCATCAATGTGGAATTCCTCAAACCAAAAGATCAGGTTGGCAACCAGAAAATTGCGAACTTCGTTGCGACTGTAATTGAAGATTAGGGTGCCCCATTCCTTGTGCTCACCAATGCGTGGATCGGCATGCTCGTAAAGGTGGGCGCCATCGAAGAAGGCCAGGCCGTGGGCGTCTTTGGGGAAATGGCCGGGGACCCAATCCAGGATGAGGCCAATCCCCTCGGCATGACAACGATCAACAAAGGCCCGGAATTCATCCGGCGGTCCGAAGCGGCTGGTCGGTGCATACCAACCGGTGACCTGATACCCCCAGGAGCCATCAAAAGGATGCTCCGAGATTGGCATCAATTCGATATGGGTGAAGCCTCGCGCTTTCACATAGGGAATGACCCGATCGGCCAGTTCGGGATAGGTGAGCAGTCGGGCGCCGGGCTTGAGGTCGGCGGCTGGCACCGGCGGACGCACCGTCCCATCGGCTTCAATGTAGGGGTCGTCAGCGGAGGCGTGAATCCAGCTGCCCAGGTGCATTTCATACACCGCAATAGGCTGGTCGAGGGGATCGCGGTGGTCCCGCTCTTCCATCCACTGGCCGTCGTTCCAGTGGTGGCGGCCCCGCTCGGCCACCACCGAACCGTGATTGGGGCGGATCTCATGCTGGAAACCGTAGGGATCGGCTTTTTGATAACAATGTCCCGCTTGGGTGCGCACTTCATATTTATAGATTTCACCTGCCTCTAGGCCGGGGATGAACAGTTCCCAACTGCCCCCCAATCGCAGTTGCATTGGGTGGTGGCGGCCATCCCAGCCGTTGAAATTGCCCAACACCGCCACACTGCGGGCATTGGGGGCCCATAGGCAGAACTGCACGCCGCGGATCCCGTTCCGTTCGCTGACATGGGCCCCCATCCGTGTCCAGATGTGGTGATGGTTGCCCTCCGCAAACAGGTGGCGATCCAGTTCCCCCATCCACTCCTGGCGGAACGCCCAGGGATCGTGCTGCTCATGGCGCAGCCCCCCCCGGTCGACCCGTAGTCGGTAGTGCTCACCCGGATCGGACCCCAGCTCGGCCTCGAAAATCCAGGGATGGTGGGGGGTGTGCATCGGCAGGCTGGCGCCGTCGAGCAGGAGCTCCACCCGCTCCGCCTCGGGCATCCAGGCCCTCACCACCCATCCGCCCTGGGGGAGCGGTTGGGGACCCAGCAGCGAAAAGGGATGGTCGTGACGGCATTCCGCCAGCCTCTGGACGTCATCCACCATCCAATCGAGGCTGGGGAGGGGCATGGTGTGGTTCGCTCAGGGACGCGCGGGGAGCTTAAAGCTCTTTGCTTCCCCTTCAGCGGACCGGTGTCGGTTTGGCGGGATCGGTGGGGAAGTCCACGCTGATGATTTGATTGCTGCGATCGAGAAGCACAAACAGGTTGTCCGTGAGTCGATTGAACTGAACCGTCACAATCACGAGCTTCATGTCAGCGGTGCTCTCGGAGGGAGCAATCCGTTTGACCTGAACAAAATTGCCAGTGATCCGCTGCAGGTTTTGCCATTTCCCCTGCAGTTGTGACTGGGAAATCTCTTCCTGCAGGCTGGGGCTCAGGAAGCTGCTGGCGGAGATGTAGTGGCCCGTACTCAGGGCGCGGATGAAATCACCGACCACCTCTTCGGAGCGCTTGTCCGCCAGGTTGAAGTGATAGCCCTCCAGCTTGCCGTTGGCGTCGATCACCATCAGGATCTGCCGGGGGCCGGCGCTGGTGATCAGGTTGGCCTCCACCGTGCTGGAGTCCACCCCCGGCACCACTCCGGTGATGGTCCAGCTCAGCAGTTTCGGTTGGCGGCTGATGGTGGCGGCCACCATGGAGGGGCTGCTGACCCGTTGCAAGCTCGGGGCGAACTGGGCATAGCGGGCGTTGGCATCGCCGTTGCGCAGGGCGGAGAGGATGCGTTCGGCGGCGCTACGGGCGCGGGCCTCGCTGATGGCGCTACTGGGCTGAACGGCTGGGGCCTGGAGACTGCCCTGGGCCAGGGTCGGTGCGCTCCAGGGCTGGGCCCCTAGGCCTGCCCAAGCCACAAGGGCAAGGAGTCCGATCCGGCTGATCCGGCTGGGCTGCCGCCGCAGGGCTGGGGGGAAAGCGGTCGTCGGGGGCAGCATCGAAGCCAGGCAGGGGTGGGCTCAGTTTGCCCCAAGCAGCGGATCCAGCCACAGCCGTGATCCCAGCTCCCGCAGGGTGAGGGTGATGGGGCGGTGCTCCGGTCCGGCACCGCCCCAGGGGAGGCGGCCGTCGCCCGGGTTGACCGCGATCTGGGGCCAGGCCGCCCCCGCCAGCGATAGCCGCAGCCGGTCCCCCGGCTCCAGGGCCAGGGCTAGGGGCTGGAACGTGATCTGGCGCCGCTGGCGGTCCCCACCCCGGCAGCGCAGGACGCCGGTGCTCACCTGGCGCACCCCTGGCCCCTCCGCCGGCACCAGGGACAGGGCGGCACAGAGATCGAAGGCCGGCTGGTCGGCACTCACCTCCAGCGCCAGTTGCGGCCTGCCGATGAGCAGCAGGGGGTGCTCCAGGGGAGCCGTGGTGAAACAGGCCACATCACAGCGTCGATCCAGGTCGGCGCGCTCCACCGGCCCCGCCTCCAGGCCCAGGTGGCCGCCCCGGCCGGGCACGGGCCGCCAGGGGTCGTGAACAATCTGCAGCGGGACCTCGGGGTGCTCGGGGGGGACCTTGGGGGCGGGCGGGATGTCCATGGGCAGCAGGCGGCCATCGTCCTCCCGGGCCGCCGCCAGTCCGCTGCTGGCCAGGCGCCAGCTCAGGGTTGGGGCCGCCCCGATTGGGAGCGGCGCCAGCCAGTGGCCACGGATGGCACATTGAAGCTGGATCGGCCCCTTGGCCTCGGGGGCTTCGGTCTCGCCACCGTCCGAGATGTCCTGGAGGTGGCGCCGAAAAAACGCCAGCTGCAGGGCGTCGATGCCCCCCCGCCAGTCGAGGTGGCTCCAGGCCCCCAGGCGCAGCTGGGGCTGGCCGCCGGCAGCCCGGGACTGGTGCCACAGCTCGAGCACGCCGTTGAGATGGGGATCAAACCAGCCCCCCACCAGCAGCATGGGCCGCCGCAGCAGCGCGGGGGCGATCGGATGACGGCACCAGGGCTCCGGATCCGCTGGATCCAGCCGCAGCCAGCCCAGCCCCATGCCGGTGGGGTCGTGGCGTTCCAGCAGGGCCGGTCCCTCCCGGAGGTAAGCGCCGGAGTCCAGGCTCTGGCGGATCGTCTGCCAGCCGGCGGTGTCCCGGCGGCGCCGACAGGCCATGGCCGCCAGTTGCAGGGCCCAGGCCAACCCCAGGGCCCACCAATGGGCCCCCCCTTCACTCGCCCAATGCAAACGTTCGTCCAACCCGCACATCGCTGGCACCAAGCAGTCGGGCAGGGGGTCCGGATCGTCGGATTCGGCAACGGCGTCGCCGATCAGGAGCTGGGTCGCGCCCTGGTACGAGAACCCATAGGTGCCCACCCGGCCATTGCACTCCGGCAGGCGCCGCAGCCAGCGCACGGCGTCGGCGCCGTCCGCGGCCTCCTGGGCAAAGCCGCCGAAGCGGCCCTCCGAATCGCCCTGGCCGCGCACGTCCTGCACCACCACCAGGAAGCCCCGGGCTGCATACCAGCTCGGGTGGGCATAGACCACGCTGGAGGCGATCGTCCGCCCGTAGGGCTGACGCATCAGCAGGGCGGGCCAGGGGCCCTCCCCTGGCGGACACCAGAGCCTTGTGGCCAGGGCGGTGCCATCGGCACAGGCCATCCAGCGATCAATTGGGGGCGGCACTCACTTCACGTCCGGGCAGTTCAGACCGATCACATATGTGGCCACCAGTTCGGCGTTGTCGGTCACGCCCTGGCCGCTGGTGATCGCCGCGCCCCCGGGGGTCAGGCCGCCGGTGGTGGACATCACGGACTGGCCCTGCTTGTTGAGTTGCTGGAACTGATCACAGAGGCTGCGCGCCAACTGGGGGTTCTGTTTGACCGCGCTCAGGGGGTTGGAGGTGTCGGCCCAGCTGGGCGGCGCTTCCACCATCAGCCCGGCCGCCGCGCTGATCAACAGGGCGCCCGCCAGCACCGCAGCGTGCCGGCCGCCATGACGGCCGCCAAGGGGAAGCGGGAAACGGTGAGCCATCTCAGCCTCCAGGGGTGCTTCCATTTCAGGGATCCGCTGAGGGTCCAGATGGCCGGTCGGGGTCAGTTCCCCGAGCGACTGATTGCGGAGCGACGGAGTGCGGAGTGACGGGCGGCCCGGTGCGGCCCTGCCCCAGCTCGGGGGGTCAGGGCCGCTCCACCCGAACTGTGCCGGTGGCCAGGTCCCGACGGGCCTCCGCCACCACCACCGGGCGGCCCAGCCCCTCCTCCAGCGGGGCAATCCGCCGCAGCCGCACATGCACGCTGCCGTCGCTGCTGGAGCGACCGCTGCCGCGCAGGTTGCCGGCCACCTGACGCACGGTGGGCTCGATCGCCGCCTCCGGCAGATCCGCCGGGGCGGCGGCCACCACCAGATCGGTGCCGTTGTCGTAGACCACCGGCACCGTCACGGCGCCGGGCACGCTCAACCGGGGGCTATAGCTCACGGCAAAGGCCAGGCAGGAGATGGCCAGCAACGCCGTGAAGCTGGTGACGCCCACCAGGCGGAAGCGAACCCCCCAGCGCACGACGAAACCGACGATCGTGAGTACGGCCAGGACGCCGCTCGCCGCCCCCAGCCACTCTCCTGCCACAAAGAGGATCGGATCGGTGGCCAGGGCCATGGGGGCTCGGAGACGGTGGTCAGCCCCCTTATATTGCGCCGACCCCGGAGGGTGGCTGTTTCTGGCGACGGCACGCTCGGGCAGATGGCGGTTCAGACGAAAACCAGTGCGGCCTGAGCCTCTCCCTGGGGGAGGGCCTTCTCCCAGGAGGAAGCCTCCTGTCGGCCTGGTGGTCAAGCTGCTCACCCTGACGGCCCTGGGCAGCGCTGCCACCGTGCTCTGGCAGCGGGCCGATGCTGTCCTGGCGGGGATCTACAACCGTCAGCGGCCGAGCCTCGAACGCCTAGTGGGCCAGGTGATGGGCCACCCCCTGCAGCTGGGTCCCTATCAAGGCCTGGGGCCCGATGGGCTGCGGGTCGGTCCGAGCCGTTTTCTGGCCGGTCCCCAGGACCGCTCCACCGTGGCCGTGGAGCAGGTCAGGCTGTTGATCGATCCCTTCGCCTGGATTCAGCGGCGCACCCTGGTGCTCGACCTCAGCTTCGGGGGCGCCAAGGTGGACCTGCGCCGCAACCTGCGCGGTCAGCTGTGGGTGTTGGGCACGATGGCGCCGGGTGGTGAACCGCCCCGGCTGGATCTGCGCTTCCACCTGCTCCAGCCGGCTTCGGTGCGGCTCTGGAACCTGGCGGGAGGGCCCGGGCCCATCACCGCAGCGATCACCGGCAGCACCATGGTGCGCACCCATGAGCATGCCCTCGAGGTGCAGGCCCTCGCGCGCCTCCCGGCGGAACCGGAGGCCATCACCGTCCGGGGCAGCGGGGACTGGCAGCGGCAGCAGTGGCGGGCGGAGCTGGGCGTGCCCCCCCAACGCCTGGCCCCCCTTGGCCCCTGGCTGCGGCTGCCCGGCGCCCTGGCCGGTCGCGCCAGCGGGCGGCTGGAACTCCGCTTGGATCGGGGTGGGGCCCGCTGCCAGGGCAGCCTGGCCGTGCAGCAGTTCCAATGGCGTCAACGGCCGGGCAGCACGGCGCTGGAGGCGGAGCACCTCCCCCTCCGCTGCCAGGGCCGCGAGCTCGTGTTGGGGTCAAGCCCCTGGCGCTATGGCCCCTGGCAGGGCCGCCTGGCGGCCCGGGCCACGATCGATCAACAGCTGGGGATGCGGTGGCAGCTTCAGGCCCCTCCGGGCCACCCCCTCGCTCCACTGCCGTTGGCGGGAGAGCTGCGGGGCCGTTGGCGCCAGGGGGGCCTGGAGCTGAGCCAACTCCAGCTCAGCCGTGGCGGTGCCCGCCTGGAGGGCCAGGGACACCTGGGGCCCCGTTCCAGCCTTCAATTGGCGGGCCGTTGGCGGCTACGACCGGAGGACATCCCGCCCCTGCGCCGCCTGCCCCCCTGGGTGGCGGTGGCCAGCCTGCAGGGGGGCTGGCAGTTGGCCGGCACCCTGGCGGCGCCCCGGGTGCTGGTGCGCACGGATCCGGCCACCAATCGGCTGCTGGGGCCCTGGTGGGCCGAGGTGGCCTGGCGTGATCAGGTGCTCAGTCTGCAGCGGTTCATCAGCCCTCCCCTGCGGGCTAGGGCCCGCCTGCCCCTGGCGCTGCGGCCCGGACGGGGCCTGGTGGTGGGGGAGTTGGACGCCCGTTTCCAACTGCGTGACTACGCCTTGGCGCGGCTCAACCCCCTGCTCGGCACCCGACTGGAGGGCCACCTCGATGCCGATGGCCGCCTGCAGGGACCCCTGCAGCGCCTCAAACCCACCGTGCTGGTGGAGGCCGACCGACCCGGCGCCGGCCCGCTGCGGCTGAATGAGGTGTGGCGCGGGCAGTTGCTGGGCGACGTCGGCTGGGCCGGGGGGCTGCTGCAGCTGCAGGCCCGGAATCCAGCGCCGCCGGGTCGGTTGCAGGCCCGCTTCGATCGGCGCTGGCAACCGGTGCGGATCGATCTGGAACGGGCGGGGGGGCATTTGCACCTGGCCGGCAGTCCCCGCTCCTACCGCTGGACGGCCCGCGCCATTCCCCTGGGCAGCCTGGCGCTGGCCCTCGGCCCTAAGCAGCGGTTCCAATCCCTGCAGGGGCTCCTGAGTGGCAGCGGTTCCCTGGGGCTGCAGCCCCTGACGATCGCCGGGGAGGCGGAGGTGGAGGGTCCCCAGCTGCTGGGGGTGGCGGCCCGGCGCCTGCAGGCCCAGGTGCGCTACGCCGATCGGGAGTATCACCTGCGCGGCCTGGTGGAGCCCCTGGCGGGCGGCAGCCTGGCGGGGACCTGGGAGGGCCGCTGGAATGGCCCCTTTCGCGCTGTCTTTCAGGCTCGCCAGCTGAACGCCGGTGGCCTGCGCCAATTGGTGGACGCCGGGGCGATTTGGCGAGGAGCGCCTCCACCCTCCCGGGGTCAGGCCAAGGATCTGGCCGGGCTGGCGATCGACACCCTGGCCGGCAGCCTGGAGGATCAGCTGCGCAGTCTGGCGGCGGCCCAGGTGGCCCTGGAGGAACGGCGGGGGGCCCTGGCCAGGGCCAGTCGGGCGGAGCGGTTGGCCCGGCTCCAGCTTGGTCTTGAGGCCGATCTGGTGCTGGTGGGTCGGGATCTGGCCCACGCCATGGTGGATCTCAAGGCCCGGGGTCACCTCTGGACCGCCGAGGAGGATCGCGACCGGGCCCTCACCAGTGCTCCCCTGACCCTGGAGCTGGAGGGTCCGCTTTGGCAGGGGGAGGGCCGCTTCAACCTGGCGGGGTTGTCGCTGGTGTTGATCAACCTGTTGACCCCCGTGCCGGCCAGCCTGCGGGGCTTGCTCGCCATCAACGGCCGCTACCGACTTGGGGGGGGACGCCCGGATCTGAGCTTGGTGCTGGGGCTCAGCGAGGCCTATCTCGGCGAGCGGCCCCTGCGGTTGGAACGGGGGGCGGTGGACCTGCGGGGGGAGGCGCTGCAGCTCGATCTGGCCCTGCGGGCCGAGGGGGCCTTCAACAGCCTCGATCTGGCCGGCAGCCTGCCCCTCAATCCCCACGCGCCAGGATTGGAACTGCGCCTGGCCAGCCGCGGCGATGGCCTGGTGTTCCTCAGCCGCCTGGCGGGGCAGGCCCTGGATTGGCAGCGGGGCAGCGCCGATCTCCAGCTCTTGGTGCGCGGCAGCCTGGACAATCCGATCGCCAATGGCTTCCTGCGGTTGCGGGACGGTGACTGTCGCTTCATCGGCCAAACCCTGCATGGTTTGCAGGCCACCGTGCTGTTCGATTTTCAGCAATTGCTCGTCCAGGACCTGCGGGCCCAGGTGGGTCGCCAGGGGCTGATCAGCGGAGCGGGGCGGTTGGGGCTGCTGCGCCCCCTGCCCGAGGATCCCAACGCCGCGGTGGCCTTGCGCCTGCAGCGGGTGCCCTTTGCCATGGAGCGGATCCGGGCCGTCAGCGATGGCGAGGTGCGCCTGGGGGGGAGTTTGGGGGCGCTGCGGCTGGGGGGCGATCTGCGCATCAGCCGCGGTTCGATCAACGTCACGCCGGGGTCGGTGTCCCGCACCCAGCCGGGTCAGGGTGCGCCCAAGCCGGCGGGCCCTCCCACGAGTGTGAATGCGCTGCTGGAATCGAAGTGGACCTTCGATCAGCCGCTGCTGCTGCTGGGGCCGGAGCTGAGTGCGGAAACCAACGCCTCCCTGCGCGAGTCGATTCCCAAGTTCCCCTATCTCACCTTCGCCGACCTGATGCTGCGGCTGGGGCCCGATCTGCGGGTTCAGCTCTCGAACGTGGCCCGGTTCAACACGGCGGGGCAACTGCGGATCAGCGGACGGCTCGATCCCAGTCTCACCGCCTCCGGGGTGGTGCGGCTGCTGGGGGGGCGGCTCAACCTGTTCACCACCACCTTCAACCTCGATCCCGATGCCCCCAACGTGGCGGTGTTCACCCCCACCCTGGGGTTGGTGCCCTTCCTTGACATCGCCCTTCGCACCAGGATTTCCGACACCCTGGGCCCGATTGGCGGCAGCGACAACGATCCGGCCACCCTGCAGCGGCTGGCGGAATCGGAGGCCCGTGGCTCCGCGCCCTCCGCCACCCTCAACCAGCTCAAGTTGATTCTGGTGACCCTGAGCATCAGTGGGCCGGCCGATCGCATCGCCGAAACCTTCCAGCTGCGCAGCAGTCCGCCCTTGCCCCAGGATCGCTTGCTGGCGTTGATCGGGGGCAATTCCCTGGCGGGGCTGAGCGGCAATGGCGCCGGCACGGCCCTGGCCACGGTGTTGGGGCAGCAGTTGCTGTCGCCCTTGTTGTCGGGTCTGAGCGACGCGATGGGGCAGCGGATCAGTTTCGCCCTCTATCCCACCTACGTGAATCCCTCGATCGCCTCGCAGCGGGAGCTGTTCTCCCGGCGGGTGCCCCCCCAGCTGGTGCTGGGATCGGAGATCGGCGTGGACCTCACCGATCGCTTCAATGCCTCCGTGATCGCCGCCCCCAATCGCTCGGACGTGCCCCCCCAGCTCAACCTGAACTACAAGGCGTCGGAAACCCTCAACCTGGAGGGATCGGTGGACACCCAGGGCTCCTGGCAGACCCAGCTGCGGCTGTTCCTGCGCTTCCGCGGCTTCTGAGCCGTAATCTGCAGCCCCTCCCGGTGGTTGTGATGGGACCCTCGACAGCCGGTGGGTCCGCCGGCTCCGCTGGGTCCGTCAGACCCGATCCCGATCCCGATCCAGCCAGCCAGTTGCTCGGCGTTGACCTCGGGGGCACCGCCATCAAGGTGGGTCGCTTTGAGCGGGACGGCAGCCTGCGGGCGGAGCTGGAAGTTCCCACGCCCCGTCCGGCGGTGCCCGGGGCCTGCTCGATGGCGATCGCCGAAGCGGTCGAGCGGATCGATCCGGAGCGGCAGGCGACGGTGGTGGGGATCGGGCTGCCGGGCCCGATGGATCCGGCGGGGCGGGTGTCCACCATCGCCATCAATCTGAGCGGCTGGCAGAACGTGCCCCTGGCCGCCTGGCTGGAACCGCGCCTGGGCCGGCGGGTCACCCTGGCGAACGATGCCAACTGCGCCCTGGTGGGGGAGGCCTGGGCCGGCGCCGCCCGGGGCTATCGCAACGTGCTGATGCTCACCCTCGGCACCGGGGTGGGGGGCGGCGTGCTGCTCGATGGCCGGCTGTTCACCGGCCAGGGCGGGGCCGCGGGGGAGCTGGGGCTGATCGGCGTGGATCCGGAGGGGCCGCCGTGCAACAGCGGCAATCGGGGCTCCCTTGAGCAGTTCTGCGGCCTCGCCGGCCTGGCGCGCCTCAGCCCCCTGTCGCCGCCGGAGCTGCTGCGTCGCGCCGCCGCCGGCGAGGCCGAGGCCCAGGCGGTGTGGAGCCGCTACGGCCGCTGGCTCGGCATCGGCCTCAGTTCCTTGATATATGTGCTCACCCCCGAGCTGGTGCTGGTGGGGGGCGGCCTGAGCGCGGCCAGCGACCACTTCCTGCCGGCGGTGTGGCAGGAGGTGACCACCCGGGTGCAGCCGGCCAGCCGGGTGGGACTGGAGATCCGCCGGGCCGCCCTGGGCAATGGGGCGGGCCGGTTGGGGGCCGCCCGCCTGGCGCTGGATCGCCTGTTGGCCCCGGTCGGCTTGGGATGATGGCGCCATGACCCAGTCCGACCCCCAAGCCCCGTCCCTGGCACCGAACGGCCTTCCCTCCGGGCTCGCCGCCGTGCCCGAGCCCAGTCCGGAGTTGCTGCAGCGGGCCGCGGCCGTGCGGCGCTCGGCCCTGGCCCTCGGGCAACGGGACGATGGGGCGCGGCGGGCGGCGGTGCTGGCGATGGCCGAGGCCCTGGAGGCCCATCGGGAATCGATTTTGGAGGCCAACCAGCAGGATCTGGCGGCCGCGGCCGCCGCGGATCTGGCTCCGGCCCTGGTGGCCCGCCTGGGGCTGAACGGCACCAAGCTGGAGGACGCGATCGCCGGTGTGCGTGCCGTGGCGGCCCTGGCCGATCCCCTCGGCCGACGGCAGCTCCACACCGAACTGGATGCGGGGTTGGTGCTGGAGCGCCGCACCGTGCCCCTGGGGGTGCTGGGGGTGATCTTCGAAGCCCGACCGGATGCGGTGATGCAGATCGCTTCGCTGGCGATCCGTTCGGGCAATGGCGCCCTGCTCAAGGGCGGGCGGGAGGCGTCCGCCAGCTGCGCGGCGATCCATGCCGCCCTGCGTCAGGGCCTGGCCGCCAGTGCCGTGGAGCCCACCTGCCTGGAGCTGCTCACCAGCCGGGAGGAAAGCCTGGCCCTGCTTCGCCTGGACGGCCTGGTGGACCTGATCATTCCCCGGGGTTCCAACGCCCTGGTGCGGTTCATCCAGGACAACACCCGCATTCCGGTGTTGGGGCACGCCGATGGCCTCTGCCACTTCTATGTGGATCGGGCGGCCGACCTGGAGCAGGCCCTGCGGTTGGCGATCGACAGCAAGACCCAGTACCCGGCGGCCTGCAACGCCATCGAAACCCTGCTATTGCATGGGGCCATCGCGGCCCCCTTCCTGACCCTGGCGCTGCCGGCGTTCGCGGCCTCCGGGGTGGAGCTGCGCGGCGATGCCGCCGCCTGCGCCCTGGGGGTGGCCCGCGCCGCCAGCGCGGCCGATTGGGGCACGGAATATTCCGATCTGATCCTGAACGTGAAGGTGGTGGACGATCTGGAGGGGGCCCTGGCCCAGATCGGCCGCTACGGATCCCGCCACACCGAGGCGATCTGCACCGCGGATCAGGCCACGGCCGATCGCTTCCTGGCGGCGGTGGACAGCGCCGGGGTGTTTTGGAACTGTTCCACCCGTTTCGCCGATGGCAACCGCTATGGCTTCGGCGCCGAGGTGGGGATCAGCACCCAGACCCTCCCCCCCCGGGGACCGGTGGGATTAGAGGGGTTGGTGACGTACCGCTACCTGCTGCGGGGGGAGGGCCACACCGTGGCCGATTACGCCAGCGGCGCCCGGGAGTTCAGTCACCGCTCCCTGCCCCTCTGACGCCGTTGTCACTCGTCGAGGGGGATGCGAACGTCCACCAGCTGCACTTGCATGGCCCCCGGACCGCTGGGCACGGTCAGCACCACGGCCTTGGCGGGCACGCCGTCGCAGTCGGAGTCGGGGATGGTGGTGCAGGTCTCGTTGGCGGCATCGAGCCAATGGGCCTTGGTGAGCAGGAAGGCGATGGCCTCCTCCGGGCTCCAGCGCCGGTCCAGGCCCTTGGTGGGGTAGCGCTGAAGGCACTCGAGGATGCCGAGCTCCTGCAGTTCGGGGCTGGTGGCCGGATCCCGCACCAGAACGCAGTCGGGATCGATGGCGTTATCGCTGAACACGGTGGCCTCGTCCCGTTCGTCGTCGTCCTCCTGGAGTTCCTGCCAGTCCTGGAGGTGAAAGGCCAGCTCCAGGAGCGCCTCCAGCGCGTCGAAGGGCAGCAGCTTGCCCTGGGAGGGGCGGATGCGGGCGGCGGAGTCGAGCAGGTCCTGGGTGCAGGCGATCAGGTGGGGCAGGGGCAATTGCCCCAGCAGGAGCTCCAGGGTGGTGCGGGTGATCACCTCCGGAGCCAGACGGGACGCATCGGCACTGCTGCCCACCTGTTCGATCGCCTCGAGGATGATCACGTGGCTGGACGGCAGAACCGGTTCCACGGGAGAAGGCGCTTCAGTGCTTCCATCCTGGGGGGGTTAGCCGCCGATGGGGCTTGATGGTGTCGGAGCCCCGACCCAGTGACACGACCCGTGCCCCGATTCAGGGAATCACCGCAGTCCAGGTGAAGGCCAGGCCGATGCCGATCAGCAGCCCGGTGAGGGTGGAGCGGGCGCTGTTGGAGAGCTGTTGGCCCCAGCGCTGCACCAGGGTGAGGCCGAGGGTGAGCAGGGCGGCCTGGCTGATCAACAGCCCGATCAGATAGCAGGCGATGGGGGTGGGTTCCCAGCCGATCACGGACCCACTGAGGGCGTAGCCATGGAGGGCGACGCTGGGAATGAGCACGGCGGCGGGAAGTTTGCCCGCCAGCACCAGGCCGGTGCACACCAGCGACAGCGCCACCAGGGGCTCCACGGCGGCCACCCCTGGGACCACCAGGCCCAGGCCGGCGCCGACCAGGCCACAGGCCAGCAGGGCCACCACCCAGGCGCGGGGCCGCTGGAGGCCCACCAGGCCGATCGCCAGCAGGAACAGCAGGTGGTCGGGGCCGAGGATGGGATGCATCATCCCGCTGATCAGGCCCGAGAGCGGCGTGGGCTCGAGGTGGAAGAAGCCCATCAGGTGGTGGGCGGAGGCGGGGCCGGCCAGCAGCAGAGCAGCGACGGCCAGGGCGCCCAACAGGCCGCGCCGGAGGAAAAGGGTCATGGAGTCACCGGTCCGCGCCGGGAGGGAAGGGAATGGGGGTGGCGAGCGTTCTGACTGAGGAAGCGGGGGCCTCCATCACAGCTGCGGGACAGTGGCCGACTGAAGGGGAACCCCTCGCACGACCTTTCCTCCTGTTGTCGGCCCCGTGAAGGGGACGAACCACCCTGCCGTCATCTTGCCGGATCGGTTCGGGTTTCCCCAGGGCCGATGGCCTGCCAACGGGCGATCAAGCGGGCGCCGCTGCCGCGATCGCAGTGGCCACCGAGCCCCACACTCACCGCACAGGTGTTGGAGACGAGGGTGGCGATCAGGTTGGGCGGGCCGCTCGCCAGCCCATCCAGGGTGAGGGGGGTCGGGCTGATCGGGATGCCGCTGAGGGCGCTCAGGCGCTGGAGGACCTTGCCGGGGGGTCCCGGTTCCCGGAACAGTTGGCGCACCTTCAGCGCCTTGAGCCGCTGGAGGGTGGTGGCCAGGGCCGCGGGCCGCAGGGTGTCGCTGGTGCTGGCGCTGTCCACCAGGGGCAGCTCCCGCAGGCTGTAGGCGCGGGCGAAGCTGGCGTAGGCGCGGTGGTCGGTGGCCAGCACCGGCGGGCCGCCATCGGCGGCAGCAGGAAGGGTGGCCAGTTGCTCACGGTTCCACCGATCGAGGTCGAGGAGCACCTGTTGGAGGGCGGTGGCCCGTCGCTGGAGGGCGGCGCTGGCCTCTGGGTTGACTGTGGAGTTGACGGTGGAGCCGGCCGCGACGGCGCTGAGTTCGTTGGCCACCAGGCGCACCAGGGCCTGGGCCTGGCGGGGATCGTGCCAAACGTGGGGGTCGCGGCTGCCGTGCCCCGCTTCGATCAACGGACTGGCCGGCACGGCCCGCTCGGCCACGGCGATGGCCCCGGGGCTCCGTTCGAGGGCGGGGCTGAGGCCGTAGCCATTCACCAGCACCCGCCGGGCCCCACGGAGCTCCTGGCTCTGCTGGGGGGTGAGGCGCAGGTCATGGGGATCCTGCCCGGGTTCGAGCAGACAGCGCAGCCGCAGCTCGGGGCCCGCCAGCCGCTGGCCCAGGTCGCAGAGCACCCCATCGGCGGCGATCACCAGGGGCGGTTGGCCAGCTGCCTGGCAGCCCGCCAGCGCCAGGCAGCTGGCCAGCGCCCCCACGTTCGCCGCGGCCCTGCACCTCCCTGGCAGGGTGGCCCCTGGGGGGGGCTGGGGTGCGGGCGAGGTCCTGCGGGGTCGCATGGAGCGGGAACCAGGGAGGGAGCAGACGGCGGGAGGGGGGATCGGCGGGGCCGGCAGCGCACTTGTCAGTTCCCTGGTCAGTGCAAGAAGCAGTTCACGAAGCACTGCTTGAAGCGGCGGACGAAGCAGCGACCACGCCCCAAGCCCCCAGCCGATAAAAATGATAACGGTTCTCATGGCCGCGACTGGCTAGCCTCGGTGTCCCCGCCCCCTGGTTCTGGTCCTGGAGGTTCGCGATCTGAGCGTGCGCCGTGGCACGGAGCTAGCCCTGGAGGGGGTGAGTTTCCGCCTGGAGCCCGGCAGCCTCACGGCCCTGGTGGGCCCCAATGGCGCCGGCAAGAGCACCCTGCTGCAAACCCTGGCGGGCCAGCTGATCCCCACAACCGGCACGATCACCCTGGCGGGCCAGCCCCTCACCCCCAGCCTGGCCCGCCGTCAACTGGCCCTGATGCCCCAGCGCGGCGCCATTGCCTGGTCGTTTCCGATCACGGTGCGCGGCTTGGTGGCCCTGGGCCGGAGCGCCGCCCGCCGCAACGGCTGTTGTGAGGTGGAGGCCACCCTGCAGCGGCTTGGCCTGGCGGGGTTGGCCGACCGTCGCCTGGATCAGTTGTCCGGCGGCCAGCAGCAGCGGGCCCTGCTGGCCCGCACCCTGGTGCGGCCGGCGCCGGTGCTGTTGCTCGATGAACCCTGCGCCGCCATTGATCCGCCCTCCCGCACCGAACTGCTCCAGGTGATGGCCCAACTGCGGGATGCGGGTCTCACCCTGCTGGTGAGCAGCCACGACTGGGGCAGCGACCTGGACAGCTACGACCGGGTGCTGGTGCTCGATCGCCAGCTGCTCGCCGATGGCAGTCCCGCCCATGTGCGCCACACCCTCGGCCACCTGCGGGTGGCCCACCACGGCTGTGGTTGATCCGGTGCTGTTCTGGTGGGGGTTGCCGTTGGGGCTGGCCCTGGCGATTGGCGCCCTGGCGCCCCTGGCGGGCACCCTGCTCCTGGTGCAGCGGCGCCTGTTCCTGGCCAATCTGATCTCCCACGCCGTGCTGCCCGGGCTGGCGGTGGCGGTGGCCCTGCGGCTGGATCCGGCCCTGGGGGGCGTGCTCAGTGGGGTGGCTGGCGCCCTGCTGGCGGAGCGGCTCAGCCGCGGCGGAGCCCCCGGCGAGGAGGCGGATGCCGCCGTGCTCAACACCGTGCTGGCGGGATTCCTGGGCCTGGGGGTGCTGCTGATTCCGCTGCTGCACATCCGCGTGGATCTGGAGGCGGTGCTGTTCGGGGATCTGCTGGCGGCGGCGCCGGTGGATCTGCTGCGGACCCTGCTGGCCCTGGCGGCGGTGCTGCTGCTGCTGGCCCTGCGCTATCAGCAGTTGGTGTTCCTGGGGGTGGATCCACTGGGGGCCGCCAGCGCCGGGCTGCCGGTGCAACGGCTGCGGCTGCTGCTCACCCTGGTGACGGCGGTCACGGTGGTGAGTGCGATGACGGCGGTGGGCGTGGTGCAGGTGATCGCCCTGATGGGGGCGCCGGCCCTGCTGGCCCTGGGGGGCGCCACCAGCCTGCGCCAGGCCCTGTTCCGGGCGGCGTTGATCGGCATGGCGATCACGGCCCTGGGGTTCAGCCTGGCGTTGCTGCCGGCCGTGAACCTGCCCCCGGGCCCCCTGATCGGGGTGCTGTGCCTGGCGCTGCTGCCCCTGCGGGCCTGGCCCCTGGGACGAGGGCGTTAGTCCCGCCAGGCCAGGGGGGCCGCCGACTCCAGCTCCACCGGATTGGTGAGGGCTCCGATGGCCTCAATCTCCACCGTCACGGTGTCGCCGGGCTGGAGCCAGCGGGGCGGTGTCGCCGCCATCCCCACCCCCTCGGGGGTGCCGGTGAGGATCACGGTGCCGGGCAGCAGGGTGGTGCTGCCACTGAGAAAGCTGATCAGGGTGGGCACCGAAAAAATCATGTCGCTGGTGTGGCCGTCCTGGACGACCGTGCCGTTGATCAGGGTGCGGAGGGCCAGGGCGTTGGGATTGGGGATGGCGTCAGCACCCACCAGGCAGGGCCCGAGGGGGGCGAAGGTGTCGAAGGTTTTGCCGCGGCACCACTGGCCGCCGCCCTGGAGCTTCTGCCAGTCGCGGGCGCTCACGTCGTTGGCGCAGGTGTAGCCCAGCACGTACGCAAGCGCCTCCTGGGGGGGCACGTTGCGGCAGGGGCGACCGATCACCACGGCCAGTTCCGCTTCGTAGTCCACCTGCTGGCTGGCGAGGGCGGCGGGCAGGCGGATCGGTCCGCCGGGATCCTGCACGGCCCCGGGGGACTTCATGAACAGCACCGGGTGATCGGGCAGGGCGGCTCCGGTTTCGGCGGCATGGCGGCGGTAGTTGAGGCCGATCCCGAAGAGGGCCCGCGGTTCGATCGGCGCCAGCAGCCGGGCGATCGCCGCCGGCTCGCCGCTCAAGGCCGTGCCAGGCCAGCCCATGCCCCGCAGGCCCGTGCTGGTGAAGGGATCGCCCAGCAGCCGTTCGAAGCTGCCGTCGGGGTGGGCGAGGGCGTAGTGGATGGTGCCCTGGGGATCGGCGTAGCGGATCGTGCGCATCGGGGCTGATGGAGCGAAGGGAGGCTTCAGAGGACGGCGCTGGGGACCACGATCCATAGCCGCCGGTCCTTGCCCCCGCCTCCCCCCACGCCCTGGCCGCTGGCCTGGCCGCGGTAGATGGCGGCCTGGCCATTGGGCCCCAGCTTCACCAAGCCGGGGGTGTAGCCATGGCGGGCGCCGTGGTTAGCGAGGCTGGCGGCGGAGCGATAGCCGAGGGCCTGGGCCGCTATCAGGGTGGTGAGCGCTTCGACGCCCGCGAAGCGTTGGAGCTGGGCCGGACGCAACACGGTGCCATCCGCGCTGGTGCCCCCCGGAGAAGGGCCGAGGGTGGTCTCCTTGGCGGGAGCTTTCGGGGCTTCGGCTGGCGGCGTGCTGGCGGGGGCCTCCAGGCGGGATTCCAGGGCCTCCAGCCGCTGCAGCACGGCCGTTAGGTCCGGGGTGCCCGGGGCCGCCTCGGGGGGTGCGGCGGGTGCCTCTGTGACCCCCGGGGGGGTGCCTGCCTCCAGGGAGGCCGTCAGCCGCCGCCGGAAAATCATCATCAGCAGCGTCCCCAACGGAAAAATCCCCACCAGGCTCCAGCCCTGGGCCCCATGGCCGTTGAGGAAGGTCTGGAGTTGGCGGGCCGGGTGCTGGGGTGGTTCCGGGCCGATGGGAGCACCGGGGGTGCGGTAGTGCTCGGGGAATTCCTGCTCGAGGTAGCTCTTGGTGAACGGGGTGGGTTGGGGGCCAGGCGCCTTGCCCTCGCTCCCCGCTCCCCCCGGACCACTGGCGCCACCCGCCGGCGGGGTGCCCCCATCCACGTTGAGGTGGATCACCTGGTATTCCCACTGGCTCATGGCGGACGCTCCTCAGGGCTGGAAGGGGCCCCAATAGGGGGCGGTGAACAGATCCACCCGCTGGCGGGTGGCGGCGGGCACCTGCTCCTTCGGGGTCATCAGGGCATGGCGCAGGGCCTGGTGGGCCTTGCTGGGGGGGCGCAGGGCGCCGATGCGCTCGGCGGCCATCCGCACGATCTCCTGGGCCAGTTGGGCATTCTGGCGGAGGTTGTCGATCACCATCTCCACGGTGACGGCGTCATGGTCCTGGTGCCAGCAGTCGTAGTCGGTGACCATGGCCAGGGTGGCGTAGGCGATCTCCGCCTCCCGCGCCAGGCGGGCCTCACTGTGGTTGGTCATGCCGATCACGCCACAGCCCCAGCTGCGGTAGAGGTTCGATTCGGCGCGGGTGGAGAAGGCCGGCCCCTCCATGCAGAGGTAGGTGCCGCCGCGGTGGAGGCTGCGGCCGGCGGGCATCAGGCTCTCGCCCACGTCCGAGAGCAGGCGGGAGAGGGTGGGACAGAAGGGATCGGCCACGGTCACGTGGGCCACGGCGCCCTCCCCGAAGAAGGTGAGCGGCCGCTGGTGGGTGCGATCGATGAATTGATCCGGCACCAGCATGTCCAGCGGGCGGAACTGGGGCTGGAGCGAACCCACGGCCGCCACGGAGAGAATCCAACGCACGCCGAGGGAGCGCAGGGCCCAGAGGTTGGCCCGGTAGGGCACCTCGGTGGGGTTGAGGGTGTGATGGCGGCCGTGGCGAGCCAGAAAAACCACCTCCAGATCCCCGAGGCGACCGAGCCGCAGGCTGTCGGAGGGGGAGCCGAAGGGGGTGGAGAGTTCCACCTCGCGCAGATCGTCGAGGCCCTCCATGGCGTAGAGACCGCTGCCGCCGATCACCCCAAGGCGGGCGTTGGGTAGATCGGAGCTGGCCATGGGGAGGGAGAGGGGGACGCCCTATTTAACCCAGCTGCAGGGTGTTGCCTGCCAGGATTGGGGTTCCGCAGACCCCAACACCGATGACCAAGGCCGTGATGGACACCGACGCCGGCACGATTGAACTGGAGCTGTTCGATGGGGACGCGCCGGGCACGGTGGCCAATTTCGTGAAGCTGGCCGGGGAGGGCTTTTATGACGGATTGGCCTTCCACCGGGTGATTCCGGGCTTCATGGCCCAGGGGGGGTGCCCCAACAGCCGTGAGGGCGCCCGTGGGGTGGCCGGCACCGGCGGACCGGGATACACGATTGCCTGTGAAATCAACGCCAACAAGCACGAGGCCGGTAGCCTGTCGATGGCCCATGCCGGCAAGAACACCGGCGGCAGCCAGTTTTTCCTCTGCCATGGTGCCCAGCCCCATCTCGATGGTGTGCACACGGTGTTCGGTCGCACCAGCAACCTGGCGGCGGTGCTGGCCCTCAAGAGCGGCAGCCGGATCAACAAGGTGACGGTGCTGGCTTGAAGTGAGCAGGGGCTTGGGATCTCAAGCCCCAGAGTCTCACTTTGTGTATAAATCAATACTTTTTTGGTTTCCACGCGACCACAATCTGGAATGACCTCCCCCCAAAAGGGGGGGGGCATGCGCTTTTCGATCAATATTTCGCGATCTTCCCCTTAGGCTTGGGGAAGAACAGGCTTAAGTCGAATCAACTTGGACAACAACACGGCAAATCAAGTCCAAACGCGCAAGCGCAGGGTCACGGTGGAGTTGGGTACCGATTTGCACCGCGACCTTCGCATTAAAGCCCACGACGATGGCGAAACAATTTCGTCTGTGATTGTAAAACTTCTACATAATTATTTGCGACAATCTAGCTAGCACGTTGCCCATCCCATCCATAGTGTTCTTCCTGTGTGGCTGCTATGGATCTTCTGAAAACCGTCAAGGCTAACAAAGAACGCAGAATCACCGTGATGAGTTGGCTCCTCACCAGTGAGTTGCGGCTCGATTGGGGGGCGGCCTCGGGCCAGCGCTTGATGTTGGCGGGACTTCAGAATTTCGGCACCGTCGGAAACGATCGCCTGCGCTTCATGGTCACCACGGCTGAGGAAGCGTTGGCAGCGGTGGAGCGAATTCGGCCTGGTGTTCTGTTTCTCACCAATTTTCTGGAATCGGGCCATGGCCTCGATGTGGTGCCAAGGGCCAGGACGCTGGTGGACGACCTCCGGATCATTCTGATGGTGAATGCCCTTCAAGATGACCTCACCGATGCCGGTCATAGTATGGCCGATGCGGTGTATACCGAACAGGAAGTGTTGACCCCAGCGCAGCCCCTTTTTGCCAGCCTGATGGCCTTGGCGGTGGGCAAACGCTATCGCTCGCCGATGATTCTGGAGGCGATGGCGGCAGCGGGAGCTGAAGGCCGGAGCGGCCCCTGGCGGGAACGGTTGCCGCCCCTCTCGCCGCGGGAACGCCAATGGGTGGATTTCGTGGTGGAGGGACTCAACGACCGTGAGATCGCTGAGCGGATGGAGCTGAGTTATGAAACCGTGCGTGGCTACGGCAAAACAATTCGACGCAAACTGGGGGTGGCCAGCCGCGCTCAGGTGATGCTCACCGTCATGAAGATGACGTTGCTGAGTCGCTAGAACAAATCAGGCTCACCATTGGTTGTGGATTGCCGAAGTTGTTCTCCCCTGGCCCTCAGGAAGCCTTGGAGTCAGGGAGCACGGACTCGCTGGAGTTGAGATGGACCTCCAGCAACTCGATGACAAGCTTGGTGAGGGTGATGTCTTGCAGGAGGGCATAACGCTTCGCCCGGGCGTGCAAGTCACGGGAGATGAGGATTGAGAGCTTCTTCGGTTCGTCGTCTTTCAAGGTGTGCATGGGTCAACACCGCAACGGGACGGTCAAGGGCCAATGTGCCCCATTATGCCCCTACCATCAAGGAGCAAAGGTGTCCGACTTGCCTGATCGATCCGTCCGACGGGTCAAGCTGAACCGATCAAGGCGGCGAGT
>Ga0114976_10000358_pt1 | contig 28302 bp, 29 predicted proteins | sample S_130805_EF_Meta_FD_87319 | JGI IMG/M metagenome (GOLD analysis project Ga0114976, IMG submission 87319) | Freshwater microbial communities from Lake Simoncouche, Canada to study carbon cycling - S_130805_EF_MetaG | ecosystem: Environmental > Aquatic > Freshwater > Lake | place: Lake... | reverse complement strand
TCGCTCAGCGGCGCAACGTCCTTCCATGGCAAAAAACAAGGGCGTCCGGCTCGTGATCACCCTCGAGTGCACCGAGTGCCGGTCCAACCCCGCCAAGCGGTCCCCTGGCGTGTCCCGTTACACCACCCAGAAGAACCGCCGCAACACCACTGAACGGCTGGAGCTCAAGAAGTTCTGCCCGCACTGCAACTCCTCCACGGTGCACAAGGAAATCAAGTGAGGCCAGCGGCGCTCCGGAATTCTCCGGTGCCCCTGCTCACTCCCCTGTGAGCGATGGATCGGCAGGCACAACGTCTTGGCGTTGCATCTGTCCCTCAGTCGCCCAGCAAAGCCTTTTCCCCCTCCTTCCGTTCAGAAATCATGTCCAGTTCCTTCTTCAAAAAGCGGCTTTCTCCGATTAAGCCCGGTGATCCCATCGATTACAAAGATGTGGATCTGCTCAAGAAATTCATCACCGAGCGCGGCAAGATCCTGCCCCGCCGCCTCACCGGCCTCACCGCCAAGCAGCAGCGTGATCTCACCAACGCTGTCAAGCGGGCCCGGATCGTGGCCCTGCTGCCGTTCGTGAATCCCGAAGGCTGATCCAGGCAAGCCTCCGCGCTGTGGCCCAGCCTGCCAGCCTCCAACCCGGCGATCTCGTGGGTGTCAGCGACGCCCGGGGCCATCAGCTCGCTGTGGTCCATGGCCAGCGAGGTTCCCGCCTCGAGGTGCGCAGCGGCTTGGAGGCGCGGCTCCAGCAGGTGCCCCTGCGGGACATTGAGCTGATCTTGGCCCTGCCGCCATCGGCTTGCGAGGTGCCGGATCGGATTGTGGATCCGCCGTGGAATCTCAGCTCCGCCGCTGTGGCGGCGGCCTGTCCAAGCTCCCGCGACCTCGCCCAGGCCTGGTTGGTGCTCGTGGAGGAACCCGGCACCTGGGAAGGCACCCTGGCTGATCTGGCTGGCCTGCTTGGCTCGACGGCCGATCCCCCCCTGCTGGCTGCCTGCTGGCTTTGGCTCCGCGGCGATCAGACCCTTTTCCGCCTTCGGCAGACCAGGATCACCCCACGCCGCCTGGAGGAACTCCGGCCGCTGCGGCAGGAGCGCCGTCGCCTGTTCCTGCGCCGGATCCGACGGGAGCAGTGGCTGGGCCTGCTCCAGGCCCGGCGTCCCCTCGATCCCGGCGCCCTCAGCCCGGAGCAACGGCACGACCTCAGCGAACTGCGCCGCTGGGCGGGGGGATCCACGGAGCCGCCCCTCGACGAAGCGCTGCAGCGGCTGTTGAGGGAGTGCCGCTGCCCGCCGGAATCGGCGGCGATCCGCCATCTGCTGGTGGATCTCGGCCAATGGGAGCGCCACCACCTCCCTTCGCTGGAGGCCACCACCTGGCACCACGGCTTCGCACCGCAGCTCGAGGAGGAAGCGGATGCCCTGGTGGCCCAGGCCCACCTCCCCTTTCCCGGCGATGCGGAGCGGATCGACCGCTGCGACCAGCGGGTGATCACCATCGACGACGACGACACCCTCGACATCGACGATGGCCTGGCCCTGGAAACCACAGCGGAGGGTCAGCAGCGGCTTTGGATCCACATCGCGGATCCCGGCCGACTGGTGACCGCGGGCTCCCCCCTCGACCTGGAGGCCCGCCGCCGGGGGGCCAGCCTCTATCTGGCCAGGGGAAACCTGCCGATGTTCCCGCCCCAGCTCGCCCATGGGCCCATGAGTTTGCGTCGCGGTGAACGCAGCGCGGCCTGGAGCCTCTGGGTTGAGCTCGATGGCAACGGCGCCGTGCTGGCCGAGGGCGTTGAACGCACCTGGATCCGGCCCACCTACCGCCTTTCCTATGGCGATGCCGATGAGCTGATCGAACTCGCCCCTCCCCAGGAGGCGGATCTGCTGGCGATCCACGCGTTGCTGCGGCAACGACGTCAGTGGCGCAAGGCCCAGGGCGCCCTCGATCTCGAGGATCCGGAAGGCCGAATCCGCTGCAGCGGTGAGCGCGCCGAGCTTGAGGTGGTGGAGCCCTCTCCCTCCCGGCGCCTGGTGGCTGAGGCCATGGTGCTCGCCGGCAGCCTGGTGGCCGAACGGGCCATGCGCGAGGGGCTGGCCGTTCCCTTTCGCAGCCAGCCCGAATGTTCGCTGCCGGCCGCCGCAGACCTGGAACGGCTAGCCAGCGGGCCCGTGCGCCATGCGGCCATCAAGCGCTGCCTGAGCCGGGGATTGGTGGGAACCACAGCAGCACCCCACTTCAGCCTGGGACTCAGGGCCTATGTCCAGGCCACATCGCCGATCCGGCGCTATGGCGATCTTCTCATGCAACGCCAGCTCCTGGCCCTGCTGAGCGGCACGGCGCCCATGCCGGAACCCGAGGTTGCCGCCCTGCTCACGGAGCTGGAGGATCCCGTGCGCCAAGGAATCCAGATCGGCCGGGAAGATCAGCGCCATTGGCTGCAGGTGTGGTTCGAACAGCAGGACCGCCGTTCGTGGCCCGGCCTGTTCCTCCGCTGGCTTCGGCAGGACCACCAGATCGCGCTGGTGTGGCTGGAGGATCTTGCCCAGTCGTTGCCCTGCAGCTGTCCACCCCGCTGCGAGCCCGGCAGCACGTTGCTGGTGCGGGTCACCGCGGTGGATTCCCTGCAGGATCTGCTGCGCCTCGAGGCGACGGGCTGAACCGGAGCTGCTCTCCAGCCCAAGGGCTGATCGCTGATCAGGCATCGGCCAGCCGGCTCAGCCGCAGCCAGGGGCCCCAGGGATTGGCGCAACCCACCAGCTGCGCCGGCGTCGGGCGATCCAGCTGCAGCAGCCAGGCATGGAGCTCAGGCTCCAGGGTGATCACGGGCCAGTCTCCCGCCGCGGTGTGGAGCCGGTACCCACCACCGCCATCCGGCACCAGCTCCCCCTGCCAGAGGCGCTCACCCCGCTCCTTCGGGGGGCGATGCCCGGTGCGGTCGACGCCGGCGCCGGGCCAGGCGGCCAGCATTCCCTGGCCGTCCAAGCAGCTGGGGTCCTCCAGCACAGCCCGTTGAGCCTCAGCCCAGAGGGGGTGATGCCACGGCCTTGACCAGACGGGAAACGGGCCCGCCGGGGCCTGGGGATCTGCGATCAGGGCCGCCTGGAGCCGGCGCACGGGCAGAGCCGCGGGCAGGAGTCCTTCGCGGATGCACAGGGCAGCCGCCAGTCCGGCCGCCTGACCGATGTTGAGCACCAGGGGCTGGAGGCGGGTGGCACCGTTTGCCATGTGGCTCACGCCGATGCACTTATCGGCAGCCAGCAGGTTCTCCACCGCGTTGCTCACCAGGGCTCCATAGGGAATGGTGAAGGGGGTGCCGGTCCAACGCCCACCCCAGCGGCAGCTTTTGGCCGCCAATGGCCAATCCGCACCGGGATAGTGGTGATCATTGGCGTAATTGCCCACCGCGATGGCGCTGCAGACGCCACCCTCATCCCGGGGGAGGGCGGCGATGCTGGCCCCAGGAGCCACGGGCAGCAGGTGCTGCTCCAGAACAAGATCCCTGGCCACCAGGCGCCTGCCCTCCCGCCAGTAGGGCATCAGGGCCAGGGGCTCGCCACCCTCCAGGGCACCCTCCGAGGCCTGCGCCGGAGTGGGGAAGAGGCCGCCGGGTCCCAGGGCACCGCCGCTGGCCTCCTGCAACACCCGGGCAAAGCGAACACTGTGCTCCCGCATCGCTGCCGCCAGATCCCGCTCAGCGGCATTGGCGGGAAAGGCGGCGGCTTCGCTGGTCTGGAAGGCTCGTCCGAGGTCCTCGTGCCAGTCATTGCCTTCAAGGGGCCAGTTGAGCATCACCGCGCCGCCTGGCAGGCGGCCATAGGTGAGCGTGCGATCCATCCCGAAGGCATCGCAGGCACCCCGAAAGGGCGGCGGCAGAATGGGGACCGGCTTGCTGGCCGCAGCCGAGGATTCCGGCAGCGGCGGGGTGTCCGCAGCGGCGAGCTGGCCCATCACCACCCAGGTGGGCGATTGCACCGGCTGGTCCGTGAAGAAGGGCTGCGCCAGGTCGGCGCCGGCCGGCGCACTGGGTTCCCCCCAGAGATCCCGGGATTCCCAGCCGAGGCGGAAGGGGGCTGCGGCCAAGGGGAAGAGATCGCCACGGTCGCTGCCGTCGATCACCAGGATGGGCGCGATCTGGATCCCCTTGTCTGTCGCGCTGGAGAGCCCCGCTGGCCGCTGCACCCGCACCGCGCTGATCCGCGCACCGCGGCGTTCGACGGCAAGCACCCGGCACCCCGGCCACCAGGTCAACCGCGCTTCTGCCGCCACCCAGCGCCGCAGAATCCTCTCCGCGGTGGCCGGCCGATACCCGAAGCAACTCACCCAGTTTTGATCCAGTCCGCCGGGCTCCTCCGCCGCCAGGCCACGCAACAAAGCACCCCAGATGCCGCTCTGCCAGGGCGTGAGTTCATTGCCATCCGGACAGCACACCCCCGCGGCGCTCACCATTCCTCCCAGCCAGTCCCCCGGCGTCAGCAGCAGGGTCCGGGCGCCCGAGCGTGCCGCCTGCAGCGCCGCCGCCACCCCGCCGCTGCCGCCGCCCCACACCAGAACCTCCACCTCCTCCTGGGTGGACACCCGGATCGGCTCGCTGGTGGGCACGTCCATGGGCACACAGTGGCGGACCAACACCATGGCAGGCCTCCGCTCCATCCACCACCGGCGCAGGCCACCGCCTGCGTCGGTGTCTGCTTCAGTGCCTGCGGAGCCACAAGCGACCCCTCAGTAAGATCGGGCTCGTCAAGGGTCTCCACCTGGGCCTCCGATCTCCCGCCTGATCGGTTCGAGCATCCCCGGGTACCGGCAGGTGAGGGCGCACCCCTGCCGGGCTGCATCACCCCACGCTGCTGATCCTGCAGGGCCGGGAAGCACGGCCAGGCCCCTGTGTTCCCCAGCGCCGCCCTTCCCGATGCCTACCTACACCCTCACCACCCCGCTCTACTACGTCAACGATCGGGCCCACCTCGGCAGCGCCTACACCACCCTGGCCTGTGATGCGATCGCCCGGTTTCAGCGGCTGCGTGGCCAGAGCGTGTGCTTCGTAACCGGCTGCGATGAACACGGGCTGAAAATCCAGCGCACCGCCGAGGCCGCCGGTGTGATGCCGCAGGCCCATTGCGATGCCGTGAGTGAGGGGTACCGGGATCTCTGGCGCCGCTGGGGAATCAGCAACGACCGCTTCATCCGCACCACCGATCCCCGCCACCGTGCGCTGGTGGAGGCCTTCTTCGCCCGTGTCGAGGCGAATGGCGATGTGGTGGAAGGCCGACAACAGGGCTGGTACTGCGTGGCCTGTGAAGAGTTCAAGGATGCCCCCCCCCAGGACACCGGGCCGAGCTGCCCCATCCACCTGAGGCCCCTGGAATGGCGCGATGAAGTGAATCTGTTTTTCCGCCTCTCCCGCTACCAGCAGGCCATCGAATCCCTCATTGCCAAACCCGGCTTCGTCAACCCGCCCTCACGTCGCCGCGAGGTGGAAAATTTTGTTGCTGGCGGTCTGAAGGATTTTTCGATTTCCCGTCAGAATCTCCCCTGGGGCATCCCCGTGCCAGGTCATCCGGGCCATACGTTTTATGTGTGGTTTGATGCCCTACTTGGCTATCTTTCAGCCCTGCTTGAGCCCACGGACGCCATTGATCTGATCCTCCTCTCCAGCCGGGGCTGGCCGGCGCAGGTGCATGTCATCGGCAAAGACATTCTCCGCTTCCACGCCGTGTTCTGGCCGGCGATGCTGTTGTCGGCGGGGCTTGAGGTGCCCGGTTCGGTGTTCGGCCATGGGTTTCTCACCCGTGAAGGCCAGAAGATGGGCAAATCTCTGGGCAATGTGCTGGATCCCGAGAGCCTTCTCGAACGCTGCGGCAGCGATGCGGTGCGTTGGTATCTGCTGCGTGATATTCCCTTCGGTGAGGATGGTGATTTTCAGCAGCAACGCTTTACCGACTTGGTGAACAATGATCTCGCCAACACCATCGGCAACCTGCTCAATCGCACCTCTTCGATGGCCCGCAAATGGTTCGCCGGCTGTGTGCCCGCTTCCCCGGACGCGCGCTCCTTGGGCCATCCCCTCGCCCAGGCGGCGGAGCGCACCGCTGCGGTCACGGTTGCCTCCCTGGAGCAACTCGACTTCCGCCGTGGCGCCGAAGCGATCCTGCAGCTGGCGATCGATGCCAACGGCTTCCTCAACGATCGTGCCCCCTGGAAACAGATGAAGCAGGAGGAGAACCGCGAGGCCGTGGCGGCCGATCTCTACGCCGTGCTCGAGACCTGCCGGCTGGTGGCGGTGCTGCTCACCCCGCTGCTGCCGGATCTTGCCGCCCGGATGCTCAGCCAGCTGGGGCTTGAACCGATCCCCAGCGGTGCCAGCAACGCCGCGCTGCACCCTGCACCCTGGTCCGAGGCGCTCGCCTGGGGTGGACTCCAGGGCAACAGCCCACTGCCGGAGCCGGTGCCGGTGATGCAGCGGCTCGAGCTGGATTCTCCACTGTGAGCCGCCTTCTTCCAGGCATCGCGGTTGTGGCGTTGGCCCTGCTGCCGCTGGCCGCCTGCCGTCGCGCTCGCCCGACGGCCGCCGATGATCAGGCCCCTCCCTTCGTGTTTCGCTCCCTCGACCTCAAGCAGCAGGATCCGAGTGGCCGCCCCGCCTGGCAGCTCACCAGCCCGGAGGCCCGTTACGACCTGCGCCGCCGCCTGGCCAGGGCCGACAGACCCAGCGGGCTGATCTACGCCAAGGGGGAGCCGCTGTATCGCCTCAAGGCCGACACCGGCACGGTGATCGGCGATGGGGAGGCGGTTCTGTTGGAGGGAAACCTGCGGGTTGAGCGCCTCAGCAGGCCCCAGGTGTTGATCCAGGCGGCCCGTGCCCGCTGGCTCCCCCATCAGAACCTGCTCCTGGTAGACCGCCGTCCCGAGGCCTATGACCAGCACGGCAGGCTGCGGGCCGAACGGGCCCGCTTCCGCCTCGATGCGGACACCCTCGAGCTGAGCGGGGAGCCTCGGCTCGAGCGCTGGACGCAGGCTTTCAATCCCTTCCTGGCGCTGCCGGCCGGCCCTGCAGAAACCACGGTGCGGGTCCCGTCGGTGAGCTGGCAGCCAGGAAACGGCGCCCTGGTGGCCCCCGGACCGGTGATCGCCGAGCGGCGCGACCCGGGACGAAAAGACGGCGCCCAGCCCCAGAAGCTTGTGGCCGAACGGCTGGAGGGGAACACCCAGGCGCAGAGCTTCCGCTTGCTCGGCGCTGTGCAGTTCGATGATCCGTTCCGCGGCCAACGGTTCCAGGGCCGTGATGTACAGATCGACCTGGGAGCCCAGTCCGGCTCCACAGCGCAGCCCTTCCAGCTTTCCAACGGCGCCCTCCAGGCCCGGGGGAGCGGCCTCAAGGTGGAAGGGAGCACGGCCGAGGCCTCGATCGGGAGCCAGTGCCATGTGGAGCAGCCCGGAGCCGTGCTCGATGCCGAGCGGTGTCGCTGGAACTGGCGAAGTGGGGCTGTCTCGGCCGACGGGTCGGTGGTTCTGCAACGGGCGGAGAACCGTCAGATCAGCCGTGCCACGCGCCTGGAGGGCACTCTCGGCAACGGCGGCCAGATCACCATCAGCGCCCCTGGTGGGCGGGTGGTCAGCCGTTTTGCGGTGAACGCTCGCCCCCACTGACCTCCGGCAGCGCCGCCAGGGTCACGGCAAGCCTGGCGGCCCAGCCTTCGATCCAGATCAGGTCGCCCCGGCCAAAGCAGCGGGCCGACCAGCCGCCCACCAGCAGCAGGCCCTCGCGGCCGATCGGCTGAACCACCACGGCGGGCAGATCGGCCAGCAGGGTCTTGAATTCATCCCTGCCGGGATAAAGGGCCAGGTTCACCAGGGAGATGGCCCGCTGCCGCTCCCGGGCCTGGCCGCAGATGGCACCGGGCAGAAAGGGGGTCTCTGCCAGAAGGCCCCGTCGCAGAACCATCCGGTCCTGGTGCAGCACAGCCACCACCGCCGCCGGGGTGGCCTTCAGCAGCATGGCGCTGCCCCAGGCGAGCTCCTGTCGCAAGGCCTCCGGCAGGCCCTCGGCGAGCTCCAGACCTTCCCGCCCCACCAGAGCCACCCTTGCGCTGTCTGCCGGCAGCACCCTTTCGCCGACCAGGCCGCCCAGCATCAGCAGCACAGACAGGATGCCGGCCAGCACCGAAGCCCGCTCCAGGGGAGGCTCCAGAACCGGGGCGGTGGCCTGGTTGACCACCGCGAGACTCAGGCCCACCACCCCCACCAGCAGGGCGGAGCGGGCGGCTGGGGAGAGGGCCATGGCGCACCGCCCGGAAGCCTTCTGATCCTCCCTGATCCCCTCCCCGCGACAGGCGGGCCAGCTGGCGGCAAACTGGGAGGGCTTAGCCGGTGTGTTGCCCCGCAGTGAGAGTCCCCTTTCGATCGCCCGCCACCGGCTCCATTCGCCCGATTCAGACCCTCCGCACCAAGAGCTCCGCCTGGGTTCGGCTGCTGGCGCCCCTCCTGATGGCGCTGCTCATTCTGGTTCCCGCCGGAGCGGCCCTGGCCATCGCGGTCAAGGATCTGCCGGAGGCGCCCCCCGCCGCTGCAGTGCTCGATTCAGCGGATGTGCTCAGCCGCGCCACCCGGGGCGAGATTGAAAAACAGCTGGAAGGCTTCCGCAGCGAAAGGGTGGATGCGCGCCTGATCACCCTTCCCCGGCTGGACTACGGCCTGAGCCTCGATCAGCTCGCTCAACAGTTGTTGAAGCGCTGGGGCTCAGCCCCGGACGCCGTTACCGGGGCACCGTTGCAGGATCCCCTGCTGCTGGTGCTGGTGGACACCCAGACCAAATCGGCCGCGGTGGTGGCGGCCGATGCGCTTCAGCGCCAGCTTCCCACCGAGCTCCTGCGCAGCACGGCCCGCAGCACGATGGCGATCCCCCTGCGCGAGGGCAATCGCTACCGCCAGGCGAGTCTGGATGGCCTCACACGGCTTGCCACGGTGTTGCGGGGCGGTGAAGATCCCGGTGAGCCCGAGGCTCCTGCCGAGGCGGTGGTCACCACCAACATCCCAAGCCGCGAAGAAACCAAGAACAGCAAAGGCTTCACCTGGATCGTGGTGCTGCTGGTTCTAGGTTCGGTGGTTCCGATGCTCACCTGGTGGGTGTTTTCCCGCTGATTCCTCACTGCCACCATCGACGCCAACTCCATGGGTCTCACCGATTGGATCGGAAGATTTGGCCAGGCCAAAGTCCGCGACCTCAGCAGTGATCTGGAACGGGGTTACGAGGCGGCTCTACAGATCCAGAGCATTGAGCTAGAGCATTACAACGATCGTCCAGTCCGACCGGAGCTGGAGCTGGCCGTTCCCAAATCCGTGCAGGCCCAGCTGCTGCGCCGCTTCCGTGCAGCCTCCGGGGTCTGTCAGCAGGCGCTCAACACGGTGGAGCCGTACCGGCTTGAGCTCTCCGGGCAGGAACTGCGTCAGCTGCAGTTGATCGAAACGGTGATGAACCGTTATGACCCCCGTCGAGCCCCCCTTCCCAGCCTCAGTCGAAGCCCGGAGGTGCTGCCCCGAAGCTTGATCGGGGTTGTTGACCAGGTGCGCCGCCAACTGGATCCGGATGCCGAAGCCAGTGTGGTGGCCGGGTTCCGGCGCCGGCGCGACTCCACGTTGGTCTCCCTGAGGATCCTGCTGCTGCTGATCCTGGTGCCGATTCTGTTGCAGCAGGTGAGTCGCACCTATGTGGTGTCGCCGCTCGTCGATCATTTTGCGCCGAATTACAGCCTGCTGAACTATCCCCGACCCCACCTTCAAGAGAAGGCTGTGCATGAACTGAGGGCCTACAAGGATGAACTGGAGTTTGAGGCGCTGCTGAGCAATGAACCCCAACCAAGCCAGGAGGAACTGCAGAAGCGACTGAGCGAGAAGGCCAAGGAACTCCAAAATCAATCCAGGGATGAAAGCACCCATGCAATCAAGAACGTATTCGCCGACATTGCCGGCTTTCTTGGTTTTGTTCTGGTCTGCCTGCTTGGACAGCGAGACATTCAGATTCTGCGGGGCTTCATCGATGAAGTTGTTTATGGATTGAGCGACAGTGCCAAGGCTTTCACGATTATCCTGTTCACCGACATCTTTGTCGGTTTCCATAGTCCTGAAGGCTGGACGGTTCTTCTCGACGGCATCGCCCACCACCTGGGCCTCCCGGCCAGGGAAAATTTCATCATGCTGTTCATCGCCACCTTTCCGGTGGTGCTTGCCACCATCTTCAAGTATTGGATTTTCCGCTATCTCAATCGCGTTTCTCCCTCCTCCGTGGCCACGCTGCGCAACATGAATGGCGGTGGTTGATCTCCCCACACCACGCTTCAGCCTGATCAGCGGTCCGGCCGGCTCAGGCAAGAGCCGCTGGGCCGAACATCTTGCCCGCAGCAGCGGTCTGGAGGTGATCTATCTCGCCACCGGTCCCTGCCTTCACGATGATCCCAGCTGGCAGGAAAGGCTGCGGAAGCACCGGGAGCGTCGTCCGCCTCAGTGGCAGCTGCGGGAGGTGGGGGGCGATCTCGCCCCCTCCCTGGCCGGCTTGGTTGCTGGCCAGATCGCCCTGGTCGATTCCCTGGGCACCTGGGTGGCGGCCCATCTGGAGGATGACCAGACCGCCTGGATCCGCCGTTGCCTTGGGTTGATCGAGAGCCTTCGGCTGGGCCAGGGTCACCTGCTGATCGTGGCCGAGGAGTGTGGCTGGGGGGTCGTCCCCGCCACGGCCGTGGGAGGTCGTTTCCGGGAACGGCTCGCCGCCCTGCAGCAGCAGCTGGCCGCCGAAGCCGATGTCTCCTGGCTGGTGATCCAGGGTCGCGCCCTCGATCTGACGCGCCTGAGCCTGCCGGTGCCTGGCACGCCCTGATCCGGCGCCCTTGCCATTCCATCCGCCATGCCCCGGGTCGTCCTCTTCCAGCCCCAGATTCCGCCCAATACCGGCAACGTGGCGCGCACCTGCGCCGCCACCGCCACGGAGCTGCACCTGATCGAACCGCTCGGCTTCCAGATCAATGACAGCCGGTTGCGCCGAGCCGGACTTGATTACTGGCCCCTGGTGCCGCTCACCCGCCACCCTCACCTGGGGGCGTTTTTCGCCCATCGCGACAGCCATGGCGGGCGCCTCATCGCCCTGAGCAGCCATGCCGATCAGGCCTACAGCAGCTTTCGCTTCCACCCGAACGACTGGCTTCTCTTCGGCAGGGAAACCGATGGTCTTCCCCCCGATCTGATGCTCCAGGCCGATGCCCGCCTGTACATCCCCCTCGCCCGCCACGCCCAGGGCGGCACTGGCGGGGTTCGGAGCCTCAACCTCTCGGTGGCGGTGGGCGTGGTGCTGTTTGAGGCCATCCGGCAGCTGAACAGCGGCGCAGCCCCGTCCATCGCCCCCAGCGGCAGCGCCTTCTGAGCCTTGCCCACTAGATCTAGCGCCCAGGCTGGGACTGATTTGTCGCAGGGAACACTTGATCCCTGGAAGCCAGGGGGTTACTGTCTGCGCGGCCCGGGGATGTTGGCTTCTCCAACGGGTCTTGTCCAACGGGTGAATCCTGCATGAAGCCTTTCCGATTGATGCTCCCGCTCCTGCTCACCACACCGGCCATGGTGCCTGTGGTTTCAGCGGTAGCGAGCAACCCTGCATTCCGAACCGTTGACCCTGATGGATCTGTGGTTCTGGATGCCAGCTCTGTTGAGCAGGTCACAGCCGTTGCGGTGCCTCCCGCGTCTAATGCCCAGGCAGAAACCCTGATCGCCCAGGAGGTGGACACGCTCCGCCGCCCCGTGATGCCACCACCTCCTCCCACCGCCACCACGGTCTCCACCGTTGTGCGCCTCGGGGACACCCTCTTGAAGATCGCCCAGCGCTACGGACTCACGATCGGAGAGCTTCTTCAACTGAATCCGGGTCTGGAGACCGCCAGGCTTGTGGTGGGCAGTCAGGTGCAGGTGGTGAGATCGGCGCCGGGCCGAAGCCGAATGCTTTTGGGTCTGGCGCCTGTAGGCAGCGGCGGGCTGAGTTGGCCCGAGCTTCCCTCCTTTGGGCCTGAGCAGCGTCCAACCGCCCCTTACCTGCGCGGCAACAGCAGCCTGATCTGGCCCGCCCAGGGAACCTTCACCTCCGGCTATGGCTGGCGCTGGGGGCGCATGCACAAGGGAATCGACATCGCCAACAACGTCGGCACCCCGGTGGTGGCCGCCGCGCGGGGAAGGGTCAATTTCGCTGGCTGGCACGACGGCGGCTACGGCTATTTCGTGGAGATCACCCACGACGATGGCAGCCGTACCCGCTACGGCCACAACAGCAACCTGATGGTGAGGGAAGGGCAGCAGGTGGAGCAGGGTCAGGTGATCAGCCAGATGGGCAGCACCGGTAGGAGCACCGGTCCCCACCTGCATTTCGAGGTCATCCCGGCCGGGGAAGGGGCCATGAATCCTCTCCAGTTCCTGCCACCGCGGGTCTGAGCACCGCCGCAGGGCAGGCTCCGGTGGCGGCCAGGCCATCCCGTAAGATCGTGAAGTTGGGGCTCGGTAGCTCAGCTGGTTAGAGCGTGGGATTCATAACCCCAAGGTCGGGAGTTCAAGTCTCCCCCGAGCCATGGGCAGGACCGTAGAAGGTTCTGCCGCACTTTTTTTGTTTGACTAGCCTCCCAGGAGCTCCTGCAGCTTGCGTTCTGCTGCCTCATCCAAGCCTTCAACGGGCTTAGCAAGGATGATCTCCCGGTTTGAACGTGCATTCTGAAGCCGATCTCACACTTCAGTTATCACCTTCACGCACCGCCCTTGCATCGCTTGATCAGGCGGTTGATCAAGCGCGACAAGGTCCATTGCTCTGTTGATCGCGCTGTTGATCGCCCCCGAGCACATTGCATCCGAGCTGATGGATCCTTGGGGGATGGATGCAAGGTTGAACGGGGGCGGAAGGCATGCCCCTCGTTCATCGGATGCGGTTCAGCGGAGCTCAATAGCCTGCAGCCGTGAGCGGAATCCTCCGTTGCTGGAATCGGCATCAGCCTCGTCAGCGCCTTCTGCAATCTGGGCTTCGGGATCGGTTGCGGCATGGAACCCTGCACCCTCTGGGAAAGGCGTGGTTACCTGGAAGGGCAGGATCTGCTGCGGCAAGGGTTCCGCTGCGACGACCACAACCTCCTGGGCGTTCTGCGCCCGGCGGCTGCGTGCGTAGCCACCGGAGGCCCGGTTCTCCAGGGCCCGGGTGAGGCTGCGGCTTCGGTTGGCGGCTCCCACCGTTTCCCCATCCTTGGGGCGAATCAAGGGGTTGCCCTTGAGCTCCGAGCGAACCTGATTGAGAAGCCGGAAATGGCCGGTGGTGTTGTACTTGCGAAGCACGGCAGGATCCCAGGCCATCGGTGAGGAGAAAGAAGCGGATCGGCTGAGCCTATGGCGGCGTGGCCCGCCGGGCCTCGGGCAATTGTGATAGGTTGTGAAGGAGGCAACTTGTAGTCGGTCCGACTTCGCTTGAGCCCGACCGGGCCCGCTCTGTCCCCGACCTGACAGGTCCTCGGAACGATCCCACGACACCACCTCCTCCCATGACCAGGCTCGTCGGTCTGCCGGCTCCCGAATTCACGGCCACGGCTGTTGTCGATCAGGAGTTCAAGGAGATCAAACTCTCCGACTACCGCGGCAAGTACGTGGTGCTCTTCTTCTACCCCCTGGATTTCACCTTCGTCTGTCCTACCGAGATCACGGCCTTCAGTGATCGCTACGCCGATTTCACCAGCCGCAACACCGAGGTGCTGGGTGTTTCCGTGGACAGCCAGTTCAGCCACCTCGCCTGGGTGCAGACCGATCGCAAGAGCGGTGGTCTTGGTGACATCGCCTACCCCCTCGTGGCCGATCTGAAGAAGGAAATCGCCGCTGCATACGCGGTCCTCGATGAGTCGGCCGGCATCGCCCTGCGCGGCCTGTTCATCATCGATCCCGACGGGGTGATCATGCACAGCACCATCAACAATCTGCCGGTTGGTCGCAGCGTTGACGAAACCTTGCGGGTGCTTCAGGCCTTCCAGTACGTGCAATCCCATCCCGACGAGGTGTGCCCCGCCAACTGGCAGCCGGGCGAGAAAACCATGAATCCTGATCCGGTGAAGAGCAAGGATTTCTTTGCGGCCGTCAACTGACACCGCGGCCCGGGGACCCACACCCGGGGATGTGACCCACTTTCCCGCCGCCGGGCGGACTCCAGGGCCCATCGGGGCCCTTTTTTCTTGCCGGTGGCGGCTGCCGTCGGCTGTTACAGCAGCGCCAGCTGGCCCGCCCTTCCATCCAGACGGGCACGCCGCCCGAGCGGCAGGGCGAGATTCGGGCGGCCGTGCCCCACCGGCAGCCCCCCCACCAGCGGAACCCCCAGATCTCCCAGGCGCTCGCGCAGAACCTCCTCAAGGCTGAAGTCCCCGGGCAGCACCTCATCGGGGTTCCAGAGAAAGCGGCCCACACCGATCCCCGCCACCCGGTCCAGCACACCGGCGGTGCGCCACTGGGTCAGCATCCGGTCCACCCGGTAGGGGGCCTCACCCACGTCCTCAAGCACGAGTACGCAGCCGGCCAGGGGTGGAAACCAGGGTGTGCCGATCAGGGACGTACCGACGGTGAGGTTGGTCACCACCAGGGGGCCGCTGGCCACTCCCGGCACCCACCCCACTCCGGCTAATGGGGGGAGGGGGTCCCCCCGCAACAGGCCCACCAGACGCTGCCACTGGCCCTCCTCACCGCCGGTGCTGGCGTGGACCGCCCCACCCACACCGGCGGCGACCTGGGCGAGGAGCAGGGCGCTGGCGTCGGAAAACCCCACCAGCCAGAGAGGCCGGGGTGGAGGACGCCAACCGGCCTCCAGCACACGGGCGCTCCCCCAGCCGCCCGCCACGCAGAGCACCGCATCCGTGGCCGGATCGGCCCAGGCCCGATCCAGTTGGGCTCGCCGGGAGGCGTCCGCCGCCGAAAACCATCGCCAGCGCCCCATCGCTTCGGGCGGCACCACCAGGTTCCATCCGGCCGCAGCGCAGCGGCTCTGCAACTCCCTCGCCTCAGGGCCTGGGTTCTCCCACCAGGTGCCTGGTGCCACCGCCACCAGGCGGCTGCCCGGCCGAAGCGGCGGTGGCAGGGGCAGCGGAGCCGCGACGCCCCCCCGCGCCGTAGGTTGCCGCGATGGCGCTGCGGCGGCCCCCAGGCTCAGGGCCCCTCCGGCCAGGGCAGAGAGGAGACCGCGCCGGCGCATGGCTCAGCCCAGGGCGGCCGCCAGAAGGCGGCGACCATCGATCCCGCCGGTGCGCGGATCGCAGGCCCGTTCCGGGTGGGGCATCAGGCCGAGCACATTGCCTGCCGCATTGGTCAGACCGGCCACATCGCCCACGGAGCCATTTGGATTGGCGGCATAACGGAGCACCACCTGCCCCTCCTGCTCCAGTCGCTCAAGGTCGGGGGCAGCGAGTTGAAAGCGGCCCTCGCCATGGGCGATGGGCAGCGTGATCGTTTCCCCATGGCCATATCCCTTCAACCACCGGCTCGATGGGTTGCTCACCACCAGCTCAACGGGTTGGCAGAGGAAATGCAGGTCCCTGTTGCGGGTGAGGGCGCCGGGCAGCAGACCCATCTCCGTGAGCACCTGAAAGCCGTTGCAGATCCCCAGCACCGGTCCACCCTTGGCGGCGAACTCACGCACGGCCTGGAGCACGGGAGCGAAGCGGGCGATGGCGCCGCAGCGGAGGTAGTCCCCGTAGCTGAAGCCACCCGGCAGCACCACCGCTTCAATCCCCCCGAGATCGCGCTCCTCATGCCAGAGAAAGCGGGTGGGCATACCCAGACAGCCCTCCAGGGCCCAGCGCACATCCCGGTCGCAATTGGAGCCCGGAAACACCACCACACCCACGCTCATGGCTCGACTCCACCGGCCAGCTCGGCCAGCTCCACGCTCCAGTTCTCGATCACGGGATTGGCCAGCAGGCGGTCCCCGAGCAATTCAAGGCGTGCCAAGGCCTCAGCACGGTCCGGTGCATCCAGATCCACCTCGATTGCCTTGCCGATCCGTAAGCGCTGGACCCCGTCCACGCCGAGCCGTCGAGCGGCGGCTCGGGTGGCTTCCCCCGCCGGATCCAGGACGGATGGGCGGAGGGACACCAGAACACGGGCTTTGAAGAGCGGCACCGGCGGCGGGCAGGTTTGTTAAATCTTGGCAGCCCGCCCTCCCCAGCCCAAGGGCTTCTGGTCAGCCTTGAGGAAGGCCCCCTCCTTCGCATCCCGTGGGCTGCTGCTGGCACACGCGCATCCACCACGCTCTGCTGCGGGCGCTGCCGCTTGTGTTGCTGGCGGGGGGGCAGCTCGCTGCAGGACCCGAGGCCCGTGGGGCCGCGCCATCCCTGCGGGCCATCCCCCTGGAATGCCGGCTGGGCCAGGGGCCATGGCAGACCTGCCGGATGGAGGTGGTCGAAATCGGCAGCCAGTGGGCCCTTGTCGTTGATGGGCAACGCTGGGAGTTCCGCCATGACGGCCAAGGCAGTGTGACCATGCAGCATGGCGGTGGCTCCTGGCGGCCAGTGAGCAGCCGTTGGGTGGAGCGCGACAGCCTCTGCTGGGATGGCGTGTGCGCCCGCGGCGCCATTCCCCTGGATTGAGCGGCTCAGCAGGTTCCCTGCTGCATCGCTGGCTTCTGATCCTCAGAGGCCCGCGAAAGCGCGCTCCAGGCGGGCTGCGTCCGCGGTGGCTCCAAGCACCACCAGTTCCAGGGATGGCTCCGCCGCCACGGCCCCAGGAACCTCCTGGGCTTCATACCAGGAGTCGAGTCGGGCCCCCACCGCCTGGATCTGCAGGGGAAGGCGCCGGTCCGGCTGGTGAAGGCGACCCTTGAGACGCAACACCGGTTCGGTTCGAATCAGGTGAAGGAGTTTCTGTTCCAGCGCTTCCCGCTCCCAGATACCGGCCCGCTGGACGACCACGGCCTGCATGGCGACATGGGTGTGATCGTGCTCATGGTCATGGTGGCCGGCCCGATGATCATGCTCATGGCGGCCATGGGGAGCCTCGCTCGGGTCAGCGCCCCTGGAGGCCAGCAGAAGGAATGGATCCACCTTGCCCCGGGCCATCGGCAGCACGCGCGTACCCGGCCGGAGTCTAGGCCTGATCGTGTCCACCACCTCTTTGAGCTGGGAAGCCTCCAGGCAGTCGGCCCGGCTCACAAAAACCAGATCAGCAGCCTCCAGCTGTTCCTCAAACAGCTCTTCGATCGCCCGAAGGTGATCGAGGCTGGGATCTGCACGCCGCTGGGCTTCGACGGCCTCGGCATCACCCACGACATGGCCGGCGGCGAGGGCTTCCCCATCCACCACCGTCACCACGGCATGGACACGGGTTCGGGTTCGGATGGCGGGCCAGCCGAAAGCGGCGACAAGGGGTTCCGGCAGGGCCAGGCCGCTGGTTTCCACCACGATGCCGTCGAGGTCGTCGGCCCTCTCCAGCAGCTGAAGCATGGTGGGCAGAAACTCATCCTGCACCGTGCAGCAGAGGCAGCCGTTCGCCAGTTCCACCAGCCGGCCCTCAAGGTCGTCGCCTTCGCAGAAGCCGCAGGAGGCCAGGAGATCGCCATCAATGCCGATCTCGCCGAATTCATTCACCAGCACAGCGAGCCGCAGGCCGCTCTCCAGGAGCAGGTGTCGCAGCAGGGTGGTCTTGCCGGAGCCGAGAAAACCGGTCACCACCGTCACCGGCAGGCGAGCGGACGAGGAGGCCGCCATGGTCAACCCACCAGGGCCGACCAGGTCCAAGCGGCACCCAGACCAAGCAGCACCGAGGCGAGGGTGCGCCGGGTGGTGGTGGAGCAGGCGGCGGCGCTGTGGCGCAGGGCGACAAGGGCCAGAAGAAGCAGGGCTCCCTGGCTGATCAACAGACCAAGCAGATAGAAAGCGATCGGTGCCGATGTCCAGCCCAGCACCGTGGCGCTGAGCACGTAGCCGTGCAGGGCGATCGCCGGCAGCAGCAGGCGCCGGTCCCAGCCGGCCAGCAGGATCAGGGCCACCACCACCAGGCTGAAGGACACCAGCGCTTCCGCCGCAGGGAGGCCTGGAAGCACGAGGCCGATCGCGCTGCCGGCCAGACCGGTGGCCAGAAGGGCCAGCATCCAACGGGAACGGTGGCGCAGACCCACCAGGGAGAGGGCGAGCAGAAACAACAGGTGATCAGGACCCAGCACCGGGTGGGCCAGGCCGCTCAGCAGACCGGAGAGGGGGGTGGGTTGGAGATGCAGAAGATGCATCAGATGGTGGGCCTGGGCTGCCTCAGGCAGCAGCGTCAGAAACGCCAGGGAGGCAGAAACCAGGAGCGCTGCCACAACGGCAGGATTCCTGCGCCCGAAAAAGGCTGAAATCATGGGGGATGCCGGTCCGCGCCGGGCTGTGGGGGGTGAAACCGGCGGGCGTTCTGACTGGGCCACAGGAGCGGCCATCACAGCTGCGGGACAGTGACGGATTCAGGATCAGGATTGAGAATCAAGATCCCACCGTGCTTTCCCCGTTTCCTTCGCGGGCTGATCCCCCACGAAACCGGTTGAGACCGACTGTAGGGGCAAGCTGAGCGGCAGGCAGCACAGCCGATCGGGCGGCCCTTGCCACCTGCGGTGGGCGAAGGGCGTTTCAGTCGGCGGCGTTGCCAGGAGCTACAAGCCTCAGCGACAACGGAGGCTGTCGCGGGTCGCCACACCGGTGCGGCTGTTGGTGCCCGTGGCCCTGGCGCAGAGTGCTTTCTGTTCGGGAAGGTCGAGCACTGCCTCGCTGAAGTCGGCCCCTTCGATCCGGGCATCACGGAAGCGGCTCTGCATCAGCATGGCGTTGCTGAACACCGCGTCCCGCAGATCGGCGCCATCAAAACGCGTGGCAAAGGCCACCACATCGGCCAGCCAGGCGTTGCTGAGATTGGCTTGCCGCAGGTTGCTGGCGTTGAACACGGCACCGCGGAGGTCGGCATCGTGCAGATCAAAGCCCTCCATGGAGGCCTTCAGGAACTCCTGCTGCTTGAGATCCCGGCCATGCATGTCGGGTTGGAGATCCTGGAGGGTGCGTTGACTCCGCAGTTCAGGAGCGGTGATCGCCAGGGCGGGAGGCACCAGCGGCGTGAAGGCCACGCTTAGGAGCAGCAGCAGGGCCAGGCCGGGCATCAGGGCGGCGCTAAACAAGCCAGCGAGGGACACCTGCCAGCGCCTGGCCATGGGAACCCCGATGCCCTGTTCCGTCGCTGTGGTCGCAATGCGGTTGCCCATGGCCAAGCCGGTACGCTGCTGGGCCAAGTTATGGCAGGCATGGCGATGTCCCTGCGGGTGGTGGTTCCCCCCCATCCCCTGATCGCACATTGGCTCACGGTGCTGCGGGATGGCGCCACCCCCGCGCCTCTCTTCGGCACCGCCATGCTGGAACTCGGCCGCTGGCTCACCTACGAAGCTCTGCGCGACTGGTTGCCCCAGAGGAGCGTGGCGGTGAAGACCCCCCTGGCCAGCACCGAGGGCCAGGTGGTCGATGCCAGCATCCCGGTGCTGGCGCTTCCCCTGATGCCGGCCGGTCTCGGCTTGTGGGAAGGCGCCCGAAGCGTGCTTCCAGCCGCTGCCCTCGCACCGCTCTGGCTCGATGCCCCTGACGCCCCAGAAGGGATGGAAGGACCTGTGGCGGACGCGAAGCAGGGTCGGATTGTCGGTTTGCCCGAAGGCATCGGGGAGCGGGTGGGTGTGCTGCTGTTCCTGCCGGAGATCACCGCAGGCGGTGGGTTGCTTCATCTGCTTGAGCACCTCGCCCGACAGGGGGTCAGGGGTGAACGGCTGAGGATCATCACGCTGGTGGCCTCGGGCCCGGGCCTCAAGGCGCTCAGCGAGCGCTGGAGCGATCTCACGCTCTACTGCGCCTGCATTGATGCCGAAGTCGATGGGTTGGGCCGCATTGTGCCGGGGTTCGGGGATGCCTCCCTCCGCTTCACTGGAATCGATGGCGTGACCTCCCTAGGGTGAGGGGCAACTTCGAAACAGCCATGGCTGATCCTCGGCAACGCTCAGCCAACTCCGGCAGCGGTCTGTTGCTGAGTGCCCTGGGTGGGGCCGTGCTGGGAGCGGCCGGCCTGGGCTGGTGGCTGCTCAGCGAGGCAGACCGCCGGCGACAGAGCCGCCTGAGCCAGCCCCTGCGGCTGAGGGCGCCGCGCCCGCAGTCAGTCCCAACCGATCACCAGGGCAGGGCTGCCTTCCAGGCCACACCGGCAGGAACCCCGGTCGACCCGCTTCTGCAGGAGCGGGTGCAGCAGCTCAACAAGGCCATCGATGCGGTGCGCCGGCAGCTCGAGCAGCTCCAGCCCCTCCCCTGAGGCGCCCATCGGACCCGTCGGTCGGTAGCTTTCCTCACGACCTGACCGTCGCTTCCATGTTGCGTTCCGCCGCCATCACCCAGGGGATCCAGCGCTCCCCCAACCGCGCCATGCTTCGGGCGGTGGGCTTCGGCGACGACGACTTCAACAAGCCGATCATCGGCATCGCCAACAGCTACAGCACCATCACCCCCTGCAACATCGGCCTCAACGACCTGGCGCGCAGGGCCGAGCAGGCGGCCCTCCAGGCCGGAGCGATGCCGCAGATGTTCGGCACGATCACGGTGAGTGATGGCATCTCGATGGGCACCGAGGGGATGAAGTATTCGCTCGTCAGCCGCGAGGTGATCGCCGACTCCATCGAAACCGCCTGCAACGCCCAGAGCATGGATGGCCTGCTGGCCGTGGGCGGCTGCGACAAGAACATGCCCGGCGCCATGCTGGCGATGGCCCGCATGAACATCCCCTCGGTGTTCGTGTACGGCGGCACGATCAAGCCCGGCAAACTGGGTGCCTGTGATCTCACCGTGGTGAGTGCCTTCGAGGCGGTGGGGCAGTACAGCGGGGGCCGCATCGACGAGGCCCAGCTCACCGCGATCGAGAAAAACGCCTGTCCCGGGGCTGGCAGTTGCGGTGGCATGTTCACCGCCAACACGATGAGCGCCGCCTTCGAGGCGATGGGGCTGAGCCTGCCTTTCAGCTCCACGATGGCGGCCGAGGATCCGGAGAAGGCGGACAGCGCCGCCCGGAGCGCCGAGGTGCTGGTGGAAGCGATCCGCCAGAACATCCGCCCCAGGGACCTGATGACTCGCGAGGCCTTCGAAAACGCCATCAGCGTGATCATGGCGGTGGGCGGCTCCACCAATTCCGTGCTCCATCTCCTGGCGGTGGCCCGCACGGCGGGCGTCGCTCTGAGCATCGACGATTTCGAGACCATTCGCCAGCGGGTGCCGGTGATCTGCGATCTCAAGCCGAGCGGTCGCTACGTGACCGTGGATCTGCATCAGGCGGGCGGCATTCCCCAGGTGATGAAGCTCCTCCTCGAGGCCGGCCTGCTGCACGGTGAGTGCCGCACCGTGGATGGCCGCTCGCTGCGGGAGGTGCTCGCGGAGATCCCCAGCGAGCCCCCGGCGGGTCAGGAGGTGATCCGGCCCCTGAGCAACCCGCTCTACGCGAAGGGGCACCTGGCGATTCTCAAGGGCAACCTGGCCAGCGAAGGCAGCGTGGCCAAGATCAGTGGCGTCAAGACGCCGGTGCTCACCGGGCCGGCCCGGGTGTTCGAAAGCGAGGAGGAGGCTCTGGCAGCGATCCTCGCCAAGCGCATCCACGAGGGCGATGTGGTGGTGATCCGCTACGAGGGACCGGTGGGTGGGCCCGGCATGCGGGAGATGCTCGCCCCCACCGCCGCGATCATCGGCGAAGGTCTGGGCGACAAGGTGGCCCTGATCACCGATGGCCGCTTCAGCGGCGGCACCTATGGAATGGTGGTGGGGCATGTGGCGCCCGAAGCCGCCGTGGGCGGCACGATCGGCCTGGTGCATGAGGGCGACAGCATCACCGTGGATGCGGAGCGACTGCTGATCCAGCTCAACCTGGATGATGCCGAACTCGATCGTCGCCGAGCCGGCTGGGTTCGGCCCGAACCCCGCTACCGCACCGGGGTGCTGGGCAAGTACGCCCGCCAGGTGAGCTCCAGCAGCCTCGGCGCCGTCACCGACCAGGCCTGAGCGGAGAATCAGCGCTCGGCATCCAGCAGGGCCAGAAGCCTGCGGGCCAGGGCCTCGAGCGGGACGCCGTCTGCGGGGCGCTCTGTGCGGCATCCCTCGCCGTCCATCCAGACCGGATGGGGGCCGTGCCAAAGCATCGGCCTGGTGTCGTCGTGCGTCCAGGCCAGGGTGAGATGGAGCCGAGCGCTGGCTGTGCTGCCGCTGCGGAAGATCTCCAGGTCCAAGTCCTGCTCAGGATGCCGTTCCCCCTCGGGACAGCGTGCCTCCAGACGCAGGCTGCAATCCAGATCATCCAATGGGCTGCTGAGCACCACCCCATGGCGCAGGGGTTTGCGGCAAAGGTCGGCGGCGGCCGCCACCAACTGGATCAGATCGGTGTTCACGCCGGGCAGATCCTGGGATTGACCGCTCCTGTTGGGTTGGGGCCGAGGGCGTTCATTTCACGGCATGGATGGCCCGCAGGTCCAGGTCGATCGCTCCGGACCGAAAACCTGGGTTGACACCGCCGGCGTCATCAAACTTCGAATGGAGCAGCTGGAGCCGGGTGATGCGAGACGCATCAAAGCGCAGGGGCCTCCCCAGCGGCAGGGTGTCGATCGGCTTGGCACGCACCGAAGCCGTGAGCTGATCAAAGCCGATGCGCACCGCACTGAAACCCTCCGGCTGGGTGGCAAATTCATGCACCCAACGCAGGCCCCCTGGAATCAACTCGGTGAGGCCGGCCATGCCATCGGCGCAGGCCACCGCCAGCTTGAACCTTCGTCCATGTCCGCTCAGATCGAGCCGAAGCGCACCATGTTCCGAGAGATCAAGAGGGGGAGAAAACAAGGGGGAACGCACGCTCACGAATCCTCCCCCCGCCTCCACCAGCTCGCCAGAAAAATGCAGCCCCGCCGGGCTCACCGAACAGGTGCCGCTGCTGCGTCCCCCCATGATCGTGTCATTGAGGGCATGCCAGCCCGCGAAGCCATCGCCGGCCACCACCAGCGTCTCCCCGGACTGTGTCACGTTCTGGCCTCAACTGACTCCATTGTGGTCCGTTGGGCCCACAAGCCTGCAGGCCCAACCAATGACAGCGACCCGAAGGATCAGACCAGCCCAGCAGCGGCTTCCTGGTCCGCCAGGATCAGCACTTCGCCGGTGGGTTGCACCAGACGAGCCGGTGTGCGATCGGCCGGTTCGGCGGCATCGAGCAGGCGGGCCAGGGCCTGCCGTTTCCCGGCACCGCTCACCAGGAAAACCACCCGGCGCGCGGCCGAGAGCACCGGGGCTGTGAGGGTGATCCGGGGCAGCCCCTTGCCCTCACCGATCGTCACGGCCCGATCCCGCACGGCAGGAGCCGCGGTGCCGGGGAACAGGGAGGCGGTGTGGCCATCGTCGCCCAGTCCGAGGAGGATCAGATCAAAGCGCGGAGGGTCTCCCGGACACAGGGTCTTCAGGAGCTCCGCATAGGCCGCGGCACTGGCCTCCGGGTTGGCCAGATCGGTGGGCACCGGATGGAAGCTGGCCCGACTGCCCGGTTCAGCGGCCAAGAGGGTTTCCCCCAGCATGCGGGCATTGCTGGAGGGATCCTCCCGGCTGACCCACCGTTCATCGCCAAGAAGCACATCCACCCGCTCCCACGGCAGATGCTCCTGACCCAGCAGGCGATAGGCGGCCCTGGGCGTTTCACCACCAGCCAGGGCGATCTGGGCGCGATCCCGCTCGGCCAGGGCGAGGTCGATCTGAGCGGCGATCTGCTGGGCACACTGGCGGGCCAGGTCGTCGGCGCTGGCGGCCACCGCGATCCGGTATGTGGTCATGAAAGCCACTCGGTGTGAAAGGTGCCCGCGCGGTCGGTGCGCTCATAGGTATGGGAGCCAAAGCAATCGCGCATTGCCTGGACCAGGTTCTGGGGCAGCCGGCCGCTGAAGTAGCTGCTGATGTAATCGAGGGTGCTGCTGTAGCAGGGAACGGGAATGCCGGCGGCGGCGGCACTGGCCACCACAGCGCGCAGCCCGGGCAGGCGGCGATTCACCTGCTCGAGGAACCAGGGATCCACCATGAGATTGGGAAGATCAGCCCGAGCGGTGTAGGCATTCTGGATCCGTTGCAGGAGTCGGGCGCGAATGATGCAGCCGCCCTTCCAGATCTGACCGATGGCGGCCATGTCGAGGTTGTAATCGTGAAGCTTCGAGGCTTCCTGCAGCAGGGCCATCCCCTGGGCATAGCTGGCGATGCAGGCGAGCACCGTGGCATCCATCAGCGGACCGCTGGCTGGATCACCGAGCGTCCAGGCCAACGGGGCTTTGGCGCTGAGCAGGGGCTCGGCCGCGAGGCGCTCCGGGCGCAGGGAACTGAGCACGCGAGCATTCAACGCGGCGTAGATGGTGGGCACGGGCACGCCCATGTTCAAGGCGCTTTCCACGGTCCAGAGGCCGGTTCCCTTCTGGCCAGCGGCATCCACGATCGACTCCACCAGGTCGGCGCCGGTTTCGGGTTCCTTGGTGCGCAGGCACACCTCGGTGATCTCCACCAGGAAGGAGGCGAGTTCCTCGGTGCCGTTCCAGGTGGCGAGCACATCGGCCATCGCCGTTCCATCGAGGCCAGCAAGGCGCTTCATCAGGTCATAGGCCTCGGCCAGGATCTGCTCAATGCCGTACTCAATGCCGTTGTGCACGGTCTTCACGAAGTGACCGGCACCCCCGGGGCCGATGTAGGTCACACAGGGGCCGTCCTCCACCTGGGCGGCCATCTTGCGCACCAGGGGTTCGATGGCGTCATAGGCCGCCTTGGTGCCTCCGGGCATCATGCTGGGTCCCTCCAGGGCACCCTTGGCACCACCGGATACCCCCATGCCGATGAAGCCGAAACTCTTGCTCTCGAGGTCCTTCACACGACGCTCGGTGTCGGTGTACAGAGAATTGCCTCCGTCGATCAGCAGGTCTCCCTCCTCAAGCAGGGGGGAAAGGGTGGCAATCATGTCGTCCACCGGTTGTCCGGCCTTCACCATCACGAGGATGCGGCGAGGACGTTCCAGGGCCGCCACAAATTCCGGGAGCGTTTCAGCGCCGATGATGTGCTTGCCGGCTCCGCGGCCAGCCAGAAACTCCTGGGTCTTGGCGTAGGTGCGATTAAACACAACGCTGGAAAAACCATTTCTCTCGGCGTTGAGGACGAGGTTCTCCCCCATCACACCGAGACCGATCAGGCCGAAATGTGCCTTGCTCATGGGGCCGGAACAACAACCGTGCGCCCCAGTCTGAACAGAGCCGCCCGATCGGCCACAAGGCCAGGGAGGCCTGTCAGGATCAGATCACACTTCCATCAGCGATGGTGCCATTCTTAACCACGACCACGATGCCGTTACGGATGTAAAAGTTCAGCTCAGGGCGGTCGGCCTCTTCAACGCGGTCCTTGTTGATGATGGTTACGTTCTCGCCGATGCGAACATTTTTATCAAGAATGGCGCGCTTCACGGTGGTGCCACGCCCGACGCCGATGGGAATGCCACCGCGTTCTCTCAGGAGCAAGCGCTCCTCCATGGATTCGAAATAATCCGCACCCATCACCAGGCTGTCCTGCAACACCACCTCGTCTTCAATGCGGGTTCGAACCCCGAGCACGCAATGGTGAATGCTGCAAGCCTTCAGGAGAGAGCCTTCGCCGATGATGGATTGCGTAACCTGAGAGTCTTGCAACTTGCTGGGGGGCAAGTAGCGAGGGCGCGTGTAGATGGGGAACTTTTCGTCGTAGAACGAGAAAGCTGGATTGGGTTGATCAGTTAGCGCAAGATTGGCCTCGAAGAAGGCGCCAATCGTTCCAATATCCTCCCAGTAATCATCAAACAGAAAACTCTGCAATACATCGCCGCGCTGAAGCGAAGCGGGGATGATTTCTTTGCCGAAATCTGTGGCGCCTGGGTAGGACGTCAGCAAATCGAAGAGGGTGTCGCGGCTGAACACATAAATTCCCATCGAAGCCAGGAATGGACGTCGCGATGCCTCGTCGGCAGAGAGCCCAAGGCTCTGGGTGTCCACGCGCATGGCCTCAAGGGCCTCACCCTTCGGCTTTTCGCGAAATTCCTGGATGCGGCCATCCGCTGTGGTGCGCATCAAACCGAACCCTTCAGCCTGGGCGCCATCCACAGGCAAAGCACCAACGGACAACTGGGCACCAGAATCAATGTGATGCTGCACAAACTTGCTGTAGTCCATCCGGTACAGCTGGTCTCCGGAGAGAATCAGGTAATGGTCAACATCCCATTCCTGAAACAGCCACTGATATTTACGCACCGCATCGGCCGTTCCCTCAAACCAGCTGGGACTATCTGGGGTCTGCTGGGCAGCAAGAACTTCAACAAACCCCTGACCGAAGCCGGCCGACAGGTTGTAGCTCATCGTGAGGTGACGGTTGAGCGAGGCACTATTGAACTGGGTCAACACATAGATCTTGTTGATCTCTGAATTGATGCAGTTGCTGATGGGAATATCGATGAGCCGATACTTGCCAGCCAGAGGCACGGCGGGTTTGGCCCTCGTCTTGGTGAGGGGGTAAAGGCGTGTTCCTGCGCCTCCTCCAAGGATGATCGCCAGTACGCGTTTCATCAAACCTCTCCGCTTGCGAGGGCAGGGCAGACCGTACAGGAGACGGGAGGGAGGCGGCGAGTGTCAGCGACACTTCGTTGGCGGGAGGTGGTCATCGGGTGGGGCTCTTATGGATCAGAGGAGGGAATCGCTGTCGTGGAGCTCGAAGAGGTCGCGCAGGACCTTCATGGCCGCATGGCGCTGCTGCCGCGGCTGGGGTGCCCTCAGATGGGTCACGGGGGTATGGAGAATCTTGTTGATGATGCCCTTGCTCAAGGCCTCAACAACCTTCCGCTCCCGAGCTGAGAGGTCAGGCCCCATGCGGCTCAGGGCTTTCTGGAGTTCCTGCTCACGGATCTCCTCAAGCTGAAGGCGAAGCTTGTTCACCAGGGGAACAGCCTCAAGACCATCCCACCACTCCAGGAAAAGGCGGGATTCCTCGCGCAGCAGGGTTTCCGCTTCGGCGGCCATCTCCCGCCTTGCCTCCTGATTACGGGCCACCACTTCCTGGAGATCATCCACATCAAAGGACTCGACACCGCTGAGATCACCGGCATCGGAACTGATGTTGCGGGGGACGCCGATGTCAATGAGCATCAGGCTGGAGCGACGGTTCAGACCGGCTAGACGATCCGCCGTGATCACGGGCTCCTCCGCCGCCGTGCTGGTGAAAACCAGCGAGCAGGTGCTCAGACAGTGATCGAGATCCTCCAGGGGCCTGCACTGAACGGGAAGCTGGGGAAAATCGGCGGCCAGGGCTTCGGCCCGAGCCACCGTGCGATTGAGCAACACCACCGCACGGCAACCCTTGGATTGGAGATGCTGCAGCAGCAGTCTGGCCATGCGACCCGCACCAACCACCGCCACCTGTTCCTGCTCCAGCCCCACCAGTTCATCGAGACCCCGGGCCTGCCCCACCTTGAGCTGGGCCAGCTCGACAGCCGCCGAAGAGATCGACACTGCCCCGGTACCGAGATTGGTTTCGGTGCGAACCCTTTTGCCGGTGCTCACGGCCTGGGTGAGAAGGCGATTGAGGATCGGACCGACGGAGCGGTATTCCTGGCCCAGGCGCACCATCTTCTTGACCTGGGAGAGGATCTGACCCTCCCCGAGAACAAGGCTGTCGAGGCCGGCAGCCACCCGAAGCAGGTGGGCCACCGCCTCCTCGTGGTGGTAGGCAAACAGGTGGGGCAGGAGATCCTCCCGGGACAAGCCAGAAACCTGACTCAGGAAGGTGCCAACGGCCTCAATCCCAGCTTCGGGATGACGCAGGAGGGTGTAGATCTCAAGGCGGTTGCAGGTGCTGAGAATGGAAGCTTCCAACACCTGCTCATCGGAGCGAAGCCTCTGAAGCGAGGCTTCCAGGCTCTGCTCGGGGATGCTCAACCGCTCGCGGATCTCCACCGGAGCCGTGCGATGACTGAGGCCGACGACGGCGATGTGCATGGAGGCCAGCTCGCGGGCGGGGGCGAAGGAGGAGGTGATCAGCGCAGCGCGATGCTCTGGGCGCCGGGCTTGATGTGCACCGTATCGGTGAAACGGGCCGTGCCATCGAGGGTGCTGATCACCAACGAGCTGGTGCGAACGCAATCCTTCTCGAACTTCACACCATCAAAGAGCAGACCATCGGTGATGCCACTGCCGGCGAACACCACGTTCTCGCCTGAGGCAAGCTCCTCGGCCTC
>Ga0114976_10000356_pt1 | contig 28481 bp, 33 predicted proteins | sample S_130805_EF_Meta_FD_87319 | JGI IMG/M metagenome (GOLD analysis project Ga0114976, IMG submission 87319) | Freshwater microbial communities from Lake Simoncouche, Canada to study carbon cycling - S_130805_EF_MetaG | ecosystem: Environmental > Aquatic > Freshwater > Lake | place: Lake... | reverse complement strand
TCAATCAAACGGAACGTATAAACTCACTCCCTATCACAATGTCTTTTTTTATCCCTATCCCTTTGTTGTAGATCTTGATCCAGCTCATTATGATGATCCAGCTCACTATACTCAATCTGTGGAAGTGTATGAAACAGTCCGTGATATATCCATTATAAGTCTAATTACTCCCTCCCGATTTACACGCGCTGCTCGTCTACAAAATCAATTCCTTACGAACTGTGATAAGGTAATATCAGGAGGACGATCCTATGATCCCTGTTTTACACCTTCCTTTCTACGTCAATATCCTCACATCATGGGAGCTGAACAAATTAGTGGAACCGATGGGCGTACCTTTCGTGCTGCCCTATCCACCCTTCCAACAAAGGAGACAAAGTATTTTCATTGGTCAAAAAATGCACGCGGTGGAAATAGTATTAAAGAATACAGTCTTTACCCCTTGAAAAAACGGTATAATACAATTGTGAAAGATGTGGAGGAGTGGAAAAACGATCACAAAGACGAGTTTAATTATCGCCATATGACCTCCTTATCCCGTTCCGATAAAAATAAAGACATTCATGAATTTATGGAATCTAACGCACGGTTTAATGCCTCGACAAAACTTTGGTCCCTTAAAAAATGATCGCACATAAAGACTGAAGAAGGGATTCTTTAAGAACCATGAGCCTCGAATTATTAGTGGGACCGATGTTTGCGGGAAAATCCTCTGCCTTACAATCGATTGTAAAACGTCATCAATCCTTAGGATGGAATATGCTGGTATTGAATCATAGTTCCGATATTCGCTATGGAACCTCGTCCTCTGTGATAAATCATGATAAGCAAGTTGTTCCTGCTGTAAGTGTCAAAGAATTAATTCCTATGTTGAAAAAAAGCGAATTTCTCTATGCTCAATTAATTGTGATTGATGAAGCGCAATTCTTTGATGATCTATTCGACTTTGTTATAACGGCACTCGATGTTTATGAAAAACATATTGTGGTGGTGGGATTGGATGGAAATGCAGAACGCAAACCCTTTGGACAGATTGGATCTTTATTGCCACTTTGTGATAAGATTAGTAAACTAACTGCCTTTTGTTCCTATTGCAAAGATGGAACACCTGCCATCTTTACCTATGCCAAACGGGAAGATGCAGCAAGTGCAGCATCCTCTGGAACTCCTTGTGTGGGAACAGGGGATGCCTATGTTCCCCTTTGCCGCAAACACTATCGAATGACCTTAAAACCGCATCTTGTTGCAACAACAAGAAGCGAAACATTATCCATTTCCTATTCCTCTTAAAGCCTCTTACATCTCAATAGGTAATCAACGATGGCATCTCATACCTCTCATTGTGTTGTGGATGTACCACGTATGACTGCGTTAACCAATGGATCCTATGTAGAACATGCGTGTAGTTCTGATACACCCACCATTTATAAACTGACAACCGTTGCCTTTGCAGGTCGTACTGATACATGCGAAGATGTTGTCATTGCAGATAGTCCAACGTATGGACGAATGCTTTTTTTGGAAGGAGAGCTTCAATCGGCAGAAACGGATCAAGTGATCTATCATGAACTGCTGGTACAGCCAGTAATGGCAGCTACTGCTGCCATTCCGAATCGACGTGTATTAGTGGTGGGAGGAGGAGAGGGAGCGACGGTACAAGAAGTGCTGCGATGCACAAATGTACAACAGGTTGTTTGGATTGATATTGACCAAGGATTAGTCAATCTATGCCGTCGTCATCTAGACTGGGTAGAAAATGATCTGTACAATGATCCCAAAGTGACTTTTTTAGCCGAGGACATACGTACAGCATTAGTCCGTTTTGGACAGTTTGATGTTATCATCCTTGATTTACCCGATCCTGATCCCAAGGAAACGGAACCTCATGGGCTCTATAGTCGATCCTTTTGGGACTTGATCTATGCCCATCTTGCACCAGGAGGAGCCTTTGTAACGCACACAGGTCCTGTAGCACCAGGTGCCGATGAGGAAAAATATCGAAATGGTCTTCATTTTGTAAAATCCGCTCAGTCCGTGGAAGGGACTGCATACCACATCTTAATACCCTCCTTTCAAAGTGAATGGGGATTTTGGATGTCGGTGCCTCCTACCTTTGGTCCCTTCCCCTCTGAATGTAGTGTGATTGATGAAGAAGTATTAAAAACTGCCTGTACGTGGTCACGCTATTGGGTTTCATCTGCAGTGGGAACTATTCGTCCTCTATAGAATGTTCAATCTCTACTCTCTTGGATTTGGTACCTTGTTGGCTGGAATTGATCTAATTATGATGTATATTATAAAGCAATATTCAACCGGAGTCTTTGTATCTCCTTATTGGATGATACTACCTCCCTGTGTATACGCTCTTACACCCTTTATATTATTATATTCATTACAGTTTGAAACCTTGGTCGTTATGAATATGTCCTGGGATATTATTTCTGATATTTTAGTCACAGCTATGGCATTTTTATTATTGAAAGAGCGATTATCCTATACTAAAACGATTGGAATTGTATTCAGTTTTATAGCATTATTCTTTTTATCTTATGAATAAAAATGATATACTTCACATTGTATGTATAATTTGTATATACAATGTGGAAACTTCTAACATGGTTGTTTATAATGCTATGTTATGGAGAAGAATGCTATTTTGATCATCTGGATGCAGAAGATCCTAGCTATATGGGATTTCAATATCCATTAGACCAGTATGGTCGTTATACTCTTTGTACAGAACGATTTAATCACTTCTTTCTTGTATCTGGAGATCATCTCTTAGCTCATCGAGAAACATATGTCTTTCATTCTTATACCTATAATTATGGGGATTCATATGGAGTCTATCTTGCATATAACCAATGGACTCCTATATTGTATCCTTCCTTGCAGGAAAGGTGCATTATAATAGATGTATACGATTCCTTTGCGCATTTAATCCAACAAGAAGAGATTCTTGTGACGATTCCGCGCTATGAAGATACACAATTACGATTTGCAGTTCGAAACTCAACATTTTGTGTTACGCATTCCAAGATTATTCCTGAGCCTCTTACATTTAAAAAAGAATGTAGTCCTACTCCTTCTAGCACCCCATGGAACAATGTATTAGCTACGTTCAAAGGGTTCCTTCCATTCCATCTTTAAGGCTTTAAACAAGTCTTTTTCCGTTGTAATTCCATGCACAGGAATTCCTGCACGAGTGGTGAGACTGTGTTCATTCAAGGTCAGATTCATTGCAATCGCTTGCTTTCGCATTTCAATATTAAATTTATCAGATCCTGTGAAATAAGTCAATGCAAAGGGATATTCATCATAGGGTGTTAGAAGAAGATCTAATCGACGTGCATGATGATAATGAGGTAATTTGACAATTGCCATCACCTTTTTTGCTCCATGTGCCAAAATTCCCACAATATATTTTTTGATTCGTAAATCATGGATCAGATCCATTAAAATAGTAGGATCTTCCCCTTCTAGGAGCATATCAATGTCTCCACTGGTCGCAGCTCCACGCCGGTAGGATCCCACCAGATCGGCACGACGCACCACCCTTCCCTTTTGAAAGGGAGCAATTGCAGCATGCAGGAGCTCTGCATGCTGATCCATTTCTGCACGGGGTATGCGAAGAAGAATTGATTCATAATGCATCAACCCAAGCGTTTGCGCGGGTGTCAACAATCCTGGATTGGTTTTAATCGCGGTTCGTAATTGTGCCACGGTGGTAATTCCATAACTGCGAAGCTCTTTTAGCTTTGTAGGTCCAATCCCATAACAATGTAATAATTCTTCAGAGGCTGCGACTGTTTCTTTGGCAGCTTCCGCTGCCTTCAAGGATCCTGTGGCAAAGATTTCTTCCAATTTGGCATGAATTTTTTTTCCAATGCCTTCCACCTCTTTCACATCGTCCATTGACTTAATGGAAGGAAGTGCAGAAAGGTGATCGATCGCCGTTTTATACGCTTTCGCTTTAAAAGGTTCCTTTTCCGCAAGTTCCTTCTTGCGAAGGGTATCCAATGCTTCTAAAATAGTTGCTTTGTAATCCATCTTTATTAGAATTGTAGATTATAAAAAAGGAAGTATTCAATTTTAATGAATCAATCTCCAGCCCCTTGAGCAACAGGACTGGGAATAGGACTGAGAATGGGGATGGAGATGGGAGTAGGGCGGGGGGAATAGAGACCCACGATGCATCCAGGTTGAAACGATAAACTGAATCCACGGGATGGACGGTATTCGTACCGACCATAGTCATCATCACTATCATCGTTGTCATGGAGATTTATCAGGATAGGATCCACATTATCATAGGGGTCGTTATCTTCCCATTTTGACCAGTCAATGTCTTCCTGGTCCGGTTCCTTTTCCAACAAAGGAAACTGAAAGCGAAGACGAACCTCTCGTTGCCGTGGTTTCTTGGTATTCCGAACGGATGTTTTCTTTGAATGTTTCTTTCCTTTTCGTTGAGGAAAAGGAGTCTCAGGGAGATCATCTTCCTCAGATGGAATTTCAGATAGACATCGCGTTAGATAGTCTGGGTGAGGCATCAAGAAGATCTCTTGACAGAGTTATATACTCTTATTTGTATTTTTTTATATCAATTTTTATGCTATAAAAATTGATATAGTTAGACATGTCTATATAAAATTAATATATTTCACAATGATCTCTTGGCACTATATTTGTTTATCAGTGATTGGAATCCTGTTATCTGGCTTTATAGTTGGTACATTCAATGAAATTGTGACAAAATCTAATCCAAATATAAATAATATTTATAATGCATATCCTGAATCCTTATTAAATGTTAGTGTTGCGGTTGGAGTGACATGTACAGTATGTCTTATGATTGGAATTACACTTGCATTCTATAAGGGTACTCTTGTAATTTATTCAGAAGGTTCAACTCTACTTCAAGTGATTGATAAAACAATGAAGAATCCTCCATCCGATATGGAAGAGATATCTAATTCTGCAAAAGAGATACCCTATATTTCTTCAAAGATTCTGCCACTCAAGTCTCAACGATCGTCGTTAGGATCTATAGAAGTAGATGTAAAACTATTACAACAAATGCAAGAACGAATTCTTGCAGTTGAGAAACGAACTGTGGAAGTCGAAGAACAAACAAATAATCTAGCCGATTCACTTATATCGGAAGAGAATCATCTTGATTTAACAGATATGCCGCCGCCACCTCCTCCACCCCCCAAACGAAATCCCCCACGAGGTCGTGGTAGATCTCTTTCCAATGCGAGGTAGATCTAACGAAGGGGATAGGTTGGATATATTCCATATAATTCTCTGTATCGTAACTGATGGGGATGAGCACACCAACGTCGATAACGACGTCGCTCCTTCCATCGTGTTTGCAGATGAATTAGATACGGCGTAAGATCCACCATCGGAGAAGGATACATACGAACAATTTGAAACTTGTCTAAGTCATGAATATTCATAACGGATATTCCTTGTGCATACACAACATAATGATCAATGCATTGTTTATATAAAAAATACACTTTATGAGGGGAAGTCACGAGATTCATATCCTTTGACTTTTACGGTATAAATCCTTTTTCCCCCTCTTACGGATAACTCAATTAGGAAGCGAGATGGTTCAAAGATCACGGTTGTTTTTCCTCCATAGACTTCCGCAAATTTTATGGTTTTATGAATTTCATAAATACAATCTTGTAAATGTTCGATAAGATTATAGGCAGCCGCATGTTCATCATTCATTCCACCATGCTTGACACTTTCCTCCAGCCTTGCTGCCTTACATCGCTCTAATCGGCGAAGTGCGTCCTGAATCGATTCTTGACGGAGCAAGGATGTAATATCCTTGGCTAGTTCGGAAAAATCAGATCCACATGTATCATCATCGTGCACCCCCATTCTATTTATATCAAGCAAATATGGTCTTACGCCGTATATCTAAGAGATCGGAATCGATTTCGAGGACTATAGTATAAATTAGAAGAGGATCCACCGGAAGATCCACTGCTGGAACCACTACTGGAACCACTACTGGAACCACTACTGGAACCACTACTGGAACCACTGCTGGAGGAGGAACTCGGAGAGGAGGAGGGAGGAGATAATGTGGAAGGAGGAGGAGCAATCATTAGGGATGTATTTGTATAGGTCACTGGGTGGGCAATTACACTGGCAAGAAGACCAAGAAGGAGAAGGATGCGCATAGTGTTCTAATCGGGTGTATAAAATTGATATATTGATTTTATCTTTCTAATATTATAAACATGTACGATGTATGCGAACTATGTGAAATTTCGGATGCAACCATTGACACATTGTGTGCCGAATGTTTTTGGGAAGAAGATGCAAAACTAAAACGTGAACGTCGATCAGATCCAAGATGGATCTTTCATCGTCGTTATTCAGCATTAATTGAACTTGAACATAAATCTCCTGAAGAAGCTATATTTATGTGTATGCAATGGTGGATCCGATATCATATCGGAATTCATATTGGAATGAGCCATGATACTGCTGTAAAATGGTCTCCTCATACCTTCAAACATCCACATAATTGAATCCGATTGCAACACTTCTTACGATTTGTATCAATTTCGGTCTGAAACTTAGTATCAATATTTAAATATTCATTACGTATTTCGATAATCTTTTTCACGAGTGATCGTTGCTCTTCTTTCAATAGTTCTATTTGCGCTTTTTCAACAGAAGTTTGCGGGTGAATCTCCTCCATTTCTGTTAACATATTCATTAAATCTTTGAATCGATCCACCATCACCATTTCTTTTGTCTGTACCTCTTTTACCGTTGTAAACACATTTGTTCCACATAAAATGGGATACGAATAGCGAATATGTTCAGGCAAAATAAAGGGATTGGTCTCTTTGATCTCTCGTATTTCCTTTTCTGTATTTTTAATTAAGGCTTCCATTTCTTCACGACTTGAACTCATAAAAATGTTTTTACCAGATGAAAAAACTAAACTATATTCTAATTTATCAAACTTATAGGCTGTGGTACGATGTGCCTCCGCTCGTGCATCCAACTTCAAATAGTTGACTACAGCAAGTAAAAAAGCAATAAAGGCATTTAAGCCACTCACAAGTGTTGTTCCATAGGCTTCCTCTTTGAGCGTTAAATTGAGAACACTTCCTAACACTGTAAAAAAGATCGAAGGAAGCATCAAATAGTGTAATTTTTGTTCACAATGCGTTTTGGCTTCTGCATACAACAGCTTCTGCCCTTTCAAATATATACCAATAATACTACAGATCATACTGTGATTGGAATTAGAGGAACTATAGGCAGTATTTAACATTTCATCCACTTCTTTGTAGGTTACAATCTCACCGGATGCTACAGGAATCGCACTATAGGAGGCGGATTGAATCTCTCCGGTCGAATCAATTGGACTAATTCGTCCACGAATTTGTGTATTTGGATCAGTTGGACCGGTGGGACCTGTTGCACTCATACCTGTTCTATAAGTAGAAATGCATTCAACTATCCGTACCGCTACTGCAATGTCGTTTGTTCCACTTAATTATGCAGGCAACTTGGCTCCAAAAGAGCGATTAATTCCTTCTGCAGCAGAAGCTGCTAAAACCACGTCCATTCTTGGAAAAGGACAACGTGCGGAACAACCGTCTGACAAACTTACTGCCCTTGCAAAGAAACGAGGGATTTGATAGAATGCATTGTTGGTCGCTCCTCGCATTATTGATTCATACTGTATTTGGAATACAGTATCAATCGTATAACGGAGTCATTGATTCAAGTATATGCGTAGATCCGTATGATATAAATGGTATAAATACTATGCCTCCCCTTAGTACCATCGATTTTACGGCTCCTGTACCCACCAACCCTGGAAATATCGGCATTCGCCACATTGCATTTACCTGGTACGATTATACCTATGATCAACCGGTTGTCACCTTGAATGGTGTGACTATGAGCACCTATGCAAATTGTTGCACATTAACTGGATGCGATGCTCCATTATATTACACTCCTTGGTATGAAGCTGAATGCAGTATGACCTGGTGTGGAACTCAGAATCAATGGCAATTTATTGATTTTACAGGAACCACTATGTATAGTATCGGTGTAGCACCAGGATCATCTCTGACCCTTAGTTTTACGAATCCATTAAAGATCCTTCAGAACAATAGTTTACCAGTGTTTGCACTGAGTTACGATATGGTTGTACTCCCTAGTTCTTCTCCGACAGGCAGTCCCTCTCAAACTACCTCTACAACTCATTCTGTATCTCCTACTGCCTCTATAACATCCTCTGTGTCTGTAACATCCTCTCCTACATTATCTCACACACCGTCCTCCTCATTGACTCCCTCTATCACATCCTCTGACACATCCTCCTCGTCTTTAACATCCTCTGAAACAGCATCTATATCATTAACACCGTCTGGCACGCATTCTCCATCTCGTACCACGTCTGAAACACCCTCCTCCTCGCTGACACGATCGATCAGTCGTAGTTCCTCCTCTTCACGTTCCCTTACTCCTAGTCCAACACCAAGTCCTAGCGGTATCTGCTATTCTGTCTCAACCATTTATGGAACTATGATTAGTTTATCGGGTGGATGGATTATTGTACATACAGGCATTAATGTGACACAAGCCTATGGAGGCGGGTATATTTCTATGGGAAGTTTTGCGGGATGCAGTCTAGTAGGATCCAGCTGTCGCTGTTCCTATACACAGGGGTCTACTGTTGCAGGGTGTTCAGGAAGACGCAATTCCTACATTACCTATTCCTATGGTGCTACAAACAGCATTACCTATACAAATGAAAGCCCCACCTGTTCCTATAATTTTGCGGGGACCTTTGGTATTCCCTCTTCGAGTCCTACCATGACCCCTTCCTCCAGTCGATCATCCTCAGAAACTCGTTCTGTAAGCAAAAGTATGAGTGAAAGCGTATCCATATCTCTAACGGTAAGTCTCTCTAGCAGTATCACATCCTCTAGCAGTGTGACACCGTCTGTAAGTGTATCACCCTCTACGAGTGCTACATCTTCTAGCAGTGCAACTCCATCTAGCAGTATGACACCCTCTACAAGTGTTACTCCTTCTGTGAGTATTACACCCTCTACAAGTGTTACATCCTCTAGCAGTGTCACACCTTCTGTGAGTGCAAGTCCATCTAGCAGTGTATCATCCTCTACAAGTGCAACACCCTCTAGCAGTGTGACTCCTTCCGTCTCTGTCACATCCTCTCGTACTCCTTCCATGTCTCTTACATTGTCCATATCTCATACGGTCTCTAGCTCTGAGTCTCTTTCCCCTAGTATTTATCCCAGTTGGAATGAAACTGCTACCAGTACTCCCCTATACTATATTACCTACTATGCATCTTCCTCCCCTACTGATCGTGGAACCGTCACTCCTACTCCCTTATACATGATCATTCCGTATCCCTCGAATGGATCGTCTTCTGCCTCCAACACTCCTTTATTTATGATGATTCGGTATCCATCTGTGACTCCTGTTGTGAATCATACCTATTATACATTACCCGATTCATCTGGTACCATTTTAGCTGCAATTGGATTTGCTATGTTAGGACTTACAGTTGTAGGAGTTGCGCTGTTTCAATTTCTAAAACCTCATCCTCCTCCTGTTGTACAACAGCAACAAGGTAGGCTGCAAGGGTCAGACGAAGAGAAAACACACATTGTCATCTCTAGTTCTGATTTTGAAGAAGTAGCCCGTTTATTAAATATGCATCAAAAAGACTTTTCAGTCCAATCCTAATCCCTTGGATCGATGTTTTTTACAATATTTATAGGGTTCTTTCGAAGAAGATTTTGCAGTGGTCCATTCTGGATGTGTGATATATTTATGCTGTGTCATTTCTGATTCCGTTCGATTATTGCACGGTCGTCCAGTCGAATGAACATGGACACATTTATACGCAAACATTCCATTGGCTAAGACTTTTTTATTGGCTCGCCATGCAGCAGAGGCTGCATCAAAATCAATTTCTTCCATCTTATATAGATCTATGTTTACGTGTTTTATGTCCTGTGGATCGTTTCTTGACAGTTCGTCGCTTTACAGGGGCAGTTCCATCACAGCTTTTTCTACGTATTTCTGGTAATACTGAATTTAATTTTGCATTCATAATTGCTCGACGAAGATTAAATTTTGCAACTCCTAATTCCCATAAAAGAGGATCTTCCTCCTTGGGATTAATACGACATTCCTCGTAGGGACCTTTATAATATTCTTCTGTAAGTTGGACTGGTTTTTTTGTTTGTTTATCTATAACAGTTGCTTTGATACGAGTTTCTTTCCATAGAATCTTGTCTCGTTTGGAAGGAGAATCAACTGCATCCTTATATTGTTGAATCATTGCATGTTTTTTTGCATCTGAAAGACTCTTCCAATTGGGTTGCATTGTAATTGATTGTAAGGTTGTGTATATATATTGTATCTCTTTTTTTGTTAAAATAGGTTCATCTGGAATAGTTTCCAACATACGTAAAATTGTATAAATTCGAGCATAATCTTGTCGTGCTTTATATGTTTGATAGCTCCCTTTCTCAATATATTTATCTGTTGCAATTCGTAATACCATTGCATTCATAGACTGTAATAATAATGCATTTACATTTGGTAATTGATACATATATTTTCCAAATTGAAATTGATGAAGTGCGGTTGTTTTTGTACTTGGAAGGGAGTGAATCATTTCTTTATTTGCAAGCTGAGAACCCAATTTCACTACATTATAGGATGGAAACCATGGATTCTGTTGCATTTCATACAATGGATTATAGGATATATCTTCCTTATTTAAATGAATTTCAAACAAATGATCGGCAACACAGTAACGTTCTGTAGGGGTTGTAATTTGAATACAGAGTTCAATTCGATATGTAATATTTAAAATATTATTATTTACAGCGTAGGTAGCTGTATGTATTAGAAAACGATCATGAATATATCGATAATCAGAGTGAATAATTCCTTGTCGATCAACATCCGTGCATGGTGATGGTTTTATAAATTGTACATCATATTCAATTCCATTTTTTGTAATAGAATATCGTTTATTCCATGTTGAATGAAATTTAGTGTAAATTTGTTCACAAAAGGACTCTAATTTATCAAAAATAATATATGTAGGGAATTTTTCAAATGATTTCAATATAAATACCATATCATAATCTTGAGCTTTTTGTAAAATGTCTTCAAATACAGGAAGATCTGGTTGAAGATATTTCAGATAGGTTCCTACTGTGCGATATGCAAATCCACCTGTTATAAAATATACATATGTATCCGTTGGAGTTATTTTATTTGATGTTGAAAATAGTTTGATTCGTTCTTTTTCGCATGTCGTATAAAACGGCTGTAATTCTTTTGTATCAATAATTTCATGAAGCGTATTACAAACATAATGATCCAGACGATGTGCAATGGGGGAAAAAATATCTTTCCATAGATATACTTCTACAGGAAATCCTAAGGGAGTCGTATGATCATCTGGATCATTGCTGATAAGTTTCTGGTGAAAATGGGGTTCAAGGGGAACAGGGGACATAAGAGGAAGAGGGAGAGATTCAAATGCAGAATAGGGTGTTGACGATACATCTGATTTACTAGATGAATCAGTGGGTATCATTAATTCACATAAATCATCGGGAATATTTGCAATGGGTTCAAACTCTTGTAAGAGTTTATTCTTCCACACCATCCAATCCATCGGATTCTTGGAAGTAGGACGCTGGCGAAGAATAGAACGTATTGTTTGTTCAAAAGAACGATCGATAGGACGTTTATCAATACGTTTTAGGGTAGATAAGAACTTATGTACCATTTCGGGTGTTCGAAAGTATTTTTTTGTATTAATATGACAATTGTCATCTTTATGTTTTATATAATATTCCTTACCGGACATCCCTATTTAGACTGTTTAAAAAAACAGAGCTGTTTTTGGTAGATGGGTTAAGGTATACTAAAAAAATTGAAATCACTTTTTTTAAATGTAGAGACATCCAATCTTTCGATCCGTTTACTTTCACATACATTTAAGATGTTTACAGGAAGTCCCTACAATTCGAGTGTTACAGGAAGCCGTGTGCTTCCACCCCATATGACTATGGATGGCATGTATGTGCCTCCTGGTGTGGTAGGTTTAAAGCCTGCCATGGCGGAAGGCGATGTGCCTCTCCCCCCATATGAAGCAGCAGCCTATGCTACTGTCCCGATGGGAGCGCAAGCTCCTGGTTGGGCGGAGCTCGCTGTTGATGGCGCTTTAATGTGCCCATGCCAGTGTTCTCGTCGTCGTGTTGTGCTAAATCCTAAAAGCGCTATATATGACCGAGAGTGTCCCGATGCCAAGAGTGGCAAGATCTGTTGGTATCATACCAAAGGTCGTTGTTGGGACAAGCATTTAGCTCGTACGTGTGGTGATCCCGCGTGTGAGTTTGCCGCTGCGCTATCTGATCACTTTGCTGCCTTTATGCAGCATCAATCCGCCGCCGCTGAGCAGCAACGAGCCTACCAAGCGCAAGTTGCAGCCTATGAGCAGCAACAAGCCTATGAGCAACAACAAGCCTACCAAGCGCAAGTTGAAGCCTACGAAGCGCAAGTTGCAGCCTATCAGCAGCAACAAGTCTATGCCGACGCCGAGCCCATCACTACCGAACAAGTAGTGCATGTCGCCGCCGAAGCAGAACTTGAAACCGAAGCCGAGCCTGTCACTGCTAGTATTGCAGTGACTGTTGCCACTCCGGACGCGGATTGGAGCGAAATACATGATGATGATGACAGTAGTGTCCCTTGGCACACTGCATCAAATTCTATTTGCGCTCCTACCTCCTACCCTGCACCTTCGGGTGCTGTAGACGACACTCCCTCCATGAGTGAGAGTAATTCGTCTGCATCCTCTCCACTTGCTCCCTCTTCCAACTCCTCCTCGTGCGCTTCTATGCCAGAGGAAGAGTGTGGAATGGAGCATGCTCCTCCCTCCAACTCCTGCTCAGAATCCTGCGCTGTTGCTGCTGCTACTACACCCTTTCGTGTACCAGCCGCGCACGCAGACGAACGTGAAGCAAATGCTGCTGCAATGATGTCCCTGATTGGGACTATGCAAACGCACGGGGTGTCGAAGGGAGAAATCCTCGCCTGTGGTTTCAACCACACTGGCAAAGTCGAACGTCATGCACGTGGACTCGGTCCCAACGCACAAAGATGCTACGCATTCTTTGGTGCAACCGAGCCTGGACCAGACACACCAAACGCACGTCGCGATACAGAACTACGAGTATGGCTTCTTCAAGTCATGAAGTTACTGATCATCGCGCACCGTGATAACGTGTTCCCCAAGGTCCTTCCACGCATTAAAGAAAGATTCCTCACCGTTTGTGAGTTATTTCTTGATGATTTCGGACCATTGCCTCCTCATATCTTTAACTTTCGCTACAAACTCAGAAGCAAAAACCCTGCTGCTGGAGTTCGAGAGTTTATGAATGAGAACCCAGACTTCCTCCCCCGCCCTGGACAGGGTGGGGGAGGGACTCGCTAGGCGAGGATAAAAAACTAAATACATCGAGTCTCTTACGCTCCCTAATGTTTCTCTCTACGAGTTTTTTGGGTTTAAAAAAAGGAAATTAATTAATCCTCTTTTTCACTTGTTATAGTAAGAGTTTCAATAGGAGATTCTTCAACTGTTTCTTCCGTTTCTTCCGTTTCTTCCGTTCCATAAAGTTCTGCTTCCAATGCATCTACACGATCTTTCAATGCAAAGATATGATCTTCTAGATCGGATTGAATTATTTCTACATGAGATGTAAATATAACATATTGAGCAATGATAAGTCCAAATGCAACCAATATACATGCTACATTTATAATAAGGGAATAGTCTACTTCAGACTCCATATAAATGGCTGGCATTTTGTACCTGTAGTAAAAAATGCTAGATAATATCAATTTTAATAGGAGCACCACCAAGAGGCTTTGACCGGTCTGTGATCCCACTCTTCCTTCATCAATGCTTTAAATCGTAAAAACTCCATATCGGAATCTGGTTCATACTGTTTTCGATTTCCATCTACATCAATGTAATCAAAATAATCGTAATGTGATGTATCTTCCTTTTCATACATATAACACTGAATGGTAATGCAGGTATCCGTATGAGTATTGGTTAATTGATGGGTTTGATTCAAGGTGGGACTGATCCAGGTAATCTCATCTTTCTTGAAATCTGCCGTTGCAAACGGATCGGTTACATCCTTCGATAGAAAAGGAAACAGTTTTACATGGATCTCACCATGCAAGACACGTATAATGGCAGATGCTCCTGCATGGTTGTGAATAGGAGAGAAATGATTGGGGGGCCAAATCTCCATCACATAGGGTATACCAGGTGATTCCCCGTTATTGTCTCCCAACGTAATGCGTAAATATGTCTCTAAGGGGTTTGGTTTGCCAAACTCTCCTGCTTTCTTTTTTAACGTTTCATAACACCATAATCCAGGGGTTGCAATGCTATACTCAATCGCCTTTGAAAAATCAGGAAAGTCCTTGGTATTTAATGCAAAGGTCTTCCATCCAATACAATCGTACAAGGTTTCTGCCACCGGAGATAAATGTGATTTGGGAAGAACCTTATTTGATGCAATATCATGCATTGTTAGTTCATGACTTCGTTTCACTTTGAGAGGTACATTTCGTGTAATGGGATCTCGTAACAGGCGCAAAGGAGTTAATGATTCAGTTGCTTTAATGGTGACAAGTTCTTCCAAAAATGCTTTATCCTTTAAATTATATTGATATAACTGCGTTTCAATACGTGCTTCGCCAATTCCACCTCGTAACATTTGATTCTGTGCATCCAAACTAAACCAATACGTAGCTCCTGAGGCAGAACTGATCCCTTTTTTATTGTGGGGATCACTCAAATGGGTGTTCTCGGGGAGTTGGTAAATAGCAATCCCTACATTTGTAAATAAGACTTGAAGTCCTTTCGTTTGATCTTTATTATAAAGATAAAACGAGCAGGAGGACGGTGTATCAAAAAGAAACACTCCTTGCCCAGCAATTAGCAAGGGAATGGTCGAATGTTTACAGCAGATGGAGCGAGGGACATTCATGGTTCTATTATTAAAATTGATTGATTTCTTTACACCAACGCATCCATCAACCATGCTTCCATCAAAAAGTACCTGTACACTTACCTTTGGCGATAGTGCTGAAAACCATGTTGGTATGGAAAAATTAGGGGATCGTGTTGCGGCGGGGGAAGGATTTACCATTGCTGATCTAGAACGAATTCAATCTTCATTGAAAGATGTAACAACTGAATTACACTCCTTACATACTGTGAGTAGTTTACCAGAATCTGTTCCACCTGCCTATATATTAATTATTCGAAACGGAGTGGATCACCTTCTTGGAAAAGGAAGTGCATTAAAATTATTTGAAGAACAAACTGGTTTAGAAATGGATAAAAAAGCCTTTATGTATGGACGCGTGGTGAATAAAAAAGCCCGTTGGAATTTATGCTTTGATGATGTAGGACATGCACCAAATTATGAAGAAGGAAAAGGGCGTGTTGTGGCATACAATGATGTCCCTTCTTTGAAAGCATTGGTCTCTCTTCTTCCCACTGTGTTTGGAAAGAAGGCAGAACACTTAAAAACTGAAGCGAATTATTATTACGATGTTACGAAATGTGGCATTGGATGGCACGGTGATACTGAACGTCGCAAAGTAATTGCAGTTCGTCTTGGTGCTGCTATGCCGCTCTGTTATCAGTGGTATCATCGTCATGCACCGGTTGGACCACGCATTGATCTTTCAGTCGGTGATGGTGATATCTATGTCATGAGTGAAAAAGCGGTTGGATGTGATTGGAAATCCTCTTCCATCTATACGCTTCGCCATGCCGCAGGGTGTGAAAGTTTTACAAAGATTACATAGGTGAACTATAGCCCTTGTTTCGCAATGCATGCTCGTTTATATGCCATATAGGCTGCTGCAGTTGTAAACTTGGGTTTAAATGCCGCAGTTGTTCCCACCGTATATGCCGTTTTAATATTGCAATAAATAGCATTGGCGTCTCTCGCATCAATGCGTTGCCCTTCGGATATAGCGACGGGAGGGATGATGCAGCGGGGAGTTTCCATTCTAGAAATGGTAGAGAGAATTTGCTTTGCAAATTCTCTCTACCATTTCTAGAATCTTAGCCTATATATTGTCGGCAAAGCCGACAATATATAGGCGCCATTCTAAAAGTAGAACAGATAATATTCTCTATTTCAACACCTCCAACACTCTGAAATATAGTATTTGTTTATTTTATATATTTATCTCCTCTGTCGTCGCGTATTTTTTCGTGTTTGTTTTCTACGACGAGCTTCTTGAAATTTATATGCATAATTTATGACATTTCCTGGTTTATATTCTTCTACATGTGAATCATTATATCCAACTTGTGTTCTCGGATATGTTATAGTTGCAATATTTCTATTATGATGAAAGGTTGCCATTATATCTTTGGGAACATCCATATTAGAGCTATTTCCTATACGAATTGCTTTAAATTTTCGACTTACACCATTTCTATATTTTTGTAATTCAGGTTTCTTCGTGGTAAATATATTGCTAATTGTAAAACTAGGTTTTGATATTTGTAATTCAGGTTTCTTCTTTCCAAATATATTGCTAAATCCAAATCTATGCTTTGACATGGTCTGTTCTACTAAGGCTGTTTAAAAATACCAAATCACTTCTGGCGAGGAGCTAACGTTTTTTCGGAAGTCTCTTTGACATCCTTCCCTTCACAAAGCTTTTTTCAAGTGTTGCAGCTGTCGGTGATTCTTCCATGGTTGTTTGTATAGATGGTTTGAATAAATTAATTGATCAATTTAACCTTACAGAAACAATTTCTAATTGTTTGTATAAGTATTTAGTATCACTCGTTCCGTAAAAAAAGAACAATAATACATACAATACCGGATGTATCTGGAGTTTTGATTTCAGCAATAGCTTAGTTGCTGTAGTTCCGTAGTGATGCTCATATTATAGAGTGTAAAAAGGACTATGAGTTTAAATGTCCTTTAGCCACATATTCACATACCGATTTGTATCCAATTCATAAATATCAGAAATAGGTACATATTGAATATCTACAATGTGTTCTTTATAATTTGGAGGTGCTAAGATTGTATGAGTTGCAGTTCCATGAAAGAAACAATGCATATCTTTTCCAAAGGTATAGACATGATTATGAATTGTATAATCCAGATCATAGGATAAACGTGTTTCTTCTTGCACTTCTCGGATCATGGTATGTAGAAAGGATAAATCGTAGGGTTCCACCCGTCCCTTAGGGAACGACCATTTATTGGATCGATCATCCTTCACCAGCAAGACTGCCGTGCGAATTGGATTCCAAAGGATTAATCCTGCTCCTGTATGACGACTCATCTCCATTAATGGATACTCTTTAAGAATATGCCGTAACATTCTATATATATTTGTATAAAAATACATATAGAATGGATCATTTTTTTAAATGTAATATTCAGTTAATCTTGATACCGTTTAATAGGATCGATGGATCTTCCAACATAGTATTTGCCATGTTCAAGTTTTAACATATATATATTGTGACATTGTAATTGATAGTAGAGGCGTAGGTTAGATTTATGTTAATTTTATAAAATGATTGTTAACATAGGAAGAGGACTCTCTTCATCTGATGTTCCATGAATCGCTTTTTGTACAATCTGTTCATATTCATGTTGAAGCAATCTTGCACGTTCAGAATCTCGTTGCATCTCTCGTAAAATTGGATAGCGTTCAAATACTTGAGCTTTATACACAATTGCTTCTTCTAATTTCTGACGAGCAGTTAATGTTTTTGAGGAAGAACATTTCTTTATAATATCTCCTACACCAGGAATTCCTTTTAATTCAACTACAAATCGATCTGAATGACCCCCTGCAGCAGGACAATACCAAATCCCTCGTGGAATTTCTTCCGCTGTAATACCTGCTGGAAGATCTTCTACTGTTCTTACTCGTTGTCTTGTATTCATATTTTGAAGTGATTGACTTGTAATCCGCAAATTTGTTTTACGATTATCAAATCCATTCCCATTAATGTGATCAACTGTTTCAGTAGCTCCTTTTCCATCAAAGGTTAATCGATTCATAATAAAATTATGAAGATGAAGAGTTTTACGTTCATTCGTCATAGTTCGAAAGCTAGAGCCAATATATGTATTATTGACACAAGAATGCCAAGAACGTGTTTGAACTCGTTCTGAATCTTCTTTATCAATAATGAAATAAATTGAATCTCCTGTTAATTTTGTAATTTCACCAACTGTATATTCAATACCACGATAGGTTACATCTCTATACTGAATTGGAATTGCATATCGCCCTCCAATTCCTCGTTCCATCCAGATTTATAATATTTTAAATTGGGACTTTTAAATAATCATTTTTTTACCGTATAAATAGTTATAAACTATTTGTATGGTAAATATTTTGCTATCACACAAAACATAAAAACACAACCACCATTGTGTTTAATTACTATAAGCAAGGCCGCCCATGCCGCTCATGATGCGGAGAACGTTGTAGTTCACGGCATACACGCGGACCTGTGCACTGGTGGTGGCACTGACAGTGTTGTTGGTGAGGGTGATGAAGAGGGTGGCATTGTCAATACGGGAAAAGTTGCAGGTGCCGCTGGGCTGGTGCTCCTCAGGCTTGAGGGCAAAGGAATACACGTTGATACCCACGGCAGGGATGTTGGTGTGGTGCTGGTAAGGCTGCACCAAGTTGAAGTAGCGACCCTCACGCTCGTAGAATCGATCGTGACCGTTGAGCTGGATCTTGGCAGTCACGATAGGGTTGTAACCAGCCATGCCCTCGACACGGGTGACGGAGTAGCCAGACTCCAACACGGCACGGTCCCACCAGTCAGAGTAGTTGAAGGGCTGCTGACCCTTGAAAGGCTGGATGACGGCATCATCGCAGCTGACAAAGGAATCACGCTGCACAACCCAGACAAGCTCCTTGCAAGGGTGGTTGAAGTTCAGCTTGATCTTGTTGGAGGAGCTGGTGACGGACTCGGCACCAGTGAACTGCAGCTGCTCGATCAGGTACTCGTGAGAGACAGTGGCGAAGCGTCGGCGCTCATCCGTGTCGAGGTAGATGTAGTCGACATACAAGGAGGCAGAGACCAAGCCAGAGGCGGCAACACGGTCACGGATCTGGTGGGTGGAGGCAGTGGCACCATCGGCATAGTCGAAGCACAGGTTGTTGAGGGCCTCGAATTCCAGGTTGATCTTCACCTCGTGGTACTGGAGGGCAATCAGGGGAAGAGCAAGACCAGGGTTGCGGCAGAACCAGAACTGCAGAGGAATGTACAGGGTGTACTCGGGGGCGCAAGAGGTAACCTCGTTGAGCGCGTTGGGTTCACCATAACCGCAATCGGCATCGCAGTTCTCACCGCCCTGGACGATCAGGTTCACCAGCTGGGGAACATTGCCAACCATGTCGGCATACCCAGCCTGCTTACCAGGCTCCTGGGTCAGCTCGTTCCAGATCTGGAGCCAATCACCATAGTGCTTGTCGATCTCCTGACCGCCAATCTCGAGGTTGACGTTGTTGATCAGGTTGTGACCGACCCAGTTGAGCCAGCGGAACTGGGCACCAGAACCATCAGCGGCAGTCAGGGTGACCTGAGGCAGGGTGGCCTGCAGGTAGATGCGGTGGATCAGATCGCCGTTGCGGCTGATCGTGCACTGCACCTTGCGACCGAAGTTGGCAGCACCGTTGAAGGTCTGCTCAATGGCTTCCATCGCGAAGTTGGTGTGGCGACGATAGACGACCTTAAAAAAGGTGATCTGTGGGTTACCAGTAAGATAGATATCCTGTGCGCCATAAGCAACGAGCTGCATTAAACCACCGGATCCCATGTCTGTTTATACCTGGTGGAAAGAAAAAAAATTTTCCGAAACGTCAAAACTCCGGGGGATCGCTTCACACCGATTCGCCTCTAAAATTTGTCTATTTACACCCCCTAAACAAATCACACGGCTAAATAGAGTATCAGAGTCATGCTCTCCCTTGACCAACTCTTAGCCGGATCTGCCCCTGCAAAACCCGTATCTGCATCCTCTGCATCTGAACCCTGTAAGACACTAGAAGCCTATCATCAGGCGGAATTAGAAAAGATTCGAACTCAAAAAGAACAAATTCCTGACATGTACAATCATCTTAGTACATTAAAAGGACAACTCGTGGAAGAAACTACAAAATCACCCTTTTTATTTCATATGGATCTTGTCAGTCTCAAGCGACGTCAAGAAAAAGAACAAGAAGTAAGTACATTAGAGACAAAGATCAAAAAACTAGAATCTGGCGAAGAAGAAGCAGATTATTTCTTGCGGGTCGGGAATATATTATTTTCCTATACAGATGCACGAGAACGAATTGGAAAAGGAGAGCAAACAAAAGAGCCCGTTCGAAAAACACGTATTCCCATGAATAGTGTTTTCGCTTATTTTGAAAAAGATACACGTGTGAGTACAGTGTCTACATGTGTAACATTAGAGCCAACCAAAGCAAAAGCAGGAGATATTGTCACAGATATAGGATTTCATCGTGATAAAGCTCTTGAACAATACTTATCTGCTCTTAGTCCAAACAATCTTCGCCCTGAATCTGTAATCGCCTCCACCTTAGAAGAACGCTATGGAGATTGCGCTGTATGTGATACAGAAATGATGTTTTGTCAGAATGAAGCTATCTTGAGCTGTCCTAATTGCGGCTATCAGGATTATATCTTAGTAGATAGTGAAAAACCCTCCTACAAAGATCCTCCTCGTGAAATGGCATATTGTGCCTATAAGAAAGTAAATCACTTGAATGAATGGTTAGCCCAGTTTCAAGCAAAAGAAACGACTGAAATCTCCAACGCTGTGCTGGATCAGATCCGTGCAGAACTGAAGAAAGAACGCATTACCGATATGAGTCGATTAAAAGCGTCCAAATTAAAAGAAGTGATCCGTAAATTAAAATTAGTTCGATGTTACGATCATGTAGCACACGTCTTAAACCGGCTAAACGGTATTTCCGCTCCTGCACTCAGTCGTGAAGTCGAAGATAAATTGCGCTTTATGTTTAAAGAAATTCAGTTTTCCTTTGTCAAACACTGTCCACCAGGTCGTTCCAATTTCTTATCCTATTCCTTTGTCTTATACAAGTTTTGCCAGTTATTAGAGTTAGATGAATATTTACCCTGTTTTCCATTATTGAAAAGTCGTGAAAAACTATATCTACAAGATAAGATCTGGCAAAAGATATGTTTTGATATGGGTTGGGAATTTGTGAAAACTGTATAAAAAATATTGTATCTATTTTTTAAAAATACATGGTATACATCTAAACACCTCTTACCAGAATAGAACCAATCATGGCTACGGTGCTTGCTTTTGATCTTGGGATTAAAAATCTTGCCTATGCACTTGTTCACCAAGATATAAGTGGGACGATTATTCGTGCCTGGAACAACATTGATTTAATGGCAGGAGGAGAATCCTCCGAAACATCCCGTCGGTGCAAGGGATGTAACGGTCCTGCTGCTTGGAAAAGCAGTGAAGGGCTGTGGTGTCGTGGATGTGCCACAGGGATTCGTCGCAAAAAAACAGCTACCTGTCGTCCCACTCACACCGTCTTAATCGGTGCTGAAAGTGGTACCTTACCCAAACTCCCAGCCTTACGCAAACTTTGTACAGGTTTGGAAAATCATAAAAAAGCAGCAAAGGAGACGGTCTTAGCCTGGTTAGGTGATCGCTTTATTCTTCCCTGGAAGGCTCCCAAAGCCCGCAATCCGTCTATGACCGAGATTCGACGATCGATCTCCTCTTGGCTCACGTCCATGCTTCCAACCTTCGCATCGGCATCCTTAATTCGGTTAGAAAATCAACCTGTATTGAAAGGTCCTACCATGAAATCGATTCAAATGATTCTGTTTACGCTGTTGGGAGAACGCTTGGAACGCGAGCATAGCTGGACCGGTCAGATTCAATTTGTGCATGCCGGTCGTAAGACGGCAAAACTCGAAGTGGAAGCGGTTCCTGACATGATTGAGGAAGCGGAAGAACGTACCTTGACAATTGAAGAGGAGGTGACACCCGTGGTGATTGATGAAGGAGCTGCCTACCGTGCCCGCAAGAAGGCTACCGAAGAAGAAGTGGAAAAAATGCTGACGGGTGCTGGGTATGAAACGTGGAAAACCTTTTATGACGGACAACGAAAGAAAAACGATCTCGCGGATGCACTACTGATGGCGTGTGCACCGGTGATTCGGTTGGTGTCGAGTTAGTGAGGGTAGGATTTAAGGAGACGGGCTATAGGGGACTCGGTGCCATGCCATTGACAAGCTCGAGTGTAAGGAGTCTTACCATGGTATAAAAGAAGAGTGTTTGCTCCCCGTTCGCATAGATAGCGAGTAATGTCTATATTATTGCAAGATGAAGCATTGTCAAGTGCTGTCCCTCCAAAATGTGACTGCAGATCTATCTGTGCTCCATTCTCGCAAAGGAGACGAACGACATCTAGATGACCACTATCACAAGCCCAATGGAGGGCTGTCCGTCCATACCTATCCTGTGCATCTATCACCGCCGCTCTATCAAGCAAAGTCCGCACACATTCAGTATAACCTAGCTGACTTGCATCGTGGAGAGCTGTTCTTCCATCAATGTTCTGTAGATTTATCTGTGCACCCCGTTCGCAAAGGAGACGAACGACATCTAGATAACCATATATGCAAGCATAATGGAGAGCTGTCAATCCACGCTCAGTCTGGGCATCTATCATAGCTCCTCTATCACACAGAGATCGCACACATTCAGTATGACCATTCCAGCTTGCAAAGTGGAGGGCTGCCCACTTTGAGAATCCATGATCTCCTCCCGTAGTCATATTGACTCGCGCTCCCAAGCTAGCGATGAAGTTGAGACGCTTCAGATTGCCTGTCATTGCAGCATACATCAAACGAGTTTTACCCGTGTTGGGAAACTGGTATCGTGAGATGCTTTCGACAATCTGCTCATTTTTTAGGATGTTTGTGGAGGTTCGTGCAACTCGATCTGCTTCTTCCTCGTATCCAACGGATCCAAGGAGGAAGAGGACGAATGATAATTTATCTTCTGGAGAAAGGTTTAGAGCATCTTTCAGAAAACTTGCAGAATCCATCTTGTACGTAAAATTGATATTCTTTTTTAAAAGGAATATCAATTTTATTCTTTGCACTTTTTAAAATAGTCTTATACGAAGGTTCCAAATAATTACATGCGTGATCGATATTTTCTTGTTTTACGCTTTGTCTTTTTATTATTTGGGTTGTTCTTTTTATTGTTGTTATTGCTATTGCTATTATAAGGACCAAAATTCATAGGCTCTATTGATGCTATAGCAGAGCCTAAATACTGTCCTGCAGATCCTATAAATCGTGCAGCAGATCCTATAAATCGTGCTGCAGATAGTATATGCCCATCATTACGAATAAAATTTATAACAGTACTCCATTTAGCTGATACAACTTTTGGAATAAACGGAATTTCAAAGGATGCCTTACCAAGATCTAATGCTGGAATCACACTCCCGTTCATTTTTCCAATTACAGATCCAACAAGTGAATGTACATTTGCATTTCCTAAAAATCCTGTAACATCTTTTGGTGTATCTCCCTCAGAAAGTCTAAGTGCAACAAGCATTAAATAAGTGCATCCAGATGTTATACTAGCATATGTACCAACCAAACCAATGTTCGTTGTAGTATTTGCACTTAAATTGCATACATATGGTAATACTACTTTTATAACTGTAATACCCGTAGCAAGATATCCACTCTTTTTTGCTAAATCTCGAAGAAAAGAAGATGTATTAGCAGGAGGATCTGGTAAAGTACTCGTATTACAAACTTGTCCTGTGTATGAAGATGCTACAGAAGCGGTTGCACGATGTAATACACTCACACAACTATTACTACTAGAAGAATTATTCCCCATGGCTTCAAGTTCAGCAGGTTGTAATTTACATCCACCTTTTTTTATATTTTCTTTCTCTTGCTGTAATGCATGCAACTGGACTGTACATTCCCATATTTCAGCCTCTTTAGCTTTAGCTGCATTTACATCTGTTAGACTCTTCAACTCATCCATTAAAGATTTTGCATTTGCTTCAATCTTAGCAATTTGTTCTTCATATTGTGCTAATAATTTTTTTGTAGTAGGATCAGTAGAATTTTCACCTGCACCATTCGGTCCACCCATTCCACCACCTCCCTTTTGAGATATCTTGTTGGAATCGATTGTACCATCCATCACATAGTTAAGAATTTCATTTATACCCTTTGAAATATTCTCTCTTTTTTCAGGAAGAATTACACTATGAATCAATTCATTTGACATCTTTAATAAATCATCTTTTGTATATACAGAAAGACCGGGGTCTTTATTTTCAGTGATAGGTGTATACTTTTTAGCAATATCTAACAATGTAATACCCCACTCAGCAAATAATTCGGACAACGCATCAGAATTCAATTCACCCCCGTGTTGAACTCGTCGTGAATGTCGTATTGAATATCTACGTGGCATATCTACCTTATAACCTTATAAAATTGAAAATCAAATTAAATACTTCAAAGACAGTATAATAATATGAATTTCCTATCTATAATTCATACACAGTTAATGTGGCAACTCTTACACAATGGTGAACTATGTGCGCATTTTAAAAAATATGTACCATTCAACCCATCAACTATGGAACTTGCCTGTAAAAACTGGACAAAATCAGAACTGATGGATATGAGTAGTTTAGAGTTGATCTCAATTCTACAATATTCACCAGGACAGGAAGGTCTAGAGTATATCCTATTATGTATATTGATTGGAATTCCTATGATTCTCCTTTGGATGTCTTGGAAGTTTGTTGAGATACTTATCTGGAATATCAAAATCCTCTATGAGGAATCTGTGAGACGGAACGAGAATATATTCATAACATCACTCCGCTTTCATAATCAGGGTGTAATTTGGGGAATGATTCTATTTGCAATATGTAGTATGTATTTCATCTAATAAAATACACACTACATAGAAGACTTTTTTAATTTATTTATTATACATTAAAAAAGTATAGACCTAGCACAATTACGTAGAAGAGCGGGGGACTCTAAGCGTCTCATGTTTCCATGTATTCCATTTGGGACCTGTCAGCTCGCCTGCTCGTCCTTGAACCAATGTCGAAGGATGTGCACGGATAGCAGCAAGAACTTGATCATACATCTTATGAAACAAGCGTCGTATGTCGATTTGGAGAGATGTCCTCTCAGCAAACTCAGGAGTGCGAAAGGATTTATCATAATCAACGACCTGTTCAAAGATCTCATAGATCACAACCTGCAGAAACAGACTGCTATCCTCAAGCATACCAGTATCGGCGTTGAAAGGCACAAGAGCGCGTTGAAAGGTAGCATAGACAAGACGCAAATATGTTTCAAGTGTCTTTTTGTCACAGTTGCGTGGACAAGAATTAAACACATTCGCAAAATGCCTGGACCACTCTCTACCATCTGGAACCAACATGGGGTCGGCTCCTTTTTCTACGAGATAAGAGAGTATCTTGAGACGCTCGTGTAAATCTTCGCATTGGTGAAGGATGGTAAAGAATAGGCTGCCGTATGTCAGGACATAATCAGGATCTGCAACACCACGTATGGTGGTAAGACGCTCATACCACTTGATGAATTGCTCAAATGTAGTAATAGTGTCAAACATCTTCTTCAATGATGCTTCATCAGCAGTATCTGTCCTACTCCAAGATATGGCATCCTTGAGGGCAACTTTTGCATGACATAGATCCTTATCCAGCCTAGAAAGGGCATCTTGTAGGCATGCAGACTTGCGGCACGCATCCTTAAAGGCTCGTTCGAGCGCTTGACGCGTGGCATCTGCTTCCTTGTACTCGGTATCGATGCGTAGACGTTCGGCGCGCAGTGCAGCCAATGTGTCTTCTATTGTCCTCACAGAATCACCAGCAGAACTGGAACCAGAAGAACTTGAATTAGAATTAGAACTCATCGTATATGTTTTAATTCTATAGCTATTTTGTAAAATATAAATTCAATTTTCCTAGTGCCAATACTTTGCATTCGGGTTTGCGGTTCCTAGTCTGGGTGCTTTGCACCCAGACTAGGAACCATAAGAAGGAACCGCCCCATAGGGGTGGTGGTTCCTTCTTGCGGTCTATAATTCCGCCACTACGTGGCGGAATTATAGACCACTAACCCGATGGAGGAGCGCATTGCGCTCCTCCATCGGATTTGCGGTAAGACTTCTAAACAGAAGAGGAGAGGTACAGATAGAAGCATGTCCCTGTCCTTTCCGGAGATTGAAGCTGTGAAAGATGTAGGATCTTCCTTTAACTTGCAGGATGTTGGAAGTCTTGATTTTGGTTTGCTTGCCAATCATAAAAAGCTTGGGACTCCTACACGTGGTTCCAGTCCCATGGTGGAATTAAATACCAACGATATCGAAGTGGTGAATCTAGATGATGCCGGTCCTTCGGTTCGCTTTAACACAGCATCCTCCGCTCCTGCACCCGTTGCTGATGAAGGAATTCGCATCTTGCGCGATACCAATTCTGTCTTTCCCAGACCGACTCCTATTGCTCCCGCAGAACCAGCTGCACCTCCCACCCGATCGTGGTTTTCCGGTGCTTCTTCCGATGCCCCTGTGGAAGCACCTGCTCCTTCTGCCTTTAGTTCTTGGTTTGGTGGAAATAGTTCCTCTACACCCGCTGTCACCAACGAACCTCCCAAAACAGTCTTGACTCCTGAAGAAGAGTTTTCTAAAAAAGCGGAAGGGCTGGTCTTGCTGGAGCGAATGGATCGCAAGGGGGTGACCGGCAACAAACTTACCGTTGCCAATTCCCTGGATGAGATCCAAGCCGAAATTGCCCGTCGTAAGGATAGTCGTGCCTTGGAAGCCTCCTTACGCTTCCAACGCAATCTGCTCACCACGGTCACAACGGGTATGGAATTCTTGAACAATCGCTACGATCCTGTGGGTGCCAAGCTGGATGGTTGGTCCGAATCCGTGAATGAAAACATTGAAGACTACGATGAAATCTTTGAAGAGTTGTATGACAAGTACAAGGATAAGAGTAAGGTCGCTCCTGAAGTCCGTTTAATTATGTCTTTGGGTCTTTCTGCTGCCATGTGTCACGTGACCAACACCATGTTCAAGTCTCGTATGCCAGGCATGGACGATATCTTGCGTAACAATCCTGAACTGCGCAAACAGTTTGCAACCGCTGCTGCCTCTCAAGCCGTTGGTCCTGGCTTTGCCAACTTTGTGAACATGGGCATGGGCGGTGGAGGCTCTGCTCCCCCTTCTGCTGCCTCCTTTGCCCCTCCTACAGGAGGATTTGATGATGGTATCCGTGGAGCCGGCGGTCCTAGTATGGGCACTGCCCGTCGTGAAATGAGTGGTCCTCGTGGAAGTGGAGTTGATGATATTCTCCGTTCGCTTGATATGTCAGGCGAAGCCCTTCCCAATCGATCTGTTCCTTCCATGGCAGCATCTGCTCCTTCTTTGAACATTCGATCAGAGGATGTCCAAAGTGTTCATAGCTTTCAGAGCGGAATTACCGCCAATACGGAACGTCGTCGCGGTGGATTGAAACGTTCTACGATTGTCCAACCTGTTGGATCGACTCTCACATTACATGTATAAATTATCATATATATAGTAGAAATGTCAATTACATTCACCCCCGGTCGCCGTGACCAAATTAAGATTGATCTAACTCACCGCAGAATGGGATTCAAAGTGTTAACGGTTGGAGATTATATCACATATTCCGTTGGTGGAGCTACAAGAAAGGGACCTATTCAAGGATTTACTCTAGGAAGATTTGCTAGTGGTGGTGGTGGTACAACTGGTGATAACCCATTGGGAATAGACGTAATGGGTACTGATAATCAGATATTTTCTATTGGATTAAGTATTAGTGAACTAAGAAATGTAAAGGTTATTCCACAACGATGTATGCATTGTGGTGCTATAACAATATCTTCATCTGAAGTGTGTCCAGAATGTCATGAAAATGTGATGGTACCTGTAGTTCCTCCTGAATATACGGGTGGATCTCGAAGAAATCGCAGGCGAACCAATCGCAGGCGAACCAATCGCAGGCGAACCAATCGCAGGCGATAATCTTAATTTAGTTATCAGATACGCTCAATGTATAAATACTTTATAACACAATGATTGTGTTCAGAAGTATTAATGTCGGTTACGACGAGTTTTATTATTCTTGTTATTATTCTTGTTGTTATTATTCTTGTTCTTATTCTTGTTATTATTATTCTTGTTGTTATTATTCTTGTTGTTATT
>Ga0114976_10000354_pt1 | contig 28577 bp, 21 predicted proteins | sample S_130805_EF_Meta_FD_87319 | JGI IMG/M metagenome (GOLD analysis project Ga0114976, IMG submission 87319) | Freshwater microbial communities from Lake Simoncouche, Canada to study carbon cycling - S_130805_EF_MetaG | ecosystem: Environmental > Aquatic > Freshwater > Lake | place: Lake... | reverse complement strand
AGGTTGACGATGTACTGCCGCCGCGGCGCTGGGTGCCAGGAATAGTCGTAGTCGCCCGGCGTGCCGCGAAAGATCAGGCCTTTCACGGGGATGGTATCGGACATTTTCCCGCCCGGGCCGTCCTTGGTCCATTCGACTTCGATGTCGCGGAAATGGGTCTCGCCCTTGTCGTCGACATAGAGGTTGTGGATGCGCATGGCCGTGGTCCTCCCTGTGCGGGGAAGCTTAGGCCGTGGCATCGCGATCGGGGAGGGCGCGCGGGGCCTGGTCGTACCGGCGCAATAAGTGCCCATCGCAGCAGCAGAAAGACTCGCCTTCCGGCACTTCGCAAGTGCAGCATGCCTGGCATGCCCGATATCACGCCAGATCCGCTCGAGGAGCTCCTTGCCCGCCTACGCGACGCCCGCGCCGCCGCCGCACAGGACCCCTTCGGCGACCCGGTCCTGCTGATCGCCCTCGCGATCAGCCGGCGCATCGACGACGGTGCGCTGGATACGGAGAGCATCGGCACCCTTGTCCAGCGCCTGGCCGATGCCGCTGCCGCCGACCGCGCCCGCCGGATCGCCCGCTACGTCGCGCTGGATCGCGGCCCGCCCGACCTCGCCGCGATCGCCGCCCGGCTGGTCCGGCCCGACCCCGAGGACAGCCCGGTGCCCTTCGCGCAGTTCCGCGCGCTGGCCGAGACGCCGCGCTTCGCCGCCGTCTTCACCGCCCACCCGACCTTCTCGCTGCCGCCGGCGACCGGCGCCGCGCTGGCCGCGGCGGCGAGCGGCGCGGCGCTGCCGCTGGGCCTGCCGCATCGCCCGGCAGCGCCCTCGCTGCGCGACGAGTTCGACCAGGCCAATGAAGCGATCGCCCGCGGCCGCGACGCGCTCGACGGCCTGACCGCGGCGCTGCTCTCGGCCGCCCGCGGCGTCTGGGGCGATCGCTGGTCGAGCCTGGTGCCGAAGCCGGTGATCCTCTCCACCTGGGTCGGCTACGACACCGATGGCCGCACCGATATCGGGTGGTGGGACACGCTCAAGCTCAGGCTCGAGCAGAAGCGGCTTCAACTGGCCAGGCTGCAGGGCCAGTTGCTGCCGCTCGGCGATTGCGCGGCGCCGCTGCTCGCGCTGCTTCAGCCGGCGGTCGAAAGCGTGGCGCGGCAGATCGCGGCGGTGCCGGACCGGCCCGACCCGGAGGCGGTGCAGGCGATGGCCGCGCTGGTCGTCGGCGAGCGCGACACGGCGCTGACCTCGACCGAGAAGCTGCTTGCGCTGTTCCCGGCTGCCATCGCGGCCGCGCGCGAGGAGGCCACGCGCATGACGCTCGCCGTCGCCCGCGCCGGGCTCGCCGCGCATGGGCTCGCGCTCGCGCATACCCACATGCGGCTGAACGCGGCGCAGCTGCACAATGCGGTGCGCCAGCGGCTCGGCCTCTCCGGCGCCGAGGATGCCTCGCGCCGGCGCGGCCTGCTTGCCGCGATCAACACCGCGCTGTCGGAGACCGTACCGTTGCCGGTCGATTTCGGCGCGCTGATCGCGGAGCAGGCGAGTGCCGCGCGGCTGATGCTGCTCTGCGCGCAGATCGCCAAGCATGTCGATGGCAGCACGCCGATCCGCTTCCTGATCGCCGAGACCGAGACCGGCTTCACCCTGCTTTCGGCGCTCTGGCTCGCGCGCCGCTTTGGCGTGGAGCATGCGGTCGAGCTCTCGCCGCTGTTCGAGACCGCGGAGGCGCTCGATCATGGCGATCGCGTGCTCGAGGAGGCGCTGCGCAGCCCGCATTTCCGCGACTATCTCCGCCTGCATGGCCGGCTCTGCCTGCAATTCGGCTATTCCGATTCCGGCCGCTATGTCGGCCAGCTCGCCGGCAGCTACCTGGCCGAGCGGTTGAAGATTCGCCTGGTCGAGCTGCTGCGCCGGCACAAGCTCGACGGCATCGAGGTCGTGCTGTTCGACACCCACGGGGAGAGCGTCGGCCGCGGCGGTCATCCTGACAGCCTGAAGGACCGGCTCGACTACCTCTCCCCGCCGCAGGCGCGCGCCGCGCTGGAACGCGCCGGGCTCCGGCTGCGCGAGGAAACCGCCTTCCAGGGCGGCGATGGCTACCTGCTCTTCGGGACGCCGCAGCTCGCGGCCGCGACCATCGCCGGCATCGCCGCGCATGCCTTCGCGCCGATCGGCCAGGGGGATGATCCGGTCTATGCCGAGGCGGATTACGTCGCGGATTTCTTCGCGACCGTCCGGCGCGAGATGGAGGCGCTGGTCGCCGACCCCGGCTATGCCGCGCTGCTCGGCGCCTTCGGGCCCGGGCTGCTGGATCGCACGGGGTCGCGGCCTTCGGTTCGGCAGAGCGACGGCATGGGCGGGCCGATGCGCATCAGCCATCCCTCGCAGCTGCGCGCCATCCCGAACAACGCCATCCTGCAGCAGCTCGGCTGGATGGCGAATTCGCTGCATGGGCTCGGCCGCGCCGCGGCGGCGAATCCGGATGCCTTCACCGATCTCCGCCTGCGCTCGCCGCGCTTCGCGCAGGCGCTGGCGATGGCGGTGCGGGCCTCGGCATGCTCGGACATCGGCGTGCTGCGCGCGGTGGTCGATACGCTCGATCCCGGCCCGTGGCTCGACCGCGCCGGCTTCACCCGGCGCCCGGGCCGGCCGGCCGAGCTGATGGGGGTGGCCGGCGCGGTGGAACGGCTCGATCTCGATGCGCCGGTGCGCCGGCTGTTCCGCCGGCTGCAGGCCGACCACCTGGCGCTGCGGACCGCCTGGCCCGAGCTGCCGGCCATGCCCGATAGGCTCGTGCTGCTGCACGCGCTGCGGCTGGCGCTGATCCACCGCATCTGGCTGCTCGCCGTCGCGATCCCGGATTTCACGCCGCGCGACGGCGCGACGCGCGAGAGCATGGTGCTGCGCATCCTCCAGCTCGACATCGAGCCGGCGCTCGCTGCGCTGGCGAAGATCTTCCCGGCCGAACCGGGCGCCGTGGTCGGCCTCGACTTCCGCGAGCCGGCGCCGCCGCGCGAGGGGCTGAGCTACGCCGCCGAGCATGACGCGATCTTCACGCCCATGGCCCGGCTCCTCGCCCTGGTCCGTGAATGCGGTGCCGCCATCACCCATGAGGTAGGGGCTTTCGGCTGAGGCTCTTTCCCGACAAACTGCCGGCAAGCGCGGCGGGTTGACCGCGCCTCGGGAGGGGGTCCAGGGAACCTAGGATGTCGGCGCTGCTCTTCACGCCCTTCGTCATGCGTGGGCTTTCGCTTGCCAACCGCATCGTTGTGTCGCCGATGGCACAATACTCCGCGACGCCGGACGGCCAAGCCACCGCCTGGCACCAGATGCATGTCGGCAATCTCGTCGTCTCCGGCGCCGGGCTCGTCATCATGGAGGCGACGGCGGTGGAGCCGCGCGGGCGGGTCTCGCCGCGCTGCCTCGGCCTCTGGGACGATGCACAGATGGAGGCGCTGCGGCCCGTGGTGGCCTTCGCGCGCGAGCATGGGCAATCGGCGCTCGGCATCCAGCTCGCCCATGCCGGCCGCAAGGGCTCGGTGGCGCGGCCCTGGGAGGGGCAGCTCGCGATGCACAGGGCGGATGGCGGCTGGCAGACCGTCTCGTCCTGCGACCTGGCCTATCCAGGCCGTGCGGCACCGGCGGCGCTCTCGCATGACGAGCTGGCGGAGATCCGCGACGCCTTCGTCGCCGCGACATACCGCGCCGATGCACTCGGCTTCGACCTCATCGAGTTGCACGCCGCGCATGGCTACCTGCTGCACAGCTTCCTCTCGCCGCTCGCCAACGCGCGCAACGACGAGTTCGGCGGCGACCGCGACGGCCGCATGCGCTTCCCGCTCGTGGTCTTTGCCGCCATGCGCAACGCCTGGCCGGAGCAGAAGCCGATGGGCGTGCGGATCTCGGCGACCGACTGGATCGAGGGGGGCTGGGATGGCGATGACAGCGTGGCCTTCGCGCGGTCGCTGAAGGCGCTGGGCTGCGACTACGTCACGGCGTCGTCCGGCGGCATAAGGCCGGAGCAGAAGATCACGCTCGGCCCCGGCTACCAGGTGCCCTATGCGAAGCGCATCCAGCAGGAGGCCGGGATGCCGGCCATGGCGGTCGGCCTGCTCAATGACCCGGACCTCGCCGAGCAGGTGCTGCAGCATGGCGACGCCGCGCTGATCGCGCTCGGCCGCGGCATGACCTGGAATCCGCGCTGGCCCTGGCATGCCGCCGAGGCGCTGGGCGCGGCCGCGCCCTTTCCGCCGCAATACGCCCGCAGCCAGTCCAACATGCGGACCGGCGACGTGTTCCGGCCCTTCGCGGATCGGGCCCGCTAAGCCACGACGCCGAGTTCGCGCGCCTTGATCTGAAGTGCCAGGTGCTGCGAGTAGATCCGGCACTGCGCCAGGCTGCCGGCCATGAACCACAGGCCCTGCTGCGCCGTGGGCCTGAACATGTTGTTGAGCTCGCCATCGGCGCCGATGCCCCAGACCGGGCCGATCCTCTCGGCGATCGCCTCGCCGAGCAGCCGGCGTACCAGCTCCTGCTGGGTGTGGTAGCCGGTCGCGGTGACGAGCAGGTCGGCGCGTTCGACGCGGCCATCCTTCATCAGCGCGCCGTCCGCGACGAAGCGCTCGATGTCGTCCCATTGCAGCAGGCCGATCTCGCCGCTGATGATCAGGTCCGAGCAGCCGGCATTGAGGTAGTAGCCGCCGCCGCGCGTGCGATACTTCATCTGGTGGCCGGTGCCGTCCGCGCCGAGGTCCTGCTTGAAGCCCTTCGCCCAGAGCGCGGCGATCAGGTCCTTGTCGAACTCCGCCATGCGCTTCACCGCCTGCTGGTAGCCGCGGACGATCAGCGGATAGGTGCCGGCCGAGGCCAGCAGGTCGCAATCCTCGAGCGGCGGGCCTTCCTCATAGAGCGCGTAGTTCAGCTTGGCGCTGGGGTCGATGCTGACGACGGTGGTCGCGCCGCGCTGGATGATGCTGGTGGCGACACCATGGCTGTGCAGGTCCTGTGCGACGTCGTGCCCGCTATTGCCGGTGCCGAGCACCAGCGCGCGCTTGCCGCGCCAGGCCGCGCCGCTGCGGAAGCCGTGGCTGTGCAGGACCTCGCCGCGGAAATCCGCGATGCCCGGCAGAGCCGGGGTCTTGGGGATGCCGCTGACGCCATTTGCGAAGACGATGTGGCGCGGCCTCATGCCGCGCTCGCTGCCATCGGCGCGGCGCAGACGGACGATCCAGTGGCCGTCCGCCGCGTCCCACTCGCCCGCGACGAACTCGGTCGAGGTCCAGACATTGCACTGCATCGCCCAGGCATAGGCCTCGAACCAGCCGCCGAGCATGTCCTTCGGAATGTACTTCGGCCAATGCGGCGGGTAGGGCATGTAGGGCAGGTGGTTGACGTGGATCTGGTTGTGCAGCGCCAGCGAGTGGTAGCGATGCCGCCAATTGTCGCCGATCCGCGCATTCTTCTCGACGACCAGCGTATCGACGCCGAGCAGGCCAAGTCGCGCGGCGATGGCAAGCCCGGCCTGGCCGGCGCCGATCACGACGACCGTGGGGTCGCGCTCCGCGAAGGCGGTGGCGGCATCGCGCTGGTCCTGCCAGTTCTCGCCGCCGAAATTCCTCGAATAGGCCTCGCCGGAGGGGCGGCGCGCGTTGAGCGGCTCCTCGTGGCCCTTCAGCGCTTCGAGGGAGGTGCTGAGCACCCAGGCGCGGCCGGGCTGGTCCGCCAGCAGGCGCAGCACGCCATGGCCGCGGCCGGTGGCGGTCTCGAAGCGGAAGATCGCCTCGATCACCTCGATGCCGAGGCGCTTGACGCGGCGCGGCGGGGTCCGCGCTGCGTCGAGCGTGAAGCCGGCGGCTTGCGTCTTCGCCTGGGTGCGCAGAAGCGCGGCCGCGATCTCGGCCGCGCCGCCATGCGGCGTCAGGTTCCAGGTGAAGGCGAGCAGGTCGCGCCAGTGGCATTCCTCGGCGAATATCCCGGCCAGCGCCTTGGCATCACCGGCCGCAAGCGCCGCCTCGAAGCCGGCCAGCCAGCGCGCGGCGTGGTCGGCATCGCTGCTGGCGATCGGGCTGATCTGGTTCATCGCGGACGGTCCCCATGACTTTCCGGCGAGGCTACGCCCGGATAGGCTCGCCGCCAACGACCGCTGGGAGGATGCCATGATCCCGATCCGACGCCGCGCCCTCGGCGCCTTGCCGCTGCTCGCCCTGCCGGGCCTGGCCCGCGCCCAGGCCTTCCCCGCCCGCCAGGTGCGTCTCGTCGTCGGCTTCGCGCCGGGCGGCGCCAACGACATCATGGCGCGGCTGTTGGCGGCCAACTACCAGGAGAGCTTCCCGGGCGGCAATTTCGTGGTCGAGAACCGGCCCGGCGCCGGCACGCTGCTGGCCGCCGAGCACATCGCGCGCGCGGCGCCGGATGGCTATTCGCTGCTCTACGCGTCGACCTCGACGCTGATCACTTCGCTGGTGAACTCCAAGGCTGGCATCGAGGTGCCGCGCGACTTCGCCGCCATCGCGATGGCGCAGAGCTCGCCGCTGCTGCTGGTGGCGCGGGCGGATTTCCCGGCGCGGACGCTTGCCGACGTGATCGCGCTGGCGAAGCAGAAGCAGGGCCGACTGACCGTCTCGCATCCCGGCACCGGCGGGATCAACCACCTCTCGCTCGCGGTGCTGATGCGCCAGGCCGGCATCGAGCTGACGCTGGTGCCCTACAACGGCAACCAGCCCTCGATCACCGCGCTGTTGCGCGGCGATGTCGACATGGCCAGCGACAGCCTGTTTGCCACGCGCGCGCCGCTCGAGGCCGGGCAGATCCGTGCCATCGCGATCACCAGCGCCGAGCGCCTGCCGACGCACCGGGATGTGCCGACCTTCGCCGAGACCCTGCCGGGCTATGAGGTGATGTTCTGGGGCGGGCTGCTCGCGCCGCGCGGCACGCCGGAGCCGGTGCTCGAGGCGATGAACCGCGCGACCGATGCCGCACTGAAGAAGCCGGATGTCGCCGAGCGTGTCCGCGGCTTCGGCGCCATCCCGGTCGGCGGCACGCGCGAATTCTACGCCCGCGCGATCGCCGAGGATTGGCGCCGCTGGGGCGAGGTGGTGCGGGAGAACCGGATCACGGCGGATTAGAGGATCGGCCGCCAGGGCGCCGGCAGGATGCTGTAGCCCTCGGCCTCCTTGCGGATGAAGCCGAGGCCGGGGAAGTCCATGTGCATCCCGGCGACCAGCAGCTGGTCGGCGGCGGCCATGTCCAGCACGCGGCGGCGCGTCGCCACCGCGCCCGCGGGATCGACATCGAAGCTGATGCCCCATTCCGGATGGCGGGACTGCAGCACGGGTACATGCACCATGTCGCCGAAGACCAGCAGCTGCTGGTCGCCCGAGGCGATCCGGTAGATGGTGTGGCCCGGCGTATGGCCGAAGGCGTCGATCGCGGTGATCCCCGGCGCCGGCGAGGCGCCGCTGGCCAGCCGCCGCATGCGGCCCTGATAGGCGCTGGCGACCTGCTTGGCATAGGCGAAGCCGCCGCGGCTGCCCTGCGGCACCTTGGACGTGTTGCTGTCGTCCAGCCAGAAGGCGGCCTCGGCCTCCGGCACCACGAGCTCGGCGGTCGGGAAGAGCGCGCGGCCCTCCTTGTCGCAGAGGCCGCCGGCGTGATCGCGGTGCAAGTGGGTCAGCACCACGAGATTGATCCTGTCGTTGGGTGCGCCAGCGGCGGCGAGGTTCGCCGGCAGCTGGCCCATGGTGGGCCCGAGTGCATCGCCTGAGCCGGTGTCGATTAGTGCGAGCCGGGCGCCGCTGTTCACGAGGAAGGTGTTCAGAGCGCAGGGCACGGGCGTCTCGGTCGGCAGCCGCGCCTCGCCGAGCAACCGGCGCGCCTCGGCGAGATTGGCCTCGCCGAAGACCTGCGGTGGCAGGTTGATCACGCCGTCGCTGACCGCGGTGACCTCGATATCGCCGATGCGCGCGCGGTAGAGGCTCGGCACCTGGCGGCCGACGGGCGGTGCACCGGCGAGCGCCGAGGTGGCGGCGAGGGCAAGCGGCGCGGCGAGCGCGGCGCGGCGTGTCATGGTCATGCGGCGATTCCTCCCCTTGTTTTTTCAGCTCTCCGGCGTCGGCGTGTCCATCCCGCGGAAGCAGACGAGCTGCCGCGCCGCGCGCTGCGCCGGCGTCAGCGCGAGCCAGGCTTCGAATTGCCGCAGCACCTTGGCGGTGATGGTGGCGACCTGGTGGTGGCGCGTCTCCTCGAAGCCGAAGAAGCGGATCTCCTCGAGCTCGCCCGAACCGCGCAGCGCGCCTTGCGTGGCCTCGGTGCGTGCGATCAGGAAGCGCGCGTTGAAGCGCGCGACGCGGTTGGGTGGCGTGACGGCGCGGCAGAGATACTCGAGCGCGGCGAGATCCGGGTGCAGCCGCGAGCCCTCCATGCGGCCGAGCACGAGGCCGGTCTCCTCCTCCAGCTCGCGCGCCGCGGCGATGCCGAGGGCGCGGGCGAGCGAAGGCGGCGCCTGCCGTTCGAGGCAGGCGCGGGTGAAGTCCGGCAACTCGGAGACGGCACGCGCGCGGTGATCGGCGCGATCGACGCGGCCGCCCGGGAAGACCAGCACGTTCGGCATGAAGCGATGGCCGGGATGGCGTCGGCCCATCAGCACCTCGGGCCCGTGCGGGCCGTCGCGCCAGAGGATCAGGCTCGCGGCATGGCGCGGGCGGACGCTGCGGGTCGCGGCCTTGCGGGCCTCGGTGGCGCCGCCCGGATTGTCGGCGAGCGTCGGCTCAGCCAAGCGAGAGGCCCTGCAGCTTCAGCCAGGTGCGCAGGCCGAAGCGCTCCGGCACGGAGAGTTGCCGCGCGGCGTTCTCCGACCAGGTGCAGCCCTCGGGCGCGGGGCCGAGGATCTCGGGGTAGCGCGGCTTGGCGGGCGGGCGGGCGGCGTCGTAGGCGGGGAGTGCCAGCATCAACCCGCCGTCGTCATAGCGCTCGCGGTGCACGACGACACTCTGCGGCAAGCGCGGCGAGAGCCAGTTACGCGCGCCCTCCGGCCAGCCGAGCGTCAGGCCCGCCACTGGATAGACGCCGGCTGGCAGCTCGCACAGCGGGCCGATCTTCTCGACGTGGTTGCGGACATAGGAGATCGGGCAGGTGCCGAGGCCCGCGGCTTCGGCGGCCAGCACGGTGAAGCCGAGCGCGAGCGATGCATCGGCGGTCGCGTTGATGAAGGTGTCGACGTTGTCGTTGGCGTGGCGGCGGCCGTGATGCGCGCAGACCTCGCGGCCGCGGCGGATGTCGCCGCAGAACAGCAGGAAGACCGGCGCCTGCTTGATCCAATCCATGCCGCCGATCCAGTCGGCGATGCGGACGATCTTGGCGCCGTCCTGGATCACGATTATGGCGTATTGCTGCAGGTCGGACTTGGAGGGCGCCGATTGCGCGCCTGCAAGCACGGTCTGCAGCGTGGCCTCATCGACCGGCTTCGCGGCATAGCGGCGCGTCACGCGGCGGTCGAGGATGGCGGCGAGGGCGGGCGGCACCTCGGGCATCGGTGCGAAGGGCAGCGGCGCCTCCGGCTTGATGCCGTAGCGGCCACGGATCAGGCTCTCGGGATCGCTCATGTGCGCACCACCCAGGCATCAGCGACCACCACGCCCTGGCCTTCGGGCAGGATGATCAGCGGGTTGATCTCGGCCTCCGTCATTTCCTCGCGCGCGGCGAGGTGGGAGACGGCGACGATCGCATGGACTAGCGCCTCGAGGTCGCCGCGCGCCTGGCCGCGCCAGCCGGCGAGCAGCTGCAGGCCCTTCACGCGGCCGATCATGGCGCGCGCCTCGGACTCGGTGACCGGGGCGATGGCGAGCGTCACGTCTCGGAAGAGTTCGGCCGCGATCCCGCCGGTGCCGAGCAGGACGACGGGGCCGACCTCCGGGTCGCGGCGGAAGCCGAGGATTGCCTCGCCGAGGCCCTTGGCCATGGGCTGCACGAGAAAGCCGGTCAGCGTGGCGTTCGGCGCGTGGTGGTGAACGCGGTCGCGCATCGCGGCCATCTCGGCGGCGAGCGCCGCGGCATCTGGGATGTTCAGCGCGACGCCGCCGGCCTCGGTCTTGTGGGCCAGGTCGGGCGAGAGGATCTTCAGTGCGACGGGGAAGCGGAGGTCGGCCGGGATCGCGGCATCGTCGTGCAGCACGCGGGCATCGCCTGCGAGGCCAAGCGTCGCAAACAGTGCGCGGGCATCGGCCTCGTCGGGACGCGCGGGCAGTGTGTGGTGCAGCGCGGGCAACGCTGGCTCGCTGCGCGGCGCACGCCACTCGCAGTATGCCCGGATGCAATCGGCGGCGCTTTCCGGCGTGCGGAAGGCGGGGATGCCGGCCTCGGCGAGCAGGCGCAGCGAGGCATCGGCCTGCGGCACCAGGAAGGCGGCGATCGGCTTGGTGCCGCCGGCATCGCGCGCGCGCAGGATGCCGGCGACCGCGTCCTGCGGCTTGAACTGGGCGGAGGAGCCGATCACCGACAGCACGAGGTCGGTGTCCTCAGCGGCCTGCAGCGCGGCGACGGCGGCGGCAACGCGGTCGGGTTTGGCACCCGCAAGCGTCAGGTCGAGCAGGCGACCGTGATGGGCGATCTTTGCCTCGTCGAGCAGCGCGGCGGCGCGTATGTCCGGCGCCTTCGCCTCGATGCCGGCGACGCCGAGGCAGTCGACGGCCATGGCGCCGCCGCCGCCGGTGGTGGTGGTGACGCCGACGGCGCGATGCGCATGGGGCGGCGGCGTGCGGCCGATGACCAGCGGCGGCAGCTCGAACAGCGCCTCCAGCGTCGTCACGCGCAGGATGCCGTGGGCGGCGAAGAAGGCCTCGGCCGCGGCGTCGGAGCCGGCGAGCGCGCCTGTGTGCGAGGTGGCGAGTTCGGCGCCATAGGGCGAGCGGCCCAGCTTGTAGGCGATGACGGGCTTGCCGGCGGCATGCGCGCGGCGGGCCAGGTCGGCGAAGTGCTGCGGTCCGCGGATCGCTTCCAGAAAGAGCAGGATGGCGTCGACATCGGGGTCGTCGACGAGCAGGCCAGCGACCTCACCGGCGGTGAGGTCGGCCTCGTTGCCGGTGCCGATAATGTGGGAGAAGCCGATGCCGCGCGCCGCACCGCGCGACATGATGGCGCCCATCATGGAGCCGGATTGCGAGACGAGCGCGATGCGGCCTGGCAGCAGCGCGTCGACCTCGAGCGCGGCATTGACCGAGCAGGCGATGCCTTCGCGCAGGTTGATCACGCCCATGGAGTTGGGGCCGAGGATGCGGAGCCCGGCGCGGCGCGCGGTGGCGAGCAGGCGGGCCTGAAGTGCTGCTCCTTCGGGCCCGGCTTCGGCGAAGCCGTCGGCGAGGACGCAGGCGGCGGGGATGCCCTTGGCGGCGACGGCGTCGACCACGCCTTCGACGTGCGGCGTGTTGAGCAGGATATAGGCGAAGTCGACCGGGCCGGGGATGTCGGTGACGGTTGGGTAGGCCGGCAGGCCGAGGACGGTCGCCTCGCGCGGATGCACCGGCAGGATCTCGCCCTGGTAGCGGTGCTTGCTGAGGTAGAGTTGCGCGCGCGCGGTCAGGCGGCTGGCGTCCGACGACGCACCGATCAGCGCGATGCGCTTGGGTTGAAAGAGCGCGCGATGCAGCACGGCTGACTCACAGAAAAAGGTGATGGGTTTGGGCGCCAGCGGCGCCCAAAGGGGGAAGAGTTCCCTCTTCCCCCGTTCTTGTCGTTACAGCGGATCCCAGGAGAACACCTCGCCCGAGCGCTCGAGCGGCACGAAGAAGCTCTTCAGCGCCGGCAGCGCGTGCTCGGCGATGCCTTCCGGCGTCCAGCCATCCGAGGCGTGGATGCCGCGGATCGGCCGGTTCTGGCTGAACAGGAAGAGCTCGTTCATGCGCGGTCCGAAGATCTGGCCGGTGACCTCCTTCGCCGCGTCGGAGGCGAGGAAGACCGCGAGCGGGGCGTTCTTCTCGGGTCCCATGCGCATGATCTTCTCGACCCGCGCCTTCTGCTCCGGCGTCTCCGCCGGGATCGAGGACGTCATGCGCGACCAGGCGAAGGGCGCGAGGCAGTTCGAGCGCACGTTGTAGCGCTTCATATCGAGCGCGATCGACTTCGACAGCGCGCAGATGCCGAGCTTGGCCGCGGAGTAGTTGGCCTGGCCGAAATTGCCGATCAGCCCGGAGGTCGAGGTGATGTGGACATAGGCGCCGCTTTCCTGCTTGCGGAAATGCGTCGCCGCATGGCGCGACATGTAGAAGCTGCCGTTGAGGTGGACGGCGATCACCGCGTCCCATTCCTCCGCCGTCATGCGGTGGAAGATCTGGTCGCGCAGGATGCCAGCATTGTTCACGACGATGTCGATGCGGCCGAAATGGTCGAGCGCCGACTGCACGATCTTGCCCGCGCTCTCCCAGGAGGCGACGCTGTCGGTGTTGATCTCGGCGCGGCCGCCGCGCTGCTCGATGATCGCCTTGGTCTGCTGCGCCGGCGTCGCCGAGAGGCCCTCGCCGGTCAGCGAGGCGCCGATGTCGTTGATGATGACGGCCGCACCTGCTTGAGCCATGTGCAGCGCGATCTCACGGCCGATGCCGCCGCCCGAGCCGGTGACGACGGCGACCTTCCCGTCCAGCATGCCCATCTGCGTTTCCTCCTTGGGTATCGATGGGTGATTCGTACCCCCGCCAAGCCGGCGCGTGAAGCCGGGCGGCATGGACGGCGCAGCAAGGGCGTTGCATATCCGTCCCCGACCGGGGGTTCGGCATGGCGTTGGTTGCGCTCGAGGATGTCGGGAAGACCTATCGCGGGCGCGGCGGCGCCTGGGAGGCGGTGCGCGGCTTCACGCTGGGGCTGCAGGAGGGTGAGTTCGTCTGCCTGCTCGGCACCTCCGGCTGCGGCAAGACCACGGTGCTGAACATGGTGGCCGGGTTCGAGGCGCCGACCGCCGGCCGTATCCTCCTGGATGGTGCACCGGTGAAGGGCCCAGGCGCCGAGCGCGGCGTCGTGTTCCAGGGCCAGGACAGCCTGTATGACTGGCTGACCGCGCTCGACAATATCGGCTTTGGGCTGCGCCTGCGCGGCATGGGCAAGGCCGAGCGGCGGGCGAAGGCGACGCATTTCCTGGATCTCGTCGGGCTGACGGGGCAGGGGGGCAAGCATCCCGCCGAGCTGTCGGGCGGGATGAAGCAGCGCATCCAGATTGCGCGCGCGCTGGCGGCCGATCCGCGCATCCTGCTGATGGACGAGCCCTTCGGCGCGCTGGACGCGATGACGCGCGCGACGCTGCAGGGCGAGCTCAGCCGGATCTGGGCGGAGACCCGGAAGACCGTGCTCTTCATCACCCACGACATCGAGGAGGCGGTGGCCCTGGCCACACGCATCGCGGTGATGACGCGCGGGCCTGGCGGCACGCTCAAGGCGGTGATCGAGAATACGCTGCCCTTCCCGCGCGACCGGACCTCGGACGACTACATGGCGGTGTTCCGCCAGGTGCATGCGCTGATCCATGCGGAGATCGTCGTCGCGTCGGAGACGCGCGGGATGACGGCGGCATGAACCGCGCATCGATCGTCGGCGGCTATCTGGTGGGCTTCGCACTGCTGTTCCTGGTCTGGCAGGTGGCGGCGACCTGGTTGGCGCGCTCGGCGCTGTTCCCGCCGCCCGGGCCGGTGCTGGAACGCGCCGTGGTGCTGATCCAGGATGGGCTGCTGCAGGAGGCGGTCTTCGCCAGCCTGCGCCGCATCGCCCAGGGCTTCACCCTCGGCAGCCTGATCGGCATCCCCATCGGCCTCGCGATCGGCAGCTTCCGCCCGGTGCGCATGCTGCTCGAGCCCTGGACCGAGTTCTTCCGCTTCATCCCCGCGGTCGCGATGATCACCGTCGCGGTGATCTGGTTCGGCATCGGCGAGGAGAGCAAGGTCTTCCTGATCGCCTACACCACCATCTTCGTGGTCATCATCAGCACCGCGGCCGGCGTCGGCGCGGTCTCGCGCGACAAGATCCGGGCGGCGCAATGCCTCGGCGCGTCGAAGCTGCAGATCTTCGCGCTCGTCGCCCTGCCGGCCACCGTGCCCTACATCCTCACCGGCATGCGCCTCGCCATGGCCAACGCCTTCGTCACCATCGTCGCGGCGGAACTCGTCGCCAGCAATGACGGGCTCGGCAAGATGCTGTGGGACGCCAGGCTCTACATGCAGGTCGAGGACATCTTCGTCGCGCTGCTCGCGCTGGGAATGCTTGGATTCCTGGCCGACCGCGCCTTCCGCTTCGCCATCCGCGCCTTTGCCGGGCGCTTCAATCCGACCGTCTGAGGGAGAGAAACCATGCTTCGTCGCAGCCTGCTCGCCACGCCCGCGCTGATCGCCGCCCTGCCGGTGCGCGCCCAGGGCACCATCAAGATGACGATCGCGACCGGCGTCGATCCCTCCTTCTCGCCCTACTATGTCGGCAAGGAGGGCGGCTTCTTCGAGAAGCACGGGCTCGACGTGACGATCAACACCGGCCCCTCGGGCAGCGCCATGATCGCCTTCCTGATCGGCGACCAGGTGAACAGCGCCTATGGCTCGGAACAGGCCGGCGTCTCCGCGAACATCCGCGACCCCAAGGTGGTGGCGATCGCCGAGGGCACGGCGCTGCTGCGCTGGCTCAGCATCGTCGGCCGCAACATCGAGACCATGGACCAGCTCAAGGGCAAGAAGGTCGGCGTCGCCCGCGGCACCGGCGGCGAGGTGTTCTGGCTGTCGGTGATCGACAAGCTGAAGCTGAATCCGGCCGACTACACCATCGTCAATGTCGAGGCGCCCGAGATGGTCGCCGCGCTCGAGCGCGGCAACATCGACGCCTTCGCGGTCTGGGAGCCCTGGCCGACCCGCGCGCTGCGCGCCATCCCGAACACGAAGATCCTGCTGAACAACGAGAGCATCCAGATCGTCCGCAACTTCATCTACATGAACAAGGGCTGGGCCGAGGCCAACCAGGAAGCGACCCGCCGCTTCCTGCGCGCCTTGCTGGAATCCGCCGCCTTCATCGACAGCAACCGCGAGCAGGCGACGGCCCAGGTCGCGCGCTTCCTGCGGCAGGACCGCGCCCTGATCGGCGAGCTGCTGACCAAGATCCGCTTTCCGCTCGACCTCACGAAGGACTCGGTCGCCAACATGCAGCTGGCGATCGACCAGCTGCGCGGCATGGGGCGGCTGGGCAAGGAGGTGACGCCCGCCGAGGTGATCTGGGCCGAGCCGCTGAAGGCGGTGGCGCCCGATCGGGTCCGCATCTAGCCTTGCCGCGTCACCAGGGAGAGCGACGATGAGCAAGGGGACGCACTACGAGACCGGCAAGGCGATCCGCAACAAGCTGCTGGGCGAGGCGGAGGCGTCGAAGATCTCCGAGACCGTCTATGCCGACCCGATGATGGAGAAGTTCCGCGACTACGCCATCGAGGCGGTCTTCGGCATGCTCTGGTCGCGGCCGGGGCTCGACCTGAAGACCCGCGCGCTGATCTGCGTGGTCTCCGATACCGCCATCCATGCCTGGCCCGAGCTGAAGATCCACCTGCGCATGGCCCGCAACATGGGCTGGACCGAGGAGGAGCTCTCCGAGGCGCTCATGCATATGAGCGGCTATGTCGGCCTGCCCGCCGTGCGCGAGGCGCTGCTCGAGGCCAAGGCGGTATTCGAGGAGATGCGCAAGGAAGGCGTGAAGTGAGCGACCCCGTCGCCGAGCGGCACATGCGCGAGGCGTTGCGCCTCGCGGCAGAATCCGTCGCCAGCGGCGGCGGACCCTTCGGCGCGGTGGTGGCGCAGGGCGAGAGGGTGGTGGCGCGCGGGCAGAACCGCGTGACCATCGACATGGACCCGACCGCGCATGCCGAGGTGGTGGCGATTCGCCGTGCCTGTGCCGCGGTCGGGCGCTTCGACCTGCGCGGGCTCACGCTCTATTCGAGCTGCGAGCCCTGCCCGATGTGTCTCGCCTCGATCCACTGGGCGCGGCTCGATCGCGCCTATTTCTCGGCGACGCGCTGGGATGCCGCGGCGGTAGGCTTCGACGACGAGAAGCTGTACCGGGAGGTCTCCGCCCCGCTGCACGAGCGCGAGGTACCGACCCTGCTGCTGCTGCCGGAGGAGGGCAAGGCGCCCTTCGAGGCCTGGATGGCGAAGGTGGACCGCACGCATTACTAGACGGGCTGCAAGGCCTCGCGGATGGCTGGCATCTCCACCGCGATCGCATCGCCGACGCGCACCACGCCGCCACGCAGCACCACCGCCATCACGCCGGTCTTGCGGATCAGCGCGCCATCCGGCGCCCGGCCCAGCATCTGCGCGAGCAGCCCGGGCTGGAAGGCCTCGATCTGCGAACAGGGATTGCGCAGACCGGTGATCTCGATCTCCGCCTCGCCGAGCGTCAGCCGCGCCCCGCGCGGCAGGCCGAGCAGGTCGATGCCCTCGGTCAGCACGTTCTCGCCGAGATCGCCGGGCCGCACCGTGAAGCCCTTGGCCGCGACGTCCGCCAGCAGCTCGGCATGGATCAGGTGCACCTGGCGCAGGTTCGGCTGGGTCGGGTCGCGCGCCAAGCGCGAGCGGTGCTTCACCGTCTCGCCGAGATGCGCATCGCCCTCGACGCCGAGGCCGGCAAGCAGGCGGATCTGCTCCGTCACCGCCTTGTTGAACCGATGCGTCGGGGCCGAGGCCAGGGAGATCACGCGTGCCATGCCCCTGGCTAGCACAGCGCCGCACCGCGCGGCATCCTCGGGCGCATGACAGACGCCGCCCACGCCTTCGCCGCCCATGCAGCCGGGCTCCGCTTCGAGGATATCCCCGCGAGCGCCGTCGCCCGCGCCAAGGTCTTCATCCTGGATGCGCTCGGCGTCGGCATCGCCGGCTCGTCCCTGCCCGAGGCGCGCGCGCTGCTGCGGGTCGCGCGCGGCTGGGGCGAGGGCGCGGCCGCCAGCGTCTGGGGCACGCGCGAGAAACTCGCACCCGGCGCCGCCGCGCTGGTCAACGGCTACCAGATCCACGGCCAGGAATACGACAGCCTGCACGAGGGTGCGGTGCTGCACGCCTTCGCCACGCTGCTGCCGGTACTGATGGCCGAGGCCGAGGTTCGCGGCGGCATGACCGGCCGCGACCTGATCACAGCGGTCATTGCCGGCGTCGACGTGGCCTGCTCGATCGGTCTCGCGGCGCGGCAGGGCTGGCGCTTCTTCCGCCCCGCGACCTCGGGCGGCTTCGGCGCCGCGGCGGGCCTCGCGCGGCTGCGTGGCTTCGATGCCGCGCACACCCTGGCGGCGCTGGGCCTGCAGCTCGGCCAGGCCAGCGGCACCATGCAGGCGCATACCGAGGGCGTGCCGCTGCTGCCGCTGCAGATCGGCTTCAATGCCCGCGCGGCGATGCAGTCCTGCGACCTGGCGCAGGCGGGCTTTGCTGGACTCGATGCCCCGCTCGAGGGCCGGTTCGGCTACCTCCCGCTGTTCGAGGGCGCCTGGGATTGCTCGGAGGTGGTGGCGCAGCTCGGCACGCGCTGGCGGGTCGAGGAGCTCAGCCACAAGCCCTTCCCGTCCGGTCGCGCGACGCATGCCGGCGTCGATGCGGTGATCGCGCTGCGCGAGGCGCATGGCTTCGGCGCCGGCGATGTGGCTTCGATCACCTTGGAGGTGCCGCCGCTGATCGACCAGCTCGTCAACCGCCCCGCGCAGCCGGCGCCCAGCGCCAGCTATGCCCGGCTCTGCCTGCCCTTCGTGCTGGCCAAGCTTCTGCTGGAAGGCGCGGTGCGGATGGACCAGTTCCGCGGCGCGGCCCTCGCCGACCCCGCGACCTATGCGCTGGCCCGGCGCGTCCGCGTGCAGCGCGTCGACAACCCCGACCCGAATGCGCTGGTGCCGCAGACGGTGACCATCGCGCTCACGGACGGCCGGGAACTGCGCCACACCGTCACCGCCATGCTGGCGAGCCCGGCGCGGCCGCTGACGCGCGAGCAGCACCTGGCGAAGTTCCGCGACTGCTGGGCCTTCAGCGCCGTGCCACTCGGCGAGCCCGAGCGCTTGATCGACCTCGTCGACCGACTCGACACCGTCGCGGATGTCCGTGCCCTGATCTGACCTACTCCGCCGGCGCCAGCGCCGCCCGCCGCGCGCGCTTCTGCCGCCCGACCCGGTCGAGCGCCAGGTAGACCACCGGCGTGGTATAGAGCGTCAGCAGCTGGCTCAGCGCCAGCCCGCCGATGATGGTGATGCCGAGCGGGTGCCGCAGCTCCGACCCCGCGCCCGTCCCGATCCAGAGCGGCACCGCGCCGAGCATGGCCGCGAGCGTCGTCATCAGGATCGGCCGGAAGCGTTCGCGGCAGGCCAGCATTACCGCCTCCATCCCGCCGACGCCCTCGCGCCGTTCGTGTTCCAGTGCGAAGTCGACCACCATGATGGCGTTCTTCTTCACGATGCCCATCAGCAGGATCACGCCGATCAGCGCGATGACGCTGAAGCTCTCATCCGTGATCAGCAGCGCGAGCAGCGCGCCGATGCCGGCCGTCGGCAGGGTGGAGAGAATCGTGATCGGATGCAGCAGGTGCTCGTAGAGAATACCGAGCACGATGTAGATCGTGATCAGCGCCGCGAGGATCAACAGCGGCTGGTCGCGCGCAAAGCTCTGGAAGGCCCGCGCATTGCCGGCGAATTCGGTGCGCAGCCCGTCGGGCAGGCCGATCTCGGCCGCCGCCTGCTCGACCAGCGCAGTCGCCTGGCCGAGCGCCACGCCCTCGGCGAGGTTGAAGGTGATGGTCGCTGCCGGGTACTGCCCCTGGTGGGTGACGAAGAGCGGCGCCGTGCTGCGCTCCATGCGCGTCACCGCCGAGAGCGGCACCATGACGCCGCCCGATCCCGGCAGCCAGACGTCGTCGACTTGCTCGGGGTATTGCTGCAGTGCCGGGTCGAGCTCCAGCACCACGCGGTACTGGTTGCGGGTGCGGTAGATGATCGAGACCTGGCGCTGTGCGAAGCTGCTGTTCAGCGCCGCGGTGATTGCCTGGACCGAGACGCCGAGCCTTGCTGCCGCCTCGCGGTCGATGACCAGCCGCGTGACGAGCCCGGCGCGCTGCTGGTCGGACGAGACATCTGCGAGCCCCGGCACGGTGCGCAGCTTCTCGACCAGCTTCTCCGACCACTCCGCCAGCTGCTCGAGCGTCGGCGAGAGCAGCACGAACTGCACGCTGGCATTGCCCGGCCGCCCGCCCATGCCGATCTCCGGCACCGCCCGCATGAAGGTCTGGATGCCGGGGATGGTCGCCAGCGGCCGTCGCAGCCGGTTCACGACATCGGCCGCCGACACGCCGCGCTCCTCAAGCGGCTTCAGGCTGATGAAGAGCCGCCCCTGGCTGACCGAGGCATTGCCGAAGCCACCGCCCACCGTCGAGGCGACATTGGCGATCGCCGGGTCGCGCTGCAGCACCGCGACCACCTTCTCCTGCAACTGCAGCATCGCGGCATAGGAGATGTCGGGCGGCGCCCGGGTGGTGCCGACGATCAGCCCGGTATCCTGGTCCGGGAAGAAGCTCTTCGGCACGATGGTATAGAGCCAGACCGTCACGCCGATCAGCCCGATGGTCAGCAGCAGCACCAGGTGGCGGAACCTCAGCACGACCCGCAGCGAGGCCATGTAGGCATCGGTCAGCCAGGTCATGCCGCGCTCGATCCCGCGCGACACGCGGCCGGGCGGCTTCGGCTCGGGCCGCGCCAGATGCGCCGCCAGCATCGGCGTCACGGTGAGCGAGACAAGGCCCGAGAGCGCCACCGCGATCGCCAGCGTGACAGAGAACTCGCGGAACAGCCGCCCGATCAGCCCGCCCATGAAGAGCAACGGGATGAAGACCGCGATCAGCGAGACGGTCATCGAGACGATGGTGAACCCGATCTGCCGGGCGCCGGCGAGCGCGGCCTCCATCGGCTTCATGCCGCGTTCCTGCAGCCGCGCCATGTTCTCGATCATGACGATGGCGTCGTCGACCACGAAGCCGACCGAGATGGTCAGCGCCATCAGCGAGAGGTTATCCAGCGAATAGCCCGCCAGCCACATCACCGCGAAGGTGCCGAGCAGCGAGAGCGGCACCGCGGCGCCCGTGGCGATCACCGCCGACACCCGCCGCAGGAACACCGCGGTCACCCCGATGACGAGCGCGACCGAGAGCAGCAGCGTGGTCTGCACCTCGTGCACGCTGGCCCGGATCGTGGTCGACCGGTCGCGCAACACCTCGATGGTCACGCCGCCGGGCAGCCAGCGTGAGACCTGCGGCAGCAGCGCCAGCACCTCGTCCACCACGTCGATGACGTTGGCATCGGCCTGCTTGAAGATGATCATGAAGGCGGCCGGACGACCGTTCACCGAGCCACCCTGCCGGCGGTCGCGTACGTCGAGCGCAACCTTGCCGATGGCGTTGATCCGGACGATCGCGCCGTCCTTCTGGCGCACGATGATGCGGCCGAATTCCTCCGGCGTGTTCAGCCTGTCGTTCACCGCGATCGCCGCGGTCTGCTCCGGCCCGTCGATCAGCCCGGTCGCCTGGGTGACATTGGCCTGGGCGATCGCCTGGCGGACTGCCTCCAGGCTCACCCCCGCCGCCTTGGCCAGCATCGGGTCGATGGTGACGCGGATCGCCGGCTGCTCGCCGCCGGCAATCAAAACCTGTGACACGCCCGGCACCTGGGCGATGCGCGGCGCGACGATGCTGTCCGCGGCGTCGTAGATCGCGCCGGGCGTGACCGTGTCCGCGCGCAGCGACAGGATCATCACCGGGCTGTCCGCCGGGTTCGCCTTGCGGAAGCTGGGCGGGCTCGGCAGGCCGGCGGGCAGGTCGGCATTCGCCGCGTTGATCGCCGCCTGCACGTCCTGCGCCGCCTCGTCGACCGGCTTCGACAGGTCGAACTGGATGACGATGGAGGTCGCACCCAGCGAGGAGGTCGAGGTCATCTCGGTCACGCCCGCGATCGCGCCCAGCCGGCGCTCGAGCGGTGCGGCGACCGAGTTCGACATGATCGCCGGATCGGCGCCGGGCTGGCTGGCGGTGACGACGATGGTCGGGATGTCGACCCGCGGCAGCGGCGCTACCGGCAGGTTGAAATAGGCAACGAGCCCAGCGAGTGCGACGCCGAGGGCGAGCAGGGTCGTGCCGATCGGCCGCCGGATGAAAGGCTCGCTGATCGACACGCTACTCGGCCGGAGCGGGGGCGCGGCGGCGAAACAGCCGCTGCGCGCGGTCGCGGATCTGCTCCATCGCCAGGTAGATCACCGGCGTCGTGTAGAGCGTGATGACCTGGCTGAGCAGCAGCCCGCCGACCACCGCGACGCCGAGCGGCCTGCGCAGCTCGCTGCCGGTGCCGGTCTCGATCACCATCGGCAGCGCGCCCATCAGGGCGGCGAGCGTCGTCATCATGATCGGCCTGAACCGCAGCACCGCGGCCTGCTCGATCGCCTGGCGCGGCGAGAGGCCGTGGTCGCGCTGCGCCTCCAGCGCGAAGTCGATCATCATGATCGCGTTCTTCTTCACGATGCCCATCAGCAGCACGATGCCGATGAGGCCGACGATCGACAGGTCGAGGCCAAACAGCTGCAGCGCCAGCAGCGCGCCGATGCCGGCCGAGGGCAGGGTCGAAAGGATGGTGATCGGGTGGATCACGCTCTCGTAGAGCACGCCGAGCACGATGTAGATCACGACGATGGCCGCGAGGATCAGCCAGGGCTCGCCGCGCAGGCTGCGCTGGAACTCGGCGGCATCGCCCGCGAAGCTGCCGATGATGAGGTCCGGCATGCCGATCTCGGCCTCGGCCTGGCGCACCGCGCGCACCGCCTCGCCGAGCGACGCGCCATGGGCGAGGTCGAAGCCGAGCGTCACCGCCGGGAACTGTGCCTGCTTGGTCACCGTCAGCGGGCCGGCGGTGCGGCCGATGCGGGCGATCTCGGCGAGCGGCACCTGCGGCGTGCCCGTGGCGGTCTGCACCGGCGTCCCCTGCGCCGTCGCCGGCTGGCCCGCGGTCGCCGGCACCCGCAGCAGGCCGATCATCGCGGGGTCGTCGCGGATATCGGGCGGGGCCTCCAGCACCACGCGGTACTGGTTGTTCTGGGCGTAGATGGTGCTGATCTGGCGCTGCCCGAAGGCGTTGTAGAGCACGTCGTCGACCGCCTGCATGGTCACGCCGAGGCGACCGGCCAGGTCGCGGTCGACATCGACGGTGACGCGGATGCCGCCGTCGCGCTGGTCAGAGACGACGTCGCGCAGCACGGGCGAAGCGGCGAGCCGGCGTTCCAGCAGCGGCGCCCAGCGTGCGAGCTCGACCGGATCGGGCGACATCAGCGTGTACTGGAAGGCGGTCGCGCCGGGCCGCGCGCCGATCTGGATGTCCTGCACCGGCTGGAGATGCACGGTGACGGCCGGCATCCCCGCCAGCCGGTCCTGCAGCCGCCGCGCGATCGCGCCGGCATCGGCCGTGCGCTGCTCGCGCGGCCGCAGCACCGCGGTGATCCGACCAGTATTCTGCGCGACGTTCACGATGCCGGCGCCGACCACCGAGGTCACCGCGACCACGTCCGGATCCTCGCGGATCGCCGCCGCCACCGCGTTCTGCAGCCGCGACATGCGGGCAAAGGAGACGTCGTCCGGCGCCTCGACCAGCGCGACCAGCAGGCCGGTATCCTGCTGGGGAAGAAAACCCTTGGGCGCCTGGATGTAGAGCCAGACCGTGCCCACAACTGTCAGCGTGGCGATGAGCAGCATCAGCGCTTCGTGCCGCAGCGCCCAGGCCAGGCTGCGTGCATAGGCATCGCGCATGCCGTCGAGGAACCGCTCGGTGGCGCGCGCAATCCGCCCCGGCGGCGCGGCATCCTGCGGCTTCAGCAGCAGCGCGCACATCATCGGCGTCAGGGTCAACGAGACGAACATCGAGACAATGACCGCGATGGTCAGCGTCAGCGCGAATTCCTGGAACAGCCGCCCGACCACGCCCGGCATGAAGAGCAGCGGGATGAACACCGCGACCAGCGAGACGGTCAGCGAGACCACGGTGAAGCCGATCTGCGCCGCGCCCTCATAGGCCGCCTGCAGCGGTGGCTTCCCCTCCTCGATCAGCCGGACGATGTTCTCGATCATCACGATGGCGTCGTCGACGACGAAGCCGGTCGCGATGGTCAGCGCCATCAGCGAGAGGTTGTCGAGCGAGAAGCCGCAGAGCGCCATCACCCCGAAGGTGCCGATGATGGACAGCGGCAGCGCGGCGCCGGGGATGATCGTCGCCCGCGCGCTGCGGAGGAAGACGAAGATCACCCCGACCACCAGGCCGACCGCGAGTGCCAGGGTGAACTGCACGTCGTGCACGCTCGCGCGGATCGTGATCGTGCGGTCGGAGACCACGCGCAGCTCGGCGCCCTGCGGCAAGGCACGTTCCAGCGCCGGCAACTGCGCCTTCAGATCCTCGACGATCTGGACGATGTTGGCACCTGGCTGGCGCTGCACGTCGATCAGCACCGCCGGCTTGCCCTCGAACCAGGCGCCGACGAGGGTGTTCTCGAGGTCCTGCACCGCCTCGCCGACATCGCGCAGCCTGACCGGCGCGCCGTTGCGCCAGGCGATGATCAGCCCGGCGAAATCCTCGGGTCGGTTGATCTGGTCGTTGGCCATGACCGAGCTTGCCTGGCGCGGCCCGTCGACGCTTCCCTTCGGCGTATTGACGTTGCCGGCCTGGATGGCGGTGCGGACGTCCTCAAGGGAAAGCCCGAAGCTCGCAAGGCGCCGCGGATCGGCCTGCACCCGCACCGCCGGCCGCATGCCGCCCTGCACGATCACCCGTCCGACGCCGCCCACCTGCGCCAGCCGCTGCGCGAGCAGCGTGTCGGCGGCATCAGAGAGCCGCCACATCGGCAGGGTCTCGCTGGTCAGCGCGAGGGTGATGATCGGCGGATCGGCCGGGTTCACCTTCGCATAGGTCGGTGGATAGGGCAGGTTCTGCGGCAGCGTGCCGCGCGCGGTGTTGATCGCCGCCTGCACGTCCTGCGCCGCGCTGTCGATGTCGCGGCCGAGATTGAACTGCAGGGTGATGCGCGAGGTCCCCGGCCCGCTGGTCGAGACGATGTCGGCGAGCCCGGCGATCTGCGCCAGCTGGCGCTCGAGCGAGGCGGTGACCAGCAGCGCGACCGTCTCCGGCGAGGCGCCGGGCAGCGTCGTCGTCACCTCGATGGTCGGGAAATCCACCTCCGGCAGCGCCGAGACCGGCAGGCGCAGGTAGCCAAACAAGCCTGCCAACAGCACGGCGACCGCCAGCAGCGAGGTCGCAATGGGCCGCGCGATGAAGGGCGAGCTCACACTCACCCTTCCGACGCGCTCGCTCACGGCGTCGCCTCCGCCGCCTGCCGCGGCCTGAGCCGCCGCTCGCCGGGCGCCGGCGGGTTTACCGGCCCGCCATCCTCGCTGACCACCACAGCCTGGCCCGGCGCCAGCCGCAGCGCGCCCGAGGTCACCACCCGCTCGCCAGGCGTCAGCCCGCGCCGCACCTCGGCCTCGGCCGCCGTCACCAGGCCGAGCTGCAGGGCGCGCTGCTCGACCGTGCGGTCGGGCTTCAGCACGAAGGCATAGGCGCCCTCGGGCCCGCGCTGCACCGCGACCAGCGGCACGGTGGTGACGCCGGGCAGCCGCTCCACCTCGAGCCGCACATTCACGAAGGCGCCCGGCCAGAGGCGCAGGTCGTCATTCGGGAAGCTCGCCTTCAGCTTGATCGTGCCGGTCTGCTGGTCGACCGCATTGTCGATCGTCAGCAGCTCGCCATCCGGCACCGCCGGCGCGCCCGCGGCGCGCACCACCCGCACCGGCACCTTGCCGCGCGCCATGGCATCCTGCACCCGCCCGATCTCCTGCTGCGGCAGGGTGAAGACCACCGCTATCGGCTGCAGCTGCGAGACGGTGACGATGCCCGTCGCGTCCCCCGCCCGCACGAAATTCCCCTGGTCCACCCCACGCAGCCCGACCCGGCCATCGATCGGCGAGCGGATGGTGGTGAAGGAGAGCTGCGTGCGTGCCGCATCGATCGCCGCCTGGTCGGCCGCGACCTGCGCCTCGTATTGCGCGACCTGCGAGCGCTGGGTGTCCTGCTGCTGCTTCGAGACGCCCTCGTTGCGGGCGAGCTGGGCGTAGCGTGCGAGGTCCAGCCGGGCATTGGCCAGCAGCGCCTCGTCCTGCGCCTTCTTGGCGAGCGCCTGGTCGAGCGCCGCCTGGTAGGCGCGTGGGTCGATCCGCGCGAGCAGATCGCCGCGCTTGACCATCTGGCCCTCGCGGAAGGCGACCTCGACCAGCTGGCCATCGACCTGGGCGCGCACGGTGATGGTGTTGAAGGCCTGCACCGTGCCGATGGCATCCAGCACGATCGGCAGGTCCTGGCGCTGCGCCGCCGCCACCGTCACTGGCACCGGGCCGCCGAAGCCGCCGCCCGGGCCGCGGCGCTGGCCCGGCGCGGGCGTCGCGGGCGCCGCGCCAAGATACGCCTGCGCCCAGGCCGGCGCGCGATCGCGCCACTGGTCGCGCCAGTGCCAGGCAGCTCCGCCGACCGCGGCCAGCAGGATCAGGATCAGGAAAAGGCGGCGCATGTCGACGTCCGGAAACCTGCCTCGTCACATGGGGATGCCAGCCGCCCGAGGATAGGCCGCGGGGTGATGCCCGAGCCCTCCCAGCCGCCGCCAAGCGCACGGAACAGCGCGACCGCGGCCTGCAGCCGTGCCAGCCGCGACCGGGTCAGCGCGTCGCGCGCCTGGAACAGCGCCTGCTGGGTGACCAGCAGCGTCACCAGGTCGATGGTGCCGGCCCGCAGCTGCGCTTCCGAGATGGCGTAGGAGCGCTCGGCGGTGGCGACGGCGATCGCCTGCAGCCGCTCCTGCTCGGTGGTCTGGCGCAGCGTGACCAGCGCGTTCTCGGTATCGACCAGCGCATTCAGGATGGCCCCGCGGTAATTCGCCAGCAACTCCTGCGCCTGCGCCTCGCTCAGCTGGACTTGGCCGCGCAGCGCGCCGCCGCGGAAGATCGGCTGCACCAGGCCGGCCGCCAGGTTGAAGACCAGGCTGGTCGGCCGCGTCAGGGTCTCGAGCGCGAGGCTCGACCAGCCGCCCGAGCCGGTGAGTTGGATCGAGGGCAGCAGCTGTGCGCGCGCCACGACGATGTCCGCATTGGCCGCGGCGAGCGAGGCCTCGGCCGCCAGCACATCCGGCCGGCGCGCCAGCACCTCGGCTGGGATGCCCGGCGAGACGCCCGGCACGGCGATGCGGGTGAAGACGCCGCCATCGAGCCGGATGGTCTCGGGTGGTCGGCCGATGAGCGTCGCCAGCGCATTGCGGTTGGTCTCGACCGCCTGCTCGAAGGGCGGGATCAGCGCCTGCTGCTGCGCGACCACGGTCTCCTGCTGCGCGACATCGAGGCCGGTGCTGGTGCCGACCGTGAAGCGGTCCCGCAGCACCCGCAGCGTCCGCTCGGCGAGCGCCAGGTTCTGCCGTTGGATCACCAGCTGGTCCTGCGCCGCCAGCATCGTGAAATAGGTGTTCGCCACCGAGGCCTGGGTGGTCAGCGTCACCGTGCCGAGGTCGAAGCGGCTGGCAAAGGCGCTCTGCTGGGCGGATTCCAGCGCCGCCCGGTTCTTGCCCCAGAAATCGAGCTCGTAGCTGGCCGAGCCCAACAGCCGGTTGGACGCGGTCACCCGCACCCGGCGCGTGGTCGCGCCGGTGATGCTGGCGACGTTCACCGCGCCGGTCTGGCTGCGCAGCGCCTGGGCCTGGCCATCGATGGTCGGCAGCAGCGGGGCGCCGGAGATTCGCACCTGCGCATCGGCCTGCCGCACCCGGGCCACGGCCGCTGCGATATCGGTGCTGCCGCCCTGCAGCGCCTCGGCCATCAGCCCGTCGAGTTCCGGCGCGCCGAAGCCGCGCCACCAGGACGGGTCGGGCCAGCTCGGCTCGACGACGCCTGGCGCCGCCGCGAGCCGATCGGGGAGGGTGATGCCGCTGCTGGTGGGCGGTGGGGTCAGGGCCGCGCAGCCGCCGAGCAGGAGCCCGGCCAGGGCAATGGAAAAGGCACGATGCATCCGGGTGTTGGATGGGTCCCGGGGGCCGGGAAGTCCAGTGACGAAGTGCAAGCCCGCCGGGATCAGGGCGCCAGGGTACCGTGCCGCGCCCAGTGCAGCGCGTCCTCCAGGTGGTCGTCGCCCCAGAACAGCTCGCCGTCGACCGCGAAGGTCGGCGCGCCAAAGACGCCGGCCGCGCGCGCCGCCGCGGTCTCGTCATCCAGCGCGGCGAGCAGGTCCGGGCTCTCGGCCATGGCGAGGATCCGGTCGGCCGCCGCGCCCTGGCCGCAGGCGGCGAGCGCGGCGCGCAGGTTGTCCTCGCCGCCATTCGGGATGCCCTGGCCGAACCAGAGCGGATAGGCGGCGCGGGCGAAGGCCGGGCCCCAGCCCTCGCGCACGCCGATCAGCATGACCGCATTGGCCCGAACCGCGCTGGCGCAGGGATAGGTGACGGGCAGGCGGATCGGCAGGCCGCGCGCGCCCGCGCGCCGGGCGATGTCCTGCCACATGTAGCGCATCTTGGCGGTGCCCTCGAGGAAGGGCAGTTGGGTCGCCCCGGTCAGCGCGCCGACGTTGCGGAAGGGCCGCCAGCGCACCGTGACCCCGGCCGCCTGCGCCACCGCGTCGATGCGCATGACCGTCAGGTAGTTGTAGGTGCTGCCCATGGTGAACCAGTAGTCGATGCTGGCCATCGCGTCCCCCGATCACGGTCTGGGGAAGAGTGCGTCCGTCCGCCCCAACAGCCAATAGGCCGTCAGCCCGATCCATTCCCGGATGTTCCACTCGAGCGCCTGGATGCGCGCCCCGAGCGAGGGGTCGAGCCATTCCGTCGTCCCCGGTCCGGTGCGGTAGTTCACCGGCCAGGCCGTGACCTGCCAGCCGGCCTTGCGGAAGACGCCCATGGAGCGCGGCATGTGGCTGGCCGAGGTCACCAGCAGCCAGGTCTCGCCCGGTTTCGGCTGCACCAGGCGAAAGGTGTTCACCGCATTCTCGTGGGTGTTGCGCGACTCAGTCTCGAAGGTCATGCGTCCTGCCGGCACGCCCATGTCCTGCCAGAGCCGCCTGGCGACCTCGGCCTCGGTCACCTGGCCGGGCAGCAGGCTGCCGGAGCCGCCGCTGAAGACCAGCCGCGCCTGCGGATAGCGGTGCAGCAGCACGACGGCTTCCGTCATCCGCTCGGCCGCGCCGTTCAGCGCAGGGATGCCGCGGGCCTCGGTCAGCTTCGTCTCGACCGCGCCGCCGAGCACGATGATGCCGGCGACCTGGGCGGGCGGCGGGGAGGGGCGGGGGAAGCGGTCCTCGAGCGGGCCCTCGAACAGCACCTGCAGCGGGAAGGCCAGCAGCAGCAGGAAGAAGCCGACCCCGAGGGCCGCCGGCCAGCGTGCCCAGCGCCGGCCGCGCCAGAGGCCGATGACGCCGATGAGGATCGCCAGCAGCGCCAGCGTGCTCGGGCGGGCGAGCAGCCAGAACAGCTTCGACGCGACGAACAATACGTCCTGCATCAGCGCTTCGAGGGGGCGCTGCCCCCT
>Ga0114976_10000353_pt1 | contig 28620 bp, 40 predicted proteins | sample S_130805_EF_Meta_FD_87319 | JGI IMG/M metagenome (GOLD analysis project Ga0114976, IMG submission 87319) | Freshwater microbial communities from Lake Simoncouche, Canada to study carbon cycling - S_130805_EF_MetaG | ecosystem: Environmental > Aquatic > Freshwater > Lake | place: Lake... | reverse complement strand
GGATGAAAGTCAAGTCCTAAAACCAAAATCCCCCCAGAGAGTTTTACGTCCCTGGGGGGATCGGCGGCGCACCGGATATGCACCACCACGTCACGGTGCACCGTAACGGGGCCTCAGCGGCCCGTAGGCGGCGTTCCGGCCCCGGTCTGGGGGAAAGGGTTAGTCGTCGTACTGATCGACTTCAAACGGGCCGGTGACCGGCTCGGCGGTGATGATCGCCAGGAGGGCGTCGAGCAGACCAGCGCGCGGCAGCGGGCGGGTCACCCAATAGGGCAACACGTTCGACCCCGACGGGAGGTCGTCACGCTCACCGACAAGGCGAGGGCGGACGTACTCCGCCCAAGTGGGCCGCAGCACCTCATGGCCGAAGCGGACGTGGATAAACTCCATGCCCCGGCTATAGCTGCCGTAATCGTTGAGGTGCGACCGGGCGTTGACCCAGCCGTGCTCGGCCAGGGCGTCGCCGACCTGGGTGTAGATCGCGCGGCGCTCGCTGACGGTTTTGGTGTTCATGGTGGTGCCTTTCGGTGGGTGGAGAACGGGGTGGGTCAGACCCAGCCAGGGCCGACGTAGACGGTGTAGGCGCGGGGGTTGCCGCGCCAGGTTTCGGTGTCAACGCCGAAGCAGATGCCGCCTTTGCCGTTGGTGGTGACGATCAGGTCGCGGTTGCGGGCGCTGGGGGCGTGCTCCTGCAGCCGCGACAGCACCAGCTTGATGGTGTTGAGGCGGGTGGAGTAGTTGCCCTTGCAGCCGCAGGCGCAGCCAGGCTTGCCGGAGTAGGACTGCACGACCTGCTCCGGGGTGAGGGCCGCGATCTGCTCCAAGTGCTTCTGGCGGGTGGCGCGGGCGTCGAGCACCTTGCCGATTTCGGCGTGCAGGGCGAACAAAGCGTCGCCGTCGACGGTGATTCGCTCGATGCCGGTCTCCGGGTTGACACGTTTGAGGCTGACCGATTCCAGCCAGTCGTTGACGTCGAGGCTCAGGGACTCGCGGGTGTCTTCGTTGCGGGTGATGGTGGGCATGTCGTGCTCGCTTTCGGTGGGTGGTGGGTGTTTTGGCTGGGGATTGCACCCCGGTTGAACTGGGGATTAGGCGTTGCCGGTGTAAGCGACGGGGCTGTAGCCGTTGGCGTATCCGAGGTCGTCGTCGCCCTCGATGCCGTCCTCCTGGCCGTCGACGTCGAAGTACACGACGCGCACGTTCTTGCGCAGCTCGTAGCGCGTGCGAGGGCTTCCCTTGCCGTAGGGGTTGGCGTCGAAGTCAAAAACCACGAGGACGGTGTTGGTCGGGGTGTTGTCAATGACGCGGCCACGCGCGGTGCGGTCGCTAGTGAGGGTGACGGTGTCTCCGTTGAGGATCATGACGCTCCTTGGGGTGAGGTGGTGGTGTGCACCCATTATCTCAAACTATAGGACGAAAGTCAAGCGGTAGTAGTCGCCAATTGTCCGGCCCGAACCAAAACACCCGCACCCAACCGAGCTTTGGGCTTCTGATCAGTGCATAAGGGTTGCGCTTCGCGCAGCCCTTCCAGGCATGGCGGCCCTGACGACGGCGGAAGCGTTTAGTCATTGACCGGGCCGACCGGATGCCGCACAAAGTCGAAGCCCTGCGACAGCAGACCGCAGACGACATGCCAGGCCAACTCGTCGGCGCTCTCGGCGGTGATCCGCACCCCGGGAGCGACCGGCTCGTCGTGGAGCATCGTGACGATCACCTTGTGCGCGTCCTGCGAGGTGCTCATCGCCTAGGCCAATCACAACTCACGGCGCTGGTGGGAAACGTCAGGCAGGTGACGATGGTCTGCCCGTCATGAAGGACGATGCGCTGCTCGCCGACGTTGGCCTGTCCGGTGGTCTGCACCGGGAGGGCGGGCTGGATCGTGGCCGGGGTGGCGGTCGAGGCAAACCAGATGATGGTGACGACCAGCAGGAACAGGCCCATTAGGATGGTGAGGCCGGTGTTGGTTTTCATCGTGTTTGGTGTCCTCTGTGGTTTTACTGCATTTCGTCAGTGGTTTGTGTTAGTCACATTGTGGTTGGTCTGTAGTTTTGTGTGGTGTTGTTGGTGCTGGTGATGCTGAATATCAGGTGCCGTACTTCTTCCAGGGCATCAGGTGGTCGTCGTTTGCACACGAACCGCAATCCTCCGGGTTGGGGGAGGGGCACTGCAGAATGTTGTTTCGGAAATTGGCGACCTTATCGCTGCCGGGCAGGGCGGTGATGATGTTGGCGATCATGTCGGTCTGCTTGGTCGTAATGTCATTGAGGCCGCCAAGCATTTGATTCATCGTGTGAACGATTTGGGATAGTAGGGCGACGGTGTCTTCCAGTTCCATGATCCGGAGTTCCATCTTGGCGCTCTTGTACTTCATGGGTGTCCTTTCTTCGGCCCTAGACGGGATTCTGAGGGGTTTTCGGCTTTGGGGTGAGGGGTTGGTTAGGCCCGGTACTCCTGGTCGATGTGGGGGTACGGGATTGGCTCATCGTGGTTAGGTGTGTAAAGCACCCGAAACGCGATCTGGTCGACCCGACGGGTGTTGGCCGTCCACCGCATCCCGGCAAAGAAACCCAGGGCGAAGAACCCGAGACAGGCCATACTGTTCATGGAGCTGTTCCTCACTTCAATTCGTCCTCGACGATCAGTTTCAGCGATTGGGCGATGGACACCAGAGATTCGGCGATCGACTCCTGCAGGCGAAGCTCCGGCGTGTAGTCGTTGGGGGTCGCCGGTTGGTTGAACTCGTAGAACAGTTCTAGGCTGGTGCGGGCTTCTTCGGTGTAATCGGGTTGGCTGCTCACTGACTGGTCTCCGTAAGGTTGAGGTATTCGTCGACAATCGCATCCAGGTACTCGTTGGGGGCGTCATCGAGGGCGTGATCGGCCAGCCGCGACCGCACGAAGGTGATGAAGTGATGGGTGTCTGCGGTCATGCGTTGGCCAACTTAATGCACCGATTCCCCGAGCTGCGGTAGGTGTGGTCGGCGATCAGGTCGCACTCATAGCCGCCCTTCTCGCTGACGTGGGTGATGAAACCGACATACACCTCGCCGTCGTCGGACTGCAGGGCAACCATCTCTCCGGTTTTACGCTGAGTCATGGGTGTTCTCGCTTTCGGTGGGTGGATCGGTTTTCGGGACGGCACGATCATAGACAGCAAGATCGGGTGCCCAGCGCCATTGCGGTGCGGCGTGTTCAAAATCGTGGGCGGCGGTGATCGCCGAGAACACCCCCACCGCCTCGGCGTGCAGCGGATCGGCGGCCCAGGCGGGCCAGGCGCGTAGCACGGTGATGGTGCCCTCGACGGTGACACCGACGTCGATCGCATAGCCGGGCGGGCCGGAGACGGTGGCAGCCAACTCTTTGGCGGCGTCGGCGGCTTTCTGCGCCAACTCCTGGCCCTGGACATTAAGCAGCATCTCCATGAACAGCGGCGACTCCCAGCCGATCATGCCGACCCGATAGGGGGCGGAAGCGGTGACCTGACCGTCGGCGATCCAGAACCGCACCTCCACCACGCAGGGCAGCATCTCGTCGAGTTGCAGCAGGCTGGCATCAGGGAGCCGGTCGAATGCGCCAAGGTTGCCTTGCGCCAGGTCTTCGGTGTTGAGCACCTGTGGCAGGAACAGGTCGGTGTGCTCGCCTGGCACCGACACCACCACCTGCGGATGCTTGGTGAGGTAGTCGGGGTGCTTGGCGAAGAACCGGGGGACGTCCACCTTACGCAGGGTGCCCACCTTACGGTTGAGCCATTTGCGATCCAGTGCGGCCACCCACCCGGCATCGGGCGCGGTGAGTTGCGGTAGGGCAACATCGGCTTTGAGTATCTGCACCGCCCAGTCTTGGCTCATCCACCAAAGCGTCTGGTCGGCGGTGGCGGGGTCGACGCTGATGCCGATATCGGCCTGCGCGCCGAACGGGGCGAGCACCGCGACAACGCCCGGCTTGTGGGTGACCGCCAGGAAACTTCGGGTGTTGGGCGGATCATCGTCAATTTCGGCGTCGATCACTAAGGGTTCGGTCATGAGATGAACGGGGTATTCACTCGTAGTTGAGGGTTGTTCGACCTTGGGCCGATGAGGGGGTCGTATTCCTTGGGCTGGTCGGGGTGCACGCCGAGCATCATCATCAGAGTGACGGCGTCCTCTACCTTAGCCTTCTTGCTGCGGCCTTTGGCATTCCCGGCGATGATGAGTTGCACCTTGCGGCGGGTGTCCTCCTGCAGCGGCTCAATATCGCCGATCTGTGAGGCGGAGGTTTCAAAGTCGCGCGCGGAGTGGAATTGGCGCTGCCGTTTGGCGGCGCGCTGATCGACGTCTTCGACGGTCACCGGCCCACCATCCAGACGTAGGTGTAGCCGAGGCCGAGGACGATGATGAAGGAAACGAAAGACGCTTTCAGGGTGGTCTTCCAGTCCGGGTTTCGCATGACGTGCTCCTTGATCCAGTGGGTGGACGTGACACTCCTGATTATAATACCACTACAGCCAGGATAGCGAGCGTTGTTTCAGTTTCGATACCCGCGTGTTCGGTCTCCGTTATACGGAACTCGGCTGCCCAGGGAGTTACGGCGGGCGCGAGCCGCCTTGTTGGCTTCCAGGGTGGCCTTGTTGCGTTCGGCGCGCAGCGATTTGCGTTCGGCTTTGTCGGCTTCCTCGGCGATAAAGCGCTGAATCGGGTCGGTGTAGCGATCCTTGCTGCTCTCATGGAACAGCAGGCGCTCCTGCTCGCGTCCAACGCGCAGACCATCGACGTTGGTGGAGCCGACCGAGGTGCGGTTGATTGCCTTCCACCACCGATCAAGGCTTTCATGCAGCAATTCGACGGTCACCACCATGACGGCGTCGGCAAGGTCTTTAGTCTGTACCGGCCCGATTTCCTGCCGGTCGACTTTGCCGTTTTTCTCCTGAAGGAACTTCAACTCCAATTCCAGCAGGGAGTGGCCGTCCTCGGCGAAATTATCTTTCGGGGCGTGCACCCAGCCCAGGTTGAGGGCCGACTTGAACTTCTCAAACCGATCCTGGTTCTCTTTGACGGTGAACGTCTTTTCTAACACCCTGATGTTGGGGAATGCCCGCTTCTGGTGGGCGATAAAACCGGCGCTGTTGAACTGGTCGTAGGTCATTTTGGTCATCGACGGGAACCGGGTCAGATAATCGTCGAGTTCCTCACCGACCTGGACGTAGTCAATGGTGTGGTGGGGGAAATTCTCCGGCTTCCACACATGTAGCACGTCGATCACCACATGTGGCCACACGATGCCGTGCTCGTCCGGCGGTGCGTCTTCCAGGTGGCCGATGCAGAACCCGAAGTTAGCGTTGGTGCGCGAGGGGTCGGCGTGGGCGCGGTACTGCAGCGCCAGGATGCCCTGGTGCTGCTGGACGACCGGCTCCCGCCAGTCGGGGGTCATGAACATCCGGTCGACCATGACCTCATTGAGGTAGGCGTCCTGCACGCTGGCAAACTGCGCGCCACGCTCCACCTTGAACTTGTCGGGGTTGCGTTGGCGGCGGCGGTATTGCATTTTCTCGTCCGGCGAGCCGTCCTCTTTCGGCTCGAACTGGACGGGGGAGTTCCAGCGCGGAAAATGCCGGGTGCGATTCGGGCGGATCAAGATTTCGCGGCTGCGCTCCCAATCCCGGTATGGCTCCCAGGACGGCAACTGCACGATCAGGAAGGTCGGCTCGGCGACGGCGGCGGTGATTTCGTCGGGGTCGACGTCAATGTCCTGGGCGGCGGCTTCCTCAATGAAACTGGACGTCTTCAATTTGCCTTCGCGCTGGTTGTAGGCGTCCATCGTGACTCTGCCCTGTTGATACAAATCGTAAAATTTACCAATTTTGGAGAACGGCGACGAGGCAACGTAGGTGAGGGCGGCAGGGCCGAACTGGTCGAGGGAGGGCTGGAAGGCGTCATAGATTTCTTCGCCGGTCTTGGTTGACCCGGTTCCGGCGATCATGTGCGCCATTTCGTCGTAAGCGTTGAACAGGCCGGTACCACCACGACCACTCGACGACACCGACGAGGATGCCTTGCAGTAGATGGTGGCAATTTCGCGTTCGGTGCTGATTCCGGCGAGCTTGTTGTCGGCGATGGTTTCCTCGTCGCCGGGGGTGCGGACATAGAACTCGGTCTGCTTGTCGGCGACTACATGCTGCTTGAGGTATTCACAATTCAGCACGGTGTTGCGGATATCGCGGAACTGGCGGGTGACGGCTTGGCCGAGGCTGGTGGCGACCACCGCGATTTCGGCGACCTGGCCGGGAACCTGGCTGAAGTGCTGCTGCCAGTCACCCAGCGAGTACAGGTAGGCAATGCGCTCGGCACCGAGGATGCCGCCGAGGATGCCTTTGGAGGCCCGTCGGCCCATCACCATCTGGACGTGCGGGAAGTGCGTGAAGCCGTTGGCTTTCAAGTAAATGATGCGATCCCAAATATCGGGTTGTACCCCGCAGGGATGGTTGTAGTCCTTGAATCCTTCCGCCCAGCCGCCGATGACGTCGCGGTCGTAGTCGGTCATCTGCTCGGTTTCTAGGTAGATGAGTTTGAGCAGCGTCATCTGCCGGGGGTAGAGCCTTTTCCCACAAAACGATTGGTGGGTGGCAAAATCCACGATGGATTCCCACGGCGGCCCCGACCGCATCCCGTTCTTGAACGAGGCGATCGGGTCGTAGTTGGGGACGATAATGGACGGCTTGGTCAAGCTATGACCTCAGAAAAGCAACCGCCTCGGCGGTCGAATAGTTGATGTGCGGGCCGGTCTGCTTGCCGAAGAACACCAGTGCGTCCATCATGGCTTTGAACATACCAATGACCTCGCTGATCGCCGGGCCGTCGGTGGCCACGCCGGTCAATTCCAGCACCTGACGTAGCAGCGAGTCGGGGCCTTTGAGCGCGTTGCCATTACGGATGATCTGCCAGATCGCGGTGCGGTTCTCGCCCGACTCGTCATCCGGCACGTCACAATAGAGGTCGCCGACGTGCGCATAGTTGCGAAACCAGTCGGGCGTGTCGACCATCAACTCGGTGGTGACACCTTTGTGGTCGGGCGGGGACGGAGCGCCACCGGCGTCGGGGTACACCTTGCCCTTCTCCCGCATCGGGTTACCCCAGGCGACAGCTTTGCGGATGTGCGGCAAGGCCCAGTGCAGCCTGCCGTTGGTCGGCTTGACTTCGTATTCCCAGGTTTCGGCGATGACAATCGCGCCCTGCGAATATCCGGCGAGGACAAACCCATATTCCTCGATCTGGGTGCGGAACTTGACCATCTGGGTGTACAACTCGTCGCGCCCGGCGGTAATCGACTTCCCCATGGGCACAGGGGTGGCGGGGTAGCCGACCGGCTGCCAGCGGTACTTATCCTCGACGGCACGCGCGGTGTCGGCGTCGGGGCCAATCCACCAGGGCACCCCCGAGCCACACACCGAAAATAGCATTGGGCGGACGTCGGCTTTCGGCGGGCGGGGGACGTATCCCATCACCACCTTGGTCTCGTAGTTGAGGATGCCGGGGGTGTACTTGCCGGTCGCTAACTGGCCGTATCCGGAGTTGTACCGGGACTGCATGTCGGCGACGGCATTGACCATCGCCTGGTCGTAGAGGGTGTTGTCGGCAAGTCCTTTGGCGTAAGAGAACTTTTTCCGCATGTATGCCTTGATGAGGCGAATCTCAACGTGAGAATCACCGAGGCCAAACCCCACATACTGACCTGCTATGCGCATGATTCAGCCCTCTTTCGCGCCTTGTAAGCCTTTGAGTAATCGCGTTCGCAAGTAGTACAGACCCGTTCTTCCCAGCCGCGATTGGTGTATGTGCGGGTGTTCTCGTCGGTGTACTCATGCCCCTGCAAGCAATGCGTCTTACGGGCCTGGAAGTGGGTACCGTGGCGCACCAGGTCGTGGTTGTTCTCGCTGTAGCTTCCCCACCGCAAATTGCTGACATGGTTATTAGCAGGATTGCCGTCGATGTGACAACACACCATGCCCTCGGGGCGGGGGCCGACGAAGGCCTCCAACACCAGAGCGTGGATCAGGAAACGCTTCTTGGTTGGGCGAAGGCCAACAGCCTGGTAGTCACCCATATGCTTCCAAGGCTTGAGGATGCGGCCCAGCGCAGTACGACCGCTACCATTGGCAAACTTAACGTAGCGATCTAGCGAGCGCACGCGCCCCTGGTCTGACACCTCGTAGTCGGGATAGCCAGCGATGGGAAGCCAAGTTTCCATCGTTTCATCACTCCACTGGCCGCCGATCTTCATGGCTGGTAGTCGGCGCTGGCCGGGTCGCCGCTGGCGGCGGCGGGGGTGACGACAACAGGTTCGACGACGGCCACGGCGCGCTCACGGTCGACCGACTGCAGGAGGCTCACCAGACCGGCGACACCGGCGGCGTACAGATAGCCATACCAGGGCACGCTGATCACGGGAATGGCCGACACCTGCACTGAGGTCTGAACGGCCAGCAGAAGCCCGGCTAGGGACTGGCAAAAGGTGCGGAACGCGCGCCAAGTGGCGTCGTGCCAGAATTGTCGGTTTGTCCACATGATGGTCTCCTTGGTTAGGGGGTGAGTTTGGCGATCCGACGCCACAGGTCTTCCAGTAATTCGCGGTCGGTGAAGTCGCGCGGAAACTGCTTGTACGGGGGCGGGGCAGGTGCCTCCACCTTGGGGTTGACGACCTTGAATTGGCCACGTTGGGCTTTGCCAACCTCGTTGCGGAACCAGTTCATATCCAAGTTGCCTGGGTCCCATTTTCCCTGCCTGCGGCCAGCCCACTCCTTGTGACCGATGACCCGATCGGGTCCAAAACCAAGTTTGCTGAGGATCGCGGCGACGGTGTCGCGCATGGCAATGATTTGTGGGTCGGGCCAGCGTTCCCGGCCCTGGGTCGCCGGGCCGATCGAGGTGTCGCGGGGCCAGGCGCACTCGATCCCGATCAGGTGCCAGTTCGCGTTGTCGGTCGGGATGCCCGGGTATTCTCCGGCACCAGCGTGCCAGGCCACCCCAGCGGCCACGATCGACACGGTGCCGTCCTGGGCGATGTGGAGCTGACTCAGCGGGCCGGGCAGGTCGGGGCGTCCCTCCTGGATGCTCTCGGCGGTCTCCTGGGCGTTTCCGGTGTGGTGCACCATGACGCCCCACAGGTTCAGAAAATCGCCATGCCCGGTGTTGCGCCACTCGGAAAGTTCGCGAACCTTCAGTTTCGGCTCCTGCGCCTTGAGAATGTCGGCCAGCCATATCGGGTCTCCTGTCCAACCCACGGTCTTCTCCTTCACTGCTGCAGGGTCATGCGCGCCGCCGAGCACCGGCAGCGGGTCGGTCTTGGCTTGGGGCCGGTAGCCGTCGGGCATCAGACTCAAATGCAGGTGCGGCGCTGTGCCGCCGTTAGAGCCACTGTCGGGGTTGATGCGGCCAATCACCTGCCCGGCGCGAATGGGTGCCCCAGGCTTGACGTGAGGCTCCCGCACAATGTGCCCGTACTCCCAGACGGTGCCGTCGTCGGATTGAATGACAATCCAGCCCGCCGGATCAGGCCCGCCGTAGCCTTGTGCGGCCCCGCTATAGAGCACGGTGCCGTCGTCAATGGCAAACACCGGGCGTCCGCCGGAGCCGCCCGGGAAGCCAAAATCCACCCCGAAGTGGAATCCCCCAGCACGGTCGCCATAGGGGCTGGTGACGATGCGGCCCTGTTCCAGCGGCCAATACTGTGCTGCCACCGTGCACCACCTCCACCTTTTTAGGGTGGAATCAGGAGAGGTGGCAGGGCCGAGGAAAAACTATGTTCGCGCCCAGCCAGCCGCAGTCGTCGGAGTGGCCACTAGGGAAACGAACCTGCCGCTTGTTGATGCCGCAAGGGTTGCCACTGTGCCGCCGCCGGAAGCGTTTACAGTCACCGCACCTGTGCTGTTGTTGATGATCAGGTAAGTCGTTCCGGCAATGATCTGCGAGGTTGGCAAGCTGACCGTCTGTGTTGTGGTGCCGGTGAACTCCTGGGTGGCGCTTGATGAAATGGTCATTGCTGTGGAGCCGCCAGCCGTGGCCGTGGTGGTGAATGTGGGAATGAAGTTGCGGGCAACCGCAATCCCGTTGGCGTCGCGGGGTACAAGGGTGTTTCCGTTTGTTGCTCCCGAGCTAAACGTGTAGCCGTTGACAGACGCAGCGTTGAGGTTGGCGACTAAAGTTGTAGACGCAACCGTTAGCGGGGCCGTACCTGTCGCCACGTTGGACACCAGCGTAGAACCGGTCACCGCGCCCGTAGACGCGATACTCGTCTTACCGCTGATCGCCTGGGCACCCGTAGTAGTCACCACATCAACACCCTCGACGGCAAGAGTTCCTGCCGCCGAACGGCTTAACGTCGTATCGGAAGCGTGACCCAATTCAATGTTGCCGACACCAATGGTGTTGGTGTCGGAACGAGCAAAAGCACCCAAAGAGTTACTTGAAGTTGCTACCATTCCGCTGATACTGATTAATACGCCACGCCAGTTTGCGGCGGTGGTGGGTGTATTTACCAGCGCAGTAAACTCACCGTTGTAACCTGCCGTAATAGAAACAATCAAATCTCCCGTAGACGATTGAACTGCCACTGCGCCAGTTGAATTGTTGATAATACTGTATTTTTGACCTGCAAACACTGAGTTCGTCGGCAAAAGAACCGTGTGGGTGTTGGTGCCCGTGAACACCTGAACCTGGGCGCTGGCTTGTAGCAGTGTGGTGGTACCGGCAGCGGTCACTGTTGACTGAACCGACGAGATGAAGTTGTCGGCATACAGGTTTCCAACACTGTCCCGCAGCGCCAGGGTTGAGACAGTGGCGGCGGTGTCCACCCCGGTGCCGGTTGGGGTGCCGTCAATGGTCGGGTTGATAAGGGTCTTGTTGGTCAGCGACTGAGTACTAGTCGTGGTAACCACCGGGACACCATTAGCCTGAACCGTTCCTGTGCCCTTTGAACTAAGCACAAGATCAGTGTTCGTTCCAGACGCAGTGATCTTTGACTGCGTAGTGGTGCCGGGGCCGACAATCAAAAATCCGGCACCCTTGGGCTGAATCCAAGCACTAACGTCAGCGTCGGTTCCCTCTGCCGCAAGCGTCGGAGGGGAGCCGCCCACTGCTGCCGCGATCCTAAAGTTATTGACCGCACTCGCAGTGATGTTGTTGGTTAGGAAGAAAGCCCCACCCGTATCCTTGAGGCCGGAACCGATAAGGGGCTGCGTAATCGTCGGAGCAGTCAAGGTCTTATTCGTGATAGCTTGCACCGCGCTGGTAGTAACTACATCGACACCATCGACAGCCAACGTACCCGCAGCCGAACGAGACAAGGTGGTGTCGGTGGCATGACCAAGCTCAATGGTGCCAACACCAATGGCATTGGTGGTGGAGGCCGACAACGCAGATAACGAGTTCCCGGTAGTAACCAGAGGTGCCGACGAGTTAGGCCACGTTGTGCACCGCCAGTGCGCGGCAGTAGTCGGGGTATTTATAAGAGCAGTAAAATCCGCTGAATAACCCGCCGCTATCGTAGATATCGTCGCACCGGTAGAGGATTGCAAAAACACCGAACCCGTGGATTGCTGGTTAATCACCGTGTACCGCATACCTGCGGTAACGCCGGTCGTCGGCAACAGCAATGTGTGGCTACCGTTGCCGCTAAAATACTGCACTGCTCCATTTGCAACCGTCAAAGTTGACGTGCCACCTGCTGCAACAGTCGATTCCATCGTGTTGATGAAATTGCGTGCGCTCAGATTCGCATTAGAATCCCGCACCGCAACCGTGCTAACTGTTGCAGCAGTTGTCTCAATCAACCCATTAATTGTCGAGGCGTTACCGTTTCCGGCCTTCCAATGAGCAGCAGTAGTCGGAGTGGCAACCAACGCAGTCAGTTCAGTTGTCGCCCCAGCCGCCAACGCCACAACAGTCGCAGTAGAAGACGATTGCACCGTCACAACACCCGTGCTGTTATTTATTACAGTGAATTTCTGCCCAGCAACAACACCCGTAGTTGGCAACACCACCGTCTGCGACAGCGTGCCCGTCCACTCCTGAATCGGCTGACTGTTCACCAAAAGCGTAGTAGTACCTGCGGCTGTAGCAGTGGTCAAGAACCCAGCGTTAAAGTTTTTGGCAAAAAGGAATCCGTTGCCGTCCCGTAACGCAACAGTAGAACCCGTCGCCGACGTAGCAACCGCGAAACCCTGAACATGGCCCGAATAGTCGAATCCCCAGTTCGCCGCCGTAGTCGGCGTAGCCACCAAAGCCGTGAACGTCGCCTGCGTATTAGCAGCAAGAGTCACAATCGTTGCAGCCGCAGAAGACTGAACAGTCACCAGACCAGTAGAGTTATTGATGATCGTGTACTGCGCCCCGGCCACCACAGAAGTAGTCGGAAGCAACACCGTCTGAGCCAGAGTTCCCGTGAACTCCTGAATTGAGTTCGACGTAACAGTGAGCGTGGTAGTACCGGCAGCCGTCGCGACGGTGCTGAAATTAGCAAGAAACCCGCGAGCAGAAAGGTTAGCGTTGTTATCGCGCAGCGCAATTGTTCCAAACCCGGCACCACTACTTGTAACGTAACCACGCAGCAGATCAGCATTAAGGTTATTCACCTGGGTGGTAGACGCAACAGTGAACGGGGCCGTACCTGTCGCCACGGTAGAACTGAAAGTGTTCGCGGCCACATTTGCACTAGCATCACGCGCAGCTACAGTCAAAGCACTAGCAGCCTGAGCCGGAATATACCCGCGTACTGTATCCGCATTCAAGTTAGTGACCTGGGTGGTGGACGCAACCGTCAACGGAGCAGTACCCGTCGCCACCGTAGACACCAACTGTGAACCAGTCACCGCACCCGTAGACGTAACCGCAGTCTTATTCGTCAACGCAACAGCGGCGGCGTTCTTAGTGGCATCACTGGTGTTGTCGACATTGCCCAGGCCGACGTCGGTGGAGGTGAGGGTGACATTGCCAGTTTTACCGGCGACACTCGCCACCGCATCGGTGGTGTCGGATTTTTCCCAGGCGCTGCCGTTATAGATGATGTAGTCGCCCACCTCGAAGGTGAGGCTGAGTGCCGTCCCGGCCACCGATACCCGGTACACGTCGCCGGGGCTGCCGGTGCCGTTGGCCAGGGTGGGGCTGTTGGTCGAGGCATTCCAGACGCCCTGGTACTCCATGATGCTGCTGGGCAACTGGGCAACCGGCACTTTGCCGCCCGGGTCGAGGCTGGCGTAGCCGTTGGCGACACCCTTCTCGGAGGTGGCCTGCTTGGTGGAGTCGGCGACGGTGATGTTGGCGGTGCCGTCGAAAGACACCCCGTTGATGGTGCGTGCGGTGGCCAGCTTGGTGGCCGTTGCCGCATTGCCAGTGGTGTTCTGGTTCAGGGTGGGCACATCGGCGGCCACAATGGCGCTCAGGGCCGAATTGGTGCCGTCTGAGCGTAGGTAGCGGCCCGCCGTCTGGGTGCCGGTGAGGGCGGTGATCGCGGCTGCCGCGTTGGCGGCGGTAATCAAGATGTTGCCGGTGGCGGTGGCCCCGATCGCGGTGCGGGCCGCCAGCGCGTCGACCGCCTTGATAAGGGCCTGGCCGACGGTGGTGGCGTCGGCGATTTCGGAGGCGTAAATGAAGTCCGGCGTCGGCGGGACGGTGGGCGAGGTGCCGCCGGTGGTCGGCGCGCCGGACGGCGGCAGCATTTCCAGGTCGGCGAACTCGGAGTTGGCGTCGGGCATGTAGAAGTCGTAGGTGTATTGGCGTCCGATGAACCGTTCCCGCCAGGCGATGCGGTACTTGATCGGCTCGGTCATCCCGGCGGCGTCGCTGGGCACCAGGCTGAAGGTGACGGTGTTGGTGTCGTTGGCCAGCAGTACCACCTGGGTTTGGGGGCCGCCGATGAACGTGACGTTGGAGACGGTGTCGCTGACGGTGGCCAGCGCCATGACCGTCACCTCAACGGTGTTGGGGGTGTTGGCGTTTTCGGAGCGCCCGAAACGGACGGTCAGGGTGCGCTTCTGGATCGGCATGGGCTATCGCTTAAAGGGGAACGGGAGCTGGGTCAGGAGTCGGTCGATGACCTGGTCGGCGATGCCCTCATAGGCATCCGGCAGCGACTTGACGGCCTGGTCGAGAGCCTGCTCGATGATGGTGGGCAGGCTTTTGATGATCTGATCGGTGACCTGACTGGCCAGATGCCACGCCAATCGTTGAATCAATTTGTCCAGCATCGACACTCCCTTGTCTCTATCTGTTAAGGGCGCTGAACTCGATGCTGGCAGTGCTAGAACATTGGTTCGGGGATCGCGGCGATGGTGGGCTGCCATTGCTGGCGGGAACCGAAGGCCCAGGCTTTGCGTACCTCCTGGCGGCTACGCCCGCCCTGATCGGCGCGGTGCTGGCTGACATGTTTCTTGATCACCGTGTCAAGGGTGTGGTCGTGGTTGACGATGCTGGGGTGGGCGTAACTGACGGTGATTGACGCCGCCCGCGCCCACCGCCCGATTGCCTCGTCAATCGGCAGCCTGCCGTTCTGGTAGTTGGTGTCGGCGCGGATGAAGTTCAGCATCCCAGGGATCAGTGGGGTGCGAATAGCGACCGCGACGTGATGCAGCAACTCGGTGCCGGTTAGGAAATGCTCGTCGCGGGTGATCACCTGGGCGATCGAGGACTGCCAGTGTGGGGGTCGGCTGCGCCCCAGATACAGGCTCACTAGGGGGGTGGGGGCGGCGCGAAGCACCGCATCGAGTTGGGTGCGGAAATCTTTCACCGGCAGCGCATCGTCTTCTAGGAGCACGCTCCATGGTTCGCCGGTCTCGGCCAACCATTCGTAGCACTGCTCGTGGTTGCCGCCCGCACCCATTCCGCCGATATCCACCGACACCATTTCGGCGTCGATCGCCTCGGCGAGTCGTTCGGCGCGGTGCTGGCGGGTGTGGTGGGCGACGATGCCGACCGGGATCATGCAAGAACCTCCTGATAGCGGGGAAGTAGTGACGTCCAACTGTGGGTATCGGCTAGGTCGCGGGCCGCACGGCAAGCGGAACCATAAAAGTTTTCATCGGTGGCCAACCGGTCGATGCGGGCGGCCAACGCGATCGGGTCGCTGCGATGGACGTCGATCGGAACCTTGGTATAGATGGTATCGACTTGCTGGGCGGGCGTCAGCCAGTCCGACGGCAGCCAGCGACTGTTCGGGCTGACGGCGGGCATCAGGACGGGCATCCCGGCCCCCAGCGCCTCGTTGACCGGCAGGCAGAGTCCGCCATAGCGGCGGGGCAGGATCAGGGCGTGGTGGCCCTCATAGAGGCCCCAATAGTCGTCGTGGACGACGGTCTCGATGACCAGGATGACATTGGGTGGGCTGACGTTGGCGGTGATGAGGCCAGCGAGGTAGCCGGGGCGCTGGCAGGTCATGCTGACGACCACCTCGGCGCGGATGTGGGGTAGCGCCGCCAGCAGGTCGCGGGTGCCGTTGCGGTCGCCGAGGGCGGGATATCCGGCGACGTGCAGGAACCGAGACGCCGTCAAGGGCATCTTTACATCGTCGAATCGGTCGGTGGGGATCGGCACCGGCAGGTGGATCACCTCTGTCCGCTCACTGAACATTTTGCGGGCGTGGGTGAGGTTCCAGGTCGAGGGGAACGCCAGGACGTCGGGGAACGGAAGCTGGTCGGCCTCATGGTGGTAGCCCAGCATCTCCCAATTGGCCTGTAACACCGTCTGGATGCCCCGCTGGCGGGCCAGCGGGTAGAGCGCGAAGTTGTATGGGGTCTCCATCGTGAAGACACTGTCCAGGCCGTCGAGGAAGTCAATGAGGGTGTCGGTGTCGGGCGGGCCGGTGACGATCGTGGTGTTGCCGGGGAATCGGTCGGCGTACACGGTGAGGTCTTTGCCGCTGGCGCTGGTGTGGGTGAAGTCGACGATGAGGGTCTTCGCCGGTTTCATGTGGCGGTGGAACTCCCACGATTGGGTGCCCAACCCGGTGTTGTCGGCGCGGGCGACCAAACCGATGCGGCTCACAGGTAGTTGTCCTCTCCGGCCCGACCGTCGGTGTGGTAGCTGCGCTTGTAGTTGGTCATGCCGTCCTGGGGGGCGTAGATCGCCAGCCGCCACTGCTGCCAGCCAGGCAGGCCGTCGTCCAACCAGGCCGAGGATACGATGCCGTGCATGGGTTCCTCGATGAAGACACCCGTGCCGGTTTCCAGTCCGGCGAGCACCCGCCGATAGAAGGCGGTGGTGGTCAGGTGGGGGCGCTGCGACCATTGACTGGTGGGCAGGAAGTTGCCGTCCGGTTCTCCCATCAGGTAGCGGTGTACGTCGGGGACGACGGCCTCGTGGTAGAGCCGCACCAGGTGGTAAGTGCCGTCAGTGATGAGGGTCTGGATGGTGGGCCAGTCGATGGGGCAGTCCAGCACCAGGGGGGCGTCGTGTTCGACGTAGAGGATCAGCGGGGTGGTGATCGACGGCAGGACGGCGCGCAGCATCTCGGATTGATGGTGATGGGTCTCGAAGATGGTCGGCAGGATGTTGCCCCAGCGGTGATCGGCCCGCCACAGGGCGCGGCGGATGTAGTCCTCGTAGTCGGCCCGGCGGTGTTCCTGCTCGGGGCGTATCCCGTCGAAGGTGAGCAGGATGGTGGCGGTCGGGAAGTGGTGCCGGATGGAGGCTAGGGTTTCGTCGAGGATGCCCGCATCGGGGTGGCTAGGGATGGGGCTGGTGGGCACCACGACGGTGATCGGTTCAGGGTCGGGCACGCTCACACCTAGGGCGCTCAGATCGTCGCGTAGCCAGCCGCTGAGGGCGTGTTTTTGGCGCATCCACCAGGCCGCCACCCGGTTATGGCGGTGGGGGTAGTCGTCGACGGTGTCCAAGGTGTAGCCGGTGAGGTCGGTGAGGCTGGTGACGATCGGGAAGGGGGCATCGGGGAACAGTTTTCGCCAATAGCCGGGGGTGGTGTTGTGGGTGGCAACGTCGTCGACGATTGGCACGGTGTGGGACTGCAGCGCCTCATAGGCCCGGAAGGTGTCGGGGGTGTAGGGGCCGGAGGGGGCCAGCGCGGCTCGGCTGGCGGCCAGCGTGTCGGCGTAGTCGTGGGGGGTCATGCCATGGGTGAAGCCTTTGGTGGCGGCGATCAGACAGTCCGGCCCGAGGTCGTCGAGGTGGTCGAAGAAGTCGTGACGGCGGTCGTGGTTGTCCTGAGCGGACAGGAAGGCGTTGTGCTTCGGGGTGGGCGGTTCGGTGGGCAGGGCGGTGAAGACGGGGGAGTAGCCGACGCCGAACAGTCGGGCGTCGCCGTAGTCACGATCCACGCGCGGGGTTTGTACCCACCAGCGCAGGTTGGGGTGGGTGACCTCGGTGACGTCGAATACGTCTTCCTCGTCGCCGGTGCGGATCGCCAGCACCCACCGATAGCGAGTCAGGGCGTCAGTCAGTTCGTCGGTGCGCTGATGCCAGTAGCGGCCCGGGATGATGAGCACTAGGCCGTCGCTGTCCGGCCAAGTGTCGTGGTAGCGGAAAGTCAAGCCATGGCGATAGAGTCGGTCGGCCAGCAGTTCGGTGAGGACGGTCTGATCCCACTGGTTGCCGGGCGGCAGGCGGTAGACGGCTAGAGCCATTTGCAGGTGATCTTCGGCAGCAGGTCGCCGACCCGCTCATTGGGCAGATACACGCAGTGCAGTTCGTGCTGATTGTCGACCATCAGCTCGGTGTAACCCTTGTCGTTGATCCAGTTGCGCAAGTCGCGCGACCATTCCCCCCAGTGCAGCATCAGCATTTCGGGGTGGATGGAGGCGTAGATGATCGGCTTGAAGGTGTCGATGATGCGTTCCGCGCCGCGCAGGACATGGAACTCGGAGCCTTCGACGTCGAACGACAGGACGGTCGGCGGCTCCTGAAACTTCTCGTAAAGGTCGTCGAGTTTGATCTGCGGGTAGTTCTGGGACTCGGTGTGCAACTCCTTGAAGCCGTGCGCGGCGATGATTTCTTCGTAGGCGCAGTCCGGCCAGCCCCGCGTCGGCTCGACGCCGAGGGATTCGGTGCTGTTGGAGGCGAAGCCGGGGAAGGTGACCGGGGTGGGCAGATTGTTGGACTCCCAGATCGCGCGGATATTCGACCACACCTTGGGGTTGGGTTCGATGAGGTACACCTGGGCACCCCAGGTGACGCACAGCGCCGGGAACTCGCCTTCCTCAGCACCGACGTAGTAGACGACGTCGCCGGGGCCAATCAGGTCGTGCATGGCCTCGGTGCGGGGGCCTTCCCAACAGCCGTTCTCGGGTTGCCAGTCGGGGCGAGCGGCGCGATGGTCGGGGATGGTCAGCGGGTATTTGCCGTTGAGTAGTATCGGCACCATTTTGGTCATGGATTCTCCAAAGTGTTGAGGATGGACACCCACCGCTGCAGGTAGGTGTGATAGGTGTGGGTGTGGGAATGGCCGTCGGCCCGGATCGCTTCCCGCTCCTGATCGTGGTCGAGGTAGTGGTCGAGGAGTCCGAACAGTTGGTCGAAGTGGCCGTAGTCGTAGAGCCGCAGGTGCAGTCCGTCGGCGAATTGGGTTTCCAGTCCGGTGATGCGGGGGTGGATCAGGAAGCCACCCCGGCCCAGGGTTTCGTAGACCCGATCCGACCAGTAGTGGGGGTAGTCGTAGCCCAGGCACAGGGTGTCGCCGACGACGACTTTGGTGCGGGCGTAGAGCAGGTTGAGGTCGCGTCCGCGTACCGCCGGTGCGGTGCCAGGGAACAGGTGGAAACGGTCGCCGTAGCGGTCGGTGAGGTGGCCGATCAGTTCCTGTCGGTAGGGCCATTCGGGGTGGTAGTGGTGGCTGCCGACGAAGACCACATCGAGGTCGCGGGGGGCCTCTACGGCGTAGCACTCACGGTGGGAGACGGCGGCGGGCAGGTAGTGGCCGGTGATTCCGGTGGCGGCGTTGAGGTGGTCGGCCATGAGTTGGTCGACGGTGAAGAAGTGGTCGAGTAGACCCCAGTAGGGGCCGGTGGCCATGTCGGCTTCGCGGGCCAAACCCTTCCACAGGTCAAGGTGGTAGGTGATGATGGGGATTCCGGCGCGTTTGATTTCCTGCAGGGCGGGGGTGATATCGCCGGGGGTCTCCCAGCCATGGGTGTGCACCCACACCAGCAGGCTGGCGCTACGAGCCTGGGCCAGCACCTCTCCGGCGGTGGCGACACCCTCCTGCAGGCAGATGACCTCATGACCGAGGTCGGTGAGGGCCTGCGCGTGATGGGTTTCGGTGCTGTAGGAGACGTCGAAGTTGCCGAGGAAGGCAATCCTCACTCAGGGCCTCCTGCCGCCGGGAGACGGGTCTTCGAGTTCGTCGGCCTGGTTGAGGATGCTGGCGGCAAGCTGGCGGGCACCGGCGGGGCTGGTTTGGAAGACCAGGGTGATGTTGTCGGGGCCGGTGAGTACGAGGGCGACACTGTCTTCCTTTCGGCCCACCGAGATGCGGTCGGTGAGATAGCCGGTGACGTCTTTGCGGTCAAATCGTTCTGGTGGGGGCAGTGGGGGTTGGCTCATGGGCGACCTTTTTGGGCAGGGGCGAAGTCCTCACTTATTCTTGTGCGCTTCGCAGTACCAACCCAGTTCGCCGTGCCGAATCGTCAGAGTTGTGCCAGGTTTGGTGCACTGCGGAATGCGGCAGCCGGGGGTGGCGCGCTTCTCAGAATAGCGACTCATGAGTGCAGTAACTATAACAGCACAACAGCCCCCGGCTGGGGGGCCGGGGGCTGCGTGTCGGGGCGGGCTATGCGCCGAAGTGGGCCAGCAGGTCGGCCACGTCGTCCTCGTGATCGACGGTGGCCGCGACGACCGTGGTGGCCGCGATGAGGGCCTTCTCGGCGGCCTTCTCCGCCTTGATCTTGGCCAGCGCCTCGGCGACCGCCGGAACCAGCTTGGCGGCCTTGGCTGCTGCCTTGTAGTTGTCGCTGCCCAGGATGGACGGGCCGCACTTGGTGCCCAGACCGATTTCGACCGAGACCGGATCGCTCAGGTCGATCGAGCAGTTCGCGCAGATGCCGATGGTGCGGCTGTAGACGCGGACTTCTTCGGCGGTCATCAGCTCGCTGGCCGACAGGTTGAAGATCGCACCGCCGTCGTAGACGAACCCGGCCTTGCTGACCTTCTTGGCGTAGAGGCGACCGGCACCGGACTTGACGACCTTGTAGGCAACACCCTCGTGCAGGTAGAAGCCGACCTCGGTGACCTTGTCGCGTGCCGGGATGGTGACGTCGGCGACGACGGTGCGCTCCGGGCGGGCGATGGTCGCGAAGACCTTGCCGTACTTGTGCTCGACGATGGTGCCGACAACGGCGTCCTGGCGGGTGCCGTCGCGCTTGACGACGACGACCGGCTGGCCGGTGACGAGGCCGACGCCCTGGATACCCCAGGAGCCGTTGGCGAGCTTGGCGAAGGAAGCGGTTTGGACTGTGGTGGTGGTGGTGTTTGTCATGCCTTCATTATCTCATGACTATAGGATGAAAGTCAATACTTTGAGAAAAGTTTTTTTCTTACCCCCTGGGGCGGGTCTTGATGTGCACCGTCTTAACGTCGGCCTCGCGGATCAGGCGGCGACGGCGATCACGGGCAACGGGGCCTTCCACCTGCAGCAGCAGAGTGCCGTCCTTGGAGCGCTCGGCGTAGAGGAACTCATACTTCCCGGCGATCAGGCCGGGGCGACGCGACACCGACAGCCAGGTTCCGGCGGTAATGGCATAAGTCTTGCCGGTGGCATTGATCGACACCTCGTGCAGGAAAGTGGGCTTCCAGTCAGACTTGTAAGGCTTTTTCTGGTTCATGGTGGTGGTCTCCAAATGCTGTGGGTGGGCGGAGTAAATCTATTTTACCACATCATGATTTTTTTGTCAAAACATCGTTGCAGATCAGAGTATGTTTTTGGGTGATTTCTGGCTGATATCGACAAGCAGGGCATTGGCTGGGAGGGGTTTGAACACCATCGCCGGGTAATGCCGTCCGTTGGTGGCAGTGGTGTGGGTTCGACTGACCGCGACCGTGGCGCGCAGGCGGCGAGAGCGCACATATTGGGCGACCGTCAGCGCGGTGTGGGTGACGAAGAAACCTATCGCGAACCAGAACATCATTTGATGGGGGGAGCGGAACAGGGCCACCACCGCTAAGAGCACCACCACCGCAGCGCCGCCGCCGTGGCACCACCAGGTGCGGGTAAGGGTCGTCAGCTCGTCGCGGTTCATGGGTATCCTTTTAGGCGCTCAGCCAGTCCAATAGCTCTAGGTTGGGCACCGTTTCCGGGCAATGCGAGCAATGGTAGGCGGCGCGCTGGGCAGCGATTGTCTCAATCTCTGTCGCCGATAACGCCGGATACTCACCCACTACTCGACCGCCTTCGCGAAGCCGCAAACCATCAGGTAGACGACAAGAAACCAAACCCCCGCCGTCGTGAGGGCGACAGCAATAACACGTTTGGCGTGTCGACGCATATCGTCCCCTCCCTGCTATTGGTTTATGAAACTTCTCACCAAGACAACAGGGTCGACGGAAATGTTCACGCTAACCCTGTTCGGGTTGCGATTCCGTTTCGGTTACCGTCACGCGGTAACTGGCGGTGTAGGACACCCGATCGGGGTCGGTGTGGTCGCCTTTGATGGTGATCCGGGTGATCGCCATGTCTGATCCGGCCTCGTGCTGCTGCTCGGCGACCAGCGCCTCGATATTGGCGCGTTCGTCGTCGGTGATCTGCCGGATATCGCGGCGCAGGAAACCAACCAGGGTGCCGTTGACGTCAATCTCGGGGCGCGGCTCGGTCACTGACCGTCCTGCAGGACAACCTTCCCGACCGTCACCTTCACATGCGCCGGAATGAGGCCCTTATCGGTCGTGTACGCCTGCAGGGCGGCCAGATCGGGGAACTCTAGCCAGGACGGCCCTGCGGTGCTCTCAGCGGGCGCTGAGGGGGCATTCTTGGCCTCCATGGCGCGATGGTAGTCCGCCGGTTTGCCGCCAGCGGTAAACATGACGTTCATGCACCCCCGGTGGCACAGCGCCATGGTGCTGTCGCCCTGATAGAAGCCACGCGGATCGGACTCCCCGATATCCTTACTGCACAGGAAGCACTTGTCGCTCCATTGCAGGGGAGACATGCCGGTCTCGGTGGGCAGGCCCGCCGAAAATGAGCTGGCGGTCGGCTTGCTGGGAACGTCGGCCATGTCAGTAAATGTCCTTTTTCTTGGAGTCTTCCCGCATCTCGCCGGTGTTCGGGTCGATCACACCTTTGATGCCGTCGAAGACACCCTCCCGCACCTCGTGGGACTGCCGGTCGTGATCGAACTCTTTGAGGACGTCGGTGCGACCGGAGATGATGAGTTGCGGGACGTAGTACAGGTTGGGGTCGTCGGCGTCGTCGGAGACACACGGCGACTGCCGCACCGGGATGCCGTCGGCGTCCTTTTCCTCGGACTGCCACACCCACTCGACGTCGGAGACAAACCCGGCCTCCGCACAGCGCTCGATCAGTTCCTTGGCGTAGCGGTTGCGCTGATCAACCTGCTCTTTGGGGGTGAGCGCCGCCGTGGTGGCGTAGCGGGTGCGCATCACCATGCCGATCTGGGCGAGGATTTTCTTTTCGCCCTCATACAGTTCTTTGATTTCGGCGGTTTTACCGAGTTCCATGGTGATCCCCTACTCCGGCAGCAGACGCTCGCAGGTGCCGCAGCGGTGAGTGACCGCGTCGGTGTTGAACGCCAGATCGCCGGACAGGTGCTGCAACTTGATCATGGTCTTATAGTTGACCGAGCCGTTCGCGAGCGCCGTGAACACCTGCTGAATGTCGTACAGGCTGGCGTCGGCGGGCAGCACGCTGACCCGCTCGATGATCCGATCCATCAGCTTGCCGGTCAGGCCGTACTCGCGGCCCAACTGGTAGGCGAAGCCGACCGGACTGCCGGGCGGGAACTTCCCGGCCAGCGCGGCGTAGTCGGCAAGTTTGTTGTCCAGGTCGCCCATCACCCGCTGGCAGGCACCTTCGAGTTCCAGGAAAATGTCGTCGATGGTGTTGCCCTTGAGCCGGATCGTGCCCTCAGCCTCCGGGCTGGTGGAGCCGTTGGTGCACCACAGTCGGTGCAGGTAGGTGAGCACCTGCGGGGCCTCGACCTCGGTCGGGTTGCTCAGGATGCGGATACCGCCGTGGGTGATATCGCCGACCGTGCGGGTGCCCCGGTTGCGATCCTCGATGCGGTTATCGGCGGACACCTCGACGTGGTGGTCGGTGATGATATCGAGGTGGAACTTGGAGTCGTTGCGGATCAACTGCACGATTTCAAAGTTCGGGTCGAGGGTGTCGGTGATGACGTCGGCGACCCGCGCCAGTGGCAGGATCAGCAGGCCCGGCTTGTGGATGGTCACCCAATGGTCGTCGACCGCCTCGATGACGGCGGCGGCGTTCTCGCGGCGCTTCAGCCAATAGTTCAGGTTGTGGGCTTTGAGGTCGGCGGGGCACTTCGCCAGGTAGGCCTTGGACACACCGAGGTAGGCGGCGAGGCTGCGCTCGGCCTGCTCATCAAGGTAGAAATCTTCCCCGCTGGCGAGCCGGATGCGGCTGGCGTCGTCGGCGACTTCCACCTCTCCGAGGGTGAGGGGGATGCTGCGTTCCTGGACTCCGGCCAGGTGACTCTTGAGGTCTGCGACAAGCACGCGGTGTTCTCCGTTCTGTGGGTGTTTTGGTGACGATCTTGGTACAGACTACACCTCAAACGCTGTCCAAGTTCGATCTTCCCGCTACGACCCTCCGGCGATGATGGTGCTATTGCCGGAAACAGCGAAAGCGCCCCAGGAGGTATTCAACGTGCGGTCAACGACGGTGGTGCCGTTGGTGGTTGTGGACACCGACCGCCTGGTGGTCACAACGTAGGGGAACCCCGTGCGGTGTTGCGGCGTTTTGACCGCCGAGGTGCCGGTTGTCCACGATGCCACCGCAGTCGGGGTGGCGCTGGTTGGGGTCAGTACCAGGTTTCCGCCCGCCCGCAGGGTGGCAATCTTCTCGCCGGTCGAGGTTTGCACCCGAATCTGGGCGAGGGTCTTGTTGTACACGGTGTACGGCAGGTAAGTGGCGGGACTGCTGCCGGTGACCGGGGCCACCGACGACGGCATCACCACGGTCTGACCGCATAGTCCGGTGAACACCTGAATGTAGTCGCTGCCGTTGTCCAGCACCGTCTCGTCGTAGGTGGTGATGGTGTTGGTGTAGCCGCTACTGAGGGAAAGTTGGGGCTGCAACTGGGCGGTGCCGCCGGTGTAGGTGGCGTCGGTGCCCAGCGAAACCGTGAACGGGTGCGACGACCACTTGGCGTCGATCGCCCGGCTGGTGTAGGTCTTCACCGACCAGGCGGCGGCGGCCTGCACCGGCACGGTGAGATAGAAACGATTCCGGAAGTTTGCAATCGACACCGGGCCTTGGGCGGGGATCGCGCCGGGCATCGCCGTCAACTCGGTGAGGTCGCCAGACCACCCTTTGTCGGTGTGATAGCGCCACCGCATCCGGGGGTCGATCGCGGTGTTGTCCCCGATCCGGCCCCAATTTTTGCGGGCCAACGTCAACACCCCACTCTTGGCACCGAACACCCACAGATCGTTGTAGTCGGCGAACAGACCCAATCCGAGGCTGCCGGGCACCACTTCCTCGGCCTGCAGGACGAGACCGTGATGGGTGCCGATCCGGAAATGCTGGATCAGGGCGGTGTCCCCGATTTTAGACAGAGTGAACAAGTAGTTCCCCCTGCTGACGGCGGCGGTGAGTACCCGGTCGCCGATGGTGTTGGAGGGAATGTCGCCAATCCGGCTGACCGCGCCGGTGGCCGGGTCAAATATCGCCCAGGACGGCGCAGTCGATTCGGTGGCGGTGCGGTACAGCAGCGGCCCGGTGCTCTGCTGTAGGGGGGCCACGGTGGCGGCAGTGAGACGCCGGGAAAACAGCGCCACCTGCCGACCATCCTGCAGATGATGGAACCAGATCGGGACGGCGGCGGCGAGGGTGGCCTGGTTGTAGAGCTGGCCTTGGCGGGGGTCTTCGACCCGGCAGGTGGCGGTGGTGACGCTGACCCCGGCGGTGTCCACCGACCTCGGCAGCACCTGCCGGATCGTCCAGGTAGCCATTAGTCTTCACCCAGGCTGTCGTTGGCGTCGACAGACAGCACCGGGTCGTAGCCGACGTCGTCGTCGTCATCGTCGTCGACCACCTCGGCGTCCACGATATCGTCGCGGGTGGTGCCTTTCAGCTCGTCAATGCGGGCCGCGATTTCGGCCATGACGGTGGGCGTCACCACATCCTTGACGGCTTGCTGCAGCAGCGACACGTCGCGGCGCATCTCGGCGATCTGTTCCTCGACCGCGCCGTCGCGTTGCAGTTCCTCTAACTTCAACTGTGCTTTCAAGCCAGTCTCGTAGTCGACCACGGTGGCGTCGTCGACGAGGTTCTCAAAACCTTTCTGCGCCACAATGTCGAGGTAGGCCATGCCGGAAAGCAGGTGTGCGGCGGCATCGCCAAACTCGTCGGCCACCTGCGACTTGCGGCGTTCCAGGATGCGACGGCGGGCGGCGTTGGCGGGGTCTTGGACGTTGAAGTGGCGCTCGGCGTGGCGCAGCAGCGACCAGTAGGTGATCTTGTTGTTCTTCGGTCGGCGCGCGTTGAGGTCTTCAACAAAGTCTTCAATTTCGCCAATCTTCATGCCGTAGGACAGCAGCCGGTTGACCCGGGTGCGGGATTCAGGGTCTTGACAAACCCGGCAGCGAGACTCGGGCATCCGATCTTGGTGTTGGTTGCGAATGGCTGCCACCTCCCGGTTCAATTCGGCTTCAAACTGCCGACCGGTCAGGCCGCCCGCCGCTACAACCCGTCGGGTGGGGTGCAGGTCGGTCATGGTCGGCCCTTTCGTCGGTTAGGCGTGGAACTTGTTGTCCTGATCCGGCACACACCGGCGGGGTCGAACATTCGCCATAGGATTATAGGCCCGTCGATAAAGACCTTGCCGAATCGAGGGGTCGGGGAATCCGTTGGAGTTGAGCACCTCGCGGGCCTGGCGTAAAGAAAGCTGTTCCTCGGTGAGGTAATCCTTTTTCTCGGAGAGGGCGGTGACGCCACGGCGGCCTTCGCGGAGAATGGCGTTGGCTTGTTCTTCGAGTTCGGAGTTGATTCCGGTGTACAGATTTTCCAGCATTGACATGGTGACGGTGATCTTTCACGTCGCGATGCCCACTTAGGCTCACAAACTTGAGTGTCAGACACCACGCGATCCTGGGTCGGCGTCCGGTTCGGCTGACTGCAGCCCGTCGTCGTCGTCATTGTCAGTGGAGTTTTTATGCTCTTTAGAGACACTATATCCCGGTTTCGGGGTGTCTATAGATTCTTGTGGCTCCGGCGTGTCTTGACAGGGCGGTGTGGCGCGTTTCCGGCGTTTCCGGCGGGCCTCGATCGGACACCAGGTGCCGTCCTGCTTGGCGTCGTAGGCCGCCACCATTTTCTTCAGGCCGTCGTCGCTGTACTGCTGGACGGGCGTACTCCACCGGCTGTTGGGCAGCAGGATCGCCGTCGCCGCGCTCTCGGTGTAGCCCTGCAGGCAGATCAACTCGAAGGCCTGACGTTGCCGCAGCGGCAGGGTTTCGATGCCGGTCATCAAATCACCGATGTAGATTTCCTCGCCGTCGACCGTTAGCACGTCGGAGACCTCGCCGCTCTCCAACAACGAACGCCAGTGGTAGTAATTCTGGTAGATGCGTTTGAACACCTGCACGCGGCGCTTGGAAGTGGCGTACTCCCCGTCGCTACCGTCGGGGTCAAACGTAGGGAGTCGTCTTCCCACCCTGATCACCCTCAATCCGCCATTGGCGAACCTTCTGCAGCACCCAGCAGAAGTTTTCGATTTCATCCCGAAACACTTTGGCGGTATTCCACAGGTAGTAGCAGAAGAAGGCGTGATATTTGTCGACCCGGGTCTTGCGGGCGGCGTAGGCGTTACGGCCTGGGATGGTTTCCTCCACCAACTCGGCGTAGGCCTCCTGGAACTGGTCATCGTGGATGTGCTTGGCAAACACCGCCTCCATCAGCAACTCGTTGACCTTCGAGGAAATCTCAAACCGCACCCGACTCAAGTCGAGCAGGCAGCGCTCAATGTCCTCGCCGGTCATCTGCGACCAGCGCTCGATTTCCTTGCCGCGCTCATCCTTCTGCCATACGATGCGGCCCTCCCGGTCGAGTAGCACCATGCCGGTGTCGGGGTTACGTTCCGGCACCCGCAGCTCGCCGTAGAAGGCGTCGATGATCGCCTTGGCGTCGCTGTACAGGTGCGCCATGACGGTGTCGGCGGAAGCCCTGATCCGATCCAGTTGGCTGGCCTCATCCGAGCGCCAGCGGAAGGTGATCTTGTCGAAGATCGACTTGGAGTTGGCGATCATCACCGGTTCTTCGTCGACGAACGGGACGCCGTCGGCGGCAATCGCGGCTAGGTGATCGTTCTGCAACTTACGGGCGACCGCCTTGGCCATATCGCCTTCGTGCTCCCAGGACGTCACGCCTTATCCCCCACGTTGATGTTCACCCCAGGCTGCTCGCCGTCCTCGGCGATGCGCTTGGTGCCGACCATTTCCACGATTAACGAATCCTCAGCATAAATCGTGCCTTTCAGGGCGTCCCCAATGGCCCGCAGCAGTTTGTCTAGGTCGGGTTTCTTCGTCGCCGGTGGGGTCGGCTTGTTTTTGGAGGTGGAGACCGGGCGTTTCATCACGAAATCGCAGTGCAGGAACACCGGGCCGGTGAGCAGCGGGCCGCGCATCGCCTCGGCGGCGAACACCTTCACATCCGAGCGCCACGGCTTCACCCCGGCGGCGGACTCGACCAGGCTTACCTTGCCGTTGGCCGAAACAAAACCCCGCTTGCTGCCCTGCGGTTGAGGAATGCCCGGCACAAAAAACTCGAAGCAGGTCACTCCGGCACCACCTGCCCGGCCTGCCAACACTCGAAGCGGGCTGGGCAGGACTGCATCTGCACCGAGCCAAGCGAGCAGCAGTGCTCCGGCGGGGTGTCGGCGGCGATGCACTCCCGGACGTAGTCAAACTTGGTGAAAATCTGGGATAGCAGGGCGTCGTTGCGGTTGACCCGGAACTCTTTCATCCGGTATGGGTAGCCGGATTCCAACACCAGCAGGATGCCGGTCGCGTAGCCGGTGCCATGCAGGCCCATCGACAACTGGGCGTCCCAGGAATCCTTGATCTGGGTTTGCATGTCGAATCCGCGCGAGTTCTGGGTTTTCAATTCGACCGGAATCCGGCCCTCGGTGGGATGGTGGGCGATGAAGTCGACCCGGCCCCGGACGTGATGCTCGGCGATGACGTATTCGACCTCGCATTGCTCCGGGCCGGGAATCAATCCGGCCATTTGAAATTGGGTCTGCACCACGCCGTGCAACGCGCTGCCCATCGCCATGGTCATCTCGGACTGGACGCTGCGTTGCTCGTGGATCAGCTTGTCGCGATGGTCGGGGTGAAAACGGTAATACAGTTCCCGTGCCCCCATCAGGCCATGCGTGGAGGGGTGGAAGTAGCCGTCACCGTGGCCGTAGTAGGGGCCGGAGTCGATGGTGATCTGGTAGGTGTCCGGCCACTTC
>Ga0114976_10000351_pt1 | contig 28745 bp, 44 predicted proteins | sample S_130805_EF_Meta_FD_87319 | JGI IMG/M metagenome (GOLD analysis project Ga0114976, IMG submission 87319) | Freshwater microbial communities from Lake Simoncouche, Canada to study carbon cycling - S_130805_EF_MetaG | ecosystem: Environmental > Aquatic > Freshwater > Lake | place: Lake... | reverse complement strand
TGCACCACTATATACATTGCATACTAAACATAAACATGAGTATCGTGTACATGTATTTAAAGACAAAGTTATTGATGTTCAAATGAAGCGTAAGCGTAATGGATCCCTTGGGGGATCAGGCATTAGAAACTACAGTAATGGATGGGTATATGCAAGGGCAGAAATAGCTCCGTCCGAAGAGCTACTACTATCATCAATCCAAGCCGTTAAATTATTGGGCCTTGATTTTGGTGCCGTTGACATCGGGCACAGACTAATCGATAACAAATTCTTCGTGTTCGAAGTTAATACTGCACCAGGATTAGAAGGAACAACACTTGACAAATATCAAAAAGCAATATACAATTATTATAGGAGTAATTAAATGACTACCGTTTTTTGGATTGGCAATCAAGAATTTGAAATGCGTATTGACAAACGTAAACAAAAATGGGTATTATTTAACTACACTTTACAAACTATAATACAAAAGGGTAGTATAAAATGCGGTGCCAAGCCTGTAATAAAGCGTTAAATGATTTTGAATCTACTAGAAAATCAGTAACAACTGGTGAATATGTAGACTTATGTAATCATTGCTTTCATGATGTAGAAAATGATATAGAAACTGTAGTACGAGAAGACTTACGAGATGAATGTGACAATGACGTTCTAGAACTAGATGACTTAGAAGGAGATCTATTTAATGTCGAATAGAAATGATATTACTGGAAATAAAATTATTAATAAAAAACTATCTAAAAAAGGTCAAGATAATTGGGATTTAATATTTCCTAAAAAGAAAAAAGAATTAGCTGAGTATGAACTTGACAAATCTACTGGTGAAATAATTAAAAAGGAAAACAATAATGGATGAAGCCTTAAAAGTTTTAACTGAACTACAAAATGTTATTGACAAAGAGTATGATGATGGATATGAATTAGCTGATGCTATCATAGACTATATTGCTAATAAAACTTCAGAATTAAAATTAAATAAAAGTAGTTCTAAAAAATTAACTGAAGCTTATAATGGCCTTTAACGACATATGATTGCAGAGCCCTTGTTAGGGCGTCTGCTATCTATGGAGTAATTTAATAACAATCTGTTACAATAATCATTATTTATTCATTACATACATTGTTACTTCAAAGCCAAAACGCATTTCAGTAGCTGCTGGAGTTGTCCACATAATATTTTCCTTTATAAAAGTTAATATAGAATTTTCATTCTATACAACTATTATAACATAATGAATGAAAACAATCATGCGTGTAACACCTAACCTTACCTAAGGAAAATCTGTAATGCCTTTTATCCAACATACTAACTGCCCTAAATGTGGTAGCCGTGATAATCTAGCAGAATATACTGATGGATTCTATTGCTTTGGTTGTGGATATAAAAAACAAAAGAATGATCTAAATAGTATACGAAGCAGATTGTCAGAGCATCGTGAGGATGCGATGCAATCTGATGAGTTAGTATTAGATTATAACATACCATTAAAAGCAATGCAATGGCTACTGCAATATGGTATTACTCAAGACGATGTAAAGTTAAGTCACATTGGTTGGGAATCTAGAAAAGAAATGTTGGTGTTAGTTAACACACCTCAATACCATCAAGGTAGAAACTTTAGTGGCTATGGCCCTAAATATATATCTAAAGGTAAAAAACCCTTGATATTCTATGGCTTAGGTGATATACTTGTATGTGTAGAAGATGTAATTTCTGCTATTAAAATTGCTAAATCAAATAAAAATGTATGTGTAATACCCTTGTTGGGTTCTATAATACCCCTAGAACTTACAGAAACTATCCTTAAACGCTTTAATAAAGTTTTTATATGGTTAGATAGGGATAAAGCAATTGAAGCTGTTAAACAGGCTAGAAATTTAAAACAAAAGGGTATTGATTCGGATGTAATAATTACACCCAAAGATCCTAAAGAATATTCAACAGGAGAAATCAACGAATGGTTGAGAAACAAATAGCTAAGTTATTTTGTACAGACAGGAATCTCTTTACAAAATATTACAAGTATGTTAACATAAATTATATTAAGATTAATTATAATGATTTATATAAATTATTTAATATTATAGATTTATATTATATTAAATATAATAATAATAATATAATTAATATTAATGAATTAGATTTATTTTATAATAGTAATTATTTATTAAAAGATAATGAAAGAAAAGAATTAATAGCACTGTTAGAAGATGTCTACAATCAAGATGTTTCTAATCCTGAATTAATCATTGGACTGTTAGAAGAACATCGAAGACGTTCTCTAGCAGGACAAGTAGCATTGATGGCATTAGATGTAGAATCAGGTAAAAAAACAACAGCTGAACTGCTAGAATTATTTAATAACTTTGAACACCAGGAGGTAGAAGCTGATGAAATTACTCCAGTTGATATGGACTTGGATACATTGTACACTAGCCAGGTTGCCACACCAGGTTTACGGTGGCGTAATAGATGGCTTAACAAAGCTCTTGGTAGCTTGCGTAAAGGTGACTTTGGGTTTATCTTTGCTCGGCCTGAGACTGGTAAGACTACATTCCTTGCGTCTGAAATTACTCATATGGTCAGCCAAACTGATGGAGATGTATTGTGGTTTAACAACGAAGAACAAGGAAATAAAGTTGGTATTAGGGTTTATCAAGCTTCCCTTGGTCTTACGACGCAGGAGTTATTTAGAAACAAAACAAAAAACAAACAAGACTATTCAGAGTTAACAGGAAATAGAATTAAGATTCTAGACTTCGAGGATTCAAGTAGTAAAAATAGAATTGAATCTGTACTTAAACAATATAACCCTGCGTTAATTATCTTCGACCAGATAGATAAAATTCGTGGATTCAAAGGAGATCGTAATGACCTTGAACTTAAACAAATATATCAATGGGCTCGTGAAATATCTAAAACGTACGCTCCCGTCATCGCGGTGTCACAAGCAAGTGGCGAAGCGGAAGGGAAACTTTTTCTAACAATGGATATGGTAGATGGATCTAAGACAGCTAAACAAGGTGAAGCTGATTGGATTCTAGGGATTGGTAAAGAACAAGATAACACATCCCGCACTAGATACTTCAACATCTGTAAGAATAAACTTATAGGTGATGAAGATACTATGCCTGATCTTAGGCATGGTTCAACACAGGTTCTAATCAAACCTGAAATTGCTCGTTATGAAGACTTATAAAAGGAGAAAGAATGTTAGTTATTAATGCAACAGCAGCAGATGTATTAAATGTAAACCCACAATTATCACCATTCGAAGTAGAAGATGTATTGACATTAGGTAATCCTAGTGATACTATTGAAGAAACAATTGAAAAATTAAGTGGTTGTGGAGGCGAATGCGGAGCTTAATCTTAGACGTAGAAACAACAATCAGTAACAAGGGTAACCCATTTGACGAGTCTAATAAACTTTGTTACGTTGGGTTATCCAATGCTGACAAAACTCAATGCTATGCTATTGAGTATGGTGATGAACCTTATCGACATAAACTAGAGGAGATCCAAAAAGAAATTGATCAAGCTGAGATACTGGTTGGCTTTAACATTAAGTTTGATTTGCATTGGCTTCGCAAATATGGAATTAACTTTGTGGGTAAGCGTGTTTGGGATTGTCAGTTGGTACATTTTATATTGCGTGGACAACAAGATTCCTATCCAAGTCTTAATGGTGTCTCTGAGTACTATGATCTGGGTAGCAAGCTTGATGTTGTTGCTACAGAGTATTGGGGCAACAAGATAGACACTCCTAATATCCCTAAAGAAATTCTAGAAGAATATTTAATTGGTGATTTGCATCTTACGCATAAAGTATTTGATAAACAAATAGAAGAATTTGCGTTATGCACAAAACCTATGCAAAGGTTAATCAGTTTACATAACCAAGACTTACTAATCTTAGAAGAAATGGAATACAATGGACTTTTATTTGATGAAACAAAAGCTAATATTCTTGCTAAAGAATTGGAACAACAAATTAAATATCTTGATAATGCTTTGGTTTCCTATCATAATCTTCCTGAGTTTAATCCTTCCAGTAATGAGCAGCTCTCTTGTTTACTTTACGGAGGTATTATAAAAGTAAAACGTAGAGAAGTTATTGGCCTGTTTAAAACGGGAGATCGCAAAGGACAGGCAAAAGAAAAATGGGTAGAACATTTAATAAACTTTGATAGACGTATTACTCCATTAAAAGGATCTGAGTTAGATAAAGAAGGATTGTTCTCAACTGATGAATCAACTCTTAAAAGTTTACGTGGATCTGCAGAAGCTAAAGAACTAGTAAAGTTAATACTAGACCGAGCAACTCTAGAGAAACGATTAACAACTTATTATAGAGGATTGGTTGAACTTAGAACATCTATGAACTGGCCTGTAGATAAACTATATGGTCAACTTAATCAATGTGTAGCAAGAACAGGTAGACTGTCATCTAGTAAACCTAACTTGCAGAACTTTGATGGAGAAATTAAACAATTATTTAGGAGTAGGTATGCTGTTACAAGCTGATGCAAAAGCTTTGGAATGGGTTTGTGCTGCATACTTAAGTCAAGATCAAATAGCAATTAAGGAGATATTAAATAATGTTGATCAACATAGCGATAACCAAGAACGATTTGGATTACCAAGTAGATTGGTCGCAAAGACTTTTGTCTTCAGACTTATATATGGGGGGTCAGCCTGGAGTTATGCAAGAGATCCAGACTTTAAAGGGATTGGTGGAGAGAAGTTTTGGCAAGGTATTATTGATCAATTCTATGCAAAATATGTACGACTCGGAGAGTGGCATGTTGACATTGTCAATGACGCTAAAAGAGATAGAAAACTCACAATGCCAACAGGACGGATCTATTACTATGAACCTGATGTTAGAGGAGGACAAGCTAAATGGCCTAGAACAAAGATATTAAATTACCCTGTGCAAGGATTAGGTGCAGACCTAATGGCAATTGCAAGAGTATCTTTGAGTAACAGACTTAAGGGTATTAAAAATGTTAAACTAATCAATACTGTACATGATTCAATTATTGTTGACTTTGATGAAGAAGTATGCGATAATACTAGTATGGTAAAGATTGTTGATAAGTGTTTTACGGATATTCCAGCAAACTTTAAAAGATTGTTTGGAGTAGATTTTAATCTTCCCATGAGGGTCGAGTGTCAAGTAGGACCTAACTGGGGCAATATGGAGATAGTAAATGTTAATTAATATTATAGATGTTGGTGCACCAAATACTCATGCCGCAAAGAATGGCAGATCTTATCAATCAATTGAAGTAACTTACAAAGATGATCAAGGTCAAGTAAAGAATAAAAAGTTAATGTCCTTTAGTAATCCTGGTGTGTTTAATCACATTAAAGATTTAACTAAAGGTGATCAAATTAATCTACGAACTGAAAAAGATGCTGCTGGTTATTGGCAGTGGATTGGTCTTGAAGGAGATAAAACTGTGGCAACTGAAACTAAAACAACACCTCAAACTGGTGGTCGTGTAACTGGTAGCAACTATGAAACTAAAGAAGAACGTGCTGCACGTCAAGTGCTAATCGTTCGTCAATCATCTTTATCTAGTGCTGTAGAGTTACTAGGTCCAGGTAAATCAGTAGAAGAAGTATTAGCTATTGCTAAACAATTCGAAGATTATGTCTTTGCTAAATCAACAGGCATTGATGCAATTAATGAAATGGAAGATGACTTTCCTGTTTAATTAAAACTATGCCTTACATAGATAAAGACAAACAAAGGGCTTATCAAAGGGCTTGGTTACATAACCGTAAACGAGCCTTTTATAAAGATAAGTGTTGTGTTAAGTGTGAGTCTAAAGAACAGTTAGAATTAGATCACATTAATCCAGCAGAGAAAGTTACCCATAGAGTTTGGTCTTGGACTGAAGCAAAACGTAATATTGAAATAGCTAAATGTCAAGTACTATGTAAAGCATGCCATTTAGAGAAAACTTTAGATGAACAAAAGCAAAGGAAGTTAATTGAAAGCTCTTATTGATGCTGACATAGTAGCGTATAGGGTTGCCTGTACGTTAGAAGATGACGATGCCGAAGACTTTGTATATGCTAGAGCAGAAGATCTAATAGATCAAATCCTAGTCAATACTGAAGCAACTGAGTATCGTCTCTTCTTAACAGGAAAGAATAACTTTAGGTATACAATATACCCTGAGTATAAAGCTCATCGTCCTAAAGAAAAACCATTCTGGCTTGAAAAGTGTAGACAGTATCTTATTGCTACATTTAATGCAGAAGTAATTGATGGACAAGAAGCTGATGACGCTTTAGGTATTGCTCAAACAGAGGATACAATCATATGCTCTATTGACAAAGACCTACTTATGATTCCTGGTCGGCACTATAACTTTGTTAAAGACGAGTTTCAAGAAGTTACCAATGATTCAGGTATGTTTCATTTCTATATGCAATGTTTAACTGGAGACCGTTCTGATAACATTAAAGGTATTGAAAAGATTGGCCCTAAGAAAGCAGAAAAGATTCTAGCTGGTTGTGTAACAGAACAAGAAATGTTTAATGCTGTTCGTGAAGCATACAGCAATGATGAAGAATTCTTAATGAATGGTCGTGTATTATGGATTAGACGTAAAGAAAATGAAGACTGGAAGGATAAGTTTAATGAACTCGTTCAAAAGCAAACTCGAGGAACAAGTATGGAAAATCCTGAAGAGTAACTTTCCTTCAGTTAAATATGAACCTGATAAGTTTAAATATATACAACCTGAAAAGGAACGAACATATATTCCTGACTTTAGAACAGGACGTAGAAAGATTTATCTAGAAGCAAAAGGTAAACTGGATTTAGATACAAGACAAAAGATGGTATGGTTTAGGGATTGTAATCCTAATACAACTGTTATCTTTTTATTTATGAATCCTGATAATAAAATTAACAAACGTAGTAAAACAACTTATTGGATGTGGGCAGATGCTAACGGCTTTAAGTGGTTAGACTTTAGAAAGGATTGGTTAAGTGATTATAAAGAATTGTGTGCAAAACTCTGATGGATCTTTAGACTTTGATTTCCATGTTGATGCTAATGAAGCTTCGTTCTTAATGGATTTAGCTATTAAAGAATTAGTAAGACGTGGCGTGTTTAGTATTGCTACAGATGTAGCCCAACAAGAACTAGATTTATTTAAAGAAGATGGAGGTATGGTATCATGAGTCAAGGAAATTCACCAGCTTTTCCGTGTCAAGATAACAACAAACAAATCTATACAGGTATGAATCTTAGAGATTACTTTGCACTAGAAGCACTAAATAGTTTATTGCGTGTTAAGTCTTATGCAGATGTTAAAAAGTTTGCAGAACAATCTTATAAAATTGCAGATGCAATGCTTGATGAAAGATTAAATTATAAATGAATAAGCAAAACTACTGGGTAAAGATTCGTTATGAGACAGAGATACGGGTTCATTGTCCAAATGAAAACGTAGCTAAAGATCATGCGATGGAATTATTTCTTGCTGCTTTACCTAATGTTAATGCAAATGATTTAAGAATTATCCATGTAGAAACTTCTGAGGATCGTAAATGAAGTTTAAAGTAAACACATTAGATATTGATAACGAAGCTATTACTAATAAATTACTTGAACTTAAAAACCATTGGGAATTAAGATCTAGTGATTTTCCTTTTTATACATTAGGTAAGAATGCTTACTTAGATGGTGGAGATCTTGAGTATGAAGGTAACAAAGGTAAGTTTAATAAACTATTACTTGATAACTTTTCAAATTTATATGATACAATTTTAGCATACCTTTCAAAAGAATTAAATGAACCTGTTACATTAACAGAAGATTTAGCTTATCCTGGGTTTCATATATTTAAATCTGATTTAAAGTTTAAAGGTATAGCAGGCAATTGGCATACTGATAAACCTCAAGAAAAGTTAGCTTTGATTGGTACAAACAACTCAACAGTTACTATTGTAATTAAACTTCCTACATTAGGAGGTGGTATAGATTGGCTTGACTCTAAAGATAATGTACAACATTTAGAATACCAAGAAAAACAAATTGTATGGCATGATGGTTTAAATGTACATAGAATAGCAGGACTAAAACAAATTGTTCAAGGAGATCATCGTATTACTCTTCAAGGGCATTTAATAAAAAGAAATAATAAGATGGAACTCTATTGGTAAAGGAGCTATATGAGTAAGATACTTCTATTAGACATTGAAATGGCACCCAACGTGGCACACGTATGGGGAATATGGGATCAGAATATTGGTATCAATCAATTACAAGAATCTTCATATGTTATGTGTTATGCAGCCAAATGGTTGGGTGATAAAAAAATGATGTTTGATTCTGTTAAGAAATCTGGTGATAAGAAAATGCTTGAAGGCATTCATAAATTACTAGATGAGGCTGATGCCGTCATTCATTACAACGGTAAACGATTTGATATCCCATCACTCAATAAAGAATTCTTATTACATGGCATGTTCCCACCTGCCCCATTTAAAGAAATTGATTTGCTTACTGTTGCTAAAAGTCGCTTTAGATTTGTATCTAACAAGCTTGATTATGTTGCACAGCAACTAGGATTAGGTAAAAAGACTGAACACAGTGGTCATGAGTTATGGGTACAGTGTATGGCTGGTATTCCTAAAGCATGGAAGATTATGGAAGCATACAACAAGAATGATGTTATTCTTCTTGAAAAAGTATATGAACGATTTAAACCTTGGATTAAAAATCACCTTAACAACAATGTAATTAATGGTACGACTGATTGCTGTCCTACTTGTCAATCTAAAAACGTACAGAAACGTGGATTTAATATTACTACAACTAGCAGATACCAACGTTATCAATGTAGAACATGTGGTAATTGATTTAGAGATGGTACAAATCTCAAACCAAAAGGATCACAGAAATTAGTTAACGTATGATTGTATTAATAATTATATTCCTATCAATGGCTTGCTACATAGATAAAAAACGTAGTAACTACTATCATCATAACCCCTCTAAAAAGTCTTGCAAATCTCAGAAAGGCATGATATAATAATAGCATGAGTAAATTTCCTAAATTAGAAAAAGCTATAGAACAACAAGTGGCAGGTACACATTACAAGAAGTATGTAATCCAACCTGTTGAATTTATTACTAAAAATAATATTCCTTATATTGAAGGAAACATTATTAAATATATATGTCGATGGCAAGACAAAGGTGGAGTGGAAGATCTTAATAAGATTATCCATTATGTAGAACTATTGAAAGAACTAAAAACATAAAATGACGTTAACATTGCAAGAGATTAAAGAAAAACTTGCTGAGGAGTTTGATGAAATAACTTTATTAGAAGTTTTAAATATCAATTCTTTTGATCTTGTTGATGCTTTCTTTGACCGTATTGAAGACAAATACGAATTCTTTAACAAACAATTGTCCATGGACGGAGATATAGACTAATGCAATTAACAGACTATCAACGTTTTATTCACGCAAGCCGTTATGCAAGATGGATGCCTGATGAAAGCCGTAGAGAAACATGGGAAGAAACTGTAAACAGATACACTAGCTTTTTTAAGAATCGTTTTCCAGATACTTTTCCAGATCAAGAAGTAAATAAAGCAATACATGATCTTAATGTAATGCCTAGTATGAGATGTTTAATGTCAGCGGGTGCTGCATTAGAACGTGATGAAATAGCAGGTTACAATTGTAGCTTCATTGCTATTGATTCCCCTAAAGCATTTGATGAAGTAATGTATGTTTTAATGTGTGGTACTGGCGTAGGCTTTAGTGTAGAACGTCAGTTTACTAATAACCTACCTACTATTGCAGAGGAGTTCCATGAAACTGATACAACAATTAGAGTCAAAGATTCAAGAATTGGCTGGGCTAGTGCGTACCGCGAACTCATTAGCTTACTCTATTCAGGACGAGTGCCAAAGTGGGACACTTCAGGAATCAGACCTGCAGGAGCTAGGCTTAAAACTTTTGGAGGCCGAGCATCTGGCCCTAAGCCTCTCGAGGACCTGTTCCAATTTACGGTTCATACTTTTAAGAAAGCAGCGGGGAGAAAGCTTAACAGCTTAGAATGCCATGACATCGTATGTAAAGTTGCTGATATTGTTATTGTTGGCGGTGTGCGTAGGTCAGCTCTTATCAGCTTGTCAAACCTCACCGACGATAGGATGCGAAACGCAAAGAACGGAGCCTGGTGGGAATCTGATGTGCAACGTGCACTTGCCAATAACTCTGTAGCCTATACTGAGAAACCTGATGTAGGTATTTTCTTAAAGGAATGGACAACATTATATGAATCAAAGAGTGGAGAAAGAGGATTATTTAATAGAGTTGCAGCTACAAAAAAAGCAAGCTCTAACGGAAGACGAGATGTTGATGGCTTTGAGTACGGTACAAACCCTTGCGGAGAAATTATCCTGCGATCTAAAGGGCTTTGTAATCTCAGTGAAGTTGTCATCAGAGAGAACGATACCCTTGCTGACCTTAAAGAAAAAGTTAGGGTCGCAACAATTATCGGGACATTTCAATCCACCCTTACAAACTTTAGATACTTAAGAAGTGATTGGAAACGTAATCAAGAAGAAGAACGTTTACTTGGTGTAAGCATGACGGGTATTATGGACCATCCTGTACTTAGTAAACCTACTGAGGAGACAGTTAAATGGTTAACAGAACTAAGAGAACATGCGATTAAGATCAATAAAGAGTGGGCTGAACGACTCGGTATTCCTGTGTCTGCTGCTATCACTACTGTTAAGCCAAGTGGTACAGTCAGTCAGTTGGTGGGTTGTTCTAGTGGGATTCATCCTGCATATAGTCAATATTATATTAGGACTGTACGTATGGATAACAAAGATCCGTTAACGTTATTCTTTAAAACACAAGGTGTTCCTAATGAACCTGATGTAACTAAACCTAGTGACATTACTATATTTAGTTTCCCTCAAAAAGGAACGGAGTCTGGTGTTACTAGAAATGAAACAAATGCAATTGAACAATTAAAACTTTATAGTGTATATCAAAAGAACTGGACAGAACATAATCCATCTATTACTGTATACTATAAAGATAACGAGTTCTTGACGATAGGCGATTGGATATACAATAATTTCAGTGATGTATCAGGAGTATCGCTTCTGCCGCACTCCGATCACGTGTATAAACAAGCACCTTATCAAGAAATAACAAAGGAAGAGTATGATGCCTTTGTAGCAAGTTTCCCATTGATTGATTGGGGTAACTTAAAAGAGGAAGAAGATACAACCACAGGCACCCAAGAGCTTAGTTGTACTGCGGGTGCTTGTGAGATTGTAGGAGTGCAATAATGGATGCTACATTTCATTTAATACAAGGTTGTACTTTTGGAATAGAACTTGTAAGCGGTAAAGATGTAGATCCTAAGAATGAAGATATTTACCTAGTGATTGATTTATTTTTAGTTAGAGTTGTAGTTAATTTTTAAAGGAGATAGTATGAAATTTGATAACGTTCAAATTACCAAAGTAAACAATGGTTATGTTTTAAATGGTACTAAGATTGATATTTTAACAAAGACACAGCTTAACGAAGTCTTGATCTTTAAAGACTGGGATGAAGTTGCGGCTTTCTTAAAGGACGCTAAATAATATTAGGGGCTTCGGCCCCTTTTTTATTCTATTGTAATTGTAATCTTTTCATTAGTAGCTACTAGCTTTTTAAATAAAGCATCATAAGCTAACTTAGAGTTACCAATAAAATCACCACTTGACCAAGTAGTACCTACTAATAAACACCCTTCTGTATTTTTAGAAGAGTTACCTGAATGAATTCTAACACCAGTAAAGTTAGGCACATCTAGGATGTGAGGCATATCTTTATTAAACCTGGTAGAACGATCAATAATAACAGAATAAGTGCCGCTAGGTATAGCTGTTTGTCCATCTACTTTCTCTCCTTTAGGTCTTATAACATCTTCTAACACAAAACATTGATATATACCATCTATATATAATTTACCAATAGTAAATGTTTTACCAAATTCAAATCGTTTAAGCTTCATTTCCATAATTAAGTCGCCTGTGTTTGTGCAGTTAATATACCATTAACAAAAGTCATACTACCCTGTGTTCCTAACGCTGTTAAAGCAGCTGTAGTAATAGTTACAGATAAACCACTTCCTAATCCTAAATTAGTTCTAGCCCCTGCCTGTGTAGTTGCTCCAGTTCCCCCGTTAGCAATAGATAAAGGCAATGAAAGTGAAGTTAAAGTTGCATATTGAGTAGCATCTAAATGGTAATACTCAGTAGCACCTATATTACCACCTTGTAATCCTTGTAAAATATTATGTGCTCTAGTTTGAATACTATTTAAATTAGATCCTGTAAAATTTAAACCTGTATAAAAGATTTGACCTTGAGCACCACCAAGAGATTCCCATAAATTAAAAAACCATTCTCTCCATTCATGTGTCTCACTTATAGGTTGATTGGGTATTGGTACTAATCCTGTTGCCATTTTGATTCCTCATATTGCTGTTCTAGTTTATCAAGTCTATTTTTAATTCTAGTTTCTTTACTTTGAGCCTTACGTTCTGCTAATACTTCAGCAGTAGAGTTAGCTTTATCTGTCTGACCATAGATAGGTACACCCAAGAAACTTGCTAGTGCACGTTTACCACCTTCTCCTGGAGGAGCGGAAGCAGCGGCACTAATTTGGAATGGTAGAGCAGCCTTACCTGAATGAACCAAACGTCCAAGAGTTGTATTATCTTTAACCATAGGTGCCTTAGGACTTGGGTATGCTTTACCTGTAGTCATAGTAATAATTCCCTTAGGTATAAAGCCTAACTTATTACCTAATGTCTTTTCAGGATCTAGTAACCAGTGAAATGCTTCCATAGAATGTTTAGCCATCTGCATAGCTGTGCCATCACCTAAATCTACACGAGTAGGATCTTTGTTAGTCCAAATAGGTCTACCTGTAAATGCCATATTAAAGCCATTAAGAATAGTTAACCATAGTAAACCTGTAGTTAATACATATCTACGTGCTAAGTCACTACTATTTGTAGGATCAATAAGACCTTTAACACCAGCTCTTAACTCCCAATTTTGTGGTTTCATTAATTCTTTAGGCAATGCCTTAGTAAATGATCTTAATGTAGATACAGTCCAGTCAGGAGCAAACAATACAATCTGTGCCCAATCTCTGTTCTGTAACTTCATAGCTTTAATTGCAAAAGCTTTAAGAAATTTGTTTTCTACTTCATTAGCTACTTGTAACCAATTTAAACCACCTAATGTATTGTTAACAAAGCTAGCTACTTCAGAAGCAATTTGATCATCAGGTATCTCAGGATGTTTAGATTTAATTTGTGTAAAGAAATGCTGTGCTAAATTTAATTTACCACCAGCATGCATGTAATCCCATGTAAATCTATTCATATGATTAAGGAAATGATTCTCTAAAGGATCACTCATTTGTCTAAGAACTTTTACATTTCTTCCACCAACAAGATGATCACCAATTAACTTGTCTGCTGTACCTGCAGCATCACCTATAATAGTACGCTGTACGTCCTCTGTAGCTACCTTTAAACCACCTTTAATAAGTAATTGACCCTGTGCTCCAACACCTCTATGTTCTAGGTCTTTTAAAGCTGCACGAATACCACTACCACCAGTCATTACTTCTTTTAAGAATAATCCTGGAGCTGCGGTAGCTTGTGCTACTGCTAATGATGTAGCATGGAATAATGAACCTGCAGTATTTAAAAACTTAGATAACATAGATACAGATTTAAATGCTTCAAGCATAGCATTTGGATTATCTTGTCTAAAGACATGCCCTAAAATATCTTTAAAGTCAGGATGTACCATAAAATCTTGCAGGATATCAGAACCTTGACCTGTAAACTTAACATAGTTATTTCTAAAACCTTGTTCTATGTTATTAGTTACAATAGGAAGTTCCCCTACTTGCCCAGAGATAGGAGAACCATCTATTTTAGTTTTAAGTAAGTAGTTAGCTAATCGTTTCTCTACAATAGCTCTACCCATAGCATTCTTATAGATTTCCATAACCTTAGCTATGTCTCGTTGTACTTTAATACCACGAGTATTTATACCAAGCTCATCTCCTGCTTGACGTAAAGCATTCTCAAGATCACGAAGGTACCTAAATTGACGAGCTTGTGTAAAGTCTCTAACAAACCTAGACTCATTAGTATTAGCAAATAAATAGTCAGATAAAGCTCGTTGTTGTTCTCTATTTAAAACAGAGTCAGTAAAGTCTAAAGCATGAGTTACATAATCCCTACGTAATTGTGGGAATAAACCTTCACTTCTAGCACGTTCACCTAAACGTCTAAACTCACTAACAATATAATCCCTTACACCAAATGATGGTTCATCAGAAGGACGATCTCTTAAAGAGTTATGACCATATATAGTATTCTCTATATCATTACGTAAGAAAGCTAATTGTTCTGCTTGAGTACCATCTCTAGGAAAACCTTCTTTGTTTCTAAGATTGTTATAAGCATCCCTATTTCTAAAATCTTGTAAGACAACATTAAGAGGATCTCTTTCCATACCTCTTGCTAAGTTTTCTTTTTTAGCAATACTTGACCTTAAAATACGAAGCTCTTCTGCTTTTTGTCTGTCACTTAATAATCTATCTTGACGTTTCTGTCCTTCAATAGACATAGTAATTTGTTCACGATTACGAGCATCAGGAATCTCTTCTTCAAGTCTAGAACGAGTTTGTTTAGCTTCCATCTTAGCAAGATCAATGTCTTGTTCTGATCGAATTACAGCATCTGTAGGTGTAGTTCTAGTAGCTCCAGGTTCAAATACTTGACCCCTGTTTTGCATCTCTTGAGCTTGAGTTAATTCTTCTTGGAATAAATCTCGTTGTTCAGGAGCAGCACGTTCTTGAGTAGTCGTACGTTCTTGCGTACCATTAATAGTACGATCAGTTTCAAGTCCTTGTGATAATCTAGTTTCATAAGCAGAAGTTCCAGGAATTCTAGAGATAAGATTAGAAGCTAACTTGTCAGCATGACGAGTAATAGCTGTAGGTTTAGCCGCAATAGCACCAAATGCAGTAGCTTCTGCAATACGTTGAGGATTTAATTCACCACCAGATAATGCCTCAGAACCAGCTTCAATACCACCAGAGACACCACCTAATGTAGCTCGTTGAGCAAGAGGAGTTATTACTTTACCACCAGGAAGAGTAATGTTAGCTAATGATCCAGGTCTAAATAGTGCAACATTACCTGTTAGTTCACCAGCATAAGATGATTCAGGGTTAGCAGCCATTTCAGCTTCACGAGTAGCTTTATCATAACCTATATATTTTTTAACAGACTCAGGTACAAACTTATCATAAGCTGCACTAACAGCTTTTTCACCTGCTAAATATCCACCTACACCACCTACAAGTCCTAATACAGGAGACATAATAGGAGCAGCAGGGCCTGTTAAAGCACCAAGCTCAAAGCCACCTGTTGCACCAATAGCCATACCAGGAGAAGCAGCAATAGCTTTAGACGCACTGCCTAAGAACGACTTACCAAATGATTTAGTAGCAGAGATAGGTTCACTTAAATCTAATCCCTTCATATAAGGATTATCTTTAGCTATACCTTTACGATAAGGATTATTTTCTACTGATACTTCTGTTTCAGTCGGTAAGTCAAGACCCCTAGCATAAGGATTGTCATTAGAACCGAGCCGATAAGACACCTGTTCAGGTTGTGCTATATTAGCTGTCACATCTAGCATGTCTGCTTGTGTAATAGGTTTTATATTTTCCTGAACCCACTTAGTGGATCTCTTAGGTTGTGAATAGGTGCTTGATGGAAGACTTGCCCAAACAGATCCTAATTTATTATGAGCTGTTTCAAAGTCTCCTTTAATAACATCTCCTTCAGCATCTTTAGCTTTAAGAATTGCTTTTGCAATTGCATCTTGCGAAGTAGGAGAAAAATCAGTTATGCCTAGTTTAGGAGCATACTGATCATAAGTTGTTTTAGTAATTTGATACTTACCAGCAGCCGTGCTTGGGCCTTCCTTAGTAGTAACACCTACTATATTAGGATGTTTAGAGTAATCAGTAAACTTCTTACCACCAACAATAGTATCATAGTCAGCACCCTCAGCCTTACCTAAACCATCTAAGTAAGCTTGCATATTAGCTTCTTCACCAATGCTAGGATCAAGTCCTTTTAAGTAAGCATTTCCAGCCATTAGAACTCCTTTATGTATTACTTAGGATTTTCACCATATTTTTTACGGAACTCTGATCGAGTAATCATTTTACCTGTTATAGGATCTTCTACTGGACCCATTCTTCTAACAATAGCATCTTGAGCATCACTAATAAAAGATGTTGGTTGTTTAGTTACATCAACTTTTACACGATTTGGAGATCCTTCAAATGATTTTAATACATTCTCTTGAGTTTTAGGTTCTGGTTTAGATTCAGCAGAAACATTACCTTTCTCAACAAGATTACCTTTAGTATCTAAAGTATATCCAGGATGTTCTGCTTCTACATTAGATTTTAAAATATTAAATTGTTGAGCTTGTCTATCAGCAGGTAAAGCAACTATTTTATTAAAGTATGATTTAATAATATTAGCATTCTTTTCAGGAATAGCAGATGTTTGATTATTTAAAACTTTATCTGCTTTTTCAATTTCTTTTAATTCTTTAGTAGGAATATACTTTTTAACATTAGCAGCATGTTCTTCTGCAGCAACTAACCTATCTTGCAAGTTTTCACGTTGTTGTACTAAAACCTGAGCTTCACGTTGTGATTCAGCAGGAGACATAATATTACCAAAGTCATCTTTAATTACATAACCATTTTTAATTAAATCTAAACGATCTTGAATCATCTTAAGATCTCTTTGAGTATTCTTAACAGTTTGGTTAGCCATATCAAAATTAGTTTTAACAGCTTTTATATCAAGAGATTTTTCTTTAAGCTCACGCTCTTCTGTATGCCATCTATCTTTCATAAGATTAGTTTCTTGTTTTTGAGTTATAGTTTTATTAAACAGAGCTTTTTTAGTCTCATCTTTCATAATCTCAAGATCAGTTCTAAGTCTGTCTTTAGTTGAAATAGCATCATCAACAATCATTTGAGCAGCTTGAGCACGTTGAGTACCACTCATAGATTTATATTGATCTAAGTCAGGAATGCCCATGCTATGAGCTTTCATTAATGTTTGATTAAAAGCAAACTCAGGATCTACACCAGCTTCAAGAGCATTTAAATATGATTTAGCTAAACCTGCTTTAGTCTCTAAAGCTTTACTTACAACTTTATTATATTCATTTGTAGATTCATAATAATCTTTTTGAGTTTGAACAGCTTTAGTTTCAAACTTTTCAGCTTCTTTCCAAAGACCTTTAGATCTCATTTCATTAGCTGTTTTTTTAATACGAGCTAATTCTTCTTGATGTGATTCTACTTTATTTTTAGCAGATGTAACTTCTGCAACAGTCTTGTCATAAAAACTAGACTCTTTAGGTTGTTGAGACTTTTTATAATCATTTAAAATACTATTATATTCATCTTCTGTCTGAGCATTTGCTAGTTTATCCTTAACTTCTTTAGGAGTATTAGCATCGTAATCTTGAGTAATAGCATTAGGCATAGCAGGACCAGTAGGTTCAATACTTGGTTGAGCCCCTGCTGGGTAGCCATTCATTACATTATAATTAGGAGCTTGTTGAGTTACAGGTTCTGTAGTATTGTATGGAGATGTTCCTATTGGAGTTGTGTTTTGAATAGGTTCATTAATTTGATACGGATAAGTAGTTACATTACCATCTCTATAACCTGGTACTGTATCTTTATTAGCCACCATCTTTTCATTAGTAGTACCTGGAGTCATAGACATAGCACCTTTAGGCATCATTGTTTCTTGACCACCAAAACCAGTACCTTTAGTATAATTAGTAGGTATAGATTGAGGAGCTGCAAAACCATCAGGAACTATAGGAGTAGCTGGATCTATACCCATGTTTCTATTATATATTTCAGTAGCTTGTTCTTCTTTACTTTGCTCATCCATATACTTTCTTAGTTGAAGTCCAGCTGAAAAGCCATCAGAAAATGCCATGATATAATCCTTTAGTTAGATAGGTAATTTAGAATAGTCAACAGTGTAACCAAGACTAGTTAAACTTACCGTATGTTTATATTCAGGCATCTTAAGAAGATCTTGTGCAAGGACACCAATAGATTTAACATGAGACCATATATAATTAAAGCTATAAATTTTAATACCTTTAATAGTTTGAATATGTTTAATATTAGTTTTAAGATTTTTATCAGAGAATATTTTACCCCAAGGCATAGCACCTGCAACAGTACCTGCTACGTTCCATAATGGACTTTGACCTTGTGAACTACTTGTCATTGTTGAGTTTTGACCTAAGCTAATACCAGCACCAGAAGGAGCTGTTAAATTACCAATCATACCATTGATATAATTTTGAGCATAACCTTGATTTAAATTACTTCTAGCAATATTTTCATAACCTGAGGGACCTACACCAGTAGCTGCAAAACTACGATCTTGTGCTTCATTTGCTAAATCTAAACCAAATTGAAAACCAGGTTGATTTTTAACATTAGCTAAAGTATCAGAGTCTCCTGATACATATTTGTAAAGAAGATCTTCATACTTTTGTCGTTTGTCTACACCAAAAAAGTCTACAGCTTGTGAAGTAGATTGTTGTGTACTACCACCACCACCTTTACCACCACCATAAAAGGTAAATGATTCTACTAAAAGAGTTACCCAGTTAAATAAGTTAATCATTGTTACGTCTCCAAATTATATTCATATACACGATACGTTTCTTTCCAGCCTATTTGTTTTAATGGTTTAGTCCAACCACGACGACCCATAAATTCAATTCTAGAACAACCCTCTGCTTTACCAAACATAGTCATTGCATCTACAATAGGTTGTTTCCAAGACTCTAAATCTTTACCACCAATAAAATGCCCCACTAGTGTTTTAATTTTAGCATACTGAATTAGTTCTGTATCAGCAGTTGCTACAATTTCATCATCATTAAAAGCAATCCAAAGCTGATGGTTTTTATATAACACATTATTTTCAATCTCTTCTATAGAAATTCTACCACCTGAAAGTTTAGCTGCTTTTTCTAGATAGTGTTTTACTTTAGGAAATATAATGTGTCTATGTTCTTGTGGTACTATAATTACATTCATTATTCTGAGCTTGGATCTAATCTACCATTAATATTAAATTGTACTTTTTCTAAACGGAAAGGATTATTACCTTGATATAAATATTCATAAGCTCTTCGTCTAAACCTACCAAGTTGATATAAACCTGGTTTCTGTAAGTTTAATTGCACTTGTCTATACTGAGACCAGTTAGTATAATCATCTTCTGTATGACGTATGTTAAGTACATCATTAATTGTATCTCCATAAAGAGTTAAACCTGATACTGTTTTAAATGCATACGTATCAAAATCTAAACGATCTGTTACTACACGCATCCTAATGGGCCCAAAAGGATCTACATAGTTATTAGGACTTAATGTAAATACTAAACCATTAACAGCATCTAATACATAAAAGTTACCACTGTTAAATGGGAATTGTGTTACAAAAGAACATTCAAAGTAGTTTTCACCACCTGCAATATAATCTTTACTTGTAGTCCAATAATGCCATTGATCTTCTGCTAAGTCATATACAAGGGTTACATTTTGATCAGTTAGTACTAAACCATATAATGTATGGCCAGCAATTTTATATAACCAAGAATATGTACCAGTTAAATTACTAGCATTTAAGAAGTTTTCTACAGCTTTAGTAGATACTTTTCTAGGTGATAACCCATCCATTACCATAATGTTTCTACCACCTTCAACTACAGTTCCCATCCAAATTAAAGACTGTTCTGGATTTTGTATTGAATTACCATCAGCACATCCAATTTCCATATGAGCTGCTTGGTTAATAGATAGAACAGATCCTTGTGCATTACCTGCATCATAGAAAAAGTCAGCTGTCCATTCTTTAAATGCTATAATATAATTAAGATGACGTGCTATAGCCTTACCTTCATCTGCTTCTGACTTAGCTGATGTATAATTTGAAGGATTCCATTGACCAGGATTTTCATTATCAGATTGAAAGATTTGTCCTTGAGAATCCATTGCAAATACATAACCATCAAGGTATACTAAACCTGGAACAGGGTTTGCTGGAAATGCATTTAAATAAGCATTAGCTACTGCTAATGTTCCTGCACCTGAAAATACAACAGTTAATGTACCAGCGTAATTAGAACCAGGATTTGTTAAAGTAACATTAGTAATAACACCACCACCATCAGCAGTATAAGTCCCTACAGCACCACTACCACTAACTGATCCTGTAATACTAAATGTACCTGTTGCAGGATATCCTGAACCACCACTTACTAAAGTAACACCAGCTACCATTTTACGAATTTCATAAATAGTGCCTGTAGCAGTTAAATACCAACCCTTTACTTGATCATGAAATACCATGTAAGGATGAGGACTAGATGTATCTAAAGTATTTACCCAACTTACATTCTCTCCACTCATACCTGTAAGTAATTGTGTAGATACACCACTAGTAATACTAAATAGTTTACCGCCAGCAGCAGCATATAGGTTATTATTATAAGACCATAAGCCTTCTCCTGATGAAGGAAGAACTGGTGTAATTGTATAAGAAGCTTTACCTGGACGTTTAATAGCTAATGTTCTACCATCAGCTAAAGTCTCTTTAAAACAATTAACCATCTTAGCATCTTTGCTAACATCATTGGTACGTTGTTTTATAGGAGTTGTTAATGGAATATTAACAATAGGCATTATCTAAAGCTCCTGTTAAATCCGCCCCTTACATCTGGTTGGAAGAATGTTGAGGTCCACTCAATATCCCAGTCCATTAATTCATTCTTAAGCATACTTGCTTTTTGTTCATAGTATTGTTTATCAGTAAGAGTCTTTTCATAATCTGAAGCAAGATCTGCAACTAGATTCCATTTAAGAGCTAAAAACCATTCTGAAGGGAAATCAAAGTTTTGATTAGCTGATGTTATGTCTTCAATAGGTGTTTGTACAAATAAATGTAAATTATAATTTTCAGCTGTAAAAGTATTAGGAGTTAAGAATACACTTAGTTCCCCATAATCTCTCCAAGGTTTATAGTATACAGTATTTACGTTACCTTGTGATTGCTTTGCACCTAAAATGTTATACTCTTGTTGTGAGATAACAGTCATAGGCATATCTGTAAATACACTTAAAAGAGTGTCTACTGTAACAGTACATGGTGTTGTAAAGGTACCACCAGTCATTGTTAGTACATCACCTACAGCATACCCACTACCACCTGTATTAGCAAGCATTACACTTGTAACAGTTGGGCCAGTAAACGTTAAGTTAAATGTAGCCCCAGATCCAGTACCACCAGTAGTAGCAGCTGGATTAGTTGGTTGTACTGTATAACCCGTACCACCAGACGTTAAAGAAATTTCACCTACTGAGTATGTAGCATTAGATAAGTTTCTTAAGTAAGCTTGAATAAGTCTTAAAGGTTTAGCAGCATTTAAATTATAAGTTCCTGAAGGTCCAATAGTATAAGAAGTTTGATTAGGAACTAAAGGTAGTGTATACTCTTTAATAGTCCATAGTTTAATACCTTCTGATTGCCATTTCTTTAGAATAAGATTTAAAGAGAAAGAAGCATTCTCTAGGGCATTAGGCCCTGGTGTAGCACCTTCTTCAAGAACTGCTAAACTACGTAGTGCAGCCTCAATAATCTGATCTCTGGTAACTGTAAATGTAGTAGTACCTGAAGTAGCCATACTTATCCTTTATGTTTACCTAATAGTTTCTGTACTGTCTTAGTTTCGTAAATACGAATTAAAGTCCAAATAATTGTAAATAAAGCAGCAATTGCTGGCAATACTTGCATCATGGTTCCTACTGCAGTAGCTATTGATGCTGTGTCTATTATGTGTTTAGTTGACTCTTGTAAATGTTCCATTATAAATCCTTAGGTTCCCAGCCATAGATAGCGGCTATTTGATATGTTAAGTTATAGAAGTTTTTGTTATGTAGTTCATATCTTTTACCCTGAAGGTATAAAATAAGATGCACCATTTCATGTGCCATTGTTTTCTCAAGGGTCTGTAGTTGACTCATCTTAGCTGAACTAATTGTAATACAATGAGGTTCAGGTTGATACTGCCCATACATTGCAGGATCATCTACTACTAAAAATTCTATCTCTGAAGGTCTAGGTAACTCATACTTGTTGAAGGGTGGGAGTTCACGTAACATTCTGTAAACTGCCTTGCACGACTCAACTGTTATAAGATTCATTTCTTTTTAATATAAAATAAGCTTCTCTCACCAAATAAGTAGAAACCTACAGCACTAGCAAAGTTATCTACCTCAGGAGTTCCTATACCAGTTACATGCATATATACCCATGTAGAAAGCACAAGAAGGCCTATTAGAGGCCTCATTAATCTAACGATGGCTTCTACCCAAAGGTATGAAGAATTACCTGCCCCAGCATCATTCATAACCTTAAAGAACTCTAAGTCTATGTTCTTCATCTGAGCATACTGCTCGATAGTTGCAGGTTTAAATTGATCTGGAGCTACAAACTTGTTAATAAGGGACTTACCTAAGTCCATTACTACTGGAGCAAAAGCTGATAGGATTGTTATTGGATCCATTAGTACTTACCCTCTGAGAATACGTTTACAAATACAGTATCGTCTTCCAATGCTTCAATCTCATGCCACTCACCAGCTGGTAAATTAAAAGCACCACTGTGTTTATTAATAATCTTTTCTTTGCCTTCCATTCTTATAACGCAAGAGCCGTTGTGGCAAATAGTAGCATGACTATAAGAGTGAGAATGCTTAGGTAAACCTTCCCCCTTATTGGCATGAATTACATTTAACTGTGCTCCATCATAAGTAAAGCTATGTTTAAGTGGTGCTGCTTGAACCATTAAATTTCTTGTGTTCCGTTTGTTTTTGGTTGGCCGTCAGCTGCCCTTGCTTGGGTTGGTTCAGGAATTGGAAAGTCTTTATAAGTGTTATCACTTGGATCAAACCACTTTGCATCCGCTACTAAATCATCAGCACATTCAATCCATTGATGGTCGGGTGCAGGTTCAAAAGATGGTAAAGTATCCACAATTTCAGCTACTCTATAACCTTGTTGTCTAGGTTCATTTTTACATACTAAAGCATATTTCATATTGTTATTTCCTTATTAAAAAATGGTTTTCCTGTGTATTCAATTTTAGCATCATCAAGAAACTCTTTAATGCAGTTGATACATTCAGGTATTTCATTATCTGTTACTTTATAATTGTGTCTTACAAACTCAACTAAACCTTGATCTTCATACATCTTGTAAGGTGCAGTTAAATCTTTGTATGCAAAACTCATCATAGCGTCTGTTGGCTTGTGAGCAATAGTCATAATCTGTTCTTTTAGTTCATCACCACTTAAAGCATGGTAATAACAATGCCAAGGTGAATCTATTGATGAATAGACTTTTTTGGCTTTTAGTGCAAGTTCTGATGCTTTTTTATAACTCATTTTTACCTATCTTGTCATAAATAATATTAGCCCAATAATTTGAGTTTTTTTCTAATATTCTTAAGCTATAGTTTTTTGGTGTTTCAAACAATTTATCTGTATCTTTATATTTACTTTCTTTAACTGTATCCATCCATATTAATATGTCAGCATCTACAATATGTCTATGTATTTCTTTAGGTGCTATAAAATCACACACTACCAAATCATATTTATCAGACAAGTTTTTAATTCGATGTGCTTGTCTTAACCTTCCTGCGTCTGAGAAATCCCAGTCGTTGTATTGCTTACGGAGTTCATCCGCATTTAAATGCTTAGCGTTTAGGCTAGCACTTAGTTCTTTAGCTAGTGTAGTCTTACCTGAACCTGATAGTCCTATGATAAGGATTCGCATTTAGCTATGATCTTATTAACATTATCTTCAGTTATTAATGCACCAAGGCTTAATACAATTCTTTTTTTATCACCTATTACACTACTAGATGAATGTCTGTATTTATTAGCCCAATTAAACCATGCTTCATCTTCATTAACTTTAAATTCAATTCCATTAATATTAGGCATTCCACCTTGTTCTGGTTTTGATATTAAAAAGTTTAGTCTTATATGATGCAAACCATTAGGGGCTTCATCTGTATGTTCATGAACAAATGCTCCATTAGTTTGAACTCCTATAAAATTACCAAATATAGGCTCAGACATAATATTATCAATTTCAAAATATTTATATACTTTACTACTGTAATCTTTTATTATTTTAGTTAGCTCTATATTAAAAGCATTTAAAGTACAATATTTTCTGTTCTCTCCTATAGGATTAATAGTCCATAAAGATTTGTCAGAATTATCTACAAACTTTAATACTTCTTTTTTTATATTCCTATCTATTACTAAAGGAATAATCATTTATTCTCTATTGCCTTACATTTTTTTATTGTAGCATCTGTAAGAACTACATCCAAGTCTTTTTTATTTATGGTAGGTCTTACATCATGCTGACCAATCATATTATAAACTGTGTCATCTTCAGGATGCTTGTTTGTAATGTTGTTAAAATCATGTTCAAAACACTCTAACTCACAAAACTCATATATTGTATCTATTGTATCTTGAGTGTTATTTACCAAATCATCATATTGAACAAATAAAAACTCACCATTATTATTGGCTTTTGCCCATTTTACACCTTCATAAGAACGCATAATAGGTTCTGACCATGTATCTAACAATCCATCTTCAGGATTTCCTTCCCAATTGTTAGTTATTCTTAATGCTACAAAAGATTTTACTATTTCAATAATAGGTCTTTCTAATACAATCACTTTTGGTTTGTGTTCAAAATAACTATAAAGCATTTGCATATTATCAGGTAGTGTCCAAGACCTACACTTATCTATAATTACTTTTGCATTAGTATCTTTATAATATGTTTTAGGTATTGATGATATTAAATCAAAAGCAGTTTGTTCTCTATAAGTTGCTTTTAATTGCTCATTTGAATTGCCTAAACATGATTGTTGCATATCCCACATTAATTGACATACTGCACTATTGCCTTCTGCATGAATATTAGGATTTTGTGAAAGTATAGCTGATAGTAAAGTTGATCCTGATCTAGGTAATCCACTTAACGCTATAAATTTATCCATTAAAATTAATATTCAAATACAATAATACCATTACCACCGTAACCGCCAGATGCATAATAATAACCAGCCCCTCCTCCGCCTCCTCCACCAAGAGTTCCAGTACCTCCGCTATGAGCAGAGCCATAAGAAGATCCTGATCCATAACCACCACCACTATATAAACCTGATCCACCTACACCACCTACAGAAACACCACCACCACATCCACTTTCACCTGATCCACCACCACCGCCTTGTCCAGTAATATTTATATCACCATTAGTACCAACACCACCAACACCACCATCACCATTTTGTTGATTTCCAGTCGTCCCAGCTGCACCACCCGTTGCTGAAATTGTAGTTATAATTTGAGTTCCTGATGCTACAGATGAAGTGCTTCCAGCACCACCGGCGTTTGAACCGCCAGCTCCTCTAACTACAGTAAGAGTATTGCCAGGAGTTAATCCTGTTAAATATTTAACAGCCGCTCCACCTGCACCACCACCGCCTCCGTTATAATTACCGCCGCCACCACCACCCGCTTGAACAGTAACTTTAACCACTGTTTTACCGCTAGGAATTGTAAATGTTCCGTTAGCAGTAAATACTGTTGTTCCACCAAGACCAGGTTGAGGGGCAGCTGCAGATGTCCATGTAGTTCCGTTAGAAGTTAAAACATTAGTAGATGTACCTGGAGCTACAAATGTAGGAGCAGAAGTACCATTACCTAAAATAACATTGTTAGCTGTTAGTGTTGCTAATCCTGTTCCGCCTTGAGCTACAGGAAGTGTAGTGGTAAATCCTTGAATATCAGCATCCCATGAAGCTGCTGTGGTACCAGAAGTTAAGATACAAGTACAGACTACTGTTGTATTAGCTAATACAGTTGCAACTAAATTAGCTCCAGAAGAATTAACTGTCACAGATCCAGTAGAGTTGTTATGTATTTCAAATCTTTGTCCAGCTGTTAAGGTGCTAGCTACAGGCAATGTAACAGTTTGCGTTGTTGTTCCTGTAAAGAATTGTAGCTGTGTGCTAGATACAGTAAGTGTAGTTGTTCCAGCCGCAGTAGCAGTAGTTGTATATCCTTGTGTAGCAATTGTTGCAGCAGCTAATGTTGTTGCACCAGTTCCGCCATTTGCTATTGGTAAAGTGCCTGTTACATTAGTAGTTAAGTTTGTAAATGTAGTAGATGTAGTACCTGTACCACCATTAGCTATAGGTAACGTTCCTGTAACACCAGTAGTTAAAGGTAAACCTGTTGCATTAGTAAGTGTAGCTGAGGTAGGGGTACCTAATATAGGAGTTACAAATGTTTGAGTTTGTGCAAAAGTATTAGTAGAGTCTAATTGTGGAAAGTTAGTTAAATTAGCATTTACTAAACGAAGTTCTACTTTATCACCAGTTATATATGCAGAAGCACTTGTATTATCTTGAGCACGGACAATAGTAAACGTGTCTGTAGACCTAGCAGTTACTTTAACAATTTCAATAATAGTACCAGCAAGATTGCTTAAGGTAGTATAAAAGTATTGTGATCCTGCTAATGTCGGGAATAAAGCCCCGGTACCTGGTGCCACTGTTAATGAGGTAGCTACTGCTGAAATGCCAGAAGCTAGTGTAGTTGATGCATTATTTGTAAATAGATTTAATCCTGCCATAATATTATCCTAGTTTAATGTTGTAGTATTAATTGGGTTCCCATTAATTTGGGTTGGTGTTGATGGATTGAGTAATATAGCACTCAAGGTTACTGTTACTGGGCTCGTTATATAAAAGTTGTATGGTGCTGCTGTAAAAACTGTAAGTAGGGTTGCTGTACTTGTTGAAAAAAGTTGACTTAACAAACTTAGTGTTACTGCTATAAAGCTATCTGATGGTTCTGATCTTAACCAAGGAGCTATTTGAGTATCTGCAATACCCCTTACAAAGTCTTGTGGTTGTCGGATTTCCCAATCCTCTTGACAACACATTAGACCATCCCAACGTTTAGTTAGAGCACTGGCTTTATACTTACGACCGCACACGTCACACATGGCAATCCAGTTGCCTTTATCATATCTAGGTATGTAACTCAACTGAGTCTCCTAGACACTAAGTGGAGCAAGAATCTGTAAGTCAGCTAAAAGAACTAAAGTATTAGCAGAGGACGTAACTGCCGTCATTTGAATACGATAGATTACTCCATCTAAACCAGCATAAACTCTTTGAGCTACTTGTTGACCACTAACTACAGGACTACCAAGAAGTATAGAAGTAGGAGATGCATCTGTACCAGAAACTACTAGTGCAGTGCTAGTAGCACTCGTAATAGTCTCTCCTGTACCCATAGCTGGGGAAAAATCAAAAGTAAACTGTTCGTTTTCAGTAATTACTTTATATGAAAAAGCCGTAGGCATACCCTAAATCCTTAAGAATAAAAGACTTTTCTAATTTTAGAAGCGGCATATATTAATCTATTTAAAGGGAATTTTACAAAAGATATAGCACTTCTAATCATTGTAGCTGTAGAAGTAACTACTACTGTAAGAATCTTTCTTGCACCCTTAACTAATATAATACCACAATTTACCAGAATTGTCAATGGTTTTTGAATAGATTTTACTATAGTAGATACAGAAACAGATATATAAGTTAAAGTTCTATAGTAAAGTCTTGTAGCTAATAAAGTAGCACTGCTTGTAACTGAAGCTAATAGTTCTTTAAATAAAATTAAAGCTCTTGTCATAGTAGCTGTAGCTGTACTTAAAACAAGATCTATTAGTTTATTTATTGCTTTAGTAATAGTAACAGTTGAGTTAACAGTAACTAAAAATACATTAGGCCCTAGCACATCTTTTCTAATAGAATTTAAAGCTGTTGATGCAGCCGTAATAGATCTATAAAAGAAAAAGTTAGTAAAGAGTGATGAGTTACTTGAAACTGCACCCGTAGCTTGAGCATTTATAGTACTTGTATTTAAAGCATTACCATCAAGAGCACCTGTACCTACAAAGAACCTAGAGGCAACTACTAAGAGTTGAGAGAGTCCTTTATAAATACTAGCAGTAGTTGATGCAATAACACTTAAAAGTAAAGTTACAATACCTTGATAAACAATGCTAGGACTAACTGTAGCATTGACTGTTAACAGCTGAGTGTTAAAAACACTAGCAGTACCATTAACAGCCGCTACGTTAATTGCCGATTGATTAATAGCCATAATATTGGCTCCTAATCAGGTTAACTAAATTGTACTTTAATTGTAAACTGAATACTATCGCCAGAAGTTAAGCTAATAGTAGAAAAGTCACCTTTAACAAACAAGTTACCTGATGTAATAGCATCAAACAAACCAGCATTAGTGATTGATAATGAACCACCTGCAGTTTGTGTACCTACAACTTGATATGTATCACTTGTTGTAGTTGTTGTTTGTTGTGT
>Ga0114976_10000350_pt1 | contig 28778 bp, 26 predicted proteins | sample S_130805_EF_Meta_FD_87319 | JGI IMG/M metagenome (GOLD analysis project Ga0114976, IMG submission 87319) | Freshwater microbial communities from Lake Simoncouche, Canada to study carbon cycling - S_130805_EF_MetaG | ecosystem: Environmental > Aquatic > Freshwater > Lake | place: Lake... | reverse complement strand
GTGCGCTTTTCGCCTTCTTTGGTCTCATACGAGCGCTGCTTCAGGCGGCCCGTCGCGATAACACGCGATCCCTTGGTCAAGCTACCGGCAACGTGCTCCGCGAATTCGCGCCACACGCTGGCTCGCAGAAACAGTGCCTCTCCGTCTTTCCACTCATTTGACGCACGATCAAAGTTGCGCGGAGTCGACGCGATGGTGAAGTTCGCCACCGCAAGCCCGTTCTGCGTGTAACGCAGCTCGGGATCACTCGTGAGGTTTCCCACGACGGTGATGACGGTTTCGCCGGCCATTGAGATCAGGCTTCCTGTTCCGGTGCCTCGGCAGCTTTCGCTGCCTTGGGTGCCTTCGCAGCGCGCGCCGCCTTGGCAGCGGCGAGTTCTGCAGCCGCAGCAACCTGAGCGATTGCTTCTTCCGCACGCAGCACCTTGGTGCGCATGACGGCTTCGCTCAGCTTCAGCTGACGGTCGAGCTCCACGGTTGCGTCAGCGCTCGATGTGAAGTTGACGACGGCGTAGATGCCTTCGGACTTCTTGTTGATTTCATACGCCAGGCGACGACGTCCCCAGATGTCGACGTTGTCGATGGTTCCACCATCGTTACGCACGACATTCAGGAACTTGTCCAGGCTTGGAGCGACGGTGCGCTCGTCAATCTCGGGGTCAAGGATGACCATGAGCTCGTATTGATGCATGACTAACCCGCCTCCTTCGGACTAAACGGCTGCAGACGGTCTGCAGCAGGAGGGTTGCACATACGTTGTGTGGAGAAGTCACGCACAGTGACGACCAGACAACTTCCCTAGGTTACCGGGTTCGCGGCTATGGTGCGAAATCGGGTTGTTCGCTCCACCAGCTGCGCAACCTTTCCGTCGCCTCCAGCTCGCCCAACGGCCCATGATCGAGCCTCGTTTCGAGCAAGAACTTGTAAGCACGGCCAACGATAGGGCCCGGTTCGACCTGCAGGATTCGCATAATCGCCTCGCCGTCGAGATCGGGCCGGATTGATGCCAGCTCTTCCTGAGCAGACAGGGCCGCGATCCGATCCTCCAAGTCGTCGTAGGCGAACGACAGTCGTTCTGCTTTGCGCTTGTTGCGCGTGGTGACATCGGCACGGGTGAGAATGTGAAGCAGCTCGAGGTGGGACCCGGCGTCTCGCACGTATCGACGCACCGCAGAATCAGTCCACGTGCCTTCGCTGTAGCCGAAGAATCTCAGGTGAAGCTCAACGAGTTGCGCAACCGCGTCAATGGTGTCGTTGTCGAAGCGAAGCTCTCGGAGTCGCTTTTTGGCAAGTTTCGCCCCCACGACATCGTGGTGATAGAAACTGACTGCCCCTCCCGTTTCGAAGCGCCTGGTTGCCGGTTTGCCAATGTCGTGCAACACGGCCGCGAGCCGCAAAACCACGTTCGGGTTAGCATCAGGAAAACGACGCTTTTCCCACTCAATCGCCTGGCTCAAAACTGTCAAGCTGTGCTCGTAGACATCCTTGTGATGGTGGTGCTCGTCCGTTTCGAGTTGAAGCGCCGGGAGTTCCGGTAAGAAAACGTCAGCGAGCCCGGTCCGAACAAGCACCGCGATGCCCGGCACGGGATTGTCGGAACTGAGCAACTTGATGAATTCGTCGCGAATGCGCTCCGCTGAAATGCGGGTCAAGTCTGTGTGCAGGTCAGACATGACCCACTCGATTTCTTCGTCGAGTTCGAAATTCAACTGGGCCACAAACCGAGCGCCACGCATCATTCGAAGCGGATCTTCGCGAAAGCACGTGGCCGCGTCACGCGGAGTTCGAAGGCGTCGAGCCACCAAATCGTCGATGCCGCCGAATGGGTCAACAAGCCTCATCGGCGTCAATACGAGAGCCATGGCGTTAACCGTGAAATCTCGTCGGACGAGATCCTCCTCCAGCGACTGTCCAAAAGTAATCTCCGGTTTTCGCGTCACACCGTCGTAGAGGTCAGCCCGATAGGTCGTAATTTCGACCTCCTCACCCTCGACGCGCGCTCCGATCGTGCCGAACTCTCGGCCGGTCTCCCAGTGGGCGTCAGCGAGGGGGGCGACTAGGCGGAGAATTTCCTCGGGTCGCGCCGTCGTGGTGAAGTCAAGATCGTGAATCGGTCGGGCCAAAAACGCGTCGCGCACAGGTCCGCCGACGAGAGCCAATTCATGTCCAGCCGCGGCAAAACTGGCTGCGAGGCCGGCGACAGGTGCGGAGTTCGCAACTGCCACAAGCGTCTTGAGAGCTTCCGCCGCGCTTTCCACGCGCCCGATTCTACGCAGGATTGCCGCCCGCCGGTTTGCCGGGTCTCGGAGACGACGACGGAACAATCGATTCGAAATTCGTCGCCGTGCGGGCGGGTGCGCCCGGGGTTGTCGCCCGTTGCGCGCATTTAGACTTTGGTCATGCGTGGACGTCGCCTTCGCAGTGCCGCTCTGGCGCTGGTTGTCAGCCTGGGTCTGGCGGTTGGTAGCGCGCTCCCCTTTTTTATCGCGAACGATTCCGCATCGGCGGCTCCGGTGCTGGCGGCCAGCATGTATCCCGAGCTCGGCGCTGTGGCAACTCCGGGGGAACCCTTTACGCTCACGTTGACCGTGACAAACACGGGAGCCGAAGTCGCTCCGGGAATCCGCGCTGAACTGCGGTCAAGTTCCCAGCCGTTCAGCGCGGTCCGCGAGGCCGCCGAGTGGATGCACGGGGCTGAGGTGCGGCGGAACCCCGCCCTGCTCGCCTCGATTGACGTCGGCGACATTCCGGCCGGTGAATCACGCACAGTGACCTCGCCCGTCACCTTCGCCGAAGAAGACCTTGGCGACGGGTGGGGTGTCGTCGGATTGCAGGCAGACCTCATGGGCGGCGAATCCGTGGTGTCGGCTCGAACGGCAATCGTGTGGGCCAACGGGTCAATGCCGGCGAGAGCAGGTTTTGTGCCGATTGTTCCCCTCGTGGCGCCGGCTAATCCCGATGCGTTCCTGGATGCCACAACACTCGAAAAGCTCACCGCCTCGGGACAGATTCTCCAGCGGCAACTCGACGCCGCTCAGGTTGCGTCTCTCGTCGCGATTGATCCCCGAATTATTGCCTCGATTCTTCGACTCAAAGACAAAGCACCCGAAGCAGCTCGATCGTGGCTCATCCAAGTGCAAGCGATGGCCACTCCGACATTTGCCCTGCAATACGGCGACGCGGATCCCGCTCTTGCGGGACAGGTGGGCTTCTCCCAACTCCTCCCGGTGACTTTCGACGGCGTCGCCGCACTGGAGAATGCACCAACGGACGTTCTGTGGAGTCCGACACTCACCAACGTGGTCTGGGCGGAGCCCCGCACGCTCACCAATTCAAGCCTGACCGCAATTCTCAACACAGCGGGGGTGGGGGCTTCAAAGTCAGCAAGCATGTCGGCAAAATTACTCATTGCTGGGTCGCAAATTTCCGGAGCCACAGAGAATGCGCGCGTTTCGATTCAGGGCGAAGCGAGCGATATGCCGGATGTGCTTGTTGAGGCCGTCGTACTGAACGACGATTTCACCTCTGCGCTCCGAGCCGCTGAAAATGCGCAGTCGGACGCCGCGTGGACCCAATCGGTTATCGAAGCGGGTGCTTACCTCGCGGTCATCGCGAGCAACGGTGGCGGGGAGTTGGCCGGAGGTTTTTCCCGAGCGCTCGAACCGGCTCACGCTTCGCTGCGGACTAGTGAAACGATCGCCTATTTGAGCGGGCTCCCGTGGTCGAGTCAGCAAGCCTTTAATTCGCTCTTGAATCAGTCTGGGCCTTCAACGCGGCTGATGGAGACACCGGAATCGAGTGACCGCCTCGACGGAGGTCTTCGTGTTTTCTCGTCTTATGGCCAGCTTCAAAACTTTTCCTCGGCGTCAAGTCAGCCGGGGCTCGTCACCGGATTTGCTGGGCGTTCACATTCCCCGCTGCTCAGCGTCGCGTGGAATGCACAAGGGTCAGACTGGGCTAGTGCCCTCGCAGGGCTCTCGTCGACGACGCGTTCCTACATCGACGAGGTCCACTTCGGGCTCACGAGCAATATCAATATGGTTGGGGGTCAAGCGTCTATTCCCATCACAATCATCAATGGTCATTCCTTCGATGTGACGGCTTCCGTTCATACCGTCCCCTCAAACCCGAGGCTCACGGTGGGCGCCGATCAACTGATCACTATTCCCGCGGACTCACAAGGGACAGTCAAGATTCCCGTTTCAGCTCGAGTGGGCAATGGCGACGTGAACCTCACGTTGACGATGGCGTCACCCAGCGGCGAACCCATCGGGGAGCCGGTCGTGGTCTCGGTGCGTGTCCGCGCTGACTGGGAAGGCTTTGGGCTCGTGATTATGGGCTTACTATTTATCGCCCTCGTCATTACCGGGGTCATCCGCACGATCCGTCGTCGAAAGCCCGGAGTTGACGCGACGTGACCGAACGTAGTTTGCGCTCATCCAGCCTGATATTGGGAAGTGGCACGCTCGTGTCTCGAGCTTTTGGATTTGCTCGAGCAATTCTGCTCGCTCAAGCACTCGGGGTCACGGCGAGCGCAGGCGCGGACGCGTTTGCGGTCGCAAACCAACTTCCCAACAACATTTACGCAATTGTTGCCGGTGGGGTTTTTTCCGCGACCCTCGTTCCGGCAATTGTGAAATCCGCCGTTCACCATGACGGCGGGCGTGCCTACCTGAACAAATTGTTGACAGCAGCCCTCACTCTGATGGTGGCGACAACAGCACTCGCCACTATCCTTGCCCCCGTTCTGGTGAGCATCTACGCTTCCGGATGGTCGGCCAATCAATTGGCCCTCGCGACGGCATTCGCCTACATCTGCTTGCCACAAATTTTCTTCTACGGCCTGTATGCACTGCTCGGCGAAATTCTCAACGGTCGCAAGATTTTCGGTCCGTTTACGTGGGCTCCCGTCGCCAACAACATCATCGCAATCGCTGGTCTCGTCATTTTCGTCGTCTTGTTCGGTTTTGACTCTCTCGGGGCTCGATCTGTCATTGACTGGACACCCGAAATGGTCTGGCTCCTTGCGGGTTCCGCCACCCTCGGCGTGGCAATCCAGTCGTTATTGCTGTTCTTTTTCTGGCGACGAATCGGGTTGTCGTTCCGGCTAGATTTTCAATGGCGCGGCGTGGGGATGCGCGACACCGGGCGCATGGCTTCGTGGACGTTCGGGATGCTCTTGCTCACGCAATTGGCGGGACTCATCGAAACCAATGTGTCGGCCCTGGCCTCGGGTTATGGGGCCTCTGTCTTCACGCTACAGACCGCGTGGCTGACGTTTATGCTCCCTCACTCAATCATCACGGTTTCACTCGCCACCGCGTACTTCACCCGAATGAGCGCCCACGCGTCCGCAAACAACCTGACTGCGCTGGCTGACGACACGCAAGAATCTGTGCGACGAATCACGCTCTTTATGTTCTGGGCGATGGCGGCAATCATGAGTGCCGCCTTTCCTTTCTCCACGCTGTTCGCTTCCGGCAATCTCGCCGTGTCACAACTTGCGTGGGTCATCATCGCCACGACAATCGGGTTGCCCGCATTCAGCGTGTTGTTTCTTCTGCAACGGGTTTTTTATGCGCTCGGAGATGGGCGCACGCCATTCATCGTGACGCTCTGCCAAACGGTGGTCTTCTCCGTTCTGGTTCTCGGTTGTGCCCTACTTCCTAGAGAAATTCTGGCCATTGGTGTTGCCACGACACTCAGCCTGGTGGGCATCGGACAGACCGGTTTAGCCTTTTATTTTGTTCGCAAACGGCTTCCTGACTTCACTATCCGCCGGATTGTCATCACAACCCTTCGCGCCGTTTTCGCAAGTGTGCTTTCACTCGTAGCCGGGTTGTCCGTGGCTGCCCTGATGGGCTCGTTTAGCGACGGCTTTGCCGTTCGCAACGCGGGTGCCGGTATCGTCTCCACCGTTGTGATCGGACTTGTCGTTACGGGGGTCTTCGTTGCCACGCTGTGGCTTGTGCGAACGCCCGAGCTTCGCGACCTCATTCCTCGCAGACACCCGAGCGGGGAATAGTCGGCAACTAGACTGACGTTGCTATAACTGCTCGCCGCCTATCGCGAGCACAGTGCAAGGTCGGGAGTACGTCGTGCGTCAGCTCATCATTGTCGGATCTGGTCCGGCCGGTTACACGGCGGCCATTTATGCCGCACGTGCCAACTTTTCTCCGCTCCTCATCGCTAGTTCGGTTGAGGCGGGCGGAGAACTCATGAACACTACGGAAGTGGAAAATTTTCCCGGATTCCCCGAGGGAATCATGGGTCCCGACCTCATGGACGCCATGCGCGCACAGGCGGAACGATTTGGGACAGAAGTTCTTCTGGACGACGTCACGAGCGTCGACTTCACGGGTGACATCAAGAAGCTCTCGACGGGGTCGAACGGAGAATTCGAGGCACTCGCTGTGATCTTTGCCACGGGCTCGGCGTACCGAAAGCTGGGGCTTCCCGAAGAAGAGCGACTTTCGGGTCACGGCGTTTCCTGGTGCGCCACCTGCGATGGATTCTTTTTCCGACAGAAAACGATCGCGGTTGTTGGCGGCGGCGACTCGGCAATGGAAGAGGCAACGTTCTTAACCAAGTTCGCCGACAAGGTTTACGTCATTCACCGCAAAGACACGTTGCGGGCATCCAAAATCATGCAAGACCGGGCCACAGCCAACTCCAAAATCGAGTTCATCTGGAATAGCGCAGTTACGGCGATTTTAGGCACGGATGCGGTGACGGGAGTCACCCTCACTGACACCGTGAACGGCACCACGCGTGACCTCTCGCTCGACGGACTCTTCATCGCGATCGGAAATGACCCGCGAACGCACTTGATTCACGGTCAAGTTAACCTGACGCCGGAAGGAACCATCGCCGTTGATGGGCGATCGAGTCGGACCAATCTCTCGGGCGTTTTTGCCGCGGGCGATGTCATCGATCCGACCTATCGGCAAGCCGTTACCGCGGCGGCGAGTGGGACTGTCGCGGCCCTCGACGCCGAGCACTTTCTCTCGGCTCTCGAATCAGCTGAGGCATCTTAAATCGCCTCTGTAATCTTGGAAAAATATCCTACTTCGTAGAGATTCACCGCAACTAACAAGGAGCAATTATGTCCTCAGCAAGAAGTGTCACCGACGCCTCGTTCGACGCCGAAGTTTTACAGAGCGGTAAGCCCGTTCTGGTTGACTTCTGGGCGGAATGGTGTGGTCCCTGCCGCGCCGTAGGTCCCGTTCTTGATCAAATCCTTGCGGAAAACGGCGAGAAGCTCGACATCGTCAAATTGAATGTCGATGAGAACCCTCAGACGGCCATGACATACAAGATCACATCGATTCCGGCGATGATTGTCTTCCAAAACGGTGAGGCTGTAAAGACAATTGTCGGAGCGAAGCCGAAGCCCGCGCTCGAGCACGACCTCGCCGCGTTCATCGCTTAGTCTTTGCGCTGATGGTGGGGTAACCCTCCAGCTCGCGTCATAAGACGGGTTGCGTGACGTTTACGATTAGTCCATGCACAGCGCGAATCCGAATGTCGGGGCGATTCAACTCGACCCGTGGTTTGGACATTACGCGGAGCGCGCCAGTGGCTTGAGCGCTTCTGAAGTTCGCGCCCTTTTTGCGGTTGCGTCGCGGCCCGAAGTCGTCTCCCTGGCTGGTGGAATGCCGTACGTTCGCGCGCTGCCGGAAGGCCTGGTTTCCGACGCGCTTGCGCGGGTCATGCGCGAGTCTGGTCCGGCGGCACTCCAATATGGCTCTGGTCAAGGGGTGCCTGCACTGCGCGAGCAAATTCTCGACGTGATGGCGCTCGAGGGAATATCAGCAAGCGCAGATGATGTGGTAGTTACCACGGGCAGTCAGCAAGCGCTCGACCTCGTCACCAAACTCTTCATCGATCCCGGTGACGTGATCTTGGCCGAAGCGCCGAGCTACGTCGGAGCAATCGGAGTGTTTCGCTCGTACCAAGCGCACGTCGTCCATCTGGAAACAGACGCCGACGGACTGGTGCCCGACGCGCTAGCAGACGGTATTCAAAAATTGCGCGCAGAGGGTCGCACAATCAAATTTCTCTACACAATTCCAAACTTCCACAACCCGGCGGGCGTCACGCTCAGCGCAGAGCGGAGGCCGGAGATCGTGCGCATTTGCGCGGAGGCCGGAGTTCTCATCATGGAAGACAACCCCTATGGGTTGCTGCACTTCGATGAGCCCGTACCCTCCGCCTTGCGCTCGCTCAGCCCAGATGGCGTGATCTACCTGGGCAGCTTCTCAAAGACGCTCGCGCCCGGTTTTCGTGTGGGTTGGGCCCTCGCCCCGCATGCCATCCGGGAGAAGCTGGTTCTCGTTGCCGAGGCGGCCATCCTGTGCCCCAGCTCATTTAGCCAACTCGTCATATCTGACTATCTGTCTCAGGCAGACTGGAAGGCGCAAATCAACGAGTTCCGTGGCGTGTATCGCGAGCGACGAGACGCGATGCTCGAGTCGCTTGCGGAGCACCTCCCGGAATTGACATGGAATGTACCCAACGGTGGCTTCTACATCTGGGTGGGGCTTCCAGACGACCTCGATTCGAAAGCGATGCTTCCTCGCGCCGTGACTGAGCTCGTTGCCTACACTCCCGGCACAGCATTTTTCGCTGACGGAGGGGGGCGTCAAAACATCCGATTGTCCTTCTGTTACCCGACTCCAGAATCGATACGGCTTGGCGTTCGCCGCCTCGCGACGGTGATTTCTGGCGAACGCGAGCTGCTCGAAACGTTCGCTGGCACGGGCCGGCTGACCCCCACACAGGTAACGGATTCCGTCACGGCCCCGCCACCAGATCTCAGCTAGTTGTCCCCGTCACCCGTTCCCCGTCTCGCTCAACCCGAAGGACTTGCCATGACCGCCACGATGACCATCGCCGTCTTGTCGGGTGGGATATCTCATGAACGCGAAATTTCCCTCCGGACGGGTCGTCGCGTGGCCGACGCCCTCTCGGATCGAGGCCACTCCGTTGTCATGCTCGATCCCGACGCCGACCTTTTTGCGCGGCTCGACAGCATTTCACCAGACGTCGTATGGCCCGCGTTGCACGGATCCAGTGGTGAAGACGGTGCGCTTCTCGGGCTATTGACCGCGCACGGTCTTCTCTACGTCGGCCCGGCACCGTCATCTGCGCGGCTCGCCTGGTCTAAGCCGGTTGCGAAGACACTTGTCGAGCGGGCTGGAGTCGCGACCGCGACATCTTTGACGGTGACGCGCGAAGCATTTCGTGAACTCGGAGCCGCGAACGTACTTCGCCTCATCGTTGATCAGCTCGGCGATCACGTCGTCGTCAAACCCGCACAGGGCGGCTCCGCACAGGGCGTGACAATCGTCAGCGACCCCGAGCGCCTTCCGCGAGCGATGGTCGACGCATTCACCTACCATGACGTGGCAATTGTGGAAATGTTTATCGGTGGCACGGAGGTCTCGGCCACGGTCGTTGACATTGGAGAGGGGCCGCGGGTGTTGCCGCTCGTCGAAATCGTTCCTCTTGACGGGACCTACTCGTTCGAGGCACGTTACACAGCGGGAGAAACGAATTTTTTCGTGCCGGCTCGCATGACCGACGTTGCCTCCGCCTCTGCGGTCAATGCAGCACTGGCAGCGCATGCAGTCTTGGGTTTAGGCGACCTCAGTCGCATCGACCTCATTGTCGACGAGCACGGGGTAGCCCACTTCCTCGAGGCCAACACGTTGCCCGGGCTGACCGAAACGTCCAGCGCTCCGCTCGCAATTGAGGCCGCGGGATTAGCCTTGGCGGAGGTCTACGAATCGCTTGCACGCAGAGCGGCCGTCCGCCCGAGCTAGAGCCACGCGCAGACTCCGCTACTCGCCGAAGGAAGACTCGCCAAGTTCGGCCAAAATGCGATTGAGGTCTTCAACGCTCGCGAACTCGATCCCAATCAGTCCCTTTTTCGCCGATAGTGAGATCTTGACGCGGGTATTAAGTCGATCCCCTAGTCGCTCCGCAATGTCGTTGAGCAATACTGTGCGGCCTCCCGCCTGAGGCGAGTTTGACTTCGTTTTCCGCTCAGCCGCAGTTCCGGCCAACGCCTCTGCGGCCCGAACCGAGAGCTCCTCGTTGACAATCTTGTCGGCCAGTTTGGTCATGGCGCCGGCGTCGCCGACAGAGAGAATCGCGCGGGCATGGCCGGCGCTCAGCACGCCCGCAGCCACGCGCTTCTGAACAGCCGGGGGGAGCTTGAGCAGGCGAAGGGTGTTGCTGATTTGGGGGCGAGACCGTCCGATGCGTTCGGCCAGTTCCTCCTGAGTACACCCGAAGTCGGCGAGCAGTTGCTGATACGCCGACGCCTCTTCCAGCGGATTTAACTGTGCCCGATGAAGGTTTTCCAAGAGCGCGTCGCGAAGCATGGCGTCATCAGCTGTTTCCTTGATAATCGCGGGAATGCTCTCGAGCCCCACGATTTTCGAGGCCCGGAGGCGACGCTCACCCATGATGAGCTCGAAGGTCTTCTTTCCGGGCATGGGCCGAACGACAACCGGTTGAAGGATGCCAATTTCGCGAATGCTGTGCACCAACTCCGCAAGTTCATCCTCGTTGAAAACTTGTCGAGGTTGTTGGGGATTCGGGACGATGTCCTGTGGGTTCACGTAGGCAAGTCGCGCACCCGGAACAGCGACGAGGCCCTGATCTTCCGCCGGCGTCTCGTCGGACAGCGTGCTAACGGGTCGTGCGGGCAGACCCGTTTGGCCCTGGCTGAAGAGTGCGTCGACCGTACGACTCGTGGTCTCCGGGGCCCCCGGGATTAACGCTCCGATTCCGCGACCTAAACCGGTCCTCTTAGTCGCCATCAGAAGGTCCCTCCCGCAGCCGCATATCGATTTGCGATCTCGTGTGCGGCCTCAAGATACGTGATCGCGCCTATCGAGTTGGGGTCGTAGGTATGAATAGTTTGACCGTAGCTCGGCGCCTCCGAGATGCGAACCGTTCTCGGGATAATCGTGGTGAGCGTCTGGACCGGAAAGTGAGCACGGACGTTTTCCGCGACCTCTTGAGCAAGCTTGGTTCGACCGTCAAACATGGTCAGGAGAATTGTAGAAAGTCGTAAATCCGGATTCAGGGCTGCGCCGATACGCGTGACGGTGTCCTCGAGTTGCGTGACACCCTCTAACGCGTAGTACTCACACTGAATCGGGATAAACACTTCTTTCGCTGCAACGAGCGCGTTGACCGTGAGCAAGCCCAATGAAGGTGGGCAATCGATGAAAACATAATGAAAGAGCGCGGGGCTTCCCTCAAGAAACTCGCGCAGGGCAACTTTCAGTCGATAACGCGATTGCTCGTCCGCCACGAGTTCGATCTCGGCCCCGGCGAGATTGATGTTTGATGGTACGCAATAAAGCTCGCCTGCCTCGGGTGACCGCTGCAACACACTCGACAGCGGCACGTCATTGACCAGCACGTCGTAAATCCCTGGGACGTCGTGAGTGTGCGGGATGGAGAGAGCCGTCGAGGCATTCCCTTGCGGGTCGAGGTCAATGACGAGCACTCGGGCACCCAATCTAGAGAATGCCGAAGCCAAGTTGACCGCCGAGGTCGTCTTGCCGACGCCACCTTTTTGGTTGGAAACAGTAAAGACTCGCGTCTGAGCTGGAAGCGGCGGATTCGGTGCTTCCAAGATTCGGCGACGGCGGGTTAAGTCGAGTGCCTCCGAGGCGAGAGGCGTGTCCACGGCGTCAAGTCGCGGTTCGTCTGGTTCTAGATGTTTCACGTGAAACGGGCTCCTAGCGTGCTAACCCATCCACCTTAGCCCGAACTACCCACGTGACTTCGCCGAGCTCTGCGCCACCGAGCTCTTGGACACGCACATCCCGCAATTTGAAGCGTGCGATCTGTTTTGCTGCCGTCGCAATTTCGTTCGCGGCGCTCGCGCCTTTCATCAAAATCAACTCGCCGCCCGGTTTCACCAGAGGCGCGGTCACGGGAATAAGCGTTCGCAAGGCGCTGACGGCCCTGGCCGTCACGACGTCCAGGTTCAACCCCAAGCAGTCTTCGCCTCGAGCCCGCAGCACGGCGGCATTGGTCAAACCCAAAATATCAATCTGGTTGAGCAGCCATTCGGCGCGGCGTTCCATGGGCTCGATAAGAACAAAGCTGACATCCGGCCTCGTCAGAGCCAGCACAAGCCCGGGTAACCCTGCGCCGGAACCGACGTCTCCAACGCGGGCGCCGGCAACGAGGAGCGGAGCGAGGAGTCCACAGTTGACAATGTGGCGAGTCCAGAGCCGGGCCGGTTCAAGGGGCCCAATCAGACCAAGGGTTTCTCCACGCTCGGCGAGTTGCCCCGCGTAGGCGCGAGCAAGGTTGAGTTGACCGCCAAAGACTGTTGCCGCAAAAGCGGGCTCTGGCTCGAAATCGGTCAACGATGTTTCACGTGAAACTAGGCGCGGCCCGTGATGACGGTGTGGCGCTCTCGACCTTCGCCCTGAGACTCCGACACGTAACCGCGCTCGGCCACGAGGTCGTGAACAAGCTTGCGCTCATAAGAGCTCATGTGGGGGAGGGCCGCCGCGGTGGATCCTCCTTCGAGGCGCGCAATGGCAGCGTTAACCAATGCTGCGAGTTCTTTGGCTCTCTCCTCGCGGGATCCTCCGATGTCGAGTATCAACCGGCTGAATTCACCCGTCTGGTTCTGCACCGCAATGCGGGTGAGCTCTTGGAGTGCGGCGACCACATCGGGCTGCGACAGGGCGATAAGGTCGCCCTCTTGATTGGCCGTAACGGTGACGTAGGCGCGACCGTTGCGGGCATCGATCACCAGGTCGCCGTCCAGGTCGCACACGTCGAGCAGCTCCTCCACGTAATCGGCCGCAACCTCTCCTTCTTGCTCCAACAGAGACAAGGCTGGTTCAGGCTTTTCCTCGGTCACTTGGTGCCCTTCTTTCCAGTTTGCTTTTTCGCGCGCGACTTGCTCAACGGCTGCTGGCGCTGGGCCGGCTGCTCAATCTCGGGGGTTTCTTCGACGGTCGCCGTCGATTTACCACGTCGAGCAAGGCGCTCCTCTCGGGCCTTCGCCGCTTGGCTGCCCGGCGTTGGCATGTTTCGAATAACGACGAACTGCTGCCCCATGGTCCAGATGTTTGAGACGAGCCAGTAGGTCATCACGCCGAGCGGAAAAGCAAATCCCGAGACCGCGAAAACAAGCGGGAGGATGTAGAGCAAGATTCGTTGCTGCCGGAATTGTGGTGACGCCTTTGTTTCTTCCGACATGTTCTTCGACATGATCTGCAGCTGAGTGATGAATTGCGAGGCCGTCATGATGACCACGAGGGTCGCCGCAATCGCCATGACCGTCACGTTCGCCGGGTTCTCTTCCATGGCGCTTTGAAAGCTTGCGTGGAGTGGGGCGACCCCAAAAACGTTCGCGTCCGCGAATGACGTGGCAAGTTGCGCGTTCAGCGGTCCAACACCCGTGTTTCCCTTTTGAGCCTCGTTCAGAACGGAGAACAGCGCAAAGAAAATCGGCATCTGCAACAGAAGCGGCAGACACGAACTCAGTGGATTGGTGCCGTGCTTACTGTAGAGCGCCATCGTTTCGCGGGACATGTTTTCGCGAGAGTACTGATCTCGCTTTCCCTTGTACTTGTCCTGAATCTTCTTGAGCTCTGGTGCGATCTCGAGCATCTTGCGTTGGCTTCGGATCTGGCGAACGAAAACGGGAATCAACGCGGCTCGCACAACGATTACGAGACCAACGATGGCGAGAACCCACGTCGCGCCGGCGTTAGTGTCCATGCCGATGTACGTGAACAATCCGTGAAACGCCACAAGCACGAGTTCCACTAGCCACTTAATCGGCCACAGAATCAACCCAAAAATATCCATGGTGAGCGCTATGCCCTTTCCTGACGGTTCACGACGACAAAACCAAATTTCGTAAGGTGGGTATCCGACCCCGTGCTTGCCGGAATGTCATCAATTCCACCTGGAGACCAAGGATGACACCGGACTAGCCTACGCGCCGTCAGCCACGATCCCTTAACGAGACCGTGAGCCTGAACCGCTTGTAGCGAATATGCCGAACATGAGGGATAGTACCGGCATACGTCGCCATACAGTGGGGATATTGCGGCGCGATAGAAATTCAAAACGAGAATCCCCGCATTCCGGGGCACGAGCGAAAACTGACCCAGGCGGGGCTTCGCAGAACGTTGCACGTGGCCGTCACCCCCGCCGCTCGTTTTGAGCCCGAAGAACGAGTGCGGTGAGCTCGTCGCGCAATTGAACGTATGTGGCAGTCGTGGCGGCGGGCAGCACGCGAACAACGACGTCTCCCGTTATGGAAGAAAGGAGTGGCGCCGTTGCCGCACGCAAGCGCCGCTTCATCAAGTTCCGCACCGTCGCCCCACCAACGGCCTTAGAAACAATGAAGCCGGCCCGCGGCAAGCCCTGGGCGCCCCGGTACACGTGAACAATCATGTACTGACCGGCACAGGATCGACCACGACGAACAACCCTCCTGTAATCAAGAGGGCTGACGATTCGGTGTGCCCGACTGAGCACGAACCGAGTTAGGCGGACAGCTCGGTGCGACCCTTACGGCGACGTGCCGACAAGATGGCGCGGCCCGCGCGGGTGCGCATGCGGAGTCGGAAACCGTGGACCTTCGCACGGCGGCGGTTGTTCGGCTGAAAAGTGCGCTTGCTCATTGGATTCTCCGATCGAGCTGCGGCTCGCCCTAAACAGAACCGCAGAAAATTACTTGGCCTTGAAGCCAACTAGATAACGGTACGCGGTTGGCAGCCAATCGGTCAAACCGGCCGAGCATCCCCTGCTGTGCCATCTTGCATTTATCCACAGGAATCGCTACCGTCATGAAAGTTATCCCCACGCTGTATCGGCCACGGGAATCGGACCTACAACCTCCGTAGTCTGGCGCGAAATCTTCGGCCGCATACGGCTCTCACAACCGTTTACCTGGGGGAATACAGTGACGCAGATAGAGCTCGACAAAAAATGGAAGGCCATTCTGGAAGGGCTTTCCGCAGATCCGTCCGTCACTCCCGCGCTTTATGGCTTCGCCACGCTCATCGAACCCCGGGGAGTCATGGCCGGGACGATCTATCTTGAAGTGCCTAACGACTTCACCCGAAGCATGATTGAGCAGCGCCTCCGTGGGCCTCTGTTCGGCGCGATTGGCTCGCTCGGTGCCGACAGTGAGGTCTCGTCGTTTGCAATCGTCGTCAATTCCGAACTCGCGGACAAAATGCTAGAGCGAGTAGAAAACGAGGAGCCCGCCGCGTCAATTCCCGCGGCCACCCCCTTGCCCGAAGGGAGCACTCGTAGCCGAAGTGCGTCGGATGATTCTCAACTGAATTCGAAATACACCTTCGACAGCTTTGTCATCGGGGGTTCGAATCGATTCGCTCATGCTGCAGCCGTTGCCGTTGCCGAAGCACCCGCGAAGGCCTACAACCCACTATTTATTTATGGAGAGTCCGGCCTCGGAAAGACTCACCTCCTACACGCGATCGGACACTACGCACAAAGTCTCTACCCAACAATTCGGGTTAAATACGTGAGCTCGGAAGAATTTACTAACGACTTCATCAACTCCATCGCCAACAACCGGGGCACGGCCTTCCAAGCCAGATATCGCAACATCGACATTTTGCTCATCGACGACATCCAGTTTCTTCAAGGCAAGGCCGAAACTCAGGAAGCCTTCTTCCACACGTTTAACACTCTCCACGACCACAATAAACAGGTGGTCATCACCAGTGATGTGCCGCCAAAGAGCCTCACCGGCTTTGAAGATCGAATGCGAACGAGATTTGAATGGGGTCTCCTCACCGACGTTCAAACGCCAGACTTGGAAACCCGCATAGCGATCCTGCGTAAAAAAGCCGAGAAGGAAAAACTCGCCGTTCCCGATGACATTCTGGAATTTATTGCCAGCAAGGTAACAAGCAATATTCGTGAGCTCGAAGGAACACTTATCCGAGTTACCGCATACGCAAATCTCAATAAGACCTCAGTTGATTTGCCCCTTGTTCAAACCGTATTGAAAGACCTCGTAACCCTTGATGACGACAACGTGGTTGCGCCTGTCGACATCATGAATACGACAGCGGACTATTTCCGGCTCTCCGTCGATGAGCTCACTGGGACCTCGCGAGCCCAGGCTATTGCGACTGCGCGTCAGATCGCGATGTATTTATGCAGGGAAATGACGAATCTGTCGCTGCCAAAGATTGGTCAACTTTTTGGCGGCCGCGACCACACAACGGTTATGCATGCTTGCAAAAAGATCGCTGAGCTAATGAAAGAGCGGCGGTCAATTTACAACCAGGTCACCGAGCTCACCACGCGAGTGCGGCAACGATCCCAATTTGCCCGGTAATCAGGTCCGCTGAACAACCTCTACGTCAAGCCTGGAAAGCTAGCAAACAGTTGTGGATAAAGTTGTGGAAAATTTGTGTTTCTTGAAGAAAACCCGTGGTGAGTGCGAGGCATCCTGTGGACGGTAGCCAAGAGGGACCAACCGCATCCCGTTAGGCCCGGCGCTCATCCGCAGATCTTCCACATCTCACATGAATGTAGTTCGGTGGCGCTGCTTAGGAAAACGACAATTCATTCACATCTCCACAAGGCTTACGAATATTAAAGACTTCTTTAAAAATTCGGGCGAAATAACAAAAAGCCCTCTCTTTCAAATGGTGTTCCATTCCCGCCAGGGGCTACCATGAGAGCCCAACGATGATGAAAGAAGTTGATCCGTGAAGTTCCAAGTCAATAAGGACGTGTTGAGCGAGGCAGTTTCCTTCTCCGTCAAGTTGCTACCGCTGCGCCCCACCCTTCCGGTTTTGAACGGCGTGTTAGTCGAAGCCAATGCCACGGGAGTAGTTCTCTCCACGTTCGATTTTGAGGTTTCATCCCGCACAACTGTTGTGGCCACCGTAGAAGAGACTGGACGAGTTCTGATCCCCGGCCGTCTCCTGAACGAGATTGCCGGCAGATTGCCGCAAGCCCCGATTACGGTTGAACTCAACGATTCCCGCGTCGTTGTGACGTGTGGAAGCTCCAGATTTTCACTGCCGTGTATGTCGGTTGATGAGTACCCCACGATTCCGGAGGTCGAGGGCTCAACGGGGATGGTCAAAGGGGACGAGTTCTCCACCGCGATTTCTCAAGTGGTTGTGGCCTCGTCCCGCGAGGACAGCATGCCCGTCATTAATGGCGTGCAACTAGAAATTAGCGGCACAACACTGAGCATGATGGCAACAGACAGGTATCGAGTCGCCATTAAAGATGTCGCTTGGGACCCAGGAAGCGAGCCGATCGATCACTCTGCTCTCGTGCCCTCGAGAACCATGCAAGAAATCGGTAAGACGTTTGGGTCCTCGCCCACGATCAGTATCACCTTCGCGACGAAGGACGACCGTGAAGTCATAGCTTTTCAGGCAGACAACAAAACCGTCACGTCATTGCTCATCAAAGGCAACTTCCCCCCGGTCAGGAGGTTGTTCCCGGAGGTTGTAGAAAACTTCGCCGTCGTTAACACGGCAGACCTCATCGAAGCAACGAGACGCGTCAAGCTCGTCGTGGAGCGTGAGGCGGCGCTCAAATACATCATTCGTGACAACACAATTACTCTCGAAGCAATTGGTGGGGATCAGGCGCAAGCGTCAGAAACTATTGATGCCGTCATCTCGGGACTTGAACCGACGGTTTCGCTCAAACCAGACCTTCTCTTGGATGGTCTCACCGCTGTCCATTCCGAGTTCACGCGACTAGGTTTTAACAACGGAGACAATCCCAGCAAGCCTGGCCCGGTGCTCATCACAAGCCAGACCTCTAAAGACGGTGAATCCGAGTCGTCATTCCGATACTTGCTGCAGCCAAACCTTTTACTCCGCTAAGGGAGTCTTTGTGCACGTCTCGCGACTGAGGCTCGCGGATTTTAGAAATCACCAGTCCAGTGATATTTCCTTTGGTCCCGGGGTGAATGTCCTCATTGGACCAAATGGCCAAGGCAAAACCAATGTCATTGAAGCCATTTACCTATTGGCGACAGGCTCATCTCACCGAACTCATCAGCTAACGGCGCTAGTAAATCGAGATGCACAAATGGCTGCTGTTTTAGCGGACATCACCCACAACGGCCGCAATCTGACTGTGGACATTCGAATCGAAAGGAATGGGTCGAATCAGGCTCGCGCAAACGGCAACGCAGTACGAATGAGAGACCTGCCGAGATATATCCACGCTGTCATTTTTTCGCCTGAAGACCTGGGGATTATCCGCGACAATCCCGAGGACCGGCGACACTTCATCGACAGCGTAATCTCCGTACTTTCACCACGTATGACGTCGGTGAGCTCTGACTACGAACGGGTTCTCAAACAACGCAACTCGCTCCTCAAATCTTTACGATTGGTGCCCCGTGCGCAGCGGGATCTCTCAACCTTGGCTATCTGGGACGAGAAGATCGTGGCCCTGGGAACGGACATCCTATTTGCCCGACAAGCTGCCCTCGAAGCTCTTCGAGCCCCGGTGTCCCAGGCGTACCTGTCCATCGCAGGGGAGGGACATCCGATTTCTTTGTCACTACGGTCAAGTGTGATGGAGAGCCTTTCTTTCGATGCCCCACGCGACCTCATCGCGGATAGATTTGCCATCGCAATGATTAGCGCGCTGGATGACGATTTAGATCGCGGCACGACAAGCGTAGGTCCCCATCGAGACGACATTGAGTTCACACTGAATTCCTTACCCGTCAAGGGATATGCCAGTCATGGAGAAACGTGGTCCTTTGCCCTAGCCCTGAAGCTGGGGACCGCGACCTTGTTCAGGAATGATGTCTTGGGGGATCCCATCGTCATTCTCGATGATGTCTTTGCAGAACTTGACGTAAAGCGACGCCTGAACCTGGCTTCGGCAATCGAGAGTTTCGAACAAATTTTCGTGACGGCCGCCGTAGCGGACGATATTCCCAAGATGGATATTCGGGCGACCTTTAGCGTTTCGAAGGGCTTGGTCGACGTAGGGGCAACACCGTGAACGAAGCTCCTCTCTCCACTGCTTTCTATCTCAAGCTCAAGTCCCTATGGACGGGCACCCCGAGTAAATCGAGGAAACGACCTTCAAAGAGGCAAGATCTTGGAATGGAGCCCTTCACTGCGGGCCGCGACCCCGTCACCCTCGAGTCGGCAGTACTGGAAATAAGCGCTGGTTTGGGTTGGGATGAGCCACTCGCTGATGCGGCGCTAGTTTCGGATTGGCCGAACCTCGTCGGCCCAGATACGGCAGCTAATACACAGATCGAGAAATTTGATGCCGGTGTTCTGACGGTGCGCTGTTCGTCGACCGCGTGGGCAACGCAACTGAATTTCATGTCGTCGGATATCGCCAACACGTTGCGCACCGCGCATCCAGACTGCAACGTCATTAAAATCGCTTTTGTTGGGCCCAACGCCCCCTCGTGGAAACGTGGCCCGAGAGCGATTCCAGGGCGTGGCGTGCGCGATACCTATGGTTGATTAGGCAAAAACCCCCGACAACCTAAAAAAAGACGCTCAGAAGGCGATTTCACGGGCTGCGTGGGGTTGCCGAGAGTAGAATCGCAACGCAGTCTTTTCGTTGGGAGCCACATTATTTCTGAGTCGCGCAATACCTCCCCGTCACCCTCCGAACCCGCAGAGTACGGCGCAAACGACATCCAGGTCCTTGAAGGCCTAGAAGCCGTTCGCAAGCGCCCCGGGATGTACATCGGGTCCACTGGCGAGCGTGGACTCCACCACTTGGTATATGAAATCGTTGACAACTCTGTCGATGAAGCTCTAGCGGGTTATTGCGATCGCATTGAAATAACAATCTTGTCAGACGGCGCGCTGCGCGTCGTGGACAACGGCCGCGGAATCCCGGTGGATGAACATCCGGTTGAGAAGAAATCTACGGTTGAGGTTGTACTCACAATTCTGCATGCCGGTGGAAAATTCGGCGGTGGGGGTTACGCCGTTTCCGGCGGACTACACGGTGTTGGAAGCTCGGTGGTAAACGCGTTGTCACACACCCTCGATGTCGAAGTTTATCGACAGGGTTTTGTCTGGACGCAGCATTATGACGATGGCGTCCCCGCGGCGCCGCTCGCTCAGGGTGGACCCTCGGATCGCACGGGAACAACCATCACCTTCCGGCCAAACGCGGAAATTTTTGAGACCGTCGATTTCAACTTCGAAACGCTTCGTCAACGCTTTCAGCAGATGACGTTTCTCAACAAGGGCCTCACCATCTCATTGAAGGACGAGCGGCCAACCGCGTCTGATGACCAGGCGTCCGGCATTGAATACCTGTACACCAAGGGACTCGTTGATTACGTCGAATACCTTAATTCGGCCAAAAAGACCGAGATTGTTCACGACGAAATCATTTCGTTTGAGTCGGAAGACACGGATCGCAAAATTGCGCTCGAAGTGGCCATGCAATGGACCACCGCTTACACGGAAAGTGTTCACACGTACGCGAACACGATCAACACGCATGAAGGTGGAACGCATGAGGAAGGATTTCGGGCCGCACTGACGACGCTTGTTAATAAGTACGCGCGCGAGAAAAGCATCCTCAAGGACAAAGATGAAAATCTTTCTGGTGATGATGTGCGAGAAGGGCTTACTGCCGTAATCTCCGTCAAACTCGCGGAACCACAATTTGAAGGTCAGACGAAGACCAAGCTCGGCAATACCGAAGCAAAGTCCTACGTTCAGCGTGTTACCGGCGATTTCCTTTCTGATTGGTTTGAGCGAAATCCAAATCAAGCTCGTGACATTATTCGCAAATCGATTGTTGCCGCACAGGCGAGAATGGCTGCTCGCAAGGCCCGCGAAACGACGCGACGCAAGGGACTCCTCGAAGGCGGCGGCATGCCGGGAAAGCTCAAGGACTGCCAGAGTAACGACCCCACCTTGTCGGAAGTATTCCTCGTTGAGGGAGACTCAGCCGGAGGTTCTGCGGTGCAGGGAAGAAACCCGGATCGACAGGCGATTTTGCCTCTGCGGGGCAAAATTCTGAACGTCGAGAAGGCTGGCATTGATCGAATGCTCGCGAACGCCGAAATTCAGGCCATGATCACGGCTTTTGGCACCGGCATAGGAGCCGACTTCAACATCGAGAAGGCCCGGTACCACAAGATTGTGCTGATGGCGGATGCAGATGTTGATGGCCAGCACATTACGACGCTGCTTCTCACGTTGTTATATCGACACATGCGTGAATTGATTGAGCACGGCTACGTCTACCTCGCTCAACCGCCGCTTTACCGACTCAAGTGGAGTAACGCAGACCATCAGTATGTTTACAGCGACGCGGAACGCGACGCTTTCCTTGCCGCTGGACTTGGTCAGGGATGGAAGATCCCCAAAGATAACGGGATTCAGCGCTACAAGGGTCTTGGCGAGATGGATTACCGCGAACTGTGGGAGACGACGATGAATCCCGACACACGAACTCTCCTTCAGGTCACGCTCGATGACGCGGCGGCGGCGGACATCATTTTTTCGACGTTGATGGGCGATGACGTGGAAGAACGGCGCAAGTTCATCCAACAAAATGCAAAGGACGTGCGCTTCCTTGACATCTAACGACGAAACCCCGACAACGACGGGTCCCGACCTCGGAATCGACAAAATTCAGCAGGTTGATCTCCAACTAGAAATGCAACGGTCGTACCTCGATTACGCCATGAGTGTCATTGTGGGTCGAGCACTTCCGGACGTTCGAGACGGGTTGAAGCCTGTTCACCGGCGAGTCATTTATGCCATGTACGACGGTGGTTACCGGCCGGACAAGGCGTTTTCGAAGTGCGCTCGAGTTGTCGGCGACGTCATGGGGCAGTTTCACCCTCATGGAGACGGCGCGATTTATGACGCTCTCGTTCGCCTCGTTCAGCCGTGGAGTTTGCGCTACCCGTTAGCCCTTGGCCAAGGCAACTTCGGCTCCCCAGGAAACGACGGCGCGGCGGCGCCACGATATACCGAGACGAAAATGGCTCCCCTCGCGCTCGAGATGGTTCGAGACATTGACGAAGACACGGTTGACTTCCAAGACAACTACGATGGCCGGACGCAAGAGCCAGCCATCTTGCCGAGCCGTTTTCCCAATTTATTAGTCAACGGATCCGTCGGCATTGCTGTGGGAATGGCGACCAATATTCCGCCGCACAACTTGCGCGAAGTCGCATCCGGGGCCCTTTGGTTACTCGATAACCCGGAGGCCTCCCGGGAGGAACTTCTGGATGCGCTGATGGAGCGCATCAAAGGACCGGATTTCCCGACGGGTGCCCAAATACTTGGTGCGCGCGGAATCCAAGACGCATATCGAACCGGTCGCGGATCTATCACGATGCGGGCCGTTGTCGCTGTCGAAGAAATTCATTCTCGAACTTGCCTCGTGGTGACCGAATTGCCCTACCAAGTCAACCCGGACAACCTGGCAATAAAAATCGCAGAGTTGGTAAAAGAAGGACGAATTCAAGGCGTTGCCGACATCCGCGACGAAACAAGCGGACGCACCGGTCAACGACTTGTCATTGTTTTGAAGCGGGATGCGGTGGCAAAGGTTGTTCTGAACAACCTGTACCGAATGACTTCTTTGCAAGAGAATTTCGGCGCGAACATGCTGGCAATCGTCGATGGCGTTCCTCGCACGCTGTCACTTGATGGCTTCATCACGTATTGGGTTGAACACCAAATTACGGTCATCGTCCGGCGCACAACGTTCCGCCTCAAAAAAGCGGAGGAGCGCATGCACATTCTCCGCGCCTACCTTGCCGCGCTGGGCGCACTGGATGAAGTTATTGCTCTGATTCGAAAGAGCGCGTCTGCTGACGATGCCCGAGAGGGCCTGATGACAATGCTGAAGATTGATGATCTTCAGGCGCGAGCCATCCTGGATCTTCAGCTTCGACGCTTAGCCGCACTGGAACGCCAGAAAATCATGGATGAGGCGGCCGAGCTTGAGAATCAGATAACCGACCTAAATGCAATTTTGGCAAGTCGCGGTCGCCAACGATCGATTGTGTCAACCGAGCTCGGCGAAATTGTTGATCGTTTTGGTGACGAACGACGCACGACGATTGTTCCTGGATACGACGGTGATCTTTCCGTTGAAGATCTCATTCCCCAGGAAGAAGTGGTTATCACCGTGACGCGCGGTGGGTATGTCAAGCGCACGAGAAGTGACAATTATCGAAACCAGCGCCGGGGCGGAAAGGGCGTCAAGGGTGCAGCGCTGCGCGCCGACGATGTCGTTGAGCACTTCTTTGTCACCACAACACACCATTGGTTACTGTTCTTCACCAATAAGGGGCGCGTCTATCGAGCGAAGGCATACGAGATTCCCGAGGCCGGGCGCGACGCAAAGGGTCAGCACGTTGCCAATCTTTTGGAACTGCAACCAGACGAATCAATTGCACAAATTGTTGACATTCGAGACTACGAGGTCGCGAAATACCTGGCTCTCGTCACTAAGGCCGGCCTCATTAAGAAGACGTCGCTGACAGAGTACGACACCAATCGAACGGGCGGGATTATCGCAATCAAGCTTCGAGAAGATGACGAGGTGACGAAGGCGCTGCTGCTCGATGATGGTAGCGACGTTTTACTGGTTTCACGAAAGGGCATGAGCCTGAGGTTCACGGCGTCGGAAGAGTCCTTACGCGCAATGGGGCGATCTACTTCGGGTGTTATCGGCATGAACTTCCGTGGAGACGATTCCATCCTCGATGCGTCCGTCGTGAGCGATGACGGCTACGTCTTCGTTGTGACCGAAGGGGGATACGCCAAGCGAACTTCTGTCGATCAGTACCGCACGCAAAACCGTGGCGGGCTCGGCATCAAGGTGGCCAAGTTGAGTGAGGTTCGAGGAGATTTGGCGGGCTCGCTCATTGTGTCGGATGACGACGAGGTCTTGGTTGTCTTGGAGTCGGGTAAGGTCGTTCGATCCAACGTGTCGGAAGTTCCAGCCAAGGGTCGTGACACTATGGGGGTGGTCTTCGCGCGATTCGCTGACGAGGACCGCATACTTGCGGTGGCTCAAAACAAGGAACGTAACTTGCACCCCGAATTGGCTGCCGACGACGACGCAGAAGCTGACTCAGAGGTCGACGATGTTGAAACCGCACGCGATGACGAAGCGTAATAACCTAGTCGGGTAACGCCCCGCACAGAGAACAGGCCGCAGATGAGTACGACAACCGCTAGCTCTAATTCCCCATCAAACGCAAAGCCCACGAATGTGGCCGACCGCAAGTTTCCCCTGCCCAAATTTGGTCGTCGCGACAAATCCGCATCTGCGCCGAACTCGGCATCGGGTGGCCAACGCCACGTCCGGCTCAAGCTCGTCTACATCGACTTCTTCTCTGCGCTCAAGATTTCCTTCCTTCTCGGTCTTGCCCAAGCAATCGTCACGGTTATCGCGACATTCCTCCTCTATCTCGTCTTCGTGCAAACGGGAGTTTTTGAAACGGCGAATAATGTTGCCGGCCAAGTTCTCGGCGGGAATAACTTTGATGTACAAAGCTTTGCATCCATGGCCCAGGTCCTCAGTTTTGCGGGCGTGGTGGGTGTGCTCAACATGGTTGTCATCACTGTTCTCGGTGGAGTCATTGCCGTTATTTACAATGCCTGCGCAAAGATCGTTGGCGGGATTAAAGTGGGGTTCGTTAACGTCCCTGACTAAGCTGTACATGCGGATGGATTTTATGAATTTCCGTTCGCTCAGGTAGGCTCAACTCTGGTCAAACGGGGCTATAGCTCAGGTGGTTAGAGCGCTTCACTGATAATGAAGAGGTCCCAGGTTCAAGTCCTGGTAGCCCCACTCCCGTTTCCCACGGGGCCTTAGCTCAATTGGCAGAGCACCTGCTTTGCAAGCAGGGGGTTAGGAGTTCGATTCTCCTAGGCTCCACAAAAAAGACGACCCACCGGCTTCGGTGGGTCGTCTTTACGTAACCGCCTGATCCAATGCGACCGACGGACAGGCGCTTGCGGCAGTCAGCCTTCAAGCTCGTCCGGTTCGCTGACCCACAGCTCGTCGTCGGCACGAAAAGTTTGATATGCCACATAACCGATGCCCACAAGTGCGGCTACCCCGATACCTACTGCGATTATTGTTCCGAGCCCCGGCCCGGATTTTGCGCTTGATGACGTTCCCGTTGTCAATGCTTTTCGCACCGAGGCGAGAGTCTTTGTCGGGCTTTTCCCATCGAGCAGATTCAGAGCGGCGCCTACCGCAGCGCCAACCGAGGGGAGCACCTCATCGACAATCGCATGGCGAGCCGAGTTCATTCCCCGGCGACCTCCCGACGCAATGCGGGGAAAGAGGTCATCTTGCGCGTACCTCCCGAATTCCTGAGTGGCCGCGCGCGCGGCTGCGCTGGCTTGCGCGAGGACGCGCTGTTGTTCACGCAGGATCGACTGCGCTTCCTGACGAATTGCGTCTTGGGAAATCTGTTTCTTGGCCATGGTCGTCCTTCCGCTCGGGTACAGACTCCATCATGTCACTGCGGGGCGCGTGACTCGCCACGGGTGTGAAAGAATCGTCATCATGTCGATTCATACTTCCACTGCAGTCATCACCACTAATCACGGTCCGATTACGGTCAACCTTTTCGGGAACCACGCGCCAAAAACGGTTGCGAATTTCATAGGGCTTGCGACTGGCGAGAAAGAGTGGATTGACCCTTCGACGGGAGATGTTCGAACGGACTCGCTTTACGCGGGCACAATTTTTCATCGAATCATCGATGGGTTCATGATTCAAGGCGGTGACCCACTGGGCCAGGGAATCGGTGGGCCGGGGTATCAGTTCAACGACGAAATTCACCCGGAACTCGGATTCAACGAACCCTACAAGCTCGCAATGGCAAACGCAGGGACCCGCGGCGGGCAGGGCACCAACGGTTCGCAATTCTTTATTACGGTTGTGCCGACCCAGTACCTGTTTGGAAAACACACCGTGTTTGGTGAAGTCGCAGATGAGTCGAGCAGAGCCGTTGTCGATGAAATCGCGAAGGTACCGACAGACGGCAGAGACCGACCTCTGAACGATGTCGTGATCGAGTCGATTAGCGTCACCACGGTCTAAAAGTTTGGCGCACGGTAAACCGAATGAGTGACACCCTCGCTCCAGAGAATTGCTACCGTCATAGCCGAGTTGAGACGTACATTCACTGTCAGCGTTGTGAACGACCTGTGTGTACTGCCTGTCAAACACCAGGCGCTGTCGGCGTTCTGTGCCCCGAATGTCTTCACCCCGGAGGCCGGATACCAGCGCGGAAAAGATTTCGCATGCGAATTCCGGGCACTGCCACACCCGTCGTTACGTACGCGCTCATCGGATTCACGTTTGTGGTTTTCGCACTGCAATGGATTCCCGGTCTTGCCGTCACCGAGAACTTCCTCTACGCCCCGGTTTTTACATGGGGAGACAACGGTTTAGGAGTCCCCTACGAGCCGTGGCGCATGCTCACCAGCGTCTTCCTGCACTCGACCGGCTTCTTTCTTCACATCGTGCTCAATATGTACACGTTGTTCATTTTTGGTCAAGTACTTGAGACGATGCTCGGGCGGGGCAGGTTCCTTGCCCTCTATCTCATCTCTGGATTCGGTGGATCAGTTGCGGTCATGTATCTCGCCAGCCCGCAGACGGGCGTGGTGGGAGCCTCGGGAGCAATTTTCGGACTTCTCGGCGCGTTTATTGTGATCCAGAGAAAGCTGGGCGGGGATTACACGCAGCTTTTGGTTCTTTTGGGCATCAATCTAGTTATCGGCTTTTTGCCCGGAATGAGTATTTCGTGGCAGGCGCACGTCGGCGGTCTCGTGACGGGAATTCTTGTTGGTCTGATTTTTGCCAACACCCGACGAAGAAAACAGGCAGCGCTGCAAGTTATCTTGACGTGCGGACTCGCGCTCGGCCTTGTTGCCTTGGTTGCCGTTCAGGCACCGGGCCTGACACGCTGACCGCCAAGGGACTTATCCCCACGTTATCCACATGGGGAGAGTTACACGCGTGTAATTCGGAGTCGCTTAGCGCCAGCGAGTTGTCATTAGGAATCCGATAAATGCAATACCGAACCCAACCAAGATGTTCCATGACGCGAGTGCGGGAATCGGAAGCGTCCCCTGACTGATGTAGAAGAGGATGATCCACAGCAGCCCAACGAGCATGAAGCCAAACATCACTGGCTTAAACCACACAGGGTTGGGCGCCTCACCGGAATCGGTGGAGCGAACTTTTTTCGAGCGTTCCTTACGAGCCATCACATGACGAGTATATAAGGACACCTCTGAGGTCGAGGGCTGAAGCGGCTTCTCGGGTCTGGTGCAGTGAATCGAAGCTAGACTCCCTCCGTGGCTTCGACGAATGACACCCCGGGTGGTACGGATCCCGATGCCATCGGTGACGGCGCGTCCAAGAAGCCAGAAACTCAGGTTCCCAACACGGCAAATGCGCCGCGTAGCTCGAAATCGGAAAAGCCTGCGTCGGTATCGGACCATGACAGCTGGGTGAAACTCTGGTCTCAAAAGTCGATGTCACACAAAGAGGCTAAGAAGGCTGCCGCGGAGGCCGGAAACATACCCCTTCGTTCAATAGACCCGTCCGCCCAAAGCACGCCCCCAGAGCGGAAGCCCGCACCAGAGTCCAAGAAATCATCACGCAAGACGAAGAATCCGGATTTTCGCCGAGTAGCTGGTTCCGGCAAACTCAACACTGCACTTGGTGTGTTCGGAGAGTTACTCATCACGGGTGGAGTCGTGGTTCTCCTCTTTTTGACGTGGCAACTGTGGATTAATAACGCGATTGTGGCTAGCGAGCAGGCAGATGCGGTGAAAAACTTCAGCAACAACATCACGTCGTCCCCCTCGGCGTCGAGCCAGTGGACACCCAAAGCACGGGCTATCGATTACGGCCCGCCCCCCGTCTTTAGCGCCGTCGGTCAAGACGACGTTATGGGAAATCTGTACGTGCCCAGACTCGGATCGGGCTCAACAAGGGCCGTTGCGAATGGCGTCACTAATCCCGGGGCAACCATTAACCGTGGGTATTACGGAAAGTACGAAGGGTCTGCCTGGCCGGGAGAACCGGGGAATTTTGCCATGGCTGTTCACCGCACGGGCTGGGGAACGAGCTTCACACAGGCACAAACTATTCGCCCCGGAGACCACATTTACCTTGAAACCAGTCAAGGGTGGTACGTCTATACGGTTCGCAATACGGAATACGTTGTTCCGACGCAGGTTGACGTCACAAATCCGATGCCGTTGAGCCAGGCCCCCGCGATCGAGGGACAAAGCATCCTGACCATCACGACTTGCTCACCGATGGATGGTAACGGTGAAAGACTGGTTATCTACGGTTTTCTCTCGTCATGGCAACCTATTGACGCAGGAATTCCGACTGAAATTACGAAGCTTGTCGAGGAGGCGCGGAGCTGATGTATGCGGCGATTTGGCGCGTCCTACCCGGGCCGCTCTGGCTAAAGATTCTGCTTGCGAGTGTGCTTGCGGCCACGGTCATCGTGTTGCTCATGACCTTCGTGTTTCCCTGGGTCGACGCGTTCATGACTTCTCAAAACAGCCGGGTGGGGTAGCTTCATGACTCGAATCCTTGTCATCGACAACTACGACAGCTTTGTGTACACATTGAATGGTTACCTGCGTGAACTCGGAGCCGAGACTTCGGTCATTCGCAACGACGATATTTCACCGGATGCAGTGGATGCGGAACTGTCGTCCTACGAC